>Ga0180438_10007490_pt1 | contig 14209 bp, 14 predicted proteins | sample SS_ome_12_FD_132455 | JGI IMG/M metagenome (GOLD analysis project Ga0180438, IMG submission 132455) | Hypersaline lake sediment archaeal communities from the Salton Sea, California, USA - SS_3_D_2 metaG | ecosystem: Environmental > Aquatic > Non-marine Saline and Alkaline > Hypersaline >... | reverse complement strand
TCTCATGCCGCGCCCAGCATGAGGGGATGCGCTGCGTTGCGGGGCGTAGCGTGGCGTTGCGCAGCGTCGAGTTGCGAAGAGGCGCGCAGCGACGCAAATCTTATTTTTTCTTGACAGTAGCAGGCGCCTCAACACCTCTGGGTCTCTGCATCCACTCTTTCAGGCCCTCCTTGCTCGATGTCAGCGGCGTGAGTTTCGTGGTTTTCTCGACCAGCCGGGGACGCGCCATCTCGTATTGAATGTTCAGCCAACTGATTCGGGACCCATGCATCATTCGCTGCTCCGGGCTCAGATTCCCCGTGCGCACCGTCAGCTGGCGCTGCAGCTCCTTCTTGTGCATTCGCCGCACCCTCTGGCGGTGCGCCTCCACCCCGTCCGATACCGCCTGGTCATCCAGAAGCTGCACCCCATAGTTGCGCAGATTCCCAAAGACCATGCCATGGTCACGGGTCAGCATATAAAGCGCCGAACTCAGAATATGCCGCGCATCAGACTGCACATCCCGGCCCGCCGCCGCCGATATCGCCTCATAGGGAATCGGGCGCCCAATTCTCCCGTGCTCCTTCAAAAAATTGACCACCGCAACCGTCTCCGCGCTCACCTCCCCAATCGAGCGCCGGCCGGTCAAATGCTGCTGCTTGCCGCTCATGCCGCCACTTCCTCCTTGCAATCAAACCGCGTCACCTTGAATCGACCGTTGGACCCACCATTTTCCGGCCGGAACCGACCCAGCCCGATAAACTGCCCGGCAGCTTCCAGATAGCGCGCCAGCAGCTCCGGCGTGATCACATAATCCGCCACATGCAGGCTGCCAACGGCCTCCCATGGCGGGTAAATCTGCGGGAAACGACGCATCACCCGTTTGCCGCTGCCTCGCACCCCGTCAGCATTCGCATTGATCACGCAAGGCTGTATGAAATGCACCAGCGCGGGCTGCCCCTCATCGTCCATCACCGGGCTGCCATCTTTCGCCACCAGCGGCGTCCCGTCGCGCAAAATTGGCAGCCCGCCGCTGGTCAGCGGCAGCGGATCAAACAGCAGCACACCGGAGCGGAAATGCTTGGAATAGGTCGCATTTCCCTTTCCCTTGATCTTCTCGCTCAAATAGCGGGCCACCGCGTCCAGGGCCTGCTTAACCGCCATGTGCGGAATATGCATCTGCCCGTCAACAAATGTCGCCTTGTCCAACCAGGTCCGGACGTCGTAATCCGCCGCGGATTCCTTCTCAAGCTGCGGCAGCTGATGCATCCGCGACTGCGAATATGGCGCCATGCCCTCGATCACGAAATCAACCTGATACATCCCCTTGCTCCTTTTTTGTCGGCCACCCTTAGTACTATATGTAGCGCATGGAATGGCTGTCAAACACCACATGATGTGCATCAACCCCAAAAAAAAGCCCGCAGGGGTGCGGGCTCAAAACTCAGGAGCAAGGGAGTCTCCATTGTTGACATGTCAGGGCGCCATAAGCAACGCCAGATCCCAAACCTTCTTCGCCAGCGCCAGCAGGCCCACCGCGATCGCAATCATCACCGAGCCGCCGACGCGCCACCACATCGTCCGCCACTGGTTGCGCCGGTCCAGCATCAGCTCCATCGAATCATGATGCCGCGCTTTCCACGTCCGCAGCGCCTCCAGCTCCTTCTCCAGATACTGCAGCCGATGCTCCAGGATCCCCATCCTCCCCGCACCGATCGCACCCCCGCCGCGCTCCTCCGTGTGTGGATTCGTCATTTCTGCTTCACCCTGTCGCAGCTATACGCCCGCCGCTTTACCATGAAACTCTGCCCCGCATCACATCGCGAAGCGATATCCTCCGCCGTCACCCGGGCGCCCTTCTGATAGGCATACATAACCCCCGACGCCGCCAGCAGCCCAACCGCCACCACAATCGCCCCTATGGCCACCTTCTGCAAAATATCCGGCATAACCTGCCCTCGCCCACGATCGACAACGCCCAGCGCCGCCTTGTGTTCGGCCACACCCGCATCCATTGGCCACCTATCCCCTGTCAGCGTCCCACCAGGGCGTCCACATCCACCCCCTGGCGCCTGTATCGGCGCTCCAACACCTGCCAGGGTGTGGCGATCTGATTTTCCCGCAACACCCCCGCGTCAAAAGCCGCCGCCTTCGCCTTACCGCCCAGCACCGCCTCCCGGGTGCCGGCCGGCTGGCGCCCCAGCCATTCCGCCCGGCTCTCCCGGGCCGACCGGTCCGCATCCGTCACCTCATCCTCAAACACCACCTCAACAAAAGACAGCGTATTGGGATGCGCCGGCCACGGGCAGGCCTCCCGACTGGGATACACCCCCGGGCCCAGCCCGTGCAGATTTGCCCGCGCGTGCAGGTCGCATATATCCGGCTCCGGGTGCGCCGGCGAAAGCATGAACTTAAACCCGCCCAGCTCCTCCAGCTCCTCACCCGCCGCCATATAGGTCTCCCCGTGCGAGCGGTTTATCTCAGTCCGGAACAGCCGTTTTGCCTGCTCATAGGCATTGCCCGGGTCACGCATCAGCGCATCCCCCGCCGCCTGCGCCACCGCCCGGCCCTGATTCAGCGCCGACGCCTGACCCACCGCCGTCGGCACCGCCTCGCCCCGGGCCAGAAACTCCGCCGCGGCCGCGCTCGCCCCCTGGCCGCGTATCACCGCCTGGCTGATCGCCGTATTCACATCCTGCAGCGCCGACGCATCAATCCGCCACAGCCGGTCCGAAAGCTGCAGCCCATCCTCCGCCACAAAGGCCCGTTGCCACCGCAGCGTCTCCTCCGCCACCCGGGTCAGCGTCACCGCGTCCACGCTCGCCTGGTATGGCAACACCCCCAGCCCGGCCGCCTGGCGCATGCCCTCATCCAGCAGCGCGTTGCGCTCACCGGACAGCCGCGCCAGAATCGCGTCCACCTGCGCCAGCATCTGCGCCAGATTCTCCGCCCGCACCGTCCCCGGTGCCGCCGTCACAATCTCCGCCGCCATCGCCGCGGCCGCCCGCTCATACAGCCCCGTCAGCTCCTCCAGCATCCGGGCGTCCAGCCGCGTCATGCCCGCCCGCGCCTGCAGGCTCCCGCGGCGGATCGTCGCCTTGCGCGCCTGGCGCTGCAGCGCCTCAGGTGTCGCCGCCACGGCCCGCCCGCCTTGTGCTCCACAGCCGCCGCGCCCGGCGCTTTACCGCCCCCATGTTCCAGGGGCTCCCGCCCACCGGGGCCTGCGCCCGGGCCTGCGGCCCATGGGCCCCACAGCACTCGCACACCACAAACACCTGCCGCACCGTCGACCCCAGCCGCGTCGCCATCCTCTGCCGCGCCCCACCGCAAAACGGGCAGGGCGCCAGCTCATCCCCCGTCACATCACACCCCCTGGCTGCTCGCCGTCGCCGTGCTGATGTCCGTGCCGCTCTCCCCGCGCCGCGCATTGCCCGGCGTAATGCTCACCACCGGGGCACGGCCGCGCCCCTGCGCGTTAATGTTCCCCGGGTCCGGATAGGCACTGCGCGCCGTCAACTCCTCATCCCGGCGCCGCTGCGCCTCCGCCGCATCCACCCCCGCCGACTCCCACACCATGCTGGGCGGCATCCCGAGCGCCTGATGCTTCAGCGCCAGATCCGCCCGCTGGTTCGGCGTATCCGTGCGTCGCTCCGCAAACTTCACCTCAAAATCCTGCGCGTCCGGATTCACCCCGTTCAGCAGCAGCTCCAGCCGAAAACCCAGCTCATACACATAACTGAGCGTGTCCTGAATCGCGTCAATCTCATCAAAGAAATCCCGCTTCAGATCCTCCAGCACATCCCGGTTCACATCCCCCGCATAACCAAAAAGCTCCTTCGGCGCCGGCGCACCCGAGAAAAACGCATCCAGCAGATAGACCACGTCCCGGATCTGATCCAGGTTCGCGTCCCCACCCACCGCCGTCACGCCGCCCTTTCGGTTCAGGTAGAAATCACTCCAGTTGCCATCCTCCGCCTGGCTGCGGTTTTTCTCCTCATAGGCCCGCAGCTCATCCTGATCCGCCCCCTCGAGCGCATGCACAAATCGCTGCGGGGCGCGCGTCCGCCGGCGGATCACCAGGTCATCCTCCGTCATCACCAATTTGCGCCACACCGATCGCGACGCATCCAGATAGGGGCGCCCAAGCGCCCCCATATCGTCCTCGCTGTCCGGCGTCAGCCGCACCAGCGACAACTGCCACAGCGCAAACGTCGCCACCTCCGACCAGCGCACCAGGTCATACTGCTTATAAGCCGCCTCCGCGCTCACAAAGCGCCCCGTCTCATCCACCTGCGGCACAATCGTCTCCGTCGGCATCCGAAGACCCAGGGCCACCGATCGCTGATCATCGGCCAGCACCCACTGCAGCGGCAGGTTGCCCTCCATCACCAGCCCGCGGCAATCGCTCTCAAGCTTCGTCTGCCGGTCCAGACCCAGCCGGCGCACAAACCGCGCCCAGCGCCGTTGCAGCGTCTTCGCCGCTGATGGTGTCTTCAGCCGCAGCCCGCCCTTTACCGCCGTTCGGCTGATCTTTGAGTGCACCCGCTTCACCCGCGGGTCCAGCCGGTCCATGTGCCTGATGTCCAGAATTGCCGCCCGCGTGTCCGGGTCCACCCACCACTGGCGCATCAGGTATCGCTGCGCATTCTCCGGGCTCGCCCGCGTTCCGCGCTCCGCCGAGGGCACCCAGAGCTGGCCGGCTGCCGCCGCCTTCGCTTGCGCCGCCTCCGGCGCCAGATCTTTCGTCTCAGGCATCAGGCCGCTCCTTGTATCCGATCACTGGGCAACAGGCGCCCGCCACCCGCGCCCGCCAGCACCGTCTGGCGATCCTGCGCCACCTGCAGCACCTGCAGCGGCGCCGGCGCGGCCATCTGGTTCGCTACACCCCACACCGCCGCCATCGCGGCATCAAACAGATCATCACCCAGCTTGCGCTGCACCATCCGATAGCTGCTATAGGCCTTACTCGTCGCCGACGCCTTGATATTCCCGATCTGCAGTTGCAACTGCCGCATCCAATAGGCCGCAGGCGCCCGCAGCTCATCCGGCTCCTGGTCGTCCGTGTAAGGCAGCGCCGCCCGGTTGTTTGAGAAAAGCGCCCGCAATGCGCTCGCCATCTGATGCTTCACCATCCCCTCAAACCGTATCGGCGCAAACGCCCACTCACTCCAGGTGCTCGCCGTGCTCGCCCCCTCGCCAACCGCCCGGCGGTCCACCGGCGTCAGGTTCCGCAAAAACAGGTCATCATTCAGCTCCGTCAGCATCCCCACCCCATACGCATCCCCATGCGCCACATCCGGGCGGAAATACTCCCACAGCGAAATCAGGTCCTCCTTTACCGCCCGATCATCCGCCCCCGCCGGCCACGCCCGCGCATACAGAAACACCACAAAGTTACCAACCTGCTCGCACACCACCACCGCGCTGCGCGACGCCGCCGGATCCTCCCCATGGCCGCTGTGGTCATAGCCCAGGCTCACCAGGCCACGGCGCTTGTGCCGCTCGCCCGGCATCGGCTCCACCAGGCCCAGCTTCGCTGTCAGCCCGATTTGCAGCGCCCGGCGGATCCACCGCTCCCATATGAAATTCCGCGCCGACACATTCCGGCACAGCAACTGCCGCAGATACTCGTCCGGGCTCAACTGATCCCGCATATCCTCCATAAAGGCCCGCTGCAGGATCCCCATCTCCATCCCTAGATACACATCGATCGTCGGCAGGCAGCGATACTTACCGCTTTCCACCATCCCCGACAGCGTATCCGAGCCTTTGTAGACCCCCGTTATCCGGATCTGCGGCTTGTTCACCGCATCAGCGCTCGCCCCCAGGCGCCGCGCAGACCCCAGCATCAGCAGGAAACGGCTGTAAAGCCGTTCCGGCGGCATATCGTCCACCTCCTCAAGTGAGGCAATCGTCAGATCCCCACCATCCACCTGCGCCATAATCCCGTAGGCCGTCGCCTTCGAGCGGTTGCAGAACTCATAGCTGGAATCAGACAACCGCGACCGGCCCGCCTTGTGCGCCAGATAAGCCGTCAGGATGTCGCTTCTCCGGATCGCCTCCAGGTGATAACCCAGGTTCGTCAGGCTCTGCGCCTCCCGCGGCGCCACAATCCCCTCCTCCTGATCGCTGTGCGTCGCCATAAACTTCAGGCAGTACAGCTCCTTGATCGTCGTCTTACCCGTGCGCCGGCAGCTAAAATCAATCGTGCTCAGGTGCTCATCCATCTCCACACACTTCAGGATCTGCATCGCATCCAGATCCACGTTGTGGACGTGCTTGTGCCACAGCGCATGGTCGTGCGCGTATCGCATCACCTCGCGCTCTGCCACGTTCTGCAGATCCACCCGGGTGGATGCGCTAATCCGGCTCACGCGAAACTCCGCACCCGCAACTGATCAGGCCCGCCACGCGCCGGAACCCACACATGGCCCGCATCACAGCCCACATATCGGACGGTTAGCTCGAGGTTCTCATTCATGCCATCAGACAGCACCGCGCCAAGCCGCAAAGTCACCTCCAGACCCCCATCCGGCCCCTCGGCCTCCGCCCACTTAATCAGGTCAGGATGCGTCGTGCTGTCAATCGTCACATCCCCAACCCGGGCAGACATTCCCAGCACAGCAGCCCAGTCAAAATCACGCTCCGCATTGAGGAGTATTCGGACATCATTGCACCGCCCCAGATACACCGACGCACTGTAAACAGCCATTACATAAGCCCCCAACTGCGGTCAGGATTCAGCAGCCGCCACACCGGGCCAACTAACTCCTGGTCCGCCACCACCACCGGCGACCCATACGCCGCGCCAGCACCATCCACCTGCCCATCCAGCGTCCGCGACACCTGCGGGCTGCCAGCAACCGACCCAACTCCATCAACCCGACCAGACAGCAAAGGCCCGGTAATCGGCAGCCCAGCAACCGACCCCGCGCCATCCACCCGGCCAGATAGCAGAATCGTCGTGTCAACCGCCGGCTCACCTTCAACCGTGCCAGCGCCATCCACCCGCCCAGACAGCAGGCGAGAGACCCCCAGCGAACCCGACACAGCCCCAGCGCCATCGACCCGGCCGGACAGCAGCTTGGAGACATCCGGCAAACCCTCAACTGTGCCAATTCCATCGACCTGACCTGACAAATTAATAACTGGCGGCTCAATAACAGAATCCGACCAGTTGCTCGGCCACAGCGCGTTCCAAGCCCGCACCTGGTATTCCCACCGCTCCCCAGCACCATGCGGATGCGCATGAGATAAAACATTCTGATTATCCACCAGCAGAGACCAATCATCACCAGACTGGTAAATCCTGGCCCTCAAGTCATACCCTGTGGCTCCCGCCGAAGCGTTCCATGAAATGGTGTTCTGTTCGTCAGAATCTGCAACAACAGACAGCCCGGTCGGAACATCTGGCGCGTCCGGGTTAAACCACTCGCCAAAGCCAAGAGTTAGCGTGCCGTGCGCGCCACCTATCAGGTCATCAATCTGCCCGCCATCTAAAGCGTTATCGTCTATCGGCCACCAGTGCTTTAGCTCTCCTGTTTCGTCGTAAAACTTAAAGTTTTGAATGACTCCAATGTACGCCGAGGTAAGGCTGGAATTCCCGATGCCAATGCCTGCCCCAGAATCGACAGAGCCAACCAAAATAGTCTCTGAACCGATTCCCGATATAGTTAATATCAACTCTCCAGGAGTCTGCACATCTTCAATATAATCGTGGGAAACGCCTCTTGGGATGACTAAGGATGCGCTTGCTCCCACGCCAGATCGCTGACACCGAAAAACAGATTCGACGTTTGTTGTAGCCCTGTCTCTGCCATAAGCCGATGCGCCATTATTCGAATACCATACATCCTTTCCGGACGTGAAACTATCTGTTCGATTTGCGCTGTATTCTATTTTGTGCGGCTTTGTTGTGTCGAGCCAAAAACCTGACGACACAACCCCGCAGCCGTTATCAAACCGCAGCCTATAAGGACGCAGCTCAAACTCTTGTGCCGTTGTTGGGCTGTCGCCGACGGCATTTCTGGCGCTTACCCGATATGCACGGCGATTTGTGTTTGGCTTGTCATCCGTGTAACTGAACTGGCTTATTATGGCGAGTTCTGTCCATGCACCGGACCCTGTTACATCACGGTATTCCAGGACATAACTTGTAGCACCGGCAACCTCATCCCACGCGACCGTATTGCGCGTCTCATTAACATAGGTAACTCCGAGATTATTGGGAACCGCGGGCGGCTCGACAATCTCTACAACAGGCTCGCCCTCAACAGACCCGACGCCATCCACTTGGCCAGATAGCAGGCGGGAGACTTCGGGCGAGCCCGCAACCGACCCCTCGCCAGCTACCTGTCCAGACAGCAGGCGGGAGACTTCAGGCGATCCGGAAACCGCGCCGACGCCATCCATTCGGCCAGATAATGAAGACGAAACCTCAGGCGACCCGGAGACAGCGCCGACACCGTCCACCTGCCCAGACAGCAAACGCGAGACTTCAGGCGAACCGGAAACAGAACCGACGCCATCGACCTGACCGGACAACTCGACCGGTAGCAGCGTCTCCTGCGCAACATCAGACCACGGGCCGATATCTGTGGCATTCTCCGCCCGGACGCGATACTCGCGCCTTGCGCCACCCGAGTGATTGTCCGTGAACGAAGTTCCAACAACAGCAGCAGCCACCACCTGCCACTGATCGGTTTCTCCAACCAGTTGTTGTTGTACCTCGTGGGTTTCCGCATCAGGTTCCAATTGCCATTCGATCAGCGTGCTTACGTCGCCGGCCTGACGGGTCGCGGTAACACCCTGAACCTGCCCAGGCGCACCGGGACCGGTGACCATCAGGGCTTCTACCGGGTCGTTGTATATGTCGGCAAAATACTGATCTGGTAGGCGGCCGTTATAGACTAAGTGCCCCCAGATTGTAATTGGCGGCGTACTGGAAGAGCTGTTTATGCCAACGCCAGCATAGCCGTAATGACCTGACACGCTAGTAGATGCGTGAGCAACATTGGTGCTTACTTGGCTATCTTGAAATAATCGGCACGTCCCATCACCTATATTGGAGGCTCTTGCCGAAGCATCACCAAGCAATGCTTGTGTTCTTGGCGCAGATAACGCCGGGACAGTAGCCTCACTAAAAGTTCCGCCGAATCTGAAATGGTAATCCGGATTTCCGCTTCCAACCTCTGACCTGACCGTAATACCGGACGGATAAAATTCTGGGTCTCCTGCCTGCGCCTGCCTGACTGATGAATAGAATTTTAAACGGCCGGATGATCCCTGACGTGCTTTTAGTTCATTCAGTATAATAACGCGACTTGTGTAGTCCTCGGTAAACGGCATAGCTGGGTCTGCCGCATCATTAACAAGCCACGCACCCGACCCACCCTCCTCCGTAAGCTCCAGCCCGTCACCATAGTGCCCGCCGGCAACAAACGCGATATCTCCGCCAGGAGTAAGCGTTTGACCGTCAACACCGGCAATATTGACGTACTGCCCCAGATTCTCATCAAAGACCCAGCACCCAACCAGCTCATAGCCAGGGCCTTTTACTGCGGGCTTTGTGTCGTCAAGTTGCCAAGCCACTTACTATACCTTGACCAGAGCACCAGTTGTCGTCAGAAGCATTGGGGCTTGTGGGCAAACCCAAGTCACGTAATCACCCACATCCAGTGCCAGCGTCCCGCCAGTCAACATATAAGTTGCAGGCAGTCGGACGCCTTGAATATTCCGGTTATTCCCAGTCGCAGCGCCAGGATAGACACTAATCTGAACAGATTCGTATGCCTGCAAATCAGGGTCATCAGGAATGGCAATCTCAAACCGATACCGATTGCGCTCAGCGGCTTCTACCACAGCACCCCACAGCATTGATTGATCGTCGCCAGTCTGGGCAAGATACACTTCAACCGGGTACGCTTTTCCGCTTATCCCATACTTCCTTGCTATGGTTTGCGCGGGTGTAGCCAGACTCCGCAATGAATCCAGGTGGTCTTGGCTTAACACACCCGCCTGACGCATGCGATCCAATGCGTTCCCTAGTGCAAACTCAGACAAGACATTGACCGTCTGGAAAGAGCCCATGTAATCGCGCACTTCGTTCAGGAGCTTGTCTGCTTCAGCGCGAGGCGTTTCCAAGGCGCCTGATACCAATTCTGCCCATGGAAACTTCCCAGTCACCGAGTCACGCTGCTGCAACCACGTTCCGAACTGCTCGATGTCGATGGTCCCATCACCAGACGCATCGGTTTCTGAGGCGGGATCATTGATCTGCGCGGCAATCTGGTAGTAATCACCCGTCAGACTCTCGCCCTGTATCGCGTTTGCAATCTTCTGGACCTTGTCTGCGTTAAAATACCCTTGCCACGGACCTAGAGCCGCTGCGCCTTGTGCTTTTGCCATGCTTGCCACCGTTAAGTCAGCGTCACAACCAGCGCGCCAACCGCAAATTTGACCGGGTTGCCGGTCTGCACGCTGATCGGTGCCGGGAAGTTGTAAACGCCGCGCGTGCGCCCGGTGGCCTTGTCGTACATGACCCAGCCAACCAGCGAAACATCCTCGTCGCTGTTGCCGTAGTCGATCTCCGCCGTGTTGCTAATCGTGCGCGGCGCGTTGCCGGTCGCATTGCCCATAAGCACATCCTGCGGGCCATACCACGCCCCGCCCGGCTCAGTAAGCCCGGTCCCATCCGGTGAAACGGTTGTCGTGCTCAGCTTAATCTCGACAGTCGTGGTCGCCGTGCTCCCGGCCAGACCGAACAGCAGCGCGAGTCCGTCCTGCTCAGCGTCGTGACTAAATGTTCCAGCCATTACCTAATCCTCATCGTTTGCCTGTGAATACTCGACCAGCACCGGATCCGCCTCCGCTGCCTTGCGCCCGCGCTCGATCAACTCAGACAGGTTTTCAAGCGCCGCCGTCTGGCGCGCCCGATATGCCTTGTCCTCGTCATCGTCCTGCGCCTTCGCCTCCAGGTGCCCCTTCAGCAGCGCCTGGTCCTCCTGCGTGCGCGGTGTCATCCCCATATCGGGTAACGTCATCCCGTTTTTTGCCATCACTTCAATCAGCTTTGACAGCAGCGGATTGGCTGACACCTCCATAACCTGGCGCGGCTCCCCCGTGAAGGGGTCCGGCATCGTCACCGGCACCACCTCCCCCGTCTTTGGGTCCACCCACACCCGCGGCGTCTCGATCTCCACCCCGCGCTGACTGATCGCCAGGATCATGTCCGACACCAGCCCCGATATCGCGCCCTGCTGCGTTGCAAACAACTCCATCAGCGCCGCCGGGTTTTTGTCCTGGAACGCCTTTAAGTGCTTCAGTATCAACTCAGAGCGCCGCAAACAGACCCGATGCTCCACACACTCACTGCGCTCCGGCTCATCCTTCAGCAGGTGACGGCAGCCCTCGCAGGCCGCATAACGCCCCGGCCGGGCTGGGAAGTGCATCGCCGTCTTCGCCGCCAGCCCATGCTGCAGCGCGTTCAGGTGATACATGTCGTTGTTCGGGCTTTTCAGGTTCTGCCCGACCTTCTTTTTGCCCTCATCACTCATCCCATGATGCAAGGCTTTCCACAGGGACACCTGCCACGCCGCCTGCTCGCACGCCCCGCCACAATCAGGGCACGCCAGCGAATACCGCCACGGGTGCCAATACTGGTCCCGGTGATACTCGAAATCATCAGGCACAGACCGGCCGCGCCAGCCACACCCCGAACAGGCAAACGCAATCGGCTCCCGCGCCGTCTCCTTTAAATCCCGCCGCTTCATGACCCTGCCTATCGCAAAAGTGAATGATCACAGCAACAGCCGGCGCTTATCTGCCCTGGCTGATCCAGTCCAGATAACGCTCCCGATCGATAAGAATATTCCGGCCTCGAAACACCAAAGCGCCCGACCCGGCCAAACCGTTTATCTCACGCTTCAGCAAATCCCGGCGGATGGCGCCCGCCCGCAGCGCCGGCTCCGCTTCGCAAAGCTGCGCCACCGTGTATAACCGCTGACGAACCGGCGCCCGGGCGGCCGCCGCGGCACTTGCCGCCGCCAACTCCCGCACCACATCGCCCAGCTCCGAAAGCAAACCCTCAACCCGCTCCACCTGATCCACAGCACACCTCCGGCGGTCCGCCAAACAGCAAAACAACGCCAGCGCAACGCGCAGCGCCAGAGAATTATCGTAAAACAGGTTTACAGAAACAGAAGCGCCCGGCACAGCCGGGCGCACAGGCATAAGCCGGGCGGCTTAATCTTCTGAAGACGGGAAAATATAGTCCGTCATGCGAGCCAGCACCCCGGCCGCATGCTGCTCACTCATATGTGAGTAACGCCGCACCATATCCAGCGTCTTGTGCCCCAAAACCTCAGCAAGCTCCGGGATGGTTGCCCCACTCATCAGCAGATAAGCACAGGCCGAATGCCGCAGATCATGAAACCGAAAATCCCGAAGATCGGCAGCCGCCACTGCCGCCAGCCAATGCTTGCGCAGCACGATCGGCCGCGGCGGATGCCGGCGGCCGGGCCATAGCAAATCTGTATCCGTGCGCCTGGATGCCTTGTGCTGCCTCAACAGATCCAGCGCCAGTCCGGAAATCGGCACCGCGCGGGCCTCCCCGTTCTTCGTATCCTCGAGCGTGACCCGGCCGCGCTCCAGATCCACCCGGCGCCACGTCAGCCCCATCACCTCCGCAGAGCGCATCCCGGTGCTTAACGCCAGCACCACCACCGGATACAGCCACGGATGCGCCGACGCCTTGCACGCCGCCAACAACCGGCCGCGCTCATCATCAGACAGAAACCGCGTGCGTCCTCGAGGCTCCCGAAACTTCGCCACCCGAAGAACAGGATTGTCCGTCGCCCAATGCCATTGCCTGCAGGCCACGCTGAAAGCATGCGACAACACAGCCAGATATCTATTCGCCGTGGCGGGTGAAGACTCCGCCAGTCGCTGATGCGCCGCCTCCGAAATCACCGCCGACGTGCACCCGGCCAGCGTGTACCGGCCAAGCTCGCCAGCCCACCATCGCAACTGACGCACCTGGTCCGCCTGCGTGCTCACCGCCTTCTCAGGCAGTACCTCAAGCAGATAACGCTCCACCAGCTCCGCAACCGTCCGCCTGGCGGCCTCCGAAACCCGAAAGTGCCGCAGCTCCCGGATATCCGCCTCCGTGCTGGCAGCCCAGGCCCGAGCCTCTGACAACCGGTCAAACGTCGCGCACCGCACCGGATGCCCACGCAGCCGAACGCGAACCAAATAACAAACCCGCCCAAAACGCTGGCGGCGCGTAATACTCGCCAATCGCGCGCACCTCGGAGCACATCTGAGCAAATTACAGCACAAACCGGCGCGGGGCGGATCATTATTGGATCAGCAACCGCTGCGCAGCCATAAAGCACAAACAAAAACCGCCCTAAGATCGGGCGGTTAAGCTGGCTGGGGGACTAGGATTCGAACCTAGATTAACGGAGTCAGAGAAACCCGCGCCAGAAGCGACAGGAAGGCAGCGGCACAGGGAGCGCCCGTGGCAAGCGAGCGGAGCAATCTCTTGTGCTCCCTCGCTGCCTCAGGTTGCATCGAGCGTGGATCAAAATTGGAACTCCCGGCGGATCGTCGCCATGCAGATATCCAGGTACCGACCTCCCCCACCATGGGGACCTCCATCCTGGTGCCGACCGCCCACCCTTTGAGCGCATCCCGGTAGCCGCACACTCCCGCGGCCCTGCTTCGCTTTACCTTGGTCCGGGCGCTATAAGTCATTGATGGCATTAAGACGGACCATTGGCCTGCTTCGCTTTCTCCATCAACTGCGAAGCAAGATTATAAGACGTAAAATAGTGCCCTACTGTTATTTGTATACTCAACCGACACCTGTGGATAAGTCTGGCTGCGTCTTATAGATCAAGCCACTAGCTCCAGTGCCACCCTCTTCGAGGGGCTTTTCTGAGTCGTCACCCCGGAATTTAAGTGTGTTCTTTGTCTCTCATAGCCTTCGCCAAGTCGCTTACTGGGGTGTAAATTTTAGTGATCGGGCTATTTTTCAGCGCCGCCTCGCGCAATTTTCGGCTCGCAAGGTGCACGTACTGCTTCGTGCTATTGGTATTGGCGTGCCCCATCAAGGCCTGGATCTGAAAAAGCCCCGTGTCTCCCTCCTCCAGCTCCGTGCCATACAGGTGCCGCATTGCGTGCGGGTGGGCCTGCTCCATCGGCACGCCCACCTGTTTGGCATACTTCT
>Ga0180438_10007489_pt1 | contig 14215 bp, 14 predicted proteins | sample SS_ome_12_FD_132455 | JGI IMG/M metagenome (GOLD analysis project Ga0180438, IMG submission 132455) | Hypersaline lake sediment archaeal communities from the Salton Sea, California, USA - SS_3_D_2 metaG | ecosystem: Environmental > Aquatic > Non-marine Saline and Alkaline > Hypersaline >... | reverse complement strand
CTTAATGAAATGATAAGGGTGAGCTAAAAAAATCCAAAATAACTTATTTACTCTCGACGGTTTTTGACTTTTTCAACACAGCCACTTTCTGCACAGTTGTTTTAATTTCTTGAAGTGTTTGTATAGCTGCTCTCGCTTCACTGTCTTGCACCCATTTTATATCATCTGGTTCCCAATGCCTAGCCTTACACTGCTCCACCGTTTTTCTCATTTCAAGCACGACGTTTGCAAAACGCTCAAGATCAACACCAGCACTTTGAGCTATTTGTTTTGCCTGAGCTGCATTCTCGGGAACATCGTAAAGTGACATAGCAAAACCTATTTCAGCAGATGTAAAAGGTGCATTAAAACGATCAAAAACTTCGCTGGTAGACGTAAAAGAACTCCTTTTTTGTTTTTTAATTTAAATGTTCTTTTCTTAAACAAGACGAATTGCTTGCATAATTTACAAATTTATTTCAGCAAAAAGCAAGGATTGTGTAAAGGAAGTAGTTTCTGTTAAGCCTCTTTGCCTAAAAAAACTCGAGGGATAAGCCGTCAACTACGCTTTAGGAAACGTCTTTTTACCCACCAAAACATCATTATCATAAATTTGCTCGAGTTTAGGTGAGCCATCGTCGTAATATTTGTTGAATGGGCCATTGCGCAAGCCATCACGGTAGTTAGCTGAAAAGATGAGGAAACCTTGTTCATTCCAATTTTCAACTTTGCCATGGAGTTTGCCATGAAGGTAGTTAGCGCGTCCTGCAACCTTGCCATTAGGGAAATAGGTAATCTCTTCTCCTTCTTGCTGGTCATTGTGAAAACGGCTTTCTTTTTGAATAAGGCCGTTTTCAAAGTAGTGTTTCATTTTGCCTTCTTGCTTATCTTCAAAGTATTCAGCTGTCATTGATACGCGCCCATTATGTGCATACATAGTAGCAATGCCATGACGTTTCCCATGTTTATATGGGATTGAAATAATCTTTACTCCTGATTCATCAAATTCGATCAAATCGCCTTCTAGCATCCCTTGAGAATATGTCGCCTCAAGAGCCTTGATTCGTCCGAATGATGGGTGTTCTGGATAGTATACTTGCCATAGGCCGTGGGGGTGATTATCTTTAAAATACTGAATCTCTTCTCTCCCATCATTTCGATAATGAATGACTTTCCCATTCAATTTTCCCTTTTCATAGGAGGCTGTAAAGCATAATTTCCCTTTTTCATCAAGTATCTTTTTCGTTCCATTGAGTTGTCCTTCATGGTAACAGCTGACCATTTTTAGCTGACCTGTCTGAAAGTAAGCTTTTTGCTCGCCTTCATATTTTCCGTTTACGAATTCCTCGTGGAGAGCCAATTGACAGCGACCATTTTTTTGAGGATAAAAACGTTGAAAAGACCCTACTGGGCTTCCTTGATCATATTTTCCACAAAAGCTCAGCGACCCATCTTCATGCCATTCTCGATAAACCCCATCTAATTTCCCGTCTTTCCAAACAGCTTCTCGCGCTACTTGTCCATTTTCATACCATACGCTCTCTTTTCCCGTTAAAATACCGTGGTTGTAACAAGCTGATGATTGTTTTTGATCTTTTCCATACCAATGGTTCCATGTTCCATTGGGAACACCATTTTCCCACTGTTCAGAGGTGAGAAGATTCCCCTCTTCATCCCACTCTTGAAAATTGCCATCTAATTTTCCCATTTTCCAGATAGCTGAGAAGGCTTGTTGACCATTTTCATGCCACAAAGTTTCATCCGCATCCAGTTTCCCTTCGCAATAAGTGGCCATGTGTTTTTTCTGTCCATTTTCATACCACTGTTCGAGGGGACCATTTTTAAGTCCATTGTTGAAAAGAGCGCGCGTTCGAATCTGACCATTTTCATTCCATTCCTCTTGCAAACCCTGTCTTAAACCGTGGCAATAATTTGCTTTTACGCCTATAGATGTCTGTTCACCATGTAGTTTTCCTTTCACATATTGAAGCCGTTTATTTTGCTCTTCATATGCTCCGGCATAAAGATCATCTTCAATATGATATCGTGTGAGTAATTGACCGGATTCATCAAATGTTTCAACACATCCCGTACCTGGCGATGAATACGCAGCCCGAAATAAGGTCTGTCCATTAGGATAGAGTCTAAACGCTGTCCCTGAAGGAAGACCTCGTACATATTCAGCTTGTGCTATTAATTTCCCGTGTTCATCAAATTCTGCACACTCTCCTTCCATATCTCCATACGTATATTTCACCTGCATTGCTCGATTTCCATTTTCATGGAAAACCTTTTTAAGACCATGCTCAACACCTGCAATGAAGGGGGTTCTCTCGTGCACCTGACTATTTTCATAGTATGTGATCAATGCTTCTCTTCCTGAAACGTCATCATGCAATAGACCTTGCTTCCAAAAACTAAGCTCTTGGAGAGTGCCATTAGAAAACCAAACGTATTTTTTCCCTTCCAGTAATCCTTGGGCATAAATTGCTTCGCTCTCTTTTTCTCCGTTTTCATAATATGTTGTTGCCAGACCGTTTTGAGAACCTTTTTCAAAATGGACATCCGAACAAGGCTTTTTTGATGGCCAAAATGTTTGTTCTCTACCGTGAAGTACTCCTTCACTATATTCTGCTGAACGAACCACTCTTCCGTCTTCTGCATAGCGCTTTTCTATACCATCTTTTTTACCATGTGTGTATAAACAAGTAGATTTAATATCACCAGACTCGTAGTACTCAACACTAGCACCATGCAAATCTCCTCGCGATTGAGGATCAAGATCCGATTCTCTGGCAACAGCTCCTGTTGGGTAGTATTCCAACCGCTTCATAGGCCAACCATCGGGAGTGCACAGATGCACCTCAAGAGGAACACCTTCAGGTGTTCTTTCTAAAACCTCGGTACGCCATTCAGGACGAAAGGGCTGTATCTCTACAGCAAAAAGACCATATGAAAAGAACAAACACAATGCTAAGAATCTCACGCCTATTTTCCTCAAACCATTATGTTCTATTTTGGCAAAGAGGCGGTTAATAAAGAAGGCTCTTGTTGAAATTTTGGATCTTTGGGCACATATTCTCTGATAACAGGGAAATCTGTTAACTCTCGAGCAAATGCAGCCTTTAAAAACATACGCATCCACCAGAAAATATCATACCTTTTAACATTCCTTTGCATCACTTCCATGCGCTTCATGCGCTCTACAGGAGAAAGTGTTAGCGCATAAAAGATAGCATGTGCCAACCCTTCGACATCATATGGATGAACCAATAAAGCCCCTGAAGCTAGCTGTGGAGCAGCACCTGCAAATTCACTTAAAACTAATACCCCTTTTCTTTCAATCTGACATGATACATATTCTTTGGAAACCAAGTTCATACCATCTTTTAAAGATGTGATAAGAGCTACATCCGAAGTGCGATAAAAGGCGAGAAGATCGGCTCGACATATGCTCCTAAAAAAGTACTGGACAGGCATCCAATTCTCCTGAGCAAATTGGCTATTTATTTCACCAACAAGCCTGTCAATTTCCTGTTTAAGCGCTTGATAACCATCTATTTGTGTTCTACTCGGGACAACTACCTGCATAAATGTCACCCGCTTATAAAACTCAGGATGGTTCAGCAAAAATATCCGAATAGCCTCAAGACGTTGTAAAATTCCTTTTGTATAATCAAGTCGATCGAGACTAAAGACGATCTTTTGTTCACTCCAATTTTCATGAAGTAGCCAAGCAGCTTCTGAAATCTCTGCAGAAGCAGCATGTGTAGCAAACTCACCAAAATCTATGCTTATAGGAAATGTCCCAATACGAACTTCTCGTTCCTGGGTTTTACAAACGTGCATTGATCTACAGCTCTGAAACTGAACATCATCCTTTAAAAAACGAACACAATTAATAAAGTTTCTATGATCACGCGCCGTTTGAAAACCGAGTAAATCATACTTTAACAAAGCCCGAAGAATATGAAAGCGCCATGGCAATTTCATAAAAATATCAGGTGGAGGGAAGGGAATATGAAGGAAAAACCCAAGTTTTGTATCCACCTCTCTTTGCCGTAAAAATTGGCCCATAAGCATCAATTGATAATCGTGCACCCAAATAAAATCTCCAGAACGTATAGCGTGAAGGCATTGATCAGCAAACTGATCATTTACACGCTCATAACTCCGCCAATATTCAGGGTCAAATCGACACTGATTTTGCAAATCATGAAAGAGAGGCCAAATAACTTCATTTGAAAAGCCATAATAATATAAATCAAGATCTTCTTTGTTCAAAAAAACAGGAACAAAAGTGAACCCTACTTGAGCATCAGCTTCATCAATAACAGCACGCAGTGCCTCTTCATCTTCTCCTGCCCCTCCTGGCCAGCCAACCCACAACCCACCTCTATCTCGTAACACTGGGGCCATAGCTGTGACAAGACCACCACTTCCCGGCCGCAATTGCAAAGAACCGTCAACATTTTCTATCTCAAACGGTAATCTATTGGAAACGATAACGAGTCGAGAACCTTCTTTGTTTTCCATGCTTACCTCTCTACACTATCCAACCATCGATCAAAAAAGGCCAATAATTCCTTAGGAGGAATAAGTTGGATATCAGCCTGGGTTGGTCTTATGTGTTGACGAACAAGAACTTTTAGGCCTTTATCTGCAAGAACAGAAAAAGCTTCTTCATCTGTTGCGTCATCACCCAAATAGGCTATAACACTTTCTTTTGCAGATTGCAAAATAGAACGAACAGCTCCTCCTTTATTCATCCCTTTTGGCCGAAGTTCTATCCCACCATCAAAATCATGAACTTCAATATCATGCTCTCGAGCGAGAGCATCCCATTCTTCGCACACTTTCGAAGCTATTTCTAACCGTTCTCTATCTGGCAATCCACGCCAATGAACAGCAACAGAAAACGGTTTTTCCTCACACCTTCCGGGTAGAGCATATTTGTGTCCTATAGCTTTACCTTGATTAAGAGCTTCTACTTGACTCTCAGAAAACTGCATTCTTGTTCGCCGGCCATGAACGTCTAAACGCTCACCACCATGGGATCCCCAAATTTCAGGGAGCTCCGGAAAATCTAAAAGGGGGAGTAATGAATCCAGCGCCCTCCCACTGATGATGATAACTCTTGAGAAGCACATAATACGAGCGATACGCTCCATGATACCTTCATAAGGCACAGCCTTTTGAGGGTCGATTTGAAAAGGAGATAAGGTCCCATCGTAATCGAGGAGTAGCAGAGATTTCTCATTGTGCACTCGCTCGAAGAAATCATCGAGTGAACAATCGGGATTAAGTAGACGCATTACTTAACAGTACAAAAAAACTTTAGATTTTACAATTCAATTCTATCACCATCTTCAAATCCCAGTGAATAGATGAGTGTTAAATATTCGCGTAGTTGCCGAGTGCTCAAGAATTTTGATCTGACAAACTCTTTTCCGCGCGCGCCCATAGCTGCTCCTTTTTCAGGATGCTGCAGAAGATACCGCATCCAATAGGCCGCTCCTTCTGGAGTATGGACGAGATGACCGGTTTGGCCATTGATCACTTGCAGTTTTATACCGCCTACTGCTCCTCCGATAACAGGTTTTCCTTTCCATAAGCCCTCTGTGACCGTAAGACCAAATCCCTCTTTTACAGATTTTTGGATAATGATTGCCGAAGCTCGTTGCAAAGCATTAACAGCACGATCAGCCTTGTCCGGCAACATTAAGATATGAAGATCAGGATCTGTCTCTCCTAAAGCTTTTACTTCGTCAAAGACAGCTTGTCCTTCCGGATCATCGGCGGCACCTCCTCCTGCAAGAAGGAGCTGTATTTCAGGATTAAATTTTTTAGCCATTGAATAGGCTCGAATAACGCCGACAGGATCCTTAAATCGATCAAAACGAGAGATTTGTGTAATAAGTGGCCGATTTGAATCAATATTATATTGTGCAAGAACACCATCTATCTCATGTTGTTCAAGATCAATATTTTTCTCACTTAAAGGGTCAATGCTTGGCGGAATGATATACATAGGAATTGGCAATTGATGAGCAAATTCTGCTAAAGAAAAAATAGAAGCATCATATTGGGAAGCAAATTTTGATATATACTTCCAAACAGGCCAAAAAGGACGGCTTGCATCAATATGGCATCGCCAAATCCACTTCCCCTTACGATTGGGACAATGTTCAATTAATGCTACGGGTTGAGGATCATGTATCATAACCACATCAGCAGCTTCAAGTTGATCACGAAGACGCAAGGCATTGGCATGATTGACATATTCAAATAATTGCAAATTTGATGGCGGAATAATGATACGATCTCCTTGCAGAGCATTATGAAAACTTTTTGTTCTATCATAAAATTCTGGGGGACCTTCAATAACTTCCCAAGCTGTGTCTATTCCTAAATGCTGGGTGAGCGGGACCATCTTATTTAAAATTTCAGCAACTCCGCCGCCCGATCGAGTAGAGTTCACATGAACTATTTTTTTTCCCTTTAAAGGTTTTGCTAATTGATAGAGTTGGTCTATGGCTTCTACACCAACAACAACTTGGTATTGTTCTATAAGATCTGACATATGACCCCCATCACTTAGCAAAATATTCAACAATAATATTAGTTAATTTAGCTTGTAGATCAGCAGATGAAATAAAATACGGGTCGATATTTCGTAGTTCTCTAATTAATGGCGCATACTGCTCACCAAACCCTTCAAGCCATGCACAAAAATCATTTCGGGCTTCCGGCACTCTTCGTGCCGCATCGATAACATGATAAAAAATACTACTCTTAGTCAGTAGTGGAACAACAGAAGCTAATTCAGAAGGTTGTTTGACTTTATATTGCGTAGAAAACACAATAATCTTGGAACGAACAAAATGAAATTGATCTTCAGCTTTTGACCATGGAATAATTTCTCTCTCTTCAAGTCTATTATCAACGATCCCTATTAATTCAGCCCGAACCTCTTCCATATCTAAAAATTCAGTGGGATCAATAAGTTCTAATCGTTCTGCTAACACATAATCGTGCAAACAAGCGTATGACCAATGGGAAAAATCATTGTGATACGCTACATACTCAAATTCTGTTCGTAGTCTTCCTCCCCAAAAATGATAATAAATGGAACTTGCTGGAACTGAGGTGAGGCGATCGCGAAGTTCGGAGAGTGTCTGAGCTTTTATTCCAGATGCAACAACAGCCAATGTACAATCTTTAATATAAAAGTAATTATTTTTCATTATTATAGCCTCAAATATTTACTCTTAATTTCATGCAATAGCTAATAAACATTTTTTTGTCAAAAGTAAAAATTTTTCTATAAAAAAATGATGAATATCTTGTATGGAAAAAACTGAAAGCCTCTTTAATTGGATAATCATATGCCTATAACAAAAACTCATCTCTCTCCTCTTATTAGCCATACAAATTACTCTCTTAATAAATCAAAAATTGACATGTCTTCTGTCGCTTCAATCATTCTTGGTGGAGGACAGGGAACTCGTCTTTTTCCTCTAACACAAAATAATTGTAAACCCTCTATGCTCTTTGGCGGACGATACAGAATTATCGATGTACCTATCTCCAACTCTCTTAATGCCGGTATCTCCAAAATCTTTGTGCTCACTCAATTTCTCTCACGCTCACTACATAAACATATTTTTAAAACTTACCACCAAAACCACATGTTTCCTGGATTTATTGAAATCCTTTCAGCAGAACAACGCCCAGGCAAAAGTGACTGGTTTCAAGGAACAGCAGATGCTGTTCGACAAAATTTGGAATACCTTCTTGAAACCCCTGCTGAGTTCTTCCTCATCCTTTCTGGCGATCAACTTTATCACCTTGATTTTGATAAGCTTATGACTTGTACAGAGCAGAAAGATGTCGACGTGTGGGTAGCAACCCTCGCCGTTGATGCAAGAGAAGCTACACGCATGGGTATTATGAAAATTAATGAAGATCATCAAATTATTGATTTCCATGAAAAACCTAAAGACCCTGTCACTCTCGACAAAATGCGTACACAACCATCTGTTCTCGAAAAAATGGGACTTAGAACTAATGACGGCAAAGCCTTTTTAGGATCTATGGGTATTTATCTCTTTAGACGCTCCGCGCTCTTTGACCTGCTCCACCTCGATCCCCGTGAAGATTTTGGCAAACACCTTATTCCAACACAAGTAAAACGAGGGCGAATTGCCGCCTTTGTTCACGAAGGGTATTGGGAAGATATTGGCACTATAGAATCCTTTTATTTCTCAAACCTTAGCCTCACGCAAGAGAAACCTCCCTTTTCTTGCTACTCTGACCATGCTCCTCTTTATACTGCGCAGAACAATTTACCAGGACCACGTATAACCAATACCCACATCTTCTCCTCAACAATCTGTGAAGGTTCAATTGTCGAAGCTGATGAGGTAACACGAAGTATTCTTGGGCAAAAAACAATTGTCAAACGTGGAACTGTTATCCGCGATTCATACATTATGGGTAATGATGTACATGATCACCCAAAAGACATATGCTCATCACCAGCTGCCATTGGAGAAAACTGCTTCATCAAAAAGGCTATCCTTGATAAAAATGTTTCTCTTGGTAAAAACGTGCGAATCGTTAATCAGGAGAACTATCTCAATTATGATAATGATCCCATCTATGTAAGAGATGGGATTGTTGTTATCTCGAGAGGATCCTGTCTTCCTGATGACTTCGTCTTTTAATGAGTAAAAAAAAGTGCGCATTTGGGCAATAGCTGATCTTCACCTCTCCTTGGGTGTGCCAAATAAAACTATGGATCTCTTTGGTCCTGAATGGACCAATCACGCACAAAAAATTGCACAAACGTGGGATGAAAAGATCACAACCGGCGATCTCGTTCTCGTTCCTGGCGATATCTCCTGGGCTATGCGTCTCGATGAAGCAAGGCCCGATCTCGAATGGTTAGAAGAGCGTCCAGGAACCAAAGTTCTCATCCGCGGAAACCATGACTATTGGTGGGGATCGAAAAACAAAGTGAAAAAAGCCCTTCCACCTTCCATACACATTATTCAAAACGATAGCATCGTAATCAATGGCATAGGTATCACTGGAACTAGGCTTTGGGATAGCCCTGAATACGATTTTAATGAAGTGATTGACTTCAAACCATCAAAAGCTCCTCCTAAACCCTATTCCGAAAAAGACAGAGAGATCTTTACAAGAGAACTTAAACGTTTAGAGATGGGTCTAAAAACTCTTTCAAGCAATACTAACTTACGCATTGCTATGACCCATTTTCCGCCTATAGGTCTTGATCTTAGCCCTTCAGCTTGCTCGCAACTGCTCGAACATTATGGAATAAGTTTCTGTCTCTTTGGTCATCTCCATTCTCTCAAACAAACCCATCTGTTTGGCACAGCTCGCGGTATCAAATATGAGCTCGTCTCGTGTGATTACCTAAACTTTGCCCCTCTATTAATCACGAACTACTAACCTGCATCAAATCAAAGTTCCATCTCTTTTCAAGAGCTTCTCTTGTCACCGTTATTTCCCACCCATGATATGGCTCACGAATTCGCGCACTGTTCTGATCCATCGCATCTAAAACACAGACATGGCCGCCCATTTGTGAATCAACAAGAGAAATGATTGCTGATCCTTGTGTTTCTAGTTGTACTCGAGCACTCTCCCATGATTTTTCCTGAAATTGAACAGCAGTTAATCCACATTGCTTTAGATCACTTTTCATACCTTCGGTATTTCCTAAATTTCGAGAACGTAATGAAACAACTGAAACATGTTTTCCATGATCCATTATAAGCATAGCTGTTACTGCGGCCGTACAACCTCGAGTTGCCTGCTGTTGGATGATTGCTTTATTATTCTTTGTATATAAAACAAAAATACCCGGTTGCCCTCTTTCACCATTAATCAAAACCTTTTTTACTACATCATGAATGCACAATATTTCATTATCATCAAAATAGTTTCCCTGGCCGTGAACAGATACTATTTGTTTTGTTCCAAAATCCAAGACAATTGTATCCTTCAAGCTCAATGGAGGGAACCGACGATCTCTTACTTGAACACTTATATTTGCAGACCGATTCAATTCATCCTGTACTTCTAATGGTCTTTTCCCGTTTTGTGGAGAAGTAAATTGATCAAGCACATCTTGAGCAACATTTGCTGCTGCAGATCTTTCTAATACACACGAACCCGCAAAATACTTATCACCATCATTCAAAGTATTTGGAGAAGAAGGAACCGATATGTTTTTTTCAATTATTGACATAAACTATCCTCTATTTATTAAGAAATAAAAGTATAAATATTTAGGTGAATGAAGTAAGCTCTAAAAAACTTCCCTGAGAAGAAAATTGATAGATTTTTTCTCAAGTTTTTTCGCGCGACGAGTCAATAGCCATTGCGCTATTGGCGAGGAGCAAGGAGAAGACTTGTGGAAAAAGACACCCATTTTCTTCCAGGGAACTTTTTCAGAGTTTACTTAACGCCTAAAGATTTTAATACATCGCCAAAATCCAACCGGGAAAGTTGGTAAAAATATTAACTGCCAAACCCATAATCTGACCACCAAGCCAAGGACCCATGAACATCAGAGTCAGAATAACAGCCACAAGTTTGACAACAAAGGAGAGTGTCTGCTCTTGAATTTGTGTCGCCGCCTGAAAGACAGCTACTAATGTTGCAAGAAACATACTAATTAAGACAGGGGGAGCAGAAAGAATAAGAATTAGGAGCAAGCCTTGGTAGGCCAATTGTACAACTTGTGCTTGAAACATAGAGTTTTCTCCTACCTAAATGTCGAAATAAGCCCTTCAATGAGCAATGTCCAACCATCGAGCATAACGAGCAAAAAGAGCTTTAGTGGCATCGAAATAGTGATTGGAGAGAGCATCATCATACCCATTGCCAAGAGAATATTGGAAACAACGAGATCGATGACAAAAAATGGAATATAGATAAGGACACCAATTTCAAAAGCCGCTTTTAATTGAGTTGCTATATATGAAGGAACTAAAATTAAAAAATCATCAGGCTTTAAATTGGCCTGATACTCTTCTGGCAAGACACGGTAGATAGTTTTATAAAAACTTTTATGGTGCTTGACCAATGAATTGTTCTTTAAAAACTCGCGCAAAGGCTCACGCGCCCTCGTAGCAACAGCTATAATATATTCAGCGGATTGCGCTGAAAAGAGTTCCTGAGGCACATTTGGTGATTGAATAAGACTTTTTGCCTCATCATACATGCGCACGCCTGTTGGAAACATCACATACAAGCTCAAGAGAAAAGCAATACCATTGATCACCTGATTAGGAGGAGATTGCTGAACACCCAAAGCATTACGTAGGAGAGAGAGAACAACAACGATCTTTACAAACGATGTCAAGATCATAATGATAAAAGGAAGCAGCGACATAAAGACAAGCGCTGATCCTTGAATAATCAAAGAAGGCCTTTCTAAACCCTCTAAATTAAGAATTTCTCTCACCTCTTTAGGCTGTTGTTGTTCGCGTTCTCCAGGAAGAGGTCTTCGTGTTGGAGCAACATACGCGGGACGAGAAGCTGGGGTTTCGGGCTGAGCCATAAGCTCAGAAAAACTAAAAAACAGACACAAAAGACCAACAAGACTAAATAGGCGATTCATTCTTCACTTCCTTGTTTTACACGAGAGCTTAACGCGTCAACAGCTACCTCTAACGTTTTCCAGCGGTCTTGCAGCCGAGCATTAACTATACCGATCTCTGTTTCTATGACACATCCACCAGGTTCAATGTCTTCCCTTTCTCTCAGAGAGAGAGATTCTAGTTCATCAAATATTTTCTTGATCTCATTCTTCTCGCTTTCTATTCGTTCAAAATCTTCTCGACTCACATACAGTACAATTCGCTTATGTTGTGCCACTGACCTTAAAGTTTCGGCAACAATTTGTTTGATCGCATCAGGTCTCAATTCTAGTTCCGAGGCCACAATCTTTTTTGCTGCTTTTAAAGCAACAGGCATAACAACTTTTTGCAGCTCTTCACGAACATTCTGAATCTCTTTTTCCAGTTGTGCTAATTGATCGGCCCATTGATCGTATCCTGCCTGAAAACCCTCTCGTTCAGCCTGTTCTTTTATCGATTCACATTCACCAATTATTTTTTTCTTGTACTCTTCAGCATCTTTTTTCACATTCTCTAAAAGCTCAGTAGAATCGAGAAGCGTTGTCAGAGCATCAGCGGATAAAACCTTTTTTCCAGGCGCAATATCTACGGGTCGACCATCAATAAGATTAAAAAACTTTCCCTTTTTCACGCTTTCTCCATTCGTTGTAAAAATTGATACGCTTGAATAACCTGCTGCTTTGCACGTGCTCTTTCTCGATCAGAAAACTCTTGACCACCCACTTGTTGCAATCTCTCAGCTTGAAAACGTTCTAAGCGATGAAAAAAATGCCATAGCAAAAGAGGGTCTGCCTTTTCAATAGCCATAGCAAACCGCTCTAATCCTCTCTGTTGAAGGCGCTTTTTTGCAACATCCGCTTCAACTGTTAAAAAAGTAGAAACATTTATCTGAGAAGCAGATGTAGGCAAGCTTTTAAGCAAAAGAGCACGAAGAAATTTCTGTTGAAATGGATGCAAGCGAACAAGAATCATTTGCAATTTTCGTTTGTCAACTATGCGCCTCACCTCATCAACGAGGTCATACACACCCAAAAGATCAAAAAGCGCTGTCATATTTTCATAGGAATATTCTAATAGCCAAGAAAAATCGCCATCTTGAACTGTTTCAGGGCCCAATTTTCCTCGTTCAGGCCATTGGTTAACGCAATATCCTAAAACAAATTCTCTTAAAGGACCTTCTTGCTTTCCCTGTAAAAACCTTTCACATATTGACTGCAAGACTTTGGGTGTATGTTCGAGCAATTCTCCATACCAACTTGGATGCATCATCGACAATATTCTTTTCGGTGTTATAAGGTACATCATGGGGTCGTCTCCTGCCAAATTACCTTGAAAAAGCTCTTTTTCAGCAGGTTCCAAGCCTTGGATAACAGTCTGCGCAGCTGGATGCGCAAACTTTTTCATGAGAGAGTGTAAAAATTGCTCTTGTAAAGTAACCATTACGTAGACTCAACATTTTCTTGGACACCTGGCTCTGGTTCTGCTGGTTTTCCCTCTGGTTTCTCGCCAGGTTTCTCCTCTTTTTTTTCTGCCTCTTCTTCCTCTTCCGTCCGTTCTTCAGGTATCGGCATCTCATAAGGATGAACGAAAAAGAGAGTTTTTAAACCTCCACATTGTTTAGCAACAGGAAGGACTTTCCAGAACAGCCAAAGTGTTAAAAGAGCAAAAAGAGCGAGAAAAGCAATAATAGCAAAATAAAGAGATCGCATGCGCCCTACAGAGTCTTTAGCAACAGTCACACCCCAAACCTTAATAAGCTCAACATTACCTGGTGTTGATCGAAGTCTCCCTTGAGTTGCCTCTGAAAAGCGAGCTCGATCGGTAATGATCGTAACATCTTCATATTTTAAACCTTGTACAGAACTAGCTACAAGACGTCGAATCTTTGTCATAAGATGACTATTAGGATCATCTAAGACACCTTGATGTTTGACAAAAACAGAGGCTGTTACAGGCGCCTTCTTCTCTTTAGGATTAAGAGGATCTTCTTCAGGAAAAGAAAGTTGAACATCAGCATCTAATATTCCATCAATCTTGCGAATCGTTCCTGCTATCTGTTCTGCCAACCCTGCTTGATAGCGTATTTTTTCCTGCATTTCTGAAGGGACAAGACCAGGTGATCCAAATAATTGCAGCAAATTTTGCATCTTTCTTCTCGGCAACCCATTAGCATTTAAAATGGCCATCGCCTCAGTAGCACGATCTGCAGGCACAGCAATATCCCATAACACAATACCCCCACCAGCACCTGGACCCTCGACTTCAGTCCTCATTTTGTACGCTTCAATATTTCTAGAGGATAAGAAAACAATAATCTCATTCGCTTCACGCTCATCAAGCCCATTAATGATTACCCGCCGAGAAGAACAGCCTGTGATTGCTGTAAGAAGGAGAATATAAAGTAAAACCTTCGAATTTTTGATGGCAGAAAACATACAATACCTTTATGGAGCTTAATTAATGAATCTTACCAAATAAAGGCATTGTGGTAAATATTGACTTAAATCAAGTTAGCAAGATAGTTCCTAAAAACAGACTCCTCTACTTCAGATAAAAGG
>Ga0180438_10007488_pt1 | contig 14217 bp, 14 predicted proteins | sample SS_ome_12_FD_132455 | JGI IMG/M metagenome (GOLD analysis project Ga0180438, IMG submission 132455) | Hypersaline lake sediment archaeal communities from the Salton Sea, California, USA - SS_3_D_2 metaG | ecosystem: Environmental > Aquatic > Non-marine Saline and Alkaline > Hypersaline >... | reverse complement strand
TGGACCGGTATTCTCCTTCCAGATACACAGCTCCCTTTACGGCAAAAGATTCTATTTGAGAAGGAATATAAGGCTTCAAAAAGGGTTCGAATAATGTGTAGGCGTCACTCAAATTCTTTACATGAATTTGAGCAGAAGAAACGATTGAGGATTCCTCGCTCATGTCTATATCGAGAGAAGTTGAAACGTCCAAAAAGGAAGGAATACTCACTCTCAGCTGCGGGAAAGACAAGGTCTTTTTATCAAGAGGGAATTCGCCCTTTATTCCGACAACGACCTCTGGCAGTTGGAGTGACTCTTCCCTGAAATCAAACCTCGAGGGAGTGAGCACCACATCTCCTTCAAAGTATGGGAGCTCCAGAAACGAAAACTTTCCTGATGACTGAATCGAGCCTTCTATAAATAACTTTTGGGGCGGACTATCCAGTGCGATTTTCTCACTACTCAGAGAATATATGAATTCCCCTTCTTTCTCTGAATCAGATAAGAAGAAACTGCATCTTCCCAAATCATAGCGGCTTGCGGGCATGATATATTGGATGGAGAAGCCCTCCACATTCAATTGTTCCAAATGGCTTAGGGCATCCTGAATCTGGCGCATGATCATTTGAAAATCTATCGGCCTTTCTTCTATTTCCTTAATATGAACGCGAAAGTTTGCATCAGCCACATCGATAGATTGAAGAAAGGGTTTTTTCCGTGTGATCAGTCGGCCAAACCAGCCCTTAATGTTCAACTGATTGAGAGAAATATCAACCTCCATTCCACCTATCACCTGAGTAATTTTGACCGAATCGGCCTGAGCGTGCAAAGGGAAGAGGCCATAATCGAGCTTTCCGATTGTTAGCTGAGTCCCATTTTTTTTAGCCACTGACTTTTCCAGGTAGTTTTTGACGAAAGGCTTGTTAAAGTAAATGAATAAAATAAAAATGATCAGGAGAATCACTAAGGAGGCAAGTGTACTCCCGCCTATGATGAAAATCTTCTTCAGTCTCTTTTTCATAATAACATTTGGGGACGTTCCCCAAGGGGACACCTTAAGAAAAATGGTGACTCTTTAGCACGCGGAAAAACAAATACTGGATGAAGTTATTTATTTTTATCATGATCAGACAAAAGTGCTATAAGGTGGTACCTTGGGGAACGTCCCCCTTTTGTTTTAAAGAACTTCATAGACCATGATTTCTGCGCTCTTCCCCTTGACCCTCTTGGGTCCGACTTTTCTGATCTTGAATTTTCCTTTAACGTGTTTGTATGTCTCATCCCCGATAAGCACTTGATTGGGTGTGGCGATAGACTCTAATCTGGATGCGGTATTCACCGGGTCTCCGATGACTGTGTACTCCATCCGGGTGGGCGAACCAATATTCCCGGCTACGACTTTGCCGGTGTTTATCCCGATCCGGACGCTAAATTTTTTCTCCAGGCCTTCACTCTCCATCATCTTCTTCAATTCTTTCCTCATCTCCAGGGCTGCCCGAATGGCCCTTTCCGGGTCTTTTTTCTTCTCGATCGGAGCACCGAACACGGCCATCAAACAGTCTCCGATATACTTATCGATCATTCCGTCATACTTAAAGATGATATCCGTCATCTTGGAAAAGAATTGATTCAGCATCAAGTTGATTTCCCGGGGAGTCATTTCTTCTGAAATGCTAGTGAATCCGATAATATCGGTAAAAAGTATGGTCGCGGTAATGTCTTTGGACTCCATAAGATTTTCCTGCTCTTCTTCGCTCTCTTTGAGAATCATCTCAATTACCTGAGGGGAATGGAACCTTTCCAGACGGTTGCGCAAGCGCTCTTCCTCTCGGATCTTCTCGTTCAAACTTGCCTGTTCAATGACCATAGCCATTTGACAGCCGATTGCCTTGAGGAGTTCAAGGTCATCTTCGGTGAACTGGTTGTCAGTCCTGACACTATCCAGCTGGATAACGCCGATGACTTTATCCTTTTTCCAGAGCGGCACACACATGGCTGACCGGATTTGCTGCATCATAAGGCTCTGAGCCTGGCCGAATCGAGAATCGGTCATCGCGTTGGATGTCAGAACAGCTACCTTGTCTTTGACGACTCTCTCAATTATAGTCCGGCTGGCTCTCAATTCTCCCTTTCCTTTGACTTTATCATCTTTGTATTTGACAACGACAGGGGAAAGATCATCCTTTCTTTTCTCCCCGGTTAGGATAACGAATCCGTAATCAGCATCTATGACCACAAAGATATTTTCCATAATTTTTGTGAGAAGCTCGTTGAAATCATGAATAGTGTGAAGCTGTCTGCTGATTTCATAAAGGACAAAAAGCACTTTATTCATTCTTTCGAGGGAAGTGATCTCTTCCGGAACTTCTGCTCTTGCATTTGCCTCTTTCTGAGAAAAAACAAGACTGCTCTCTATGAGGCTTTTATTAGTATCTGTGGCTATGAGCAGCTCCTGAGAATCTTCTTGCGGAGTTTCTTCAGCACTCGTTTCCACTACCTGGTGCTCTCCTTTTTCTTGTTCTTTATCCGTAGTCAAGATAACTGAGTCCAAAGGGGACGGCGCTGCCTTTTCGGATAAAAAATTAAGCTTGACCACGCCAATCCTTATTTCATCTTCGTTTTTCAAGGGGGCACTCTGAATTGACTTCCCGTTCAACCTCGTCCCGTTAAAACTCCCTAAATCGCTTATGATAAAGTTCTTCTCATCCTTGATAATCTTCGCATGGTGACGAGATACTGAGCCATCCGACAAGACAAGATCGTTATCCTCGCTGCGCCCGATGGTTATCACATCTTTATCGATCAGAAAATTAGATATCCGTCCGTCGCTGCCGACGATGTTTATGATTGACATGACTTTTTCCCTTAAAAATTATGTCTGTGAGTCAATATGAATATAGCAGAACGGACTTTGTGTTGTCCACAGCGAAAAAAGGGAAAGGTGGACTAGCTCAATAATTCGGTAACGTTATTATAATGTCATTGCGAGCGGAGTGAAGCAATCCCGTAAAAAGAAATGCATTTTCCCCTAAGAGATTTCCACGCTTCGCCCGCAATGACACCTTTGCCTTCGATATCATCACAAAAAGTGTTACCGAATTACTGAGCATAAACAACAGGCTACTTTTTTGAAAGAGTATGGGGCCAGGCCTTATCAAGATCGATACGACAAGGTCAGAATCAAGCTTAGGATCTCACATTCATTTAAGGCCTGATCCTGAAGGGACAGTCCCATTATAAAGAAACTTGTCCCCTTTTTTTGCTTTTTTTGGAGTTAAAAAATAATTGGATAATCAATATACATATGATAAGGTAAATAAAAAAAAGCGAGGAAGCATGGATAATCCGATCTGGGGAAATGGAATTTTCAGGAAAAAAAAGAAAAATGATGATATCTTTGTTCTTCTCAAAGACATCCCAATATTTACTGACCTTATACCCAAAGAAATTGCCGAAATCGAAAAAATCATGCACAGGCGTGTTTACAAAAAGAATGAGCCCATCATCCGCGGGGGTGATCCTGGCCTCGGTATGTACATAATCGTTAAGGGTTCCGTTGAAATAATTGAAGAGAAAAAAAAGGGGGAAAATCGAATTTTGGCCAAACTCAAAGATGGCTCCTTTTTCGGCGACCTGGCTCTGCTGGATGAGTCTCCCCGCTCTGCCTCGGCGATTGCCAGCGAAGACTGCGATATAATCGGATTCTTTCGCCCAGATTTCCTTGACCTCCTTTACAGAAAACCTAAACTGGGGATAAAAGTCCTGTTTGCCCTGGCAAAGACCATCGGTGAAAGACTGCGACGAACTGACGAGATGCTGATGAACACAACAGAGAAAAAGGTCGCAAAACACCATGGATAAATACACCTACCAACTCTACTCTCACATACTCAGAATATTCTGGCGCTTTTTCCTCATTGTGCTGGTTATAGCCTTCATCGTAATTCTCTTCCCGTTTGTCAAAGATGTCCTGATCATGTTCACCATCGCCTGGCTGCTGTCCGTGCTTCTCAGCCCGGTTGTCGACTTTTTGGAAAGCAAGGGATTCAAACGCGGGTGGGCTATTCTCATTGTCATGATTCTCATCCTTGCACTTGTCGGCTTCTCATTCAGCCTGATCATTCCGGGTATTATCCGCACAGTCGAGGGCATGACTTCTAAACTTCAATCCAATGTCATAACCGAGTTCGGCACGAAAATTGAGGCTTTCTTCGAAAAGAACTTCAATAATGCAGAATTGGCAAGAAACGTGACTGCAAGATTGAATGAGATCGGAGTGAACCTCCTGAACAGCCTCGGGGAATTTTTCAAGAATGTGGGAGCCTTCCTTGCTTCGATGGTCATCGTTCCGGTCATCACATTTTTCCTCATCAAGGACTCCAGGCGCTTCAAAAGGGCGGTTATATCTAAAGTCCCGAACAAATACTTCGAGCTCTCTTTAAACATTCTTCATAAAGTGGAGAATCAAGTGGGGAAATACATTCAAGGTCAGGCTATTGATGCTCTGATTGTCGGGCTGCTTTCCACTCTGGGATTATTCTTGATTAACCTCCGCTTCGACAATCCGGTCCCTTATTTCGTTTTCATTGGGATGCTGGCTGGGCTAGCCAATATGATCCCCTATGTCGGGCCTGTGGTAGGGGCTGTTCCAGCCCTGGCCACGGCGATCCTCAATAATCCCGACAACCTCGGACTCGTCCTTCTCTGGATCGTCATCATGTTCGTTCTCGTCCAGGCTATCGATAATGCATTCGTCTCTCCTCTTGTTGTCTCAAAGAGTGTCAACATGCACCCTTTGGTCGTGATCATCGTCGTGATAATCGGCGGAAACATAGCTGGCGCCATCGGGATGCTTTTTGCGGTTCCCCTGACCGGTATCGTTAAAGTGACTTTATCTCAGGTAATCTGGGGATTGAAAAATTACAGCTTGCATTCATCTCCTTTTCTAAAAGAAAATACACTAATAGATACAGAAGGAAGCGAGGCATCATAATATGAAACTCGAATTCTTGGGCGTCAGAGGATCCATGCCCGTTTCAGGTAATGACAGGAATAAATATGGAGGACACACTCTCTGTGCCTGCATTGTGACATCAGATGGAGAATGGATCATCATCGATGCCGGGACAGGCATATCGAAACTCGGGGATATCTTCGCCAGCCAGGAGGAAGAAAAGCCCCAGAATCATCATCTCCTTCTGACTCATTTCCATCTGGACCACATAACGGGTCTCCCCTTTTTCGCACCGCTATATTCTTCTAAAGCCACTCTCAATTTCCACTCGGCTTGCGATCCAAAAGAAACAGAGAAATATTTAAGCGGATTGATGGCCGGGAAGTATTTCCCTCTCGAATTCAAAGAGACTCCATCCAAAAAAATATTCAAGAAGATTCCTGAAAATAACCTCCAGATCGGAGGAGCAGACATCTCCAGCATTCCCCTCAATCATCCCCAGGGAAGCGTGAGCTATAAAATTCAAGATAAGGGAAAAACAATCGTTTTCGCGACTGATACAGAGCATCCAGAGGAAGGGACAGACCAGAAACTGGCCTCATTTGCCCGGGACGCTGATATTCTGGTCTATGATGCCATGTTCACACCTGAAGAGTATGATTCTGGCAGGCAGGGTTGGGGACACAGCACCTGGCTAGAAGGCACAAAGGTGGCAGTGGAGGCCAATGTCGGCGCACTCTACCTTTCTCATTTCAACCCGGACCACTCGGATAAACAGATAGACGAGATTATCTCATTAGCTTGTGAGAAATTTCCTCAAACGTATGGAGCCAGGGAGGGGCACAAAGAGACTTTATAGCTTGCGAAATATGCCCCCATGTTTCAAGAGACCGGAGTGTCACCAGAACGATGACATATATTCTCGTTTCAGCCAAAAAAAGGAGGATAGAGAATGAAAAAAGCTTTGATTTGCCTTATATGCTTACTTTTCTTTTGCAATGTTGGACTTCTCATATCTCAAGAAACAACTGATCTCGATGATTATAACGGGAAATTCTGGTCTGGATTAGAAGCATTGGAAAAAGTCAATTTTCTCCAAGGGTTTTTAACAGGTATAAAAGCCGTTTATTACGAAACAAAGTATTTTAAAGAAGCTCATGAGGACCCTGATTATGCAGAGACCCCAGATAAGGAAAAAGCGGAGGTCATGGAGGAGGTTCTTAACAACATCAAGGCCACTTTTAACGTTTTCGGGATGGCTTATGGAAAGCTCGTCGACGGATTGGACAAAGTTTATAAAGACAGCGAGAATAGAGTCATCCCCATCTATAGAGTGCTTTCTCCAATCGCTGAAAATATAAGAGGAGAGTTAGATAACGACTTGCTCCAAGATTATCTCGCAGATCTGCGGGATGAATACTCAAAATAAGGGATGAAAAACAAAAAAGTATAAAATACTATATTCATTTAATTATATTTACGGCTAAGTCAATGCCTCTCATTCTTAGTGACATCTCTTTGACAAACATTCAATGAAAAAATGCTTCAATATAAATCGAATAAATTTGAGTCTCACATTACACTCCATTCCTTTTCGGCCTTAACTCAGTGATTCGACTCACACACGCTTCATCTGAATTTTTTTAATCATCTTGACAGGATAAAAGATAGTTATTCCCTCTTTGTCGATCTCGAGTAATCCGGATTGATAAGTCGCTTCAATTTTCTCTCTTGCGTGTTGAGGTTTGGCAAACTTAAGTTCTTCAATGAGATCCTCTTCGAGGAAGAAGCGAAGCTCCCACATTTTGACCTCCTTCTCTCTGATGGTTGGCGGTATTATACCAGCTTTGTGATATGGGGAGAAGCCCATATCCATCTCTATTTGTCGATTTTGGCCCCCTAAAATTGAGTGCGGATTGAATCCATATTCCCGCCAGGCCCTCCCCTTTTGTTGTCAAACTCTGTAGACTATTCCCCTTGTAATGTTGTAAATTAGTATTGACTGCGAATACGCCGAATCCAGATATGCAGTCAATACGCCAGTCAAATGAAACAGGAGCCGATAGTATGGGAAGGGAGAAAACACAGAGACCGAGGAAAAAGAAAATCATCTGGAAAATATTATTAGCTATATTTGGATTGGCTTATTTCTTTGCAGTCGCTGCATCTTTCTTTGTGGTGAAGAAATACATCCTCGGCGCCGTTTCATCGCTCGGCGGAGTCATTGTCATCGTTGACCTCATACTGGAATATCTCAAAGTCATATTCAAACCAAAAACCATTAAAAAAATTCGGTATCTCGAAGGCGCGTTTTTCGTCATTGTCGGGATTATCTATTTACTCTATTTTCTTGAAGTGATTTAAGCCATTTTTCTCTTTGGAGAGTATACGATTTCCACTCTGTCTTCCATGACTTTTTCGACTCGTTCAGACTTTGGCCCCCAGGAGAAAAATACACAGCGTGCGACAATCAGATAAATATTTTTTTCATTGTCCCTTCCCTCGAGCACTAAAAGGCTATAATATTATTATTGTCTATATGCTATTAAAGATGAATGGGAGCAAAGACGAAAAAAATTCCTGTTCACTTCTCAATTTAAAATTTTTTAATTCTGTGATAAAATGTCCAGCATCACAGAAAGAAGAGCAAGTTTTTTGTAATTAAATGAGAACGAGATGCTTAAAAGCAAACGAAATCAATCAAAATTAAATGGAGGTTACAAGTGAAAGAACTCGTTGAATCGATTGCTAAATCTTTAGTGGACAATCCTGATAAGGTCTCGGTTACCCAGCTAGACGGGGAAAGGAGCTCGATCATCGAATTAAAGGTTGCTCCGGAAGATTTAGGCAAGATAATCGGAAAACAGGGAAGAAACGCTCAGGCGATCAGGGTTATTGTCAGTGCGGCAGGAATGAAGCTGAAGAAGAGATTCAACCTTGAAATAGTCGAATAGGTGCAATGAGTTAGAGTTTTTAACTCAGAAAAAGAGCGCTCTTCAAAAGAAACTCTTACAGATACTTTAACTCTTTGTTCCCAGCGAAGAGGGAGTCGTGTGTCCCAGACCACTCCTATCAGTGACACAATCCCCATACTGATAGATATTTTAGAATATTCTTCTTTCACCGGATGAGGATTGTCTGTATAATAGCTTTCCCAATCCAGATAAGAATATTAACAAGAGAGGATCCTCACCAATGAAAAAAACCAACATCATTATTCCACTGACTCTGGTGCTTTTGGGTGTGCACAGCTTCGGCCAAGTCAACCCTGATGGCCAGAAAGCTTGGGAACATGTCAATTATCTCGCATCAGATGCGATGAAAGGCCGGAAATCCGGAACTCCTGAATACAAGAAGGCCGCCGAATATGTGGCTCAAAAGATGAAGGAATTCGGACTCCAGCCTGGCGGAGAAGACGGCACATACTTTCAGCAGGTGACGATGAAAAATTGGAGAAACTTTGAGCCGCCCATCCGATTGGACATTCTTTCTCCCATAAATTTCAGTTGCGTTCCGGGCAGAGGCCTGGATTTCATGCCTAACACCGGAACAGGTTCCGGTATTGTCAAAGGCCAACTTGTTTTTGCAGGATATGGTTTGGTTAACGAACAATTCAACTGGAACGATTACGAAAACCTCGACGTTAAAGGAAAAATTGTGCTTATTATTGCCGGCGCTCCGGATTTCATGGAAAAAATATCCGCAAAGGAAAAATCTCCCGATGAGAAGATAAAAACCGCATTGAAAAATAACGCTGCCGGTGCCATCTTCATGAATATCGGCGAAGACACCAGAGCCAGGCGATACAGGCAAGGATTAAGAAAAGGGACATGTCCGGATGGATTTGTTGTTTTAACAGCCAATGAGTCTCTAGTGGATAAGCTCTTCTACCTGTCCAACCTGAGCTGGAGAAACCTGGTCAGCCGAACGCTGCGGGAGAAAAAATCTCTCACAGCGCCACTGGATGTGACTGTAGAAATGGAGGCTCATTTCGTCCTGGGAGACAAAACGGCTCCGAATGTGCTCGGCCTCTTACCTGGAAAACACCCGCAGCTGAAAGATGAATATATATTGATCGGAGGACACCTTGACCATCTGGGAGTCGGCTGGGATGGAGCTGTGTATAATGGAGCGGACGACAATGCGGGCTCTATCGGTGTGATTCTTGAAATCGCCCGTGTCTTTCAAGCCAACAATTTTCAACCGGATAGAAGCATAGTTTTTATCGGATGGGCGAGTGAAGAGCTCGGCCTGGTCGGCTCACGGTACTACACAAATCACCCTATCTATCCCCTGGACAAAACCATCGTCTACATGAATATGGATATGATCGGTTGCGGCGATGATGACCTTTTTGTGGGGGGGATGTGGGAATTTTCCGATTTCTACGACATCTTGAAACAAAACATGAAGGAGAAATTCAAAGAAAAGCTGAATTACCGGATCGATTACCGGGGGTCCGACCATAGTGCCTTTCTCCCTAAAGGCGTCACGGCCATCAGCTTGAGGACGGGCAATCCGTTGACATCGAATCTGAACGATGAACACCCTGAATACCACAGACCCGGAGATGACCCGGCCATCATCAAACCCGAGCTTCTTCAGCTCGCGGCCGAGTATCACTTAGATTTACTCACGTTCCTGTCTAACGCACAGAATAATTTCCTTGCGCCCAAACATCATATTCATTTTATCCACAAGGATTCGACAGTCGTTGACTTGCACTGCGACACGATCAGCCGATTCTTAGGCGGTGAAGACCTGACAAAAAATAATCCCGAAGGACATATCGATATCCCTAAACTGAAGGAAGGAGCTGTCGACCTTCAGGTGTTTGCCTGTTTTGTCGGTCCTCCTCAGGAGGAGGCGGACAAGTACCAGGCCGCCAAAAAAGTCTTTGACCAGATCGATGCGGCCCATGAGCTTGTGGAAAAAAATCCGGATGACCTGCTGCTCGTTAAAGCTTACGAAGACCTCCGAGGATTGAGAGGAAACAGAAAAACCGGGATTCTAATAGGGATTGAAGGCGGATATGCGATTGAAAATGACCTGCGTCTCCTGCGATCTTTCTACCGGAATGGAGTCAGGCTGATGACTCTCACGCATTGGACGCACACAGATTGGGCCGATGCCTCCGGCGATCCCGAGCCTCAGTTCGGCGGCCTCACAGAGTTTGGTGAAGAAGTAGTCAAAGAAATGAATAAACTGGGAATGATCATCGATGTCTCACATGTCCACGATGAAACATTCTGGGATGTGATCCGGATCACAGACTCTCCCATCGTCGCCTCTCATTCCTGCTGCCGGGCTCTTTCAGATTACCACCGGAATCTATCTGACAAGATGCTCAAAGCCCTGGCAAAGAACGGAGGCGTGATTGGCATCAATTTCGCGCCGTTCTTTTTGAATGTTAACAACTGGGAAAAACGAGACGCTCTGAGGTCAGAATTATTAAAAAAATATGATCTTCCGCAAGACCGCAGGGAATTTGCACAAACGGACCCTGAGATAAGGAAAAAATTCTCTGAAGAATACAATGCCAAACTGGAAGAACTCAATAAAACTCTTGGGCAGGAAAGTGTCAAAGATGTTGTGGACCACATCGAACATGTGATAAAAGTGACCGGAAATGCGAACCATGTCGGTCTTGGGTCTGACTATGATGGTATCGGGACTCCTCCGGTCGGATTAGAGCACATCGGAAAAATCGCCAACATCACAGCAGAATTGGTCCGAAGAGGTCACAAGGACAGTGACATTAGAAAAATACTAGGCGGGAATTTCCTCAGAGTTTTCAGAAGTGTCACCAGCCAAAGCACAACAAGAAACTAGAGACGAGCGGCTTCATTATCATCCACTCTCAAGATAGCCTCCTCTGATGCAGCAGATGACTCCATTTCTACGCTCAGCTCCCGCTGCCTGGCATCGTCCATTTCATTCTTCGCGGATTTTCTGACTTTTCCGGCTCCACACAAAATCAAAGTTCACTTATAAATCGTTTCCATATTTGCTCGGGATTCATCTTAAAGTGGTTGAGGAAGGCTCTGGAGAATTTATCTCCCTTTTGTAATGCTATCACCAATTGCTTAAAGGCTTCAGGATTTATGTTCTTTATATAACTGACAAACATTTTATTCTGCATGTGGAACATTGGGCCTGTTAAACCTGCCTCCACAATAATTTTTGACAGTGATTTAAAATGCCCTCCCCTGTCCTGGAGGTAAAAATGTCTCCCTTCCTTGATGGCCTGGATGGCCATATCTTCGGTCACTCCCTCACCCCCGCTCCCGGCAATGATATTTGCCAGCCCTTCTTTGTACCAATGTGGGATTCTCAAGGTCTTGAAGATTCCGAGTCTTTGTGTAAGGTGGAGATGGGACAACTCATGCATTAATGATTCCCTGTGCGTATCCAACTCCTTGAAAGAAAATGCGCTGGGAGCAATATAGACATTCCCCAGAAAGGCTGCCCCTCGAATGGGATAAGATGTGGGATTGCCGATGAATGCGTTGTGGCTTTTCTGGGTGATGCAGACATAAACTTTAAAGGGCTTTTTAAAGGGAAGATAATGCCCTTTTTCGACCTGCTTGATGGCCCCAGAAAGAAAGTCAGCGATCTTGTCCGCAAACTCCTCAGCTCCAGGTTCATACAGGATTCTCGAATCAGCCGCATGCTCTATAAAGTGACTCCTGGATTTAAGGAGAGCTCTTCCTTTCGGGTGTCGAAGAAAGACAATCACACACGCTAAAACCACCAAAGCTATGATGCTGAATATAATGATTTTTTTTCTCTTTCTTCTCATTTACGTACTCATCCATATTGTAAAGATATTCCCGTGTATGGGCAATGGTTGAAATCAGTTAAATGGAAGATGATCCTGAGAAACCAGAATGCGGTGCCCGGTCGCTTAAAAGCCAGTACTTTTCCTTCTATCTGATCACAAAGGGCACAACAATGGCTATGAGCCCCAGGAAGACAACAGCAAGGATGAAAAGATTATACCTGGTGTTGTAATTACCCAGAAGGATCGGATCATAATAGCCTTCCACACCCTGGTCTTTGTACATCTTCATCAACCCAGTCAAAAGTATGTTTCTTGTTTGCTTCCCTTTCAGCATCCCTTGAATGACGATAAGATTGACCACTATGGTCAGAGAGACAAAGATGAACATCACAATAAGCAAACTGGTGTTGGTCCGAGACTCCGTAGCCAGTAAGGAATTAATCGCAAGGGTTATAAAATTAAGGACTATAGCGGTCTGGACAAATATCGTATCTGTGCGCGCGTTCTGTTGAAGTTCAGTGATGATATGCTCATGAACTCTCTCAATCATAGAATCCCCTCCCTTTTTTTAATTTGATATGAATGTATAGCGGAAAACGAATTGTGTCAAGTCGCACCAACTACTTAACGCGTTACATTGAAACAGCTATATTATTGACAGAGCTATAAGTCTGTAATATAGATTGAATAAAAACAGCAAAAGGAAGCGCAAATGAAAAAAATACTATGCTATTTTTTATTACTTGTTTTCCCCACTTCAATTTTTTCTCAGGACATATCATTATTGATAGAAAATTTCTCATTAGTAAAGAACTCAGGAGATAATAATCTCCATTTTTTTATCCCCAACACAGCCTTATCTGTTAATAATCCCTTTCAGACAGAAAAAAAACACTATTCTGATCCGTACAAAATATCTCAAACACTTAGATTTCAACTATCCCCAGAACGACCTTCCTTTTTAGAGGCCCCCGTTTTAAAAAACAAAAATCAAAAATGGGCATATACGTACAGCCTTAAATATGGACAAGGGCAGGATATTGTTTCTGAGGAGAAATCGGAGTCTTTGGCTCAAGGTTACCTGGAACGATTGGCGAAAAAGAATAAGAGGAGAAGGAAAACTTGGGGAGCTGCCGGGCTTATTGGAGGAGGAGTTTTCATCGGTTTAGGTGCTTCAGCATTGTCTTCAGCAGAATCGACTGGCGGCTGGGGAGGCTTTTGGGAAGGTCTTGCTGGTGTTATGCTCATAGCTACGGGTACAGCAGGTGCAGTTGGTGGAGCTATAGCTCTGGCAATCCCAAGCGGTGCGGAACGTGAACTTAAGGACGTGCGGAGAATCTCAGATCCTGCTCAAAGAGAAAGAGCTTGCCGTGAATCCTTATCTTTCCTCGCTTCCAGGGGCAAGAAACGGCGGATATTTGCTGCAGGTATATCGATTGCTGCTTTCTTTGCATATATTCTTTCCAGTGAAGACACAGAAAGCTATCTTTGGGCAGCAATGGATGGAGTATTTGCGGTTTATGAACTCACTAGAAAAACGGCAGCAGAAAGAGCTTACAAAAACTATTTGAAAGAAATTGAAAATCAAAGAAAAATAAAGCAGCTTGTTGGCATTGAACAACAAAAGTAAACAGAAGGTCAGGGGAAGTTTAATATGAAAAGAAGCAACAAAACCATATTGTTGTTCCTGGTCTTATTTTTATTGACAAAAAGATCTTGATGATTCATCCGCATATTAAATAGGAGATAAGTGAAACATGGTTAGAAAGCAAAAAAAACAATTTAATGAATTTGCAAATTCCGATGAATTCCAGATAGATGCAAAAAAGCTCTTTCGTCTTCCCTGGACTATGGCTGATAATGCCATGACGTGGCTCGAGCCCACGAGGAAGTGCAATATAACCTGTGATGCCTGCTTTGCCATAAATAATCCAGAAAGCGAGAAATCATTATCTCAAATTGAGAAAGAGCTTCAAACATTGCTTCGTCTCAGGCGTTGTGATGCGATGCTCATTGCAGGAGGAGAACCTCTAACACATCCCCATATAGTTGAAATAACAAGAATGGTAAAAAATCACAATGTCAAACCGGTGATCATAACCAATGGAGTGGGATTAGATCCTCCCTTGGTTCGAGATCTAAAACGTGCTGGGGCTTACGGTTTCGCTTTTCATGTGGACAGCCACCAATCACGTCCTGGCTGGGAAGGGAAGAATGAAAAAGAACTCAATGAGCTGCGTCAATACTATGCAGATATGCTGTACAAAGAGAGAGGGCTTGTTTGTGCGATTATGCCGACTCTTTACCCGGATACAATAAAATATGTTCCGGATATAGTCGAGTGGGCATCTCGAAATATCCAAAAAGTCAATATTCTAACACTCATTGCCGTAAGAATGATGAGCCCTAATTGGCCCTTTGATTTCTATGTTGGAACGAAGAAAGTCGATTTATCAGGAATGGCTTATTTTTCAGATAATGAGTTTGGGAACCTCTC
>Ga0180438_10007487_pt1 | contig 14217 bp, 10 predicted proteins | sample SS_ome_12_FD_132455 | JGI IMG/M metagenome (GOLD analysis project Ga0180438, IMG submission 132455) | Hypersaline lake sediment archaeal communities from the Salton Sea, California, USA - SS_3_D_2 metaG | ecosystem: Environmental > Aquatic > Non-marine Saline and Alkaline > Hypersaline >... | reverse complement strand
AGGCGGCACGCGAATGAGCTTCAGAGAGGCGTTGGAGACACAGGATTTCACGATCACGTGTGAGGTGGCTCCGCCCAAGGGCGTGGACATGAAGCACGTGCTGGAGGAGGCCGAGCTGCTGCGGGGCCGGGTGGCCGGGGTCAACGTGACCGACCTCCAGGCGGCGGCGATGCGGGTGAGCTCGGTTGCGACCTGCGCCATGCTGAAGCAGATGGGCTTGGAGCCGATCCTCCAGATGGTGTGCCGCGACCGGAACCGGATCGCCCTGCAGAGCGACCTGCTGAGCGCCTATACGCTTGGGATCCGGAACGTGCTGTGCCTTACCGGGGACCACGTGGTGCTGGGAGACCACCCGGAGGCGAAGCCGGTGTTCGACCTGGACTCGGTGTCCCTGCTGCAGGCGGCCCAGGGGCTGATCGATGGGCACGATCTGAGCGGGAACGAACTCGAAGGGAAGCCGGATGACCTGTTCCTGGGCGCCATCGTCACCCCGGGGGCGGATCCGGTGGAGCCGCAGATTTACAAGCTCCACAACAAGGTGGCGGCGGGGGCGAAGTTCATCCAGACGCAGGCGGTGTATGACGTGGATCAGTTTGCCGCCTTCATGGAGAAGGTGTCGGACGTGAAGGTGCCGATTCTGGCGGGGATCGTGCTGCTGAAGTCGGCGGGGATGGCGCGGTACATGAACGCCAATGTGGCGGGCGTGTTCGTGCCGGACGATCTGATAGAAGAGATGGCGGCGGCGGGGAAGAAGGACAGAGAGGCCAAGGAGAAAGGCGAGAAGGGCGGCCGCGTGGTGAACACGAGTATCGAGATCGCGGCCCGGCTGATCCGAGGCCTGAAGCCGTATTGCGCGGGAGTGCACGTGATGCCGCTGGGCTGGGGTCACCACGTGCCGGCGGTGCTGGAGGCGGCGGAGCTCTAGCGGTCGCGCTGGAGCGTCATAGGCAGGAAGCGGGCCGCCATGCCGCCCGTGTTTCCCGCCCAACAGGTGGTCTAAGGAGCAGGGTCGATGTCTAAGGCTGTTGCTGCTGCTGCAGTACGAGGATCGAATGAGATCGTTGCTCGGGCGGAGGAGAAGCTGACCGCGGCGATTGAGGCACACGGGGAGTCACAGGCGCTGGAGTTTCCCGAGACCGCCTTCTTCCTGCCGATGGCCTATGCGCTGCTGGGGCTGGAGGTGTCGACGCTGGGCCAGGCGCGGGAGATGCTGGAAACGGCGAAGTCGCTGCTCTCGGAGGAGCCTTCGGAGCGCGTGTGGCTGCCGTATCTCTCGGCGGCGCTGGATGCCGGAATAGCGACGCTGCTGGCGGAGGAGCTGCTGAAGGCGATTGCCTATCTGGAGGGGGAGGAGCCTCTGGAGGGGTGGCACGGGTTCATCTCGGACACGATCCTTCGGACGTTGGGGATCCAGCTCGTCGATGGGCGGCTTCCGGGGTTCGCCGCGATTGTCGGGGCGGCTCCGGACACTGAGACGGCGGTGCACGTCATCCGCGAGCTGCAGAAGCGCAACATCCTGACGTTCCTCATCGGGAACCACAAGGGCGAGACGATGAGGGATCAGTTGATCGAGGCGGGGTGCTGCCGAAGGACGCGTCGGAGACGGAGGACGGGGACCTGAAGAAGGCCTGGTGGGGCCGGTACATCGTGCCGCTGGGGCCGGACACAGAGTCGATCATCTACGCGCTGGACTGGGCGATTCGAGGCGCGCTGACATTCGGCGGACACAAGAAGGGCGACTGGAAGGCCTGCCTGGACTACACGCGGGCGCGGATCTTCGCCTTCGGGCTGGGGCTCGGCGATATCGATGACCTGAAGTATGCGAGCGGGGCCGGGGCGATCAACATGGGGTTCCCGGTGATTTGCGACACGGAGATTCCGGAGATCAGGCCGACGGGAGTGACGACGTACGAGGCGCTGGTGAGGGAGCTCGATCGGCAGCGCATCGTCGAGACGTGCGTCGAGGTGCGCGGGGTGAAGGTGAGCGTTTCGAAGATCGACATCCCGGTGCCTGTGGCGGCGGCGTTCGAGGGGGAGACGGTTCGCCGGGACGACATGCAGGTGCAGTTCGGGGGCAAGTACACGACGGCCTTCGAGTTCCTGCAGATGCGGCCGATGGACGGCGTTCAGGACGGGAAGATCGAGCTGGTGGGGCCGGACTGCGACGCGGCTGAGCTGGGGGGTGCGATGCCGCTGGGGATGTACATCGAGGTGGCCGGTCGGAAGATGCAGGAGGACTTCGAGCCGGTCCTCGAACGGCAGGTGCACGAGCTCTTGAATCACGCGATGGGCCTGTTCCATATGGGACAACGGAACCTCGCCTGGGTGCGGATCTCGAAGGATGCCTTCAAGTCCGGGCTCCGCCTGAGGCACTTCGGCGAGCTCCTGCGGGGCGAGTACCTCCAGAAGTTCCCGGCGATCGTGGACAAGGTCCAGGTGACGATCTATACCGATCAAGAGAAGATAGACCGGATCCTCGAGGATGCCCGGCCGGTCTGGGACGCCCGGGACAAGCGGGTGGCGGGGATGACGGACGAGAGCGTGGACATCTTCTACTCGTGTACGCTCTGCCAGTCGTACGCGCCGAACCACGTGTGCATCATCAGCCCGGAGCGGCTGGGTCTATGCGGGGCCTATAACTGGCTGGACGGGAAGGCGGCCTACGAGATCAACCCGGCGGGGCCGAACCAGCCGGTGGCGAAGGGCCGCGTGATAGACGCGGTGAAGGGCCAGTGGGAGAACGTGAACCAGTTCGTCTACCAGACCTCCAACAAGACGGTGGAGCGGTTCAACGCCTACTCGCTGATGGAGGACCCGATGACTTCGTGCGGGTGCTTCGAGTGCATCATGGCTGTTCTGCCGGAACCGACGGGGGAGCTGCACGGGGTGATGATCGTGAACCGGGAGCACCCGGGGATGACGCCGTGCGGGATGCCGTTCACGACGCTGGCGGGGACGGTTGGGGGCGGCCTGCAGACACCGGGCTTTTTGGGGATCGGCCGGCTGTACGTGGTGAGCAAGAAGTTCATCTCGGCTGAAGGCGGGCTGCCGCGGGTGCTGTGGATGCCGAAGGAGCTGAAGGAGGCGTTGGCCGATCAGATCAAGGCGCGGGCGGAGGAGCTGGGGCTGGAGGACTTCTACGAGAAGATCGCGGACGAGACGGTGACGACGACGATGGAAGAGCTGATGCCGTGGCTGGAGGAGCACGACCATCCGGCCCTGAAGATGCCGTCGTTGATGTAGGGAGGAACGAGAGGCTGGCACTTCGACTTCGCCCAGGGCGAACTCCGGCAGGCCAGCCCTACAAGAGAAGGATTGGGAGGTGGAGACGTGGGTCTCACGGGCCTCGATATCTTCAAGCAACTGCCGAAGACGAACTGCGGCGACTGCGGTGTACCGACCTGCCTTGCGTTCGCTATGAAGCTGGCGCAGAAGCAGGCTTCGTTGGATCAGTGTCCGCACGTGTCGGAGGACGCAAAGCAGGCGCTGTCGGGCGCGTCGGCGCCGCCGATCAAGCTGGTGACGATAGGCGCCGGCGAACGGAAGCTAGAGGCGGGGAACGAGACGGTGCTGTTCCGGCACGACGAGACGTTCTACCATCCGACGGGAATTGCGGTGACGGCGGATGCGGGGCTGCCGGAGGCGGAGCTGGCGGCGCGAATCAAGGCGATCGGCGATGTCTCGTTTGAGCGGGTGGGGCAGACGCTGCAGTTGGACGCGGTGGCGCTGACGGGAGAGGGGGAGGCGTTCGTGAAGGCCGCCAGGCTGGCGGCGGAGCAGTCGGCCGTGCCGCTGATACTGATGAACGAAGACCCGGCGGTGATGGGGGAGGCGCTGAAGGCGTGCGCGGGAAAGAAGCCGTTGATCTACGCCGCCACCGCGGAGAACGTGGAGGCGATGGCCGCGCTGGCGAAGGAGCACGGGTGCCCGCTGGCGCTTCGGGGATCGGATGTGGCTTCTCTGGCGGAGGTATCGGAGAAGGCACAGGCGGCGGGCGCGACCGATTTGATATTGGACTCGGGGGCGCGGAAGCCGGCGGAGGTGCTGGCGAGCGAGACGGCGATTCGACGGGCGGCGCTGCGGAAGCGATTCCGGCCGCTGGGGTTCCCCACCATCGCGTTTGCGGCGGCGGAGGACGCCCTGGAGGAGACGCAGCAGGCGGCGACCTATATTGCGAAGTACGCGGGGATCGTCGTCATCAGGAACCTGGATGCGTGGGAGCTGCTGACGCTCGTGACGGTGCGGCAGAATGTCTACACGGACCCGCAGAAGCCGATCCAGATGGAGGAGGGATTGTACCAGGTCGGCACGCCGGACGAGAATGCGCCGGTGCTGGTGACGACGAACTTCTCGCTGACGTACTTCACGGTGGAGGGGGACGTCGAGGCGAGCCGGGTGCCGGCGTGGATCGTGGTCGTGGACACGGAGGGAACGTCGGTGTTGACGGCGTGGGCGGCGGAGAAGTTCACGGCCGAGATCATTGCGGAGAAGGTGAAGGCCTTCGACGTGGGGAGCAAGGTGAAGCACCGGAAGCTCGTGCTGCCGGGGCATGTGGCGGTGCTGAGCGGCAAGCTGGAGGACGAACTGAGCCAGGAGTGGAAGGTGGTCGTCGGGCCCCGGGAGTCATCGGGGATCCCGACTTTCCTGCGGACGTCCTGGCAGCCCTGAGATGAGACTGCTGGTGGAAGGACAGGGGGGTGTGCGAGCCGGCGGCTGAGAGCGGCACTGTGCGATGAGCAGCCACATAGTTGTGTTCCTACCAGATGGCGCCTGCCTGGAGGTCGAGTCCGGCCGGACGATCCTGGAGGTGGCGAACGCGGCGGGCGTGCCGATCGACTCCTCCTGCGGGGGGCAGGGGGCCTGCGGGAAGTGCAAAGTCATCGTGTCGCTTGGTCGTCCGGGTGGGAAGCGAGGCGACCTGCTTTCCAAGGAGGAAGTGGAAGCGGGGGTCGCGCTGGCCTGCCAGGCGACGGTGGTGGACGACTTGGTGGTGGAGGTGCCGCTGGAGTCGCAGCGGGGGGAGCTGCAGATTCTGATGGGGCGGGCGGAGCCGGCGGAGGCGGTGGGCGAGGCCGATACGCTCCTGGCGGGGCGGGTTCCTCTGGCATTGGTTTCCCCGGAAGAGGAGACGGAGGCGAGCGATGACGAGCGCCTTCTGGCCGGGGTGAGGGAGACGACGGGGGAGAGCTTCTCCGAGATTGGGATCGATCTGCCGGCACTCCGCGCGCTGCCGGAGGCGGCGCGCGGGGGCGGGTGGAAGGTCGATGCGCTGGTGGGGGATTTCGACGGCCGGGGGCGGGTGTTCGGGGTTGAGCCGGCCCGCGATGGCGCGGCGTATGGGCTGGCGGTGGACATTGGCACGACGACCGTGGTCGTGCATCTGATTGATCTTTCGACACAGGGGTTTGTGGAGGCCTGCGCTTCGCTGAACGATCAGATCGCGTATGGGGAGGATGTGATCTCTCGCATCATCCACGCGCAGGAGCACGATGGGGGGCTGGTTGAGCTGCGGCAGGCGGTTCGGGCCACCATCAACCGGTGTGTGCGGGAGGTCATGGAGCATCACGGGGTGACGCGGGACGAGATCGTGGGGGCGGCCTGCGTGGGCAATACGGTGATGACGCATCTGCTGCTGGGGATCGATCCGGCGGCGATACGTCGGGAGCCGTACGTGCCCGCGCTGCGGACGGCGCCGACGCTGCGGGCGGAGGAGGTGGGGCTCGACATCCACCCCGGGGCGCCGGTCTACCTGGCGCCGTGTGTGAGCAGCTATGTGGGCGGGGACATCACGGGCGGGGTGGTGGCGACGGCGCTGGGGGAGTCGCCGCGGCTGACGCTGTTCATCGATATGGGGACGAACGGGGAGATGGTGGTGGGGAACCAGGACTGGATGATGTGCTGCTCCTGCTCGGCGGGGCCGGCGTTCGAGGGCTCGGGGGTGGAGTACGGGATGTACGCGACGGTGGGGGCGATAGAGCGGCTGTCGTACGAGCGGGAAAGCGATGGTGTGGAGTACATGACGATCGGGGAGGCGAAGCCGCGGGGCATCTGCGGGTCGGGGCTGGTGGATGGGCTGGCGACGCTGCTGCGGGCGGGCGCGATCGACCGGGCGGGTCGGATCAACCTGGGCTTTCCGAGCAGGCGGGTGAGGGTGAGGAACGAGAGGCCGGAGTTCGTGTTCGTCTGGGGTGAGGAGGTAGGGCGGTCGGACGATATTTCGCTGGGAGAGGATGGAATTCAGAATCTGATCCGGTCGAAATCGGCAGTGTATGCGGGGGCGGAGACGCTGCTGGCGTCTCTCGGGCTGGAGGCGGGGCAGGTGGAGCAGATTCTGGTGGCGGGCGCCTTCGGGAACTACCTGGATGCAGAGAGCGCGGTGACGATCGGGCTGCTGCCGGATGTGCCGCTGGAGCGGATTCGGTTTGTGGGGAACACGGCGGTTGCGGGAGCTCGGCTGGCGCTGCTGGGGAGAAGGGCTCGGGAGAGCATGACGGAGTCGGCGGGCCGCATGACCAACTTCGAGCTGAGCGTCGTGCCGGGATACATGGATCGGTACGTGGCGGGGCTGTTTCTGCCGCATACTGACCTGCGGCGTTTCCCATCGGTTGCAGGGAGGCTGGAGCTGAGCGCATGAGACAACCCCTGTACATTGCGTCTGTGGATAGCTTCTCGGGGAAGGCGCTGACCGCGCTGGCGCTCGGCTTGGAGCTGAGGGAGGCGGGGTACCGGGTGGGGTACTTCAAGCCATTGGGGACGCTGCCGCGCGACGTGGATGGGGTGACGACGGACGAGGATGCGCATTTCATCAGCACGCGGCTGAACCCGGAGGCGCCGACGGAGGCGATCTGCCCGATCCTGCTGAGTTCGGATCTGGTGCAGCGGGCGTTGGAGGGAGAGGTCGGGGGCCTGCCGGATCGGATTCGGGAGGCCTATGAGCGGGTGTCGGAGGGGAGGGATATCATGCTGGTCGGGGGGGTGGGCGATCTGTCGAGAGGGTCGCTGTTAGGGCTGTCGGCGCCGGCGGTGGCGGATCTGCTGGATGCGCGGGTGATCCTGCTGGCGAAGCTGACGGCGGAGGCGATGGTGGAGGAGGCGCTGCTGGGGCGCCGGCTGCTGGGAGAGCGGTTCGGGGGCGTGATCTTCAACTTTGTGGGGCCGGATGAAGAGGAGGCCCTGAAGGGAGCGCTCGGCCGGCATCTGGATGGCCGGGGGATTCCAGTGTTGGGGGTTCTGCCGCCGGACGACTTGCTGAGGGCGATCACGGTGAGGGAGCTGGTGGAACACTTGCCGGCGAAGCTGCTGTGCTGCGAGAAGGCGCTGGAGCGACTCATCGTGCATTTCGTGATCGGGGCGATGGGAGTGGCGAGCGCGGCGAAGTACTTCAGGCAGCTTTCGGACAAGGCCGTGATCACCGGAGGAGACCGGGCGGACATTCAACTGGCGGCGCTGCAGACGGCGACGCGGGCGCTGGTGCTGACCGGAAACATCTATCCAAGCGGGCCGATCGTGAATCGGGCGCAGCAGCTCGGAGTGCCGCTGCTGCTGGCACCGCACGATACGCTGACCACGGTGGAGCGAATAGAGCACATAACGGGGCGACTCAGGGTGCGGGAGAGTGCGAAGGTGGAACGGGCGCGGGCGCTCTTCCAGAAGCACGTTGACTTAGATCGCATTCGTGCTATCGCCGGATTGAGCCCTGCGTCTCAGGCCTAACCAATTGATCTGTATAGGAGAGTGTAGCGATGGCGTTTGAGATGCCAGCGGAGAAATGGGCGGCAGCCGTGAACGAGGTGACCATCGGGGCCACCTCGGCGGAGGGCGGGACGCGGACGTCGGTCGTGAAGATCGGCGGGGACACGAGCCTGCCGTTTCTGCACTTTGAGGGGAAGACGCCGAACCGCCCCGCGATCGCGATGGAGGTGCTGGACGACAAGCCTGAGAACTGGGCGGCGCCGTTGGAGCAAGCGTTGGGCGACGTGGCCGGCGATCCGGCCGCCTGGGCGAAGAGGTGCGTGGACGAGTTCGGGGCGGACATGGTATGTCTGCGGCTGGCCGGGGCGCACCCGGACCAGGGAGACAAGTCGGCGGAGGAATGCGCGCAGGCGGTGAAGTCGGTGCTGGGTGCGGTGGGTGTGCCGCTGATCATCTGGGGCTGCGGCCAGGCGGAGAAGGACAACGAAATCATACCCCGGTGCAGCGAGGTGGCGGCGGGGGAGAATTGCCTGCTCGGGACGGCGACGCAGGAGAACTACAAGACGATCACGGTGGCCTGCATGGCGGACGGGCACAAGCTGATTACAGAGGCCCCGATCGACATTAACATTCAGAAGCAGGTGAACATCCTGGTGTCGGAGATGGGGCTCGACCTGTCTCGGATCGTGATGTTCCAAGCGACGGGCGGGCTCGGATACGGGATGGAGTACGCCTACTCGATCATGGAACGGACGAGGCTGGCGGCGCTGGCGGGCGATCGGATGCTGTCGATGCCGATGCTGGCGGTGGTCGGGCCGGAGGCGTGGAAGGCGAAGGAGGCGCGGATCGATGCCGAGACGGCGCCGGAATGGGGCGCGGCGATGGAGCGGGGGGTGAGCTGGGAGACGACGACGGCGACGTGCTTCCTGCACGGCGGCACGCACGTGCTCGTGATGTGGCATCCGCAGGCGGTGGCGCTGTTGCGGAAGACGATCGATTCTTTGATGGGCGAGGAGGCTTGAGAGATGTATGCAATCGGCGAGCGTATCAACGGGATGTTCAAGTCGGTCAAGGAGGCGATTCAGACGAAGAACCCCGAGGCGATTCACGCGCTGGCGAAGAAGCAACTGGCGGCCGGCGCGAACTGCCTCGATGTGAACGTGGGGCCGGCGGCGGCCGATCCATTGGAGGCGATGGGGTGGCTGGTGAAGGCGATCCGGGAGGTGACGGATGCGCCGCTGGCGATCGACACGACGAAGCCGGATGTGATGAGGAAGGGGCTGGAGCTGGCGGGGCCGGGGTCGGTCATCAACTCGACCAAGGGGCAGCAGGACCAGCTCGACATCTTCGTGCCGTTGGCTGTGGAGTATGATGCGACGCTGATTGCGCTGACGATCGATGCGAACGGAGTTCCCCGAGACGCGAACGGGCGGGCCGAGATTGCGCTGCGGGTCGTGGCGGCGGCGATGGAGCAGGGGCTGGAGCCGCAGCGGCTGATGATCGACGCGGTGATCCTGCCGGTGAACGTGACGCAGCCGACGCCGGGGCATGTGTTGGAGACGATCCGCAACGTGAAAGTGCTCTCGGACCCACCGCCGAAGACGGTGCTGGGCCTGAGCAACGTGTCGCAAAGCACCCAACTGCGGGAGCTGCTGAACCGAACGTATCTCGTGATGGCGATCGCGGCCGGGTTGGACGCGGCGATAGTGGACGTGCTGGATACGGAGCTGATGGAGGCGATGATCGCGTCTGAAGTGCTGCTGAACCGGGCTGTATACGCCGATGACTTTCTGAAGGCGTATCGAGCGTAGTAGATTACACTGGAGCGTTAGGAGGCAAGAAGCGTGCGCGTGGAGATCGTCCATGAAGGAGGGCGGTATTTCGAGCGTGTGCTGGCACAGTTGTCGAGGATGTCGCCGGGCAATGTGGACGCATACCAGCTGCCGCGGTCGCTGCCGCCGGTGCTGGACGACGCGGCGGAATACCTGCCGGGAGAGCTTGGGGCGGGGGATGTGATCATCGCGATCAACATCCACCCGGAGCTGCTGCTGGAGATCCCGAACATGGTGGGAGGGGGGAGCGTAAAGGCGTTGATTGCGCCCATCGAGGACCCGAACTGGATTAAGCCGGGGCTTCAGCGTCAGGTGACGCAGGCGTGCGCCGCGAACGACATGGAGTCGGCCTTCCCGAAGCCGTTCTGCTCGCTGGTGCCGAGCACTCCAACCATCAAGCAGTTCTGCGAGGAGTTCGGCGTGGGCGTTCCGACGTTTCGTTTCGAGCTCGAGGATGGCAAGGTTGCCGCGGTTGAGGTGCTCAGTGGAGCGGCGTGCGGGTCGACGGACTTCGTGGCGGAGAAGCTCGTGGGGCTGCCGGCAGATGATTCCCTGCCGGAGAAGGCGGGCGAGCTGCACCACGCGTATCCGTGTCTGAGTTCGATGGTGCTCGATCCGACGACGGGGGACACGATCATGCATAAGGCGCTCTACCTGGTGCGGGATCGGGTGAAGGAGGCGTTGGAGGAGGCGTTGGAGGAGGCACGCAAGGAAGGATGAGCGCGGCCGGGGCCGGTTTGGATAGCGATGCAGAGGGGCAGGAGGGAGACTCCTGCCCTGCGTCTATCTGGAGAGGCGGTAATCGTGGGGCGTGCTGGGATCGGTGACACGAGGTGAGGCCGACGCACGAGGAGATGGAAGGACTGAAAGGGCGGTGGGAGCCGGTCGGAGTTCGCCTGCGAATCGGCGGATGAGGGACGGAGTCAGAGCCCCCAGAAGCTATAGGTTGGGACGTCGAAGATGAGGCCGATGAGGGGCCAGGCGCAACCGACGACGGACTCGCCGAGGATGAGGCCGAAGAAGAGGGGGAGGGCGCGGCGGTAGGCCTGGAGGCCGCCGTAGTGGAGGATGGTGGTCTTCGCGATCCAGGCGATGAGCATGGGCATCCAGACGAGGTGGATGGACCAACTGGCGGAGATGGCGTAGGCGACGGGGTGGAAAGGCCAGCCGACGTAAGCGGTGCGGGCGGCGGCGAGCAGCATGGTGATGGCGAAGCCGGCGCCGACGGCGAAGAGGGAGCCGAAGTTGGCCTGGGTAGGGTTCTCGATCCAAGACTGGAGGTTGGAGCACATTTCGACGCCGCGCGAGTCTCCGCCGTTCCACTTGGAGGCGACGCCGAGGCCGTAGGCGTAGTGGAGCCAGCCCCAGAAGACGGCGAGCGCGCCAAACACGGAGGCGAGGACGATGGCAGTGACGATGGGACGGGCGGGGGAGCGCGTCCGGGCGGCCATCTGGAGGCCTTCGATGCTGTTGCCGATGGGGTGGGAGCGGTAGGCGCGGTTGAACCACCAGAGGAGGCTGAGGATGGTCAAGTCCCGGTTGCCGATGTTAGCGGTGCCGCCGACATACGTGATGGTCTGGCCGGGGCCGGCCCAGTGGAAGTCGTGGACGGGGGAGCCGAACTCGGCGCGGACGCGGGCGACGGCGATAGAGATGATGCAGAAGATGAGAAAGAAGAGGATGGCGAGGTTCAGCGAGAGGCCGGCGTGGGTGCTGAAGGCGACGAGACCGGCGAGGCCGAGAAGGATGCCGATGGCGGCGGCGCGATAGCTCAGGCCTTCCTGGGAGTCGTCCACCTCGGAGGGGCGGCCGAGGATGCGCTTCCAGACCTCGCGGTAGTAAGCCTTGCCAATGATGAGAGGGATGATGGCGATGGCGAGGTAGCCGCCGAACATCTGTTCGTTGTGGAAGGGGAAGACGCTTCGTGACATTTCTTCGGTGAAGCCCTGGCTGAGGCCGAGGGCGGCAGCGAGGACGAACATGGCCTTCCACCAGAAGAAGAAGAAAACGCAGGCGAAGAGGAGGTCGGTGGGAACGAGGAAGGCGAGGCCGATGACGGCGGGGTAGAAGGTGACGGGGAGCCAGCCGATGGCGGCCCAGGGCATATCAGGGATGAAGCGCATGAGGTCGTTGGCGCCGTAGTTATCCAGCGTGGGGGCGATGGAGAGGTATGGGATTGTTGGGTAGAGGTAGTGGAGGCCGTTGATGAGATCGATGCTGCCTGCGACGGCGAAGGCGAGCCAGAGGAGGGGATTGCGCCAGAGGGCGGTGCCGGGCTCGGTGATGGCGAGGGGGAGCTGGATGATGGGGAAGGCCAGGCGCTCTCGGTCGGCCCACTGGGAGCGGACGAGAGTGGAGATGCAGATCATGACGAAGATAAGGACGGCGATGAAGCCGGTCCAGGCGAGGACGGGAGTGAGCCAGGCGCGGATGACAGCGCCCTGGTAGAGGGTGGCGGAGCCGTTGTAATAGCCGTAGAGGATTTGCCGGTCGGAGACGATGAGCCAAGTGGGGGCCGCGGAGAGCATGCGGTCCCACTGGTTCTCGGGGGTGGCGAACCATGAGCCGTGCGTCATAACGGGGAGAAGGACCTGCATGCCGTCGAGGCCGGCGAGTGAGGTGCCGGTGGTGAGGATGACGTAGACGATGATGAGTTCGGCCTGGTTCAGGGCGAGGCCGGGTCGGAGGCGGCGCAGGGCGCGGTTGGCGAGTGTGAGGAAGAAGAGGAGAAAGACGACGTTGAAGAAGAGAGAGATGGTGGAGGAGATGGGGCCGTAGGCGGCGATGTGCTCCATGTAGAGCACCCAGAGGGCGTTGAACGGCAGCAAGACGATGCCAACGGCAAAGCCGCGCCAGACACGCCGTTGCACTACGTCGGACCTCCAAGGCACAATCGTATCCGTTCCCCGCCGTCAGCGCAAGAGGCACGCAGCGGTGCGTGCCGGGACCAGCACCTGCTCACAGCCTGCCCGCCCCCCGATCACGCCGTGACCTTGTTCTGATCGCTCCGCGATCGCAACCTGCTCACGCTGCGATCATCACCTGCTCATGCCGTGACCGAAGTCCGCTCCCTCCATGCCCGCCGCGCGCTCGTCTCCCGTCCGGTGTGTGAGCATTTCCTGGCTGGCGAGGGGCCGCGGTCCAGCACGCCCTCGCGCGTACTCCAGGCGCGCTGTCGGAGGGAGGTCAACGGAGAATCGGCCGGGCTGTCGGCACACTGCACGGGACCCGCGCGCGGGACCCGTGCAGTGTGCGTTCGCCTCCTCCACTTCGACATCTCGGACCTACGTCGGCGCGCGGCGAGAAGACGGTTGCGCCGCACGGCGGCGAGCAGCCCGATCGCGTCATGCCCACTGTATGACGCCCGCGGGACGGGGCGCTTTCCGGCAACCCAAGGGTAGCGCGCGCCCGGAGCGGCGTCACTGTACACGGGGTTGCGATTCCGGTAGAATCGGGGCATGGATGGCCCGGTGCCCGTACAGGTGGACTCTCTCGTCGAAAGGGAGCTCTCCGATCGAGGTGTCGCCCAGGACTGGCGCGGCCAGGCGAGGCCGCTCGTGTTCTCATTCGACTGGGATCAGCCGGGAGCGAAGGTGCGGGAGGGGCATGTCCATCCGGGGCTGGAGGTGGGGCTGGTTCTGAGGGGACGGATCGATATGACATTCGAGAGAGCGGAGGTCGCATGCGGCGCGGGACAGGCCTGGCTCTGTGGGATGTGGGAGCCGCACGCCTGGGAGATCCGGGAGCCCGGAACGAGGAGCATCGCGCTGGTGTTCCTTCCCGAGTTGCTGGCGGAGCAGCCCGTCGATGCCCCCCCGTATTTCGACCTTTTCGCGCTGCCGGCGGAGCGCAGGCCCCTGGTGCAGGACCCAGAGATGCGGCAGGAGCTGGCGGAGATCGGTAGGGCGATAGCTCGGGAGCTGAGAGGGCAGAAGGCGCACTGGCAGTCCATGGTACGGCTGGACCTGCTCCGCCTCCTGGGGGCGCATCTGCGAGCGGGGGGAGCGGAAGCTGCGGGAGGCATCGAGACTGGCGCACCACGAGACCGATGCAAGCTGCCCCAGATCATGCCCGCGATCAAGCTCATCCGTGACACCCCATGGGCCAGGATCACCGCGGCGGAGGCCGCCACCAGATGCGGGGTCAGCGAGTCGACTTTCAGAGACACGTTCAAGCGAGCGATGGGGATCAGCTTCGGCAGGTTCCGGCTCAGCGCTCGGCTAGCGTACGCTGCCCATCGCCTGCTCTACACCGACCACACGGTGGAGGCCGTGGCCGGCGAGGCGGGTTTCACCGACTCGAGCCATCTCCACCGGGCATTCCGGGACCATTTCGGGTGCAGCCCGGCCGCCTACCGGTCCCAGCAGGTCAGATGAAGCGAGGTGGCTTCGCCCGGCGGCCGCCGGGAGCCGCAACCCGGTTTGCCGCCATGGGCCTTGTAGCGGCGGCCCTTCCCCTCCGTTCAGATGAAGCCGCACGCCGGCGAGGACAGATGGATGCAACACGCAGACCACAGCATGCTGCGCGCGAAGGCTGCGCAGGACAGGAAACCGCTGGCTGACGCCATTCTCGCGGTTCTGCGGAGCTTCTTTGGGGAGCCCGGCCAGGCCCCGACGGTGCTGGCGATCTGCCCGAACTCGGAGGCGGTGGTGAAGGCCTCGATGGTGGCGGCGAAGGAGGCGGGGGCGCCGCT
>Ga0180438_10007486_pt1 | contig 14218 bp, 15 predicted proteins | sample SS_ome_12_FD_132455 | JGI IMG/M metagenome (GOLD analysis project Ga0180438, IMG submission 132455) | Hypersaline lake sediment archaeal communities from the Salton Sea, California, USA - SS_3_D_2 metaG | ecosystem: Environmental > Aquatic > Non-marine Saline and Alkaline > Hypersaline >... | reverse complement strand
GCCGTACGATTGAACGACTTCGGCCGGACTGATGCCGCGGTAAGTCGCAACATCTTCGATGAATCCGGATCCGTAGCTGTCCGTGTACTCTTGAAGCGCCGCTTTCGCAGGTGGGGTGAGCGGTTCATAAGGGTTCCCGTAAGGCTTCTTCGGTGAATCCTTGTTGACGAACAACGTCACGGCCACGCCGAATTCTTTCAGCATGCCGGACATTTCCATGTGGGTGTAAATGGTTCCCACGGAGCCGATGACCGAATCGGCCGTGCCGTGGATCGCGGCCGTGGCGCAGGCAACGTAATATGCCGCGGATCCGCACATGCCTTGCACGTAGGACAACGTTGGCTTCGCTTCACGCGAATCGAAGACAAGATCCGCGAAGCGTTTGGCGCCCACGGCAACGCCACCCGGGGAATCGTGGTAAAACAACACGCCTTGCACCTGGGCGTTCGCTCGCAAGGCCATGAAGTCTCGTTCAAGCTGCTGGTAACTCGACGCGTAGCCCCAGCGGACCGCATAGTCCACTTCATCGCGAAGGATCCCGACCACGGGCAGAACCGCCACGTTGCCGATCATCACGGCCGTTGATTCGGAGCCGTCACCGCCGACCGACAGTTTTGCATCCGGCTTCGCCGCCAAGACCACTTTCCGGAAGCGTTCGCGAGGTTGCCGCAACTGTGCATCGATCGCGTCCATGTCGCCGGTGGCCAACAACGCTTCCATCGCGGCTAGGAAACGCGCATCCAACGCCAACAACTGGTTGCCGCGGAACATGCCGCGGAGCTTCTTCAGGCGTTTGTGCTTGCGTTGCGGTGGCATCGTGTTTCAACCGTGAAAATGTGAAAAACCAGGTTGCGCCCAATCGGCTTGCGTCACGCTTCCGGTGGCGTTTCTTCCGGTGGCGGCTCCGGTCGCGGTGGCGGTTTGTTGCCGATTCGCAACACGCAAACCTCTTCGGCGCCACGGCCGCCTTCGTTCACTTGCCGCGTCTGGACGAAGGTAACGAACTTGCCGCCAACGTTCGTTGCTTCGCCACGCTTCAACTGGATGTCATTGGCTTGCATGATCAATCCTCTTGCATGAAGGCCAAGTGTCGCGCGATGCTTTCGGCCATCGCTTCGGCTTGTGCTTCGGAAGATTCTTCGGCTTCTTCCGGGCCGCCTGGTGCTTCGCCGCTGGCGGCCGCCGGTGGCGGTGCAGCCGCGGGCGGGGACCCACCAAGCTTGATGCCGAACAATTCACTGACCTGCTTTTCAACGGCGAGATCCATCAAGACGCGGATCCAATGCCGGCCGGCACGCGCTTGTTCCAACTTGAACGTGGAGAACTTCGTTGAAAGCCGCTTGTTCCGCGCTTCGCCTTCCTTGTACGGATCCAGCAATTCGCGGCCCGTCCCGATGGCGTCGAAGCGTTGGAACGTCCGCCAATCGCGCAGAAACTCCGATCGCCGGACCGTCTTGAACAACCCCAGGGCGGCCGCGATCGCGTTGAATTCACGCCGCATCCGCAGGGCAACGTGGATGCCGAACCAATTCTGCAGCGTGCGAATGTACGCGTCTTCCTCGATCTTGGAAGCTTTCGTGGAAGAGAAGTTGGCGCCCTGGTAATCCTGGCTGATCGTGAAGTAACTCAGCCCGGTACCGGCCGCTTTCCGGCGGTCCAGGATCTGCAAGAAGTTACCGGCGTTTGGATTCGGCCGTTCGGCACGCACCAGATCGATTTCTTCTTCCTTGTCGATCGTGGCGGCCACGGACAGGTTGCCCAGGTGGAATTCGCGGTTACCGTGCTCGTCCGTTTCGTCCTCGTAAGATTCCCATCCCCAGGCCTGATTCGGGTACTTCGCCCCATCATGCAACTTGGCTACCAGGAGCCAGGCGGCATTCAACGCGGCCGTGCGAATCTCGGCGCCGATGTAGTTATCATCGTCCCAAACGGTTTGCCCGATGCTGTCGAACCAACTAATGCCCAGGGACGAAGATGGCCGATCGTAAAGGCAAAGATCGATCACGCGCTCGGCCGCAATCGAGGCTCGCCGCGTAAACGCGGATCCGAATGCTTCGTCCGGGTGATCGAGAAGAAAGTGATAACGCACGCGGACGTTGTCGGAATCATATTCGATGCCGCCGACGATCTTGTTGGAGTCGCGGCCGGCGGGGCGGTCCTTGGAGCAATCAAGCTGATCGCGTTCGATCATCTGATAAGCCAACGGCACCGTATCGAACTTCTTGCGAAACGTGCGAACCATCAAGCCGTTGCCCACCGTGACAACTTCGTTGATGAGCATGCGTTCCGCATCGGCCCGCGACAAGCGCTTCTCGGTATCGAATTGCTTCGGCTCGTTGGACCATTCGTCGAAGCGATCGTCCGATTCAAGCGCGAACTGCAACCGCGGCCCCATCTCGCCGGCTTCCAGATCTTCCAGTTCGGTGACCAGTTGGAAGATATCTTCCGGCGCGAACGGCCAAGCAAACGTTTGGAAGCCGCTGCCCACAATCAAGTCCGCGAACGCCTGGCGGATCCGTTTGCCCTGCGGCGTGTTCCTGGTCAAGTCCCGCGTCCGCCGATGCATCAGGTCATGCGATTCGATGATGGCCGAATCGCCGCTGTACGGTTGCGGCTGGTGGTATTGCTGCGGCCGATCGCGGCGGCCCAGGCGGAACGCTTCGGCGCCGATCTGCGCCAAGAGTTGTCGGGCGAACGCGCGCGAACCGGGCTTTGGTTTGCCCAGGAAGCTTCCCAACAAATTGCCGATCGCTTGGAACATCAGATTTGGATCGGGCGGACCCCGGTCAAGATTCGCCGTCCCGCGGAAGCGGAAGTCTTGCGCTCGTACCGCGTGATCAAGCCTTCGAGCTTATCGATTTGGAGCTGCTGTTGATTCCGCTGGGCTTCACCCCAGGCGGATGTATCGGTAGCTAGGATCCGGGCCAACGAATCCTTCGCCGCATCCAAAATCTCTTGATCAGTCGCTGCCATACAAAAAAAGCCTACGCGAAAACGTAGGCTGGTCGATCGGCAACTGTTGCAGATCCGTAAACAAGTGCCGATATCCGGCAAAATCGGTTGCGGATCCGTAAACAAGTCAGGCGCATCGTGGCGGACGCGCCCTAATTACCTTACGGGGGCGTGCTCTATCGGGCCCCTAGTTCTTCCGGTTGCCGGCGCTTGCGTTGTTGCTCGTGCGCGGCGACGAGTTCCGGCCGGGCAAGGCCCGTTGACCGCCATCCGCATTCCGGGCAAACCAACACGGACATGGCCGGCGTGGAGATCTTATCATCGCGTGCGCAGTAAACCGGCGCCTTGGCCGTGGAACAAGTTGGGCACCGTTGCGGTTGCGGCGGCACAATCTGTTCACGCTTCGTTTTGATCATCTTGGCCTTCGCATCGCAACCCGGTACCGGGCATGCATAGTAAGCCGTTGCCGATTCTTTCCGGCCACCACTGGCCACCTTCATGCGGCAATGGTGCGTGACGCAATACGGCACGCCGTCTTGATCTTTACCCGCGGCCGCTTCGGCCTGGGGGTCTTGCCGGGCTCCGTCTTGGGCTCCGTCCGTCACGTCCTCGGGTACTTCGGTCTTCTTCGCCATCGAACAAATCCTTTCATCAATGTGACGTCGCTGCGGCAAGGCAACGCGATCGCGTCACAGTCAAGAAACCATGTGGAGAACCTCATCCACGTAAAACGCCGGCGTGTAATCGCCGGCCCACTTCATGCCCTCTAAGGCCAACGTGGCATCCACGTTGTCTTTCAAACAAGTTTCCAGGAGGTTCGCCGTTTCCTCGATCGATTCATCGGCACGGCAAACGATCATGGGCGGCGATGCGCCCTCCGGAAAATCGGCCGCGACCGCGGCGCCGCACGCCGGTACTTCGACGTACTTCTGCAACCGGTATTTGTAGATCGAGGCGCAAAAGGTCACGATCCTTGCTTGATTGCAAACCTTGGCGAAGTGCCGCAAGTGATCGAGCGTCGTGGCGTCCGTCAATTCGTTTCCAGGATGCGCGAAATCCAAACAGCGAAAGCCGCGTTCACGCAGTAACACGCAAGCCTGGCGACACTGCCGGCGCAACGGGTAGATCTTGCCGCTTTGCGCGCCGACGGTAACCACGTCCCATTCCTTCGGCAATGCCAGGTTGCGGAAGATCGCCGGATCCGCAACATGCGGAATGTGCCGGACCACGCGGACGCCCCAGGTACGCAACCGCGCGGCCTGGGCGTGGAAATCATTGACGTGATGGAAGATCACGCAATCCGGTCGCGATTCGCGAATCTCGGCTTTGAATCGCGCTTCCTTCACTTCGTTGTACTGAAGGATCGTGATCGTGTTCAACGTTTCCCAGAGATCGGCGAAGCCTGGATGTTCCAGCGGCTTATACGCGAACAGCAAATCGGGCATGCGGCCGTACAAGTCCATCAAGTTTCGGCGCACGCCGTGTTCCGGGTTGTAACCGGGCCAGCCGATGCCGGTGCGCTTCGGCTGTAAAGGCTCGATCGACAAGAACCGCGATCGATCGAGCTTGTGTTGCCAGTGTCGGTGGCTAACCAATTGAACGACGTCAGGTGAATTCACGTTTCCATTTCTCCCATAATGAGGTTGCAGGGGAAGCGGCCGTCAAATCACGTCCGCTTTGCGTCAGGACCTGCTGGAAAAGGTGGATGCCCAGGCTTCCGTCGAGCGCTGGCGGCTCCGCCTGGAATAATTGCGGCGTTTCATTCCACTTGATCGGACAAAAGACGTGCGGCGGAAGAACGTGACTGGTCAAGCGGAATTCCGCGATCGCCAACTTCAACAGCTTCGGACCGAAGTGGCCCCAAAACGGCATGCCCAATCGTGCCGAGGCTTCTGCATCGAGCCGTCGCGCGAAATCCGTGCCGTGGTCACGGACAAATACGAACGCCAAGTTCGGATGCGCGTCGTTGTTTTCGCTTGAGAACACGCACTCGCGATCGCCGAAGTCGAACGCCGCCAGGCAAAGCGTATCGGCGTCCACAAACGCGCCGCCGCGGTCGCGGAGAAACCGATAGCGAAACAGGTTCGCATGAAGGACCGGCGAACCGCGATGGTTTTCGTCTGTGTACCGTTGAATCGGACAGCAGAAAACCTCGTTGGCGTCTTCGACACTCACGCCGGCCGGTATGCCGGCCAGGTCCTGATAAGTCCACAAGTGCAGTTGGTGGCCGTGGGCTACCCAAGACGCCGCGCACATGCGCTGGAGCAACGGCAGTTCGGAACCGATCCAAAGAGTGTTAATGATCACGATAGAAGACTCCCATTTGCTGGCCGCAAGGATGCCCGAAGCCGCCGAGGTCCTCGGCGGTTCCTCCGGCCGTTTCGGCCAATCGCGCCAAGTAACCGAACGGATAGCGGCACCGCCGCCATTCAGATTGCCGGACCGGGTGCCGTTGGCCAAGCTCCACCGTTGTGCCGCGGTTGAACGTGGCGTAGAGCCGGCCCACGATCGGCAGGATCCGCTGCAAACACAACTTAATGAGACGCGGGGAAAGGTGCGTGAACACGGAGAACGCCAGGCCGTAATCGTAATGACCGTGGGCGAACGCGGGCGGCGTGAATGCGTCCGTTTCGTAAAGCAACGGTTCCCGATAGGCCAACTCAGCCAAGACCGGCAGCGCGCGAGCGATCATCCCAGCATCCTTTTCCAGGCCGACGTAGTTCCCGATGTTAAGGTACCGGATCAAGTGGCGGCCGCCGCGCAGTTGGCCGCAACCGACATCCAGCAACCTGTGCCACGGCCGCATGCCCTGGGCTTTCAGCCACGCAAGTTGCAATTCGCCGACCAATTCGTATTTGGTTGGTTCTGTCATCACTTTACCCGAATGAAACACCGGCACGCCGAATTGAAGAGGCGTGCGCGGTTCTGTTGAAACTCTTCAAACCCCAGGTCGAGCACGGGCGGAACGTCTTCCGGGCCGAATTCTTTGGGCCAATCGTGAACAATGAAGCCGGAGCCGGGCTGCAAGTACTTCGCGTACATGGCCACTTCCTGACGCTTCTTCCCGTCGTCGAAAAACACGAACGTATTGGGCGGCCGCATCGCTTCGATCACGGCCGAATGTTCGTGCGTCAGGATATCGGCTTGCCGGAATGTCACATGCGGCGGGAACGCATCGACAAACGGTCCGCGGCGCCGATCGAACGTGTTGACGGTGCCGCGACGCAGGCCGAAGACGGTGGCCAGATACAACGTCGTCAAGCCGCTTCCCGTCCCAAGCTCCACGCAGTTCCGCCATTGCTTGCAGCGAGCCAGCACGAATTCGAGGAACAACAGGTCCCCGTGCCCGAACATGTGCTGGCCGCGCTTCCCGAACAAGCTACGGCGTGTCTTGTCCTTGCCCAACGCGAGGTACGCTTCCAATGCACGATGCTCTTTCCACGCGTCCCGGAATTCGCGGGCCCGTTGCCGGTACGCATCGTATTCCTCCGGATTGTCCCCGGGATGATGCGCAATCGAAGTATCCCCCCGGAAGGCCAATTTCCATTTGCCGCGATCGCGCACTTCCGTCATGAACGGCCCGTGTTCGCCGGTCTTCAGCAACGGATCGAATCGATGGTCCGCGAAGAATTCCCGCCGGCCCACGGCGAACATCCGCAAGAATCGGGCCAACGTGTAACCGACGCCCGAGGGCAAGCAGCGCGCGCCGTCGTTGGGCGGCTCCGGCCCAGGATCTACGCGGCCGCCGGCCATGCCGATCGAAGGATCGTGCTTCAAGATCTCGATCAACGGCTGGATCCGCGTGTTGGCCGTGAACTCGAAATCCTCTTCCAGGAACAACAGGAATTCGGTGCCGCATTCATCGATCAGCAGGTTCCGGGCGGCCGCGCAACCGGCATCGAACGGCATCAGGAATACGCGTCGGCCTTCGTCCATCGTGGTCAACGTCTTTTCCCACCAGCCCGTCAGGCCGTTTTCCGCGATCGTGACGATCGCTTCCGGGTACCATTGATCGATCGATTCGAGCAACCGGGCCAGCTTCGCCGGCCGGTTGAAAGACACAATGCCGAACGTGACTTCATCAATCATCGTAGAACCTCCGTAGCGTTTCCGCTTCCAATTCAAAGATACGGGCAACTTGGCCATGAGCCCAGGACGCGCGCGAGCCCTGCGATACGTTCCGCGGTGCAACCTCGGCGATTCGGTCCGGCTTGATCCCCAGCAAGGCGCCAAGATCCTGGGCGAAGCTTTCCAGCCGCATGATCGTGTCTGCGTCCGGCAAGTACTCCGCGTACATCGCGGTCAGAAACCCCGGTTGTTGGGCAATCACGCGATCGATGAACGTTGGGAATTCCAACGCCATGCAGGGCATCAACGGGGCCAACGGATGCCAGCCGAATGCCTCAAAGCGTTCCGTGAACGGGATCCCGCGGCCCATCAGATACCGCCAATGGCTTTCATACCACGCCACCGGATGCCGGACCGTCACCGCAACGGTAACATCGGCCGGAACGTGCAATTGCGATCGTCGCGCGTGGGCGTGTTGATTCGGCGGCTTGCCTCGCAACAAGTGGTGAGCGATGCCGAACGTACTGCAAACGCGGGCGATCGAGTTGCCGCCCGTCTTCGGGATGTGAAGGCACAATGTGTTGATTGGGCGAATGTAGATTGCCATGCGTTCTTCTTTCAAAAATGTGACCGACCAGGCCACCGCCAGTTGCTTTTCGTCACGCCTATTCTTTCCCACCATATTCAAACGCCGGTGGGATTCATGCCGCGGGTTCGTCGTCAGGAACGGTGCTTGGAAAGATCGAACAATTCCACCGCGGCCGCGAGTTGTTCGTAGCGGACCGCCATCTTGCGTTCACCCCATGCGCCGAAGTGAAATCGTGCCATCTTCACCAACGTGCCAACGTCTTCGCCGTAAATCCGGAAGTCGGCGAACTTGTGCTTCGCGTACGTGCGCCGCATCCGCTCCAAGTTGCGTTCGACCATCAAGACCAGCGGCCGGAACAAGCCGAACGCCGGCTGCCAATCGGCCCAGGTCAAAACGAATCGCGGATCCTTGATCACCCAGGGTTGCCGGAGCGCACGCAGCGCGTTGACGAATTCATGCCGTGCAACCGGCTGGGCCATCGTGAACGCCTTGCCGCATCGGTTGCATGCCGTGGGTAAGTCCGCGTGGCTCCTGGGGGGCGTGACCAAGTCATCGCTGCCACATGGGCAAATGCCACGGCGCGACAACAAACGCTTGTTGATGTCTTGGACCGCTCGATTCTCGGCCACGTTCGGCTTCGCATCGCCCAGGTGCCAACCCAGTTCCTGCAGCATGCGGACCACGATCGTGGTCCCCGAATGGCCCACAGCCAGGACGACGATCGATGGTGACTTGTGCAGTTCGCGCAGGATTTTCGTGAATTCGGCCGCCCGTCCGCGGTGCGCTTCATATTCCGGCGTGTCCTTGTCCTGGTGATGATGCGTGACGCGGCAACCGGCCACGGCCGCCACCTTCCATCGGCCCTCGCGTTTCACGTCCTGGAAGAACGCGCAATGCTCGCCGACTTTCAACGCGGGATTCCATCGGACGCCGGACTTGATCGCTTCTCGGCGGATCAACAGGAAGTTATCGGCCATATCGCACGTTTGGTACGTGATTCCCGCGGCCGTTACCTGGACGGGCGATCGTGCCGGCGTTGTCTTCGGCCCTTCGCCGATGAAGTCTTGCGGCGCGCACATACCGGCGTTGCCGCAAACAATTCCGATCGTTGGATCATCGGCCAACACGGATTGAAGACTCCGGATGCACGTTTCGGCGGTGAACTCGAAATCGTCATCCAGCAGGACAAGATCGCCCGTAGTATCGGTCAACAGGAAGTTCCTCGCGACCGATAGCCCGCAATCGAAGGGCAAGATGTTCACCGATGCGCCTTCCACGATCGAGCGTTCGGCCAAAATTGCCCGCGGCGCCGGCAACTTCTGGCCGTTGTCGGCGATCACGATATTGGCGTGGCGATAATAGCGCCGGATCGAGGTCACGAGGCGCCGTACGCTTCGCGATCGCATGAACGTGACGATGCCGAATGTGGGCAAGGGCGAACCCTTGGGAACGGCGTGGATCTTTGGCATCAAGATTCTCCTATAGCTCGAGCGGCGGCGAATTCCGCGGCACAGGCCTCGAATATGGCCTGCCGTTCCGCGGCCGGCATGCGTTTCAAACCAGCGGCCCAATTGCGAATGCGGCGCCGGATCCGTTCACGTTCTCGTCGGCTGATGCCGACAAATCTGGTGTCGTGGTACCGGGACGGTGGCTGGAAATTCATCCACAAGACTTCCACGCACCGCTTCCCCGCCCGATTCACGGTGGGCATGGCAATCGATCGACAGTCGCCCAATTCGGCGGCGTAGACGTCGGACGGGTAGCCGCTCAAAGCGGCCGGACATGGAAGCCGCAGGAACAAGCGGCAGAGTACTCGGTGTTGTTCCTCGGTCAATTCGTGCGCGTAGTAACCGCGGCCGATGGTCGCGAGGTATGGGGGATCGAGGTACACGAAATGCCGCTCCCAGGGAACGCCGCCGAAAGTACAGGCGCAGCCGGCTGCAGGATCGCACAATTCGGCGGTCCGGACCCGGTCGCCGTTTCCTGCGGCGCCAGCTGCTTCGCCGTTGCCTCCAGGACGTGCCGCCGAATTCATCGACCGTCGACGGCCGCGTGATTCCGCGGCGCCCGTGGCTGCCTCCGGATCCACCGTCGCACGATCGCCCGTCAGTGGCAGCCGGAAGTAATTGGCCAACCATTGCACCCCATCGGTGCGGAACATCAGCGCGACATCGCGGCCGCTTGCGATCGCGTCCGGATCCAGGTCGATGCCGATGGTGAATCGGGCGGGCCGTTTGCGCTGGGCAATCGTACCGCGACCCCAAAACGGTTCAATGTAGACGTCGTGCGCAGGCATTTCGGAAATGATCCGCTGCCAAACTCCCGATCCGGATTTAGCTCCAACGAAAGGCATCATTCACCTGGTCTTGCCGCTCATATCGGCGGCGTTGGATCCGTTTGGTCTTCCGCGATTGGGCGGCCGTGAATGCGACGTAACGCATCCGCTTGGTTCCCCGATCTCGTGAGGATGGATATGCGGCCAAACTCGCAATCCTTACGCATGCGCAGCCATTCTTCGGCTGTCAGGCCCAATTCCGCGGCCGCTTCGGATAAGTCGTTGTTGGGCATGGTTCAACTTTTCGGCTTGAACTCGGCCGCTTCGCGCTGGCAACGCTGAAGCGTTCGCGTCAACCGCCCGAAGTCGGCCGGCTGGTAATAAACGGTGATGATCCGCGTATCCTTGGTCACGCCTGGGCCCGTGGAATGCGAGAAGCCGGCCTCCGTCAGGATCCGTTCAAACGTTGGTTGCTTCCAATCATCAATGCCCACGGCTGCACGCCGCGACTGTTTCTTGGCTTGGATCATGTCAACGCGCTCCAATTTCAAGTTCCGCTGCCGGCCGCCTGGGCGGTCCGGCCCGCCGTGTTGCCGGGATAAGGTTTTCACGGAACCACGTTTCCACCGATTGCCCAACGAGCATCAACGCGGCCGTGTCCCACCAATGATCGCGCACGTAACGTGGCCGCCGGCTGCGCTTGCCGGTTGCCAACTGGTCCTTCAATTGCGTGGCGCCTTGCGTGATGTGTTCGCCGAACGCCCGATGATTCCGCCAAACGCCGGACAGCGGCGGAATGAAGATTTCAAACCGATCGCCTTCCCCAGGCGAAAGCATCAGCAGTTCTTCGACCAGCAAATGCCAATACACCGCGTCCCAGATCACTTCGGTGCAGCGCCGTTCCTTGCCTTCGCCACCGTTCATGTGCCAATGGTTGCCAACGATCACGTCGTCCGCGGGCTTCGGCGAAGTGTACGGAGCGGCGCCTTTCGCCGGCAGCCAACGGCGGAGCCGACCGGGCCGTTCCATGCAAAACGTTTCAACGGGCTGCGTGGCCCATTGTTCTTGCGTGCCGTCTTCGCCCACCCAATTGCCCTTCCAACCCTTATCGATCAACGTAACGTCCGCGGTGTACGCGATGCCGTCTTCGTCGTGATACGGCTGGGCGTCCCAGGCATCGGCGATCGCGTTCAAGTTGTCCAGGATCAACGCTTCGGCTTGTTCGACCGTGGTTTCCGTGGTCCCGTGGGACTTGACGTCGTAATCGATGATCGAATGCGGCCGTGCATCGGCCGCGGCCAGCACGGCGTAGTGGATCTCCGTCTTCCGGATGTCAACGCCGCGCGTGATCATCGTGGTCCCCGGATCCACGATGCAACGCTCGCGATCGCCCACACACTTCAAGACATGCGATGGCGTGACTTCCACCGTAAACAACCGCGATTCCTCGGGCGGATCGTTCTGGTGTTCGGTCATGAACGAATCCAGGCCGTTGTCCGCGATGTAATCGTAAAGCTTCTGCAGCGCCGATAAGTGCTCGGGTTCGCCGTCTTCAAGCGGATCCGGATTGAAGTCGTGTTCGCTGGTCAACACGGCCCCATCGTGCATTTCGTCAAAGTGTTCCTGCAGGAAATCGCGGGCGGCACGGCCGTACGGATCCTCGGCCCGGTTGCGCGTGCGCAAGTCGATGTATTGCTCCCACAAGTCTTTCCGCTTCGGCCATTCCACGATCGCGGGGATCCGCTCGCCGTTCCATGCCGGCTTCGCTTCGCGGTTCGTGTACTTGTACGCGGCCGAACGCCGACTGGTGATGGTACAGATGAAGACTTTGCCGAGCCGACGATTCGGACCGCCCAGGCCTGCTACCGTTTGATCAAGGCAACGTTCGATCTTTCCGGCAATCACGCCATGTTCCGCGGCCAACGAATCGCGCGAATCCAAGTCATCGAGCATGACGAAGTCCGGCCGGATGTCGTACACGTTCAAGCCCTGAAGCATGTCCGACGTAAACCCCAACGCCATCACGATCGGCCCCATGCCCGATTCGATCGGCAAGCCGAAGTCTTCGGGGTCAAATTGCGGAGGGATAAACTGACCGCCCTTGTAGAACTGGCCCCCGACCGTTTCACCGCCGGCTTGTGCGCGTCGCGTCCTTCTTTCGTATTTGCGAAGCGTGGGCAAGATGATCCTGTCTTGCGCCCATTCCACATGCACGAACAAGCCGCCCCAGGTGGCGTTCCGGCAACGCAACGGCGAAGGCGCCACGTAGCGGGCCAGATCAGCATCGAATGGGAAGTCTTCGTGCAATGCCTTGTTCGTGGGCGAACGTAACTTCGTCTTGATGTCCTTCAAGGTTTGTTCGGCCTTCGTGGCGGTCGCGGCCAAGATCAGCGGGAAACGAAGTTGGCGGTACAGCGCATATTTGAGCTGAAGATATTTCACAATCGAAGACTTCCCTCGGCCGCGGGGCATGGCCTTTGCCTTGGCCGTGCCGAATCGCAGGCAACGCGAACAATCGTTGATGAAGTCTTCCTGGGCCGAATCGAACGGGTTGTAAAAAACGTCGGGAAGATACGTGCGAAGAAAGCGAGGATCATCGTGTTCGCAGGCGGCACGCCGCTTCTTATTCTTCACGCGTCGCGGCTCAAGATCTCGGGCGGCCGCCCGGTGCGCGGCCATCATATCGGCTTCGCTTCGCGATCCGCGTGCCTTCCGAAGCGCGCGCAACTGCGTCGTCAACTTGCGTTCGGCCTTCTTGATTTCTTCAAGCGTTGGCATAAATCGAGTTATCCGCGCGCAAGCAATTGATCAGCGGCCACATCACACAATGCTCGACTCAGCGCCGGAGGCACTGAGTTTCCGATCTGACGCGTCACTTCCGCCTTCGTACCCCACAGCTCGTACTCGTCAGGGAATCCCTGCGCCCGGGCGAGCTCCGTGTTGTCCAGCATCCGATAGCCAATGTCGGATATGCCGAGTTCTCTCATCGTTTCAACAAGGGCAAGGCCAAATCGGCTCTTTGTGGTCACTGTGTCAACCGGATCGTGGACGGACGTGGCTCCACCGGTCCCGTAGTATTTCGTTAAGAACGCCTGCACTTGGGCTTGCCCTCGCTTGGTGGTAATCGTCGTGAGCGGCGCCCGTGGATCTCGGCAACGGGCATCCTGGCCGCCGTGGTTCACGTCCACGAGGTACGGAGCAACCACGCCAAACCGATTCGACGTGTCAAGCGTCCGCAACGGCTCATCAACCGAGTGGTTTCTTTGATCATCGCCCTGGCCGTTGTATTTCGTGATGAACGGCACTACCACCGCGTGGTTCTCTCTGGCCGCCACAATCGTCGGCAGGGGATCTGTTACGGGTTTCGTGGCACCTGGATTCCGACCCATTGCCTTGAACTGAAATGGTTGGGCCACGCCAAGGTGAGTTCCGCCGGCCGTGATCGTCGGCGTCGGCTCATACACACTGTTTGCCGTCCCGGTGCCTCGCAAGTACACAAGGAACGGATCGGCCACGTCAGGGCCACAGAACTTGCGTAGCCCTGCCTCGATCCGCCTAAGCGTGTTCTCGGCCAGTGGACGCTTGCGGGCGAAGATGGACGGGCAAGGCCGCGTCCAATCAATGATCGACCACGCTGGCCGCCACTGCTCTTTGCTATGCGTTGGGTCGGGCCACGGGATGTCACCGTGCCCAACGTCGCGCCGTCGACCGACAATAAACAGGCGTACCCGCTTGGTTGCCGCTCCGAAATCCGCAGCGTTCAGCAACTGGTGGTCCACGTCATATCCGATGGACTCCAAAGACTTGATCCACTGCCGGAATATCTCGCCCTTGCGGCTCTTGATAGTCCGCCCCTTGCCGTTGACCGGTCCCCAGTCTCGAAACTCGCGGACGTTTTCGACGACGATCCACTTCGGCAACTTGGCCTCTGCCCAGATCACGACGTGCCACGGGGTGGCCCGCTTCTGGTCGCATACCGGCTGGCCGCCGCGGGCGATGGAGTGGTGGGTACACTCGGGGCTAGCTAGCAGCAAATCCAGATCCATCGGGCCCACCACCGGATCGTGTCGCGGGTGCACATCGTCAATCCTGGCGCATAAATGGTGAGTCTCAGGGTGGTTTGCCTGGTGGGAGTAGACGGCCGTCCTCCAGTGGTTGATCGCCAGAGCGACATCAACACGCCCCGTCTCGACGGCACCCTGGGTGAAACCACCCGCACCACAGAAGAGATCAGCGGCTTTCAATTTTGGGTCTGCTGCAATCACGTTGAAAATACCTCCTCGCGGATAACAAGTCGCTGCTGCCGACCGAAGACGGCGGCAAAGCTCAGTCGT
>Ga0180438_10007484_pt1 | contig 14219 bp, 9 predicted proteins | sample SS_ome_12_FD_132455 | JGI IMG/M metagenome (GOLD analysis project Ga0180438, IMG submission 132455) | Hypersaline lake sediment archaeal communities from the Salton Sea, California, USA - SS_3_D_2 metaG | ecosystem: Environmental > Aquatic > Non-marine Saline and Alkaline > Hypersaline >... | reverse complement strand
CGTCTTGAAGCGCCGCCCCAGGCGCAGTGCAACGTAGATGGCCGCAGCCACCGCCGTGTAGAACACGTATTGGGGGTGTCCGGCGTACACCTGCATCGCCGTCGCGAACATTCCCAGCAAACACCGCCCGAGCGACGGTTTATCGAGGAGGCCGTCGATAGCAAGGAAAATCAGCGGCGCCCAGGCCATCGTGCACACGTTCGAGAGGTGTCCGCTGGGGATGTGCGGGAAATAGGCCCCGCAAAACATCACCAGACCCGCCCCCATAACGCCCGCGACGGCTGAGAGTCCCCGGCGCCGAAGCCACAAGAACATAAACGCGCCGAGCAAGAACACGTGCAATGCGATCACGACATTTGTGGCCGAGGTAACAGGCAACACGAGGTAAATGAGGTTCGGTGGGTATAGGAGGGCCGACTGAAAATCCCCCAGGAAGGGAAGTCCGGCGAATATGTACGGATTCCACAAGGCAAGGTTGCCGCTGCGCATCTCGCCAAAACCGAAGGTCCGCCAGTCCGCGAACTGCCCAACAAACTCGGTTTCGTGGTCAAACGCCATGATCACGTCTCGGCGGGTAAGCAATACGTCGGCGAACATCGCCAGCGTCAGCGCCAGCAAGACAAGAACCGCTGCCGCGTCGTGTTTCCAGAGGGTGTTTAGCCGCCGCTGGCGGCGACCTGCGCATGTTATCGACGAATTGCCGCGGGCTTCATCGTTCATGTAGGTTGCTAATCCTTTTGCGGCTGGAGGCGTCTCGTGTCGGCGGAAGCCGAAAGCGCCCTCGAGCGTTTCTTGGTGTTCCAAGCATGCCATGCAAGCGCCGCCAGAAAGGCGACCCAGGAAGCCGTGGACGTCCATACACCGACCCGAAAGCCCAGCGGCGCGTACTCGACCCGAATCCGGTGCCGGCCCGCCGCAAGCGGTATCGCCCGAAGCACATAGTTGGCCGGCATCACGGTGTAGCGCGGTTGCGGCGCCTCACCGATCGGCGTGGCCCGCCACCCGTTCCGATATCCGTCGGTGATTAGCAGAATAGCCGGCGACGGCAACCGGCACGCCACCGTCAGATGGTCGGTGGAGGTATCGAGGACCGTCACCGTCCCTTGCTGTTGCGAGGGGACAGGCGCGGGTTCGGGTTCGTCTTCGAGCAGGACGGTCTTGCGCGGGTCGAAGTCGGGCGCTTGCATCGCCGCGAACATGGCGTCACGTTCGGGAATCACCCGATGGTCGTAGAGCAGGCTAACGCGAGGCATGGCGCCTGGCACGTGGCGTACCGGCACGGGGTTCTGGTTTGTGCTCCAGACCATTTCCGGGGTGCCGATGACGTAGGCGCTTCGCAACATCGAGAAAAGCTGGTCGTCATGACGCCGGAAGTTCCGCCAAAGGAGTTCGCTGACGGTGTCGGGGGCGACCCCTTGCGAAAAGGCCAGGAACTGGGCGTAACGCAGGGACAATCCGGTATCGTGTCCCCAAAGGTTGTGGCATTGCCATGACATCGCGTTGTTGGGCCGGACAAACTGGAGCACCCGGAAGTCGCCGGCGTGTTTGTTGTGGAACCATTCGAGTTCGGGAATCCGCGCCAATTCCAGGTCGTAGACGGGACTCACGAACCGCGCAAACACGAACACTTCCGCTATCGCCAGGGCAACGATCGCGTAGCGGGCCTTCGGAACCCGCTTGGACAGCAGCAACAACGGCGGCAGAATGAGGCATACTGCCGCCGCCACAGCGAGGCTGAGTCCGGCAAACCGTCTGGCCTCGGGTCCGACGCGGTTGTGTACAACCAGTTGGAGCGCCTTTGTCCAGAAACCTGGCGTGGGCGGGCCCACCGTCTCGGACGGCGGCAGTGGGGCGGATGTTCCCACCCATAGGGCCGCCGCGCCCAGCATCAGGGCGCAACACCCGAGTACCGCGGCCATCCCCGCTGTACCCCTTCGCCGTTGTACCCACGAGTCGAGACCTATGCCGGCCAGCATCGCCAGGAACAAGGTTGCAGGGAACGTGAACCTGGAATTTGCCCGGAACGAGTCGAAGTATGGGACGTACGAATACAGCACCCTGAAGAGCGGCGTATACGTCCCGAACGCGAGCACCATGAGAATCCCGCACATCGCAGTCGAGAACCGGCGCAGTCTTGGCTCGCCGAACACAACAGCGTATACGGCGAGTGCTACTCCGGTGATGCCCACAAAAAGGGCCATCTCTCGGAACTGCCACTGTCCCCAGTAGGGCACATGGGCGGGATCTCCGAAGAAGGTGGGAACCGCAAGCGTCAGGAGGTTTATCGGCGGAAAGGAGAAGCTTGCCGCATAACTATAGGGGACGCCCGCGGCGCGGACAAATTCCGCGGCGGCGTCGAACCCGGCAAGGATCTGCACTGAGGCAAGGCCGAAACCGCCGGCCGCCATGGCGGCCAGCCACGGCGCAACCGAAGGTATCGTCTTCAAGCGCCGCGCCAGGCGCAGCGTAACGTAAACGGCTGCAGCCACCGCCGTGTAAAACACGTATTGCGGGTGGCCGGCATACACCTGCATCGCCGTCGCGAACATCCCAAGCAAACACCACCCGAGCGAGGGTTTCTCAAGTAGGCCGTCGATGGCCAGGAAAATCAGCGGCGCCCATACCATCGCGCAGACATTGGATAGGTGTCCGCTCGGGATGTGCGGGAAATAGGCCCCGCAAAACATCACCAGACCCGCCCCCATAACGCCCGCCGAGGCTGAGAGTCCCCGGTGCCGAAGCCACAGGAACATGAACGCGCCCAGCAAGAACACGTGCAGTGCGATCACGATGTTTGTGGCCTGGGTAACGGGCAACGCAAGATACACGAGATTGGGCGGGTACAGTAAGGCCGACTGGAAATCCCCCAGAAAGGGTATCCCCGTAAACAAGTAGGGATTCCACAGGGCGAGGTTGCCGCGCCGCATCTCGCCGAAGCCGAAGTTGCGCCAATCGGCAAACTGGTTGATAAAGTCAGTCTGCTCATGGAACGCCATGACTGCGTCGCGGCGGGTAAACAGCACATCGGCGAACATAACCAGCGTCAGCGCCAGCAGGACAAAAATCGCCGCGGCGTTCTGTCGCTGGACTTCGCCCGAATTACGCCCCGTTTGCAATCGCCCAGGCTTCACAGCGCTCTCTTTCCCCAAGAACGTGGTTGTAGCCGTTCGCGCTTGACGCCGCGGCTTTCAGCCCCGCACGCTAGTCGAATCGTCTGAGACGTTCCCAGCCGTCTTTCAGACTTATTTTCGGTTTTCTGGATACGTAGACGGGCGCACCGGCCACATTCACCATCAGGTACTCGTCCTGGATGACGGCCACCTGTTCCGTTTCCGCGAATAACTCGTCCAAAACACTCTTGGGAATACCCACCGAGATGGCTACCTTGCCGGACCTGTCGCCCGGACCCCAGAAATAGTAGTTGTTGTGGCCCCCGACGGCCTCGGGGAGGCCGTACTTTCCGCCCAAATGATTGATGGCGCCGGCCGTCCCGTAGCTACCGGCGAGTAGTATGCAGTCGGGGCGTTCCTCGGGGGTGAGTTCGGCGTAGGTTTCGGCCACGGACTCGACCAGTTTGTCCCATCCGAACATGTTCGCGTAATGCACGGGCAGGGCGATGGTGTCCCCCCGGTGAACGGGCACGATGCGGTGGAGTTTGAGGGCGTCGGAGTAGCGGATGAACGCTGCAGGGCTGAGCACGGCTACCCCGTACGGCAAGAATGCGATTCCTCCGGCGAGAACCAGCGCGACGGCGGCGGGCCTCAGCCACGCGAGGTCGCGGCTTCTGCCGGCGGCTTTCTCGATGGCGACGGCGCCTGCGGCGAACAGGATCGGGTAGGTCGGCGCAAGATAGTAGATTTTTCCGTGCAAAACGATGAGCACCATGCACGTGACGAGATAGCTCCAGCCCAGGGTCCGCAAGTCTTTGCCGTCTTTGTCGCGCAGGCAGTAGTCAAGGCCGGCCAACCACACGGGCAGCGAAGCCGGGTTCAGCAGAAGCACCTGGGCCAGCATGAACATATGGGGTGGGTGGCGAAGATGTCTTACGGCCCTGGTATTGCGGATGAATTCGAGTGTGGGCCAGTCGTGGCGCAGTTGCCAAAAGACATAAGGCGAAAAGATCAGCAGAGCTACAAGTGCGCCCGCCCACGGCCAGGGGCCGGCCAAACATTGCCGTTGTCGGGTGAGCAGCAGCCCTATGAACAGTCCGAATCCCAGATACAACACGCTGATCTTGTTCTCGAGCCCCAGCCCGGCAAGCAACCCGAAAACCAGCCAGAGTCGTTGGCGCCCCGTCTTGAAGATCACAATGAGGGTGTAGACGCATAGGTTCCAGAACAGGACGTCAAACACGTTAACCGTGAATATGCCGCAGAGAATCTGGTAGATGGGCGCGGCGATCACCGCCAACGCCGCCAGAGCCACGGCGAACAATCCGCCGCCGAGCCGCAACGCCATACGTCCCGTAAGCCAGACCACCAAGGCCCCGCAGATTGCGGGCAAGAGCCGCACCGCAAACAGCGAGTTCCCCAAAACGACCCGAACGCCGCACGCGATAAGCGCTATGAGACAGGGATTGTCGACGTAGCCCCAGGCGAGGTGTTTTCCCATGTCGATGTTGTGAAATTCGTCTATGAAATAGCCGTACTGCCTGTAGGTAATCAGGTGGAGGAGCAGGTTGAACAGGGCCAAATACAAGAGCACGGCCCGGACGCCGAGGAATTTTCCCCTAGGCAAAGCGTAACGGTGCATGGCGAATCACTCGATCTTGGCAGGGCGTATTGGACGCGGGTTCCCCTATATTGGCGTTGTCCGCCCGTGTTTGATGGACGCGAAGAACGGCCTTCTTCGGGCAAATTCCTCCGCTCATATCTCGCGCAGGCAAGCCCGTCGCGTCAACCGCCTGGAATACAAATACAATCTTAGATAACCGTGATTTTGAAATCAAGGCACTGACAGGAGCGACAAGCCCCCGCAAGGTCCGGTGGGGCGGCGTGCTTGACCGAACAAGCCGCTGGATTGTCCCAGAGCCAGGGCGCCGAGAGTTTCCGGCGAAATCCTCGGCGTCGCCGTTGCAGCCGGTCTGCCGCCGGCAGGCTACTGTTTGCCGAGTTCTTTGATCCGCATGCCCTTGGCGAGTTTAACGCCTTCGCTGAGCCGTACGACTTTGCACACGGCCCAGTCAGCCTCGACTTCGGTCACCTCGATGGCGCCGAGACGTATGTCCCGCTGGATGATCTTGCCGCCGACCTCGATCGGCTCGCCTTCCTCGAGCACAAGAAACCGCTGGCCTACCTGAAGTCCGTGTGCCTCAGAAAGGTTGATCAAAATGGCCTCTTCATCCGATGCATCCGCAATAAGCCCCCGCAATTCGCGCTTCTCGAGGATGCTCCGGAGCAGGGTCTTGCTCAACTCCTCGATGAAGTCGCCCAGCCCTTTCCCTTTGAGGGTCTCTCGAAGCTGGATATCGATGCCGGTCGTCTCGGAGTTGACCATGCGCAGATACATCAGTATATCGTCACCGGCCTGCGCAAAGTCTACAAAACCAAGCATCTGGGCCGACAGCACCTTGCCCAGCGCCAGTTGTGTGTCGGGGTCGGCCACCTCGGAAGTGCCGAGACTCAGTTCCTGCAGCAGCGTATCGAGCACCTCCCGATCCACCACCCGAACGTAGCCCGTGCCGCGCAGGCGCGACTCGATCTCGCGGCGCAGCACCAGCTCAGTGCCAGCCCGCTCGAAGAACACTGGCCCCTTGTTCTCCGCCGGCAGAAACGCCAGCACGAGCGGCCGCGTAGTCCACGGGTCGACCGGTTCGGCGAGTCCCTGCTCCTTGAGCTCCCGGTAGCGGTCACGTAAGTCGTTGATTTGCTTGCGGATAAGTTCTTTCTCGGCGATGTCATTCGCCCGTTTTTGCTCCTCTCGGAGTTGACGCAGCATCATCACAACCAGGTCGTCGTCGCGCACCCGCTGCGCACGCTCGAGCGTCGCTACGGCCTTGTCCAGGTTCCCCGTGCTCCGGTACGCGTCCGCCTGATTGCTCATCGCGTCGACGTTCCACGGATTGAGTCCTACGGCTTCGTCATACGTGCCGATGGCCCCCGCTACGTCGCCCCGTTCCTGCTTGAGCCGGCCAAGCCCGGTGGCCGCCTCGGATTTCTGCCAGTCGGCCGCGGGTTTCGCCGCCGCCGACTCGAGGACCGTGGCCGCTTCATCAAGCTCGCCCGAACGCATCAAAGCCTTGCCTTTCACGGTATCCGCATAGCCGCTATCTGGCCCGGCCTCATCAGCCAGCGCAATGGCCTTGTCCAACTCGCCCTTCTCGAGGGCGACGGTGGCCAGCCCCTCCTTCGAGTCAATGCTGGCAAACGCCGCCTCGGCGCCCTCGAGATCCCCGTCGACCGTCATCGCGTAGCCTTTGATCTCTTTGGCCGGCTTCTCCGGCTCGCCAAACTCGACGGCGGCATCCGCGACTTTCTGTGCCTTGTCGCCTTTGCCCTGCATGAGATAAGTCTCCGCAACGTCCGAGAGAATGGCGGCAGCGCTCTCGCCGCCGCCCCGGATGACTTTGATCACCACCTTTTCGTTTGTCAGGACGAAACTCAGCGGAAGACTCTTGATGGGCCCATAGAGCGCGTCGGCATCGACCTGTTCGTCCGGAAGAATGTAGTACTCGATGCGCAGATCGTCGGCAAAACGCTTCAAGGCCTCTTCGTCTTCTTTGAAGCCAAAGGCTACGATCTTAAGCTTGTCCCTGCCATACAGTCGGTCGATGTAGCGCAAGCGCAACGCAAAATCCTCGCCGGTGTCGGTGTTGAAAAAGAACAGGACGACCATATCAGGCGCGTCCATCATGATCTTGTCAAGATCTACCTCCTGACCGCGGATGTCGTAGGCCGTGAAACTCGGAACGACGCTGCCCTTCTCGGGGATACCCCACGCGGAGGTGGCGTACAAGACAAGACTTAGAGACAAACACCAACCGGTAGCATATCGCAGGCGATTCATTGCATTCCCCTTTCTTCTGCGGATCCATATCTATGTACGGAGGCCGACGATCAGCGCAAGTCACACGCATACAACAGGTGCATTCAGTATAGCATATTCCGGCACGTTTCGGCGGCACCGGAACGGTGCAAATCGCCCGGCCTACTCCTTCCGGAGGGTCAGGTTAAGATCGCCTCTGTCTTGTGCCTTCTTCGGCGGCGACGAAGATGCTGTACCGCCTTGAAAGCCCGTTGCCTCTACTTTACCCTTTAGCCCGGTTGGTTTCAGGTCTACGAATGGGCCGCAGTCAGCCAGTTCGACGACCCCCGATACTTTCTTGACTTCTACGGTATGGGAGGCGGAGCCGTCAGGGTCCTCGATTGTAAGACGGCAGTCCTCTGGGAACTCCGCGTCCTCAGGTTCAAGAAAGATCATGTAGTTGAAACTTGCGAAGTACTTCTCCGGGTCAGGACTATCTCCTGAAGCACCCGGTGAGCTGCGTGCGAGAATTCCGACGAGTACCGCCGACACAATGATGAGCGCGAGTGCCACAGGGACCACGATGTAGGCCATCTTCTTGCGCCGCTCAATCGAGAGAGCTTTCTCTCCAGACCGCAGGGGCACTTCCGCTGCCGCCCTGCCCTCGACTTGCGGCTGCGCGGCGACGGTTGCTTCGGCGGGTTGGGCTGCTGCGACGGTGGCGTCGGCATCGGGTTGTGCGACGACGGTGGCGTCGTCGGCACTCGGGGCCACGACCGTGGCCGCTTCGGCGTTCTTGGGTGCGAGGGCCAACACGGCCGGGTCGGGATTCGGCTTGAGGGATTCGCGGAGTGCGGCGGCCATGGCCTCGCCCGTCTGATACCGTTTGTCGGGTTCCTTGCTGAGGGCCTTCATGACGACGGCATCGAGGTACTCATTCACAGCGAAGTTGAGTTCCCTCGGGGCTATCGGTTCGCTCCGGAGCACTTTGTGCATAACGGCGCTCAGACTGTCGCCGGTAAAGGGTTTTTCGCCGGTGAGCATCTCGTAGAGGATGATGCCGAGTGAGAACAGGTCGGTTCGACCGTCGACGTGCTGGCCCATAAACTGCTCGGGACTCATGTAGTGCGGCGTGCCGATCATGGCCCCGGTTTGCGTGAGACTCGAATCGCTGACGTGGGCGATGCCGAAATCGGCGATTTTGAGCGGCGCGTTCTTAGGCATCATGATGTTGGCGGGCTTGACATCGCGGTGAACGGTGCCGGTACGGTGGGCGTGACCGAGGGCGTCGGCGACCGTGGCGCAGATATCCACAACCTTGTCCACGTCAAACCGTTTGTTCGCCTTGATAAGGTCCTGCAGGTCGCCGCCTTCGAGATACTCCATGGCGATGTAGGCAATGTCGCCTTCCTCGCCCGCGTCGAATATGGTGATGATGTTAGGATGGTTGAGCCCGCCCGCGGCCTGCGCCTCGCGGAGAAACCGGGCCATCATCTCATCGGCCAGGCCGGTCGCCTCCATCACGTCCCGGCGCGCCGTCTTGATCGCCACCCGGCGGCCGATGTTCGGATCGAGCCCTTCGTACACGACCCCCATGGCGCCCTTGCCCAGTTCCCGCACGACCTTATACCGGCCAAGTTTCTGCGGTGCTTCCTGCTTTGGCACGTTTGTAGTTCCCCGTTTGCCCTTCTCGAAAGTCTGGTTTAGGTGATAGCGCCGGGCGCAAAACCGCACCTGCGCCCACGCACTATCCTGCGATTGACAATGATAACCTCCAGTGGCGTTTCAGTCAATTGCGGGTATGTGAACTGGAGATTACGGGCTATCCGCGCTATGAAGTGCGGATCCTTTTCAGAAAGGCCCAAGCGCAGTGTGAATCCCGCCTTCTGCATCAACGTCGAGAAGGGGGATTTAAGATATATAGATGTGAGTAGCAGGCGCTCAGCTCAGCTTAGGCGGATCAATCGTCTTGCACGTCTCGCCGTTGTAGAGCCTCCGGGAGGTACTTCATTATGTAAGGGTGCAGTTTCTCAAAGAAATCGTGTTTTCCATACAATCTGAAACGACCCTCAATCCCAATATCAGAAATGAGATCCCGAACGGCCAATGCGGAGACCAGTTCGTTGAGGAAGTGTGTCGTCGGAAGGCCCCGAGCGACACAGCGGCCATATTCCTCTTGATAGAGGCGTTCGATTTCTGCTGCGCCATCCTTGCTCTCCACATATACTAGCCCCGTGGCAGCGCGCCCGCGAATGGAATCAATCGCATGGGCCTGCTTACCAGGATAGGCAAATTCCGTCTCCGGAAGCCAGGCACTTGCCAGCCGTTCGGCGCCGCCGGGTTCGAGTAGCTCTGCCAACAACTCCTCGGCAGTCTCGCCCCCTACCATTCCGATCCATTCGAGGGCCATGATTTTGCCCATGCCCATGGCAAAAGACGCCACACGATCCTGACGCGCCGAGGACCAGTCATCGGCACGCCGGAAGTAGTCGAACAGAGCGTTTACAGAGGTCTCGTTGCCGTGATCGCTCAAGTACCCGATCAACTGCGCGATGTAACGCCAGTCATCCTTGCAGGCTGGGTCCCGTAACAGGGCATACAGTTCAGGCAGGTCCTTGGCGCTGAGAACGCTGCGGGCCTCCTCCCAATCAAGCTCGTGAACATGGCCCTGGGCCGCAAAACCGCGCGCACTCTTGAGCCGTTCTTCGTATACACGCTGCTCCATGCCTTCAACGGATTCCGCGAGAACGATGTCCATCTCGTCAACTACTACTTGATCGAGTTTCCCCACCTTGGTCCCCGCCACCTCTGCTACGTGATCCGGCACTTTCGTTTCCGGACTCGCCGCAGGTCGTGCCCGCTCTTCTTTAATCAGCAGGACGTACGATACTGCGCACACGACCAAAAGACCAACCACACAATATGTAATGCGTGCCTGCGTTCTCTTCATGCTTCCTCCCTGCTCATCTTGTCATCGGGTACGGCCAGGGGCTTCCGAGTGTTTTCGCAATGACCAGTCGGATATGCGCGCCGGCCCCCTGCGAAGCGCCTCGGGGGACGGCCAGGCGTTTTGTCGGCCTCTCCGCTCTGCTGCCCGCGAATTCCTCTGGGGCCATCTACCTTATGTCTAAACGCTGGCAAAAGGTCTGCTTGGATACACTTCTCAGATTTGCCAATCGAGCATGGCACTAGAGCGCCTCGAATTTTGCCTTTTCGCTATCGATAAACGCGCGTGCGTCCCGAAACGCCTGACATCAATGCGGGGTCAGTTGCAGATGTCATGATACACTTGTCGACGGATACGTGAGAACAGCCCGCAATGTGCCCTACCTCGTGAACTAGCGTCGAGCAATCGGGATTGCCGAAAATATGGATTTTGTTGCCTCTTTGGCCACCCAATGCACCGTTGTATACAGACGTCAATGCGGCCGAATTCTTTGTCATGGCGTTGAAGCACGCGTCTACTTCATCAGGGTTCTCAAGTACGTCATCCCCCCCCTCATACGTCCAGCCGGTCTCAAGTGACAGTCTTGAGATTATCACGCATCCATCATCATCCTCTCATAAGCGGGACGTTCCGTCGGGACCTCCTTTCTCATGTGTAGACCTCACTGGCCCCGCTTTAAGCAGGGCAGTGGGCGCACCAGGAAAAAATGTAAATATACATCAAATCAGCATATTAGAATAGAACGGATAAATAAACGGTGTTAATAGGTCGTGTCCCTTTTTGCGCGTACATCTTCTGGACAAGCGTGGTAGGCATTTTGCCTATGCGGGGATCTCGCTCAAGTGCTCACGGCCCTATGCGTTGACCTTCTCTTTACCTAGGCGTTGTCGACGTGCCGCCATCGCGGTGAGGCAATCTGCGTTCGGCCGTTGGATTCCCTGCTGGTTGGTGCTGGCACGTTTTACTCATGAGGCCAAGCAACTCTCACCGGTTGGAAAGACCACTTTTCCCAACTGGGAATTGCGCGTTGAGGGCATCAATCAATGGGCGCCTTATCGGGCCATGTTGAGCAGGGCGTCCAGCATTCGGTCGGTGACGGTTACGACGCGGGCGCTCGCCTCGTAGGCCCGCTGGAAATTGATCATGAACGTGACCTCCTCGTCGAGGGACACGCTCGACACCTCGAGGCGGCGGCGCTGGAAATCGTTGGTCGAGGCTTCCTCGGCTTGAAGGATCTGAAGGTTAGCCCGCGTATCCACGCCGAGCCGGACGATTGTGGTCTCGTAGTAATCGTTGATCGTCGCCGAATTCGACTCGAGGAACAATCCATTGCGGACGTCGGCCATGTCCAACGCGGCCGAATTGTCCCCCGTGTCCAACGGATTGAGGCTGTAGCCCGAGGCCAGCAACGTCGGGTCGGCGACGATGGCCTGGCTGACGCCCATCGTGCGGGCGTCGTATCCTGTGAAGAAGCCGCTCAGGCCGAGCGCCGGCAACACCCCTGCCGTGTCGTTCGTAAACGTGAACGTGTAGCCGGCGGACGGGGTGATGCTGATCGTCGTGCCGTCGGGCGACACCGACGCCGTGACGTTTGCCCCGGAACCGTTGATGGCCGCGGCAAGCGAGTTGAGCGTCGTTCCGGCGCCCACGTTTATGGTGGTCGTTGTCTGCGTGCCGACCGCGTCGTAGTCGACAATGTCGAAGCTGCCCGGGACCGTTATGTTGAAGGGCAGGCCCGCCGCCCCGAGGGGCGTCACGGCGTCTACGGTCGGGTTTGTGCTCGAGACGGTTCCGGCGTAGTCGCTTGTGCCGCTTCCTTGAATTTGGATCTTGTTGATCTCCTGGATTATGGTTGCCGCGATCGTGTCGAGTCGTTGGTCCAGGTCCACGATCACGGTGTCGCGCACGTGCAGCGCCCCGTACAGCGCCCCGTCCCGGATCGTCGCCACCGTGCCCGTATCCACGAACCGAACCTCGAGTAGATCATCGCGTTCGGGATCGAGACTCGAATTAAGCACCGCCTCGAGTTCCCATACCTCGTCGCCTTCAACCAAGATGTCGCTCGCGATGAACACGTCGACCTGCCCGTCCAGCCGCTCCCGGTAACTGATATTGATCATTTTGGCCAATTCGTCCAGCAAGACGCCTCTATCGTCGCGCAAGTCATTGGCGGTGTCGCCGCCGAGTTCTGCGGCCCGGATTTGCCTGTTAAGGAACGCAATTCGATCCGCCAGCGAGTTGATCCCCGGAACGAGATTCCGGACTTCTTCATTGGCGTTCGTCCGGAGAAGGTAAAGCCGTTCCGCCGCGTCGTTCATGCTGCCCGCGAGCGCTTGCGCCTCTGCGATCACCGATTCCCGAACCGGGATCTCCTCGACGCTATTGGCAAAATCGTTGAGCGCATCGAAGAAATAGTTGATGCGTGTGCCGAATGCTACGTCGCTCGGCTCGAGGAACACGTCCTCGATGCGCGTGTAGTATTGCGCCATGACCTCCGAGCGGCCGAGCCCGGCGACCTGCTCGCGGTACACCTTATCGAGAAACTCGTCGCGGATTTGCCGGACCGTCGATATGCCCACGCCCCGGCCCAACGCACCGTATGGCGTCAGGTTCGGCAGTCGAGATACCAACTCGACCCGTTGCCGCGAATACCCTTCTTTGTTGACATTGGCGATGTTGTGCCCGGCCACCTCGATCTGCACCTGGGCCGCCTGCAACCCCGAGCGGGCAATATCAAGTGTGCTGAACAAGGTTCCCACGCGCGTCTCCTGGACCCGGTTCGGCTGCCAACGGCCGCCGCGTGCACGAGCCCACCGGCATCTTAAGCAATCGTCGTTCCAATTATCGGCGAAAAGCCGAAAACCTTTACGGTATTGGACTTACGCGGCCCGCCGTTCACCAACGTAACACCTTGCCTCGGAAAAGGTTGCCTCGACGCCGGCAAAACGTGCATGGCTCGCGGAGGGTCCTGCCTCAGGCGCCTTGCCGGCTCCTTTCGGACTCCTCCCACAGTCGGCCGCAAATGGCGTGCAGCCCGATTCCGAGCGCGCCGCGCTTCAGGCCCGCTTGCCTTTGGCTCGGGGCGCCATCGCGAAGCATGGGCGTCTCCGTTGTCAATCGGGTACGGCGGAAACCAAAGGCATCGAGCAGAGGGTTCATCCAGGGAGAAGGTAGGCGAGTTTCGCGCACCACGCGTCTTCGTCGTCCAGGGAAACGCGCCACTCATTTCTGTCCGGGTCATGATGCACGCACCAGCGGCCGCGCGTGTCCGTCCAAGTGAAGCCGTCGGGCGTGGATTCGACGTCGGGGGGCGTTTCTTCGGCCGGGCGCGCGCGCAGAAGCGCCAGGTACCGTTGCGGACCTCGGGCGCGGCCGCTCAGGAGGCGCGGCGCGCCGAACTCGGCATTGATATCCATGAAATGCGCACGGCGAACGCGGCATTGCTCAGCACGGCCGTGTCGTCCGCAATTTGGACCCGCAGCGGCGACGGCCGCGGTGTCGGGTCGGCGGCAATCCGATAACGCTTGGCCTCGCCAGGCCGCAACGAGGCAGTGTACCAGAGGCGGTTCGACGCGTCCGTTCGTTCGAGTTGGGCCGATACCGCCGTGCCCGCTTCGTCCAGCACGGCCAGTGGCCGCTCGGACGCCGCCAGGGCGGTGCACATCTCCTCATCGAGATCGATGTGGACGGCCTGCACCGCCCAATCGAACCCGAAATGCTCGACCACGCGCCACGGCTCCCGCGCAGGTGCCACCGCGTTCGCCCTCCCCATCTCCTCCACCCATTCAAACGTGCCGGACAAGGTCGTCACACTACCCGACGGCGGCCCGCGATGCAACATGCCCAAGGGGCGGCTGGAACTGTATGGTCACGGAGGGTGCATCTTTCGGGTGGTTCGGCCTTGCGGCACCGGTTGACTCTTGCGTACCGTTCCCTTCTGATATAGAATCTGGTTTTCTTTGTTTCTGAATCGGCCGGAATTCAGGGAAATGCCCATGCGATTGATGATGATACATGCCAACCGGTTTTCTTTCGAGGTTACGGACAAGACCGGCGTCAGCGGCTTCGGCGGTGAGCTGCACCCGGGCGAGGACCGGGATCGGGTTGAGGAAGTGCTCGTCGCTTTCTTGGCGGTCGAAAAGGGGGACGAGTCGAATGTGCACGATGTGGCCGGGCAGGCGGCCGAGCAAATCCGCGCCACGGCCGCAAAAGTGGGCGCCGAGCGCGTCATGGTCTATCCATACGCGCACCTCTCGAGCGACCTCGCCAAACCGCGCACGGCCGCGGAGGCCGTGGACCACGTGGTCGG
>Ga0180438_10007483_pt1 | contig 14220 bp, 9 predicted proteins | sample SS_ome_12_FD_132455 | JGI IMG/M metagenome (GOLD analysis project Ga0180438, IMG submission 132455) | Hypersaline lake sediment archaeal communities from the Salton Sea, California, USA - SS_3_D_2 metaG | ecosystem: Environmental > Aquatic > Non-marine Saline and Alkaline > Hypersaline >... | reverse complement strand
GGGAGGCTATAAAAGTGATCCTCAAGTCTTCACGAGACTACCCGTTGATGCTTGGCCAGTATATACAGGGAAAACAAGCTACGCCCTCTCCAATACTTCCCACCAACCCGGTTACTTGACGGGTGCATTGCCAAGTCCCTGCTGCCCGATTTCCGGACCCGACGTGCACCACAGGCCTTGTCTCGGTATCGGAAGCCCCATTCGCAGCCAGTTGCCCTGCTGTCACCGCAATACGCTGTGTCCAGAGATAACTTACTGGACTTGTGTACCTCAACGCAAAGACGCGAGGACGCAAAGGATGCAAGGCGCTCTCAGGCACCACAAGAATCGCCTGTTTGTCCAGTCTTTGCGTCCTGGCGACCTTGCGTTACCTTCTTGTCTGGGGTTGTTCCCGAGCTGCCTGGGGTGGCAGGGCAAGGCCAGGCTGGTGCGGGATAGGCGAAACCGTCCAGCACCACCTGGAGTTGCCCAAGCGAGCGATTTTGTGTTTCCCGCGATGGTGTGCTATACTGAGGAACAGCAACAGACTTTGGTGCTTCCGCGGCGTCTGAGGCCGTTCATTGGACGATGGGGCGCTGTGAGGTCTTGTAGCGCAAGGCCGATCATCGTCAGAGTGTGGCGGGCTTTGACTTTCTCGTGTAGTCAGCCTGGGTTGGCAGGGTACGTGGACAATGGATCTTTGCGCCGGTCAACTGATCACTGCACCATTCCTACCAGCGTCAGCAGAGGTCAAAAAGTTTGAGCCTCGCACTGGTTATTACCTGCTCGAAGTCGTCCTTCAAGACGACCACCATACCTACAAGCCGCTGCGCATCACCGACGACCAGTTGGCCCAGGTCCACATCCTCGAAGGGGATCGAGTTGCACCGATCGACAACGCCGAGGATTTCTTCTTCCTCATTGAAGCCCACCGGATTCGATTGGCTTACCAGTTCGACCCCCACTTTGCAGTCAGCGTCTCCCAGGTGGACCTGCTACCCCACCAGATCGAGGCCGTCTATCGCTACGTCCTGAACTCGCAACGTATCCGCTTCCTGATCGCCGAAGATTCTGGCGCTTGACACCTCAAGATGGGGAATGTGACAGGTTGATTTTGCCCAGGGGGAAATCTTCCAATGAATGAAAGAAGGGCACCATTCTGGGGAGAATGCGTGGCTGTATGTGGTGATTGAGGCAAGAACCAACATCCACAATTCCATCATCGAAGCACAATGAAAGCATACCCTTTCCTGATCCAGCAAGACACCTTGGGCGAACCCCTCCACCCCCTCGCCAACCGGGAGCGCATCTACGACGAGGCCTGGCTACAAGAGCTCTTGCGCCGCCACGCGGGTTACCTGCTCAGCAAAATGGCCGAACGGGGGTTACTTCGTCGAGGGGGTCAAGGGCGGGCCACAGCCTATGAAAAACCGCAATTCTAATCGTACAATTCTCGACCAAAATCGTACAACGTACGATTTGAGCGATTCGATATCAACCGCATAGGGAACACTTGCAGGCAAACGCAATAGCACAAACCGATACGAGGTGATCCTTGAGTCCAGCAGGCTACGAGGAATGGAATCGGGCTTTAGCACAATTCTTCTACAACCCCGTTTCTACGGGTCGCCCTGCCTACCTACAACTGGACAGTGATACTCTGCGCGATATCGGACCCTACGCCGGAGTCAGGCCAGCCCAGGCTGAAGTCTCATTTGTTGAGGCTGTCCGCTCACAGCTACGAACAGAGCAAAGGGATCCATTTGTCCAGTTCCTACGTGGCAGAAGGAGCTGGCGGCGGCAACTGGAACAAGATCCAACGACGCCCCCCCCTTTCCTTGGGTTGTTGGGGGCCTGTGTCTTGGCAGCGTCAAGAATGTGCAGCGATCCGAGCCGCGGAGTGAGAAGCTCAAACTATTACGTGCGGCTCAACGAGTTGCTCGGACTGGATATTCGCCAATTGCCCGGGAGAGTAACACGCCTATGGACAGACTTGAACGAGTGGCTAGAGAGAAACGAGGGTAGGTTAGGATTACCCACTGCTAGGACTCACCCATGGTTCAGGCATGTAGGCTATCCGCTATCGCAATGCTTGCTTCGCAACGCTGATCGACAAAAGCTGTCCGATTTCTTCCACTGGGAAGGTCTATCTCCTGGCGAGGATGTTAGCAGTGAGGAACTGGTTCCTCGTCTTAAACTATGGGCAACTAGAACAACCTGCACGTTTAGTGAGCACGGCAGAACCATTCTCAGAAGTAGCGAAGACAGGCTAGTGCACCAAGCTGCAGAGATAGTGGCAGCAGAGCTCAAATTATGGGATGGGGGATCGATCGACACGGAAGGCCGCCGCAATGCTAGGATCGAGCTTCGCATAGAGGTGCGTCGTGGAGGACGGTTGCTCAAATGCGAGCTCTACCCGCACGCGCCTGAGGGCTTCCCCGAAGGACTGTATCAGGCAGAAGCCGCCCGCGTTTACTTGAGATTCTTGCCAGGGGTGAAATGGTTCGAGCCGTTGCCTGACGAACTCCTGGGACAGGCCCTTGCATCTGGACTCGTTCTACGACACGATCAGTATATCGTGCAGTTTCGCACTGCACCAGTCATTCCTCTGGGAGAGCACATTGAACTTGGCGGATGGGTTTCTTGTGGCCGGGTCAACATGGGCGAGAAATACATACTACTATGCCACAGTGAGCACAAAGTGCAAGTTGAGGAGTACCTGGCGAGACATGCGGAACCTGGATGGGAGCAGGCACCAGATTCCCAAGGGCTGCCCTGTGGCTGGATTTGCTTTCGAAATGTGCGAATAACAGCATTGGCCGAAGAACTTGCGGAGGAACTGGATTGTCTGGTTCCACGTCTGCAGGTTGGAATACGGCTTGTCAGCGGATTGAAAGTGGAACACGACGTCTGGCTTAAGGGAGGGGAACCAGAGGCACTGGTTACGACGCGGGAGAGCCGACAAGTGAAAGTCTACATTGATTCCCAGGAGTTCAAGTCACTTCCCGAGGGTACTGGTGTACTACAGCTTGCAGAACTAAATCTTGCCCCTGGAGAACACGAAATCGTGGCAGGTACACAGCGAAGGAATTTCCACCTCTGCCTGTCTGGACACTGTCCAACGAGACCCTTTGAAGGAGAATTCCTAGGACATGTAATACATCGTAACGGGGCTCGATTCTCTCCCAGCTCTCTGGGCCCAACATCCATCCCGCAGCCACACGTGCAAGAATCTGGCAGGCTGTGTGTAGTCGGTGCTAGGGTATTTGGCTCGCCGCGGGATATACAAGTGCCTACTCAGGGAACTCTGCTTCTCCCTTTCGGCTACAAACGCTATGTTGTGCTAGGCAAGCGACCAGGCGAGGTAGTTGAATATCGCTTTGAGTCTAAATGGCCGTACTGGTTCTTGAGGAAATCTGGTCTTCTGCAAGGGGAATTCGAGATAACCATACCCTTTGAACCGCAGTGGTTGGTCACTATAGGACCGAAACGTAGAAGGCGTCTTTCTCCCATTGGCATCCCAGAACCACCCGAGACCACGATTGCGGACGAAAACAAAGTTGCTGTCTGGGTCAGGTGGGCTGAAAAACGTTACCACAATCTGAAAGGCCAAAAGGAACCTCTAGCTTTGTGGGAAAAGTACCGCAAAGTGGCAATTGGACTGTGTGAAAAAGAGTGATGAACTACAACCTTCTCTTGGCCTACTTGACTGAACTTGGCTCGGGTGATTGGGCTAGGTTTCGCCAGGCTATTGAATTCCTTGCCAGTGATAGCGAGGAGTTATACCCGTCAGCACTGGCAAGACGACTAAGTATGCTTGGCCACGTTGAGTTCGCCTTTTACGACGATATGCGATGGGCTGTGTGTCCACCAGTTCTCGCTTGGCTGCCCCGTAGAGATGCGCTGATTACAGTTCTGTGCGGTGGCCGGAGCCAGCGCTCCGTGGACATCATGTACGAGCAAGCCAGTGCCCTGAATATCCAGGTCAGGACAGTCCAACAGGATGAAGGACCGGATGCGATCTTCATAGCAATGCAGTCGAGAGACGCAGCGTACGAACTTGCAGCCTTGGCAAACCTTGCGGGCGAGCCCAACGCGGCCGGTCGCATCGCGCAGTGCCTGCCGTCCCTAGATGGCTATATGCATCTATGTACAGAGGCACCAGAGCCGTCGGGTTATACGGTAAGGACCTTCAAGACGGATTCACTGAGGTGGGTGGAGGCGTCACAAGTAAGTGTTGAAGGACTGTGCTGGTATGAATACTACAGGCCGGAATACCGACTGAAGGTAGAGGGGCGCTGCCTGAAAACGACTCGTGAGGTAGGAATATACTCTCTCCTCCGGCGCAGGCATCGAAACGTACTGCGCTATGAACCTACCACACAGGAACTCTTCGTCCCAGTCCGGACACCGCTACCAAATCTGTTTGCTAGAGCCGCGACACTGGCTTCAGGGCTTCTTCCTAGCTTCCAAAGGCCAGGCGGAGTACCCACATACGTTTATCGCGAAATGCCTGCCAGCATAGCGCAAGTTATAGCCACAAATCTCTGCCAGACAATGGAGGCACAAGCATGAATGATCCCTACGGAGTGTTCGAGCGTCTGCTCGATTTTTTCATCAGGTACTACGAGAGCCCTTTTGCCCTAAGACATGAGCAGCTTGCCGCAGAGCGCCGCCAGCTGCTCGAATCAGAGGGGCGAATCTATCGTGAACCATATATTGAACCCGTCCCACCGTATCGATCTTCTGGGAACACTCTGACTCAGGCTATGATGGCACTTGGCACACCCCCTGAGCTTGCTAGCTTTGCCGCCTGCGGGCTGTTCTCTCCTGGGTGGACATTGTTTGAGCACCAACTGCAAGCCATCGCATCAAACCAGCAAGGTCGTCACGTTGTAATAACGGCAGGCACAGGTTCTGGCAAGACAGAATGCTTCTTCCTGCCTATCGTATCCAATTTACTGGAAGAATCACTGGTCTGGCCAACGCCAGATGATCGGCCAGACGGGTGGCAGTGGTGGAAAACAGGCAACCGGCGCATTCCACAGCGAACACACCAGACCCGCCCAGCGGCGATACGAGCGCTTATCCTCTACCCTATGAACGCACTTGTCGAAGATCAGATGCAACGCCTCCGCCGTGCGCTGGACAGCCCGCAGGCACGGCAATGGCTGGACGCAAATCGTGGCGGAAATCGCTTCTACTTCGGCCGCTATACAGGTAGAACACCTGTCTCGGGACGTGAGGACAAACCGAATAAGCGCTACCAGCTGAGGTCTTACCTCCAGAAGGCTGCCGAAACCGCACAGAGTGTGGCAGATGACCCCCTCCGCCGGTACTTCTTTCAGCAAGTGGATGGAGCCGAGATGCTGGCGCGCTGGGATATGCAAGACAGCCCACCTGATATTCTGATCACTAACTACGTAATGCTGAATGTAATGCTGATGCGTGACATCGAGCAGGGGATGTTCGAGACTACCAGACAATGGTTAGCTGAGAATCCCAAGCACACATTCACGCTGGTAGTTGATGAACTCCACATGTACCGGGGCACACCTGGTACGGAGGTGGCACTGCTGCTTAGGAATCTGCTACTACGTCTTGGGCTGACTGATAAACCAAACCAAGTGCGTTTCATTGCTGCTAGTGCTTCGCTTGAGGACAACGATGAAGGTCGCGAGTATATCGGCCAGTTCTTCGGCGCAGATCCTGAGAGCTTTGAGATCATACCTGGCAGCCGCGACCTGCCGGGAAGTCATACTGGCTCCAATCTGCAAGCCTACGGGAACCTGTTTGCGAGGTTTCGGACAGAGGCACACGCGAATGGGTTAAAAAGCGCTACCCAGAGACTCGCGGAAGGTCTCGAAACATCGGTGGCACTGGACAAGGATCTCTCAGAGGTGCTTGGCCACAGCTTGGGAGCCATAGGCTGCGTTCCAGCCCTGCTGAGCGCGTGCTTAGACACTCAAACAGGCCAATTACGGGCACAACGGTTTTCGGACCTGGCCCAAAGTGTCTTCGGCCTGGAAAGTGGCTTAACCGTGGATCGAGAAGCGCTGGCTGGTCTGTTGACCGCTCTGGCTGAAGGAACAGTGTGGAACGAAGTATCCGAAAGCCCACAACCCCTGCTACCAGTTCGGGTACACTACTTCTTCCGCAATGTACAGGGAGTGTGGGCTTGCTCCGATCCAAGATGTGATGCAGTTGCTCGTGAATTCCAGGCAGAAGATCGGCCGGTTGGCAAGCTGTATCTGGAGCCGCGGATTCGCTGTGAGTGTGGGGCGCGCGTCCTTGATCTGCTGTACTGTCAAACTTGCGGCGAAGTATTCCTGGGGGGATATAAGAGCGTAGATCCTGACAATCCAAGTAGCAGTTGGTTCCTCTTCCCTGACTTGCCGAACCTTCAGGATCTTCCAGACACCGCAACGCTCCGCAAGAGCACTGCTAACTATGCTCTCTACTGGCCATCACGCCGACAACCGGCAGACAAGGAGTGGCGCCGCAGCGGAGGTGGACAGCAGTTCGACTTCCGTTTCACACAGGCTGTGTTGAACCCGTCTACTGCAAGGCTATCAATTAGGGCAAGAGATCCAAGCGGCTGGGCATTCATTGCGCGCGCCGTGAGTGGGGACCGGCAGGCAGTCGAATCCATCCCTCCGATGCCTATCATTTGCCCGCGCTGTGGTGCCGATCGAGAAGGAAATAGAAGCTTGCGAGTTACTGATCCAAACCGGACTCGCTCCTACATCAGGTGGCAGCGCACCGGTTTTGAGAAAATCAACCAGGTATTGGCCGATTGTCTTCTCCGCCAAATGTCATCAGCCGGGTCCAGAAAGTTGGTGTTGTTCTCTGACAGCCGACAGGACGCTGCCAAGCTTTCAGCTGGTCTGGAGACGACCCATTATCAGGATGTACTCAGGCAGTTGGTTGCCCAAGCGCCTCTCAGCTCGGGGCAAGAGATTGCAGCTTACATACATTTCGAGAGTGGGGACGACTTGACCACTGAAGAGCAGCGCCTTGCGGAAGAGTTTGAGCTCAACTATCCAGCGGATGCCCGGGTACTTAGGCTTTCAATCACAGGCAGAGCAAACGAAGAGCAAGAGCGACAGGCAGTAGCCGTGAGAGCAAGAATTGGCGCACCCGTGGGCCTGACTGTAGTCCGTGATTCTGTTGAGCAGGAGCTTCTCCGGTTAGGCATGAATCCGGGCGGGCCAGAACCTAGGATGCAGCGATTCACAGATGCCGGTACCTGGAGAAGATGGACATACCTGTACGATCTTACTCGAGACCCCCCTCGTCGCAGACAACTGGGGGAACTTTCCGAAGATGCTCTTGTGCACCTGCAGAGAATCAGAGACACTCTGCTCGACAGGTTGAGATACGTTCTCTTCGCAGGGATGCGGCGGGATATCGAGTCATTGGGCCTGGCCACATGCACCTTTGATCCGGCTTTCGATGTCACGCCATTGTGCCAAGGTCTAGACCCCATGCTAGTATCGCAAGTGTGTGATGCATCAATTCGGATCCTGGGAACCAGATTTAGGTTCGAGGGGCGCTTGAGTTCTCCTAGCCCCCCCGGTTATCTTAGGCACTATTGGGAGGAAGTAGCGGAGCGCGCTGGAATCCTGGACAATGCCTTGGGTCAGGTTGTACAACAGATTCTCGAGCGATCGGGCGCTATGCGCGAGTTTCTCCTACAAGTGCCAGGATTGTATCTTCGAGCTTCTGGCGAGACTGTGTGGCGATGCCCTCAGTGCCGTAGGCAACATTTGCATCCAGCCGGCGGGACCTGTACTGACTCCGACTGCTTGGGGACATTGCCACACGAAGGTACAATTCTAAACCTGGATGAAGAACAAGCCAGAGACTACTACGAGTTCCTAGCAAGAGCAGAAAAAGCCGGGCAAGCGTTTCGCCTTCAGTGCGAAGAGCTAACGGGCCAGACAAACAAGGATGATGCGCTAGATCGCCAGCGATTGTTTCAAGGCATTGCTTTGGAGGGAGAGACCCTGCTCGTTGATGAGATTGATCTGCTGAGCGTTACCACGACAATGGAGGCGGGAGTTGACATCGGTTCCCTCCTTGCAGTTATGATGTCGAATATGCCTCCGATGCGCTTCAACTACCAGCAGAGAGTCGGCCGCGCCGGGCGGCGCGGGGCAGGCATCGCTGCGGCTCTCACAGTCTGTAGGGGCCGGAGCCACGACGACTTCTACTTCCAGAATGCGGACCGCATTACCAGCGATCCGCCGCCCCAACCCTACCTCGATTTGCGGAGGGAAGAGATTGTCCAGCGTGTCTTGAACGCTGAAGTATTGAGACGTGCTTTCGCGAGCTACTTTTCAACACCCGGAACGACTGAGGACGCAGGAGACAATGTACACGGCCAGTTCGGTCTCGCGGAGGAATGGCCCAATCGTAGGGACATGATTTGCCAATGGTTGGCTGAAAACCGCTCCCAGCTAGAAGAGGTGAGAGACGCCCTCTTGTGTCAAGCGCCACCTGAACTCTTGGAACAATCAGAGTCCTTGATTAGCTTTGTGGCAGATGAACTTCCAAGCCAAATCAGCAATGTCGTCACCGATCCCACCTTGTCCCACCCTGACCTCAGCGAGCGGCTAGCCAATCGCGGCTTGTTGCCTATGTTTGGATTTCCGACAAGGGTTCGCTATCTGTTCCACCGGCGACCTCGTAGGGCATATCCGTGGCCGCCTGAAAGGGGTATAATAGATCGCGAACTCGACATAGCTATTAGCCAGTTTGCACCAGGTTCAGAGATAGTCAAAGACAAAGCAATTCACACAGCAGTCGGAGTTGCGAATTATGCGCCTCGTGGAAATACTGTGGTGTCCGATCCTGAACCGTTAGGCTCTGTCAAAGAGGTTGGATTGTGTGGAATGTGCCAGGCGCTTGACACACGCGTCTCACAAACAGATCCTGCAACCTGTCCTATTTGTGGGAACAGCAGCGCATATCGCCGGATTCGCTTGAGCGAACCCCGAGGGTTTCGGACAGATTTCTCATCAGGCCGAAGCTTTGATGGAAGATTCGAATGGACCCCTCGCGCATCACGCGCTCGAATGTCGGCGACGATTTCGATAGAAGATTGGAGACAGGCCTACTGCGCCCGCATCTGGTCAGACACAAGCCGTGTCTACGCTATAAACGACAACGATGGCAATGACTTCACGTTCAACAGGATCTCTGATGGTTCGAGCTGGATTGTGCCTACGGCGTTCCCAGATGATTCAAGGATCTCGCGTTTGGATGAAACCGCTGACACAGACCGACGTGCTTTGGCATCGATAACAACTACGGACGTGCTTCTGGTCGGCCTGGATCGTGACCGAATTAGACCAGGTCTGAATCTTAGCCCTGTATTTGTTAGCAAACGAGCAGCGTGGTTCTCCTTTGGGTTTCTGCTACGTAGCGCAGCTGCTTCATTCCTGGATGTGGATCGAAATGAGTTTCGAGTAGGGTTGCGAACACTCAGGTGGAGAGGACAGCTTGAAGCAGAAGTGTTTCTGTCTGATTTCCTTGAGAATGGTGCAGGATATTCCACCTACCTCGGACGTCCAAAAGTGTTCGAGCAGCTCCTCCAGCATGCCCTTGAAGGCTATCGCCTCGAAACACATGGGCCACAGAACCAACCCTGTGATAGCGCCTGTTACGATTGCTTGAAAGACTATGCCAATATGGCCTATCATGGCTTACTAGACTGGAGACTAGCTCTTGATATGGCGCGGTTGGCCCGTGGGCAAGAAATCGGACTCTCGAACTACTGGAGTGGCATAGCAGAGAGCCTCGTGGCACATTTCTGTGAGGACTTTGACTGGACTGAGACGCAATTTGGCCCTCTGCCAGGGGCTGAAACCCAAGACGTAGCGCTGATTGCAGTGCATCCGTTGTGGAATGTGCACCCCGACTACTGTGTTGAGGAACTCGCTGAAGCCATCATCGAAGCTGAAAGCCGAGGATTTACCAGAGACGAGCCAAGGCGGTGGATGCCCATTGACCTGTTCGAGCTCTCACGCCGCCCCGCCTGGGTGAACGCACACATATGGCAAGGATCCAATGGGGCGATCGTTGGGCCTGAAACCGAAACCGCTTGAATACGTTTCACCAAGTCGCGTTGCCAAGCTGGAGGCCTGTTTTCTCCAGGTAGTCTTTGACGCAACCCCTCGATATCGAGGCAAGAAATTCCTTGGCCCGAGGGCAAGATTGGGAGCGGCTTGCCATGCGCTCCTGGCGAGGATTACAAGAGGCGAACTTGCTGGCATACCCCGAGCCGAGTGGCGATCCAAGCTGGAGCACTTGTGGAACGAGGAAATAGCAGAGGAAGAGAGGCTGTCACAAGAATCGCCACTAGAGGAGCATTTTGGGCCAGCCCGTCGCTGGCCCGGATACGCTATCCAAAAGGCAAGGGCAATGAGAAAGGCCCAAGTGATCTTGGAACGCCGCCTACAAGCCCGGAGTTGGACCGGCAGGACTTGGGCAGAGAGATCGTACCAAGCATACCAAGGACGGTTGAGAGGACGTGCCGATGTAGTGTATTGGTCCGGAGAATACGCAGAGATTCAGGACTACAAGACTGGTAGCATCTACGAAAGACAGGAACAGGGTGACAATGTACTGAAGTCTCACTACCGCAAGCAGATCTTACTCTATGCTGCAATGCGCCATGATAGTACGGGTATCTGGCCAGCTTCCGGTCATATAGTCTCGTTAACAGGTGACAGGGAGAGCGTAGACATTGACCCAGCCGAGTCAGAACGAGAGGTAGAAGTTGCACTTGAACTGCTTGAGCGGTTCAACGCCCAGGTCTCACGAGAGCACAACTCTTATGCATTGACCTCACCGTCGCCTGAGGCCTGCCGATTCTGCGGCTACAAAGCCTACTGTGAACCTTTCTGGATACGCGTATCATCCGACTGGGGTTGTTCGAAAAACGTGGCTGTCGATGGATTGGTCATAGGGGTACTCACCCACGTGATGGCAGATTGGACAATCCAGATCCAAGTTCGACGGGGGAACGTTCATCAGGGGGTGTATCAAGTCTGCGGCAGTAGACGAGTTGAGCTCGAAGAAGGCCAGCGTCTTCGGGCCATAAACCTGATGCATGGAGAAACAGAGGAACCAACCGTTCTCGTCGCAACAGATTACACAGAACTATGGACGGAGTCCTTGATGAAGAACTATATTGATGTTGAATAATAGACCAACTTGCGCACGCTTCTGTTATAAACAGATTCGAATGCCCAATCCCTTCATGTTTCTAAGCTGCTGCTGTGTCGTGACCCCCTAGAATTGGACAACCTCGATAGCTAAAGTAGACACAGTCTAGGCAGGAGTAAGCTCTGGCCTTCGATTCGAACTAGACACACCCAAGAGGTACCCAATCTCGGGAAGTCAGTTCACAATTCAACTATTCAGTCACTAAGGGGGAAACAACACTTTGAATATCATAAGTTTGTTTTCAGGCGCTGGCGGGCTCGATTTGGGATTTGAACAGGAAGATCTCTCGGCAATTGTTGCCTACGATAAGATGTCTGCCGCGGTCAACACATACAACCACAATCGGGAAGGCAAAACCGCCCATGAGGCGGATCTATCTTCGCTCACGGCGGGTGACATCATTAACGAGATCGGACGAATAGAATCCGTCGGCCTTCCGCGCGGGGTGATCGGCGGGCCACCTTGCCAGCCTTTCTCTCACAGCAACGTGCATTTCAAGGAAAATGACATACGCCGCTCTCTTCCCGCAAGATACGCCACTATCCTAAAGACGCTGAATGAGCACTACAATCTAGACTTCTTCGTATTTGAGAACGTGCGGGGCATTAGCTTCAAAAGGCACTGCCGAGAATTCGCACGTTTCAGAGACTTGTTCAGGAGTGCGGGATTCAGATTGTTTGAAGGCCTGCTAGATGCCGTGAATTTCGGTGTGCCTCAGAAGCGCCCACGTGTGTTTGTGGTCGGCTTCAATAAAGAAAAATACGGAGAGCGGGATTTCATATTTCCAGAAGCGGATGGGACCCCCATCCGTACAGTTGCTGATACGATTCGAGGATTGCCAGAGCCGAAGTTCTTCGTACGGGGACTGGCCCCAGAGGACATTCCTCACCATCCAAACCACTGGACAATGCAACCACGATCGGAGAAGTTCCGGGATGGTTCGCTCAAGGAAGGGCAAAATCACGGAAGGTCTTTCCGAGTTCTTGCTTGGGACAAACCAAGCTGGACCGTGGCCTATGGTCACCGCGAGATCCATATCCATCCTTCTGGTAAGAGACGGTTGAGCATATACGAGGCGATGCTATTACAGGGCTTCCCCAAGGAATACCAATTAGTTGGCACGCTGAGCGAGCAGGTGTATCAAGTCTCTGATGCTGTACCTCCCCCACTAGCTAGAGCACTGGCCAGGGTAATAAGGTCATTTCTCGAAGACGAGACCGTACGTGTTCGTTGTTCAGGTCAACTGAGCTTACCGCGGGTTTCGACAGACTAGCATCCATATCACAGTCAAGACTGGAAGTTGAAGACATGCTTCCTGGGGAACGTGAGAAGCTTGAGTTTCAAAACAGACTGCTCGACTGGTTTGAGCGGGCACGCCGCGACTTCCCTTGGCGTTCTCAGTCTGATCCTTATGCCATTTTGATAGCCGAGAAACTACTACAGCAGACGGCTGCACGCGATGTGGTTGTCCAGGCCTACGAACAGTTCCTGCACCAATATCCTACCCCTCACCATCTTGCTGCGGCGAATGTTTCCGACATCGAGGAAATCATCAAGTCGTTGGGACTAACATACCGCGCGAAGGAATTACAAGCGATGGCTCAAGAGTTGGTAGCGCACTACGGCGGCGAAGTACCACGGGACTTGAAAGAACTGATTGCATTGCCAGGCGTAGGGGACTATTCAGCACGGGCGGTCCTGAGTTTCGCGTTTGGCGAAAACGTTCCAATTGTGGATACAAATGTCGCTCGCCTTCTCTATCGACTGTACGGCATTCCTGGGCCACTACCCGCAAATCCTGCGCGTAAGAAGAGTTTGATTGAGCTGGCAGGAGAACTAATCCCGGCCGGCCAATCCAGGGATTTCAATCTGGCGATCTTGGATCTTTGCGCGCAGATCTGCAGGCCAACCGACCCAACATGCCCAGATTGTCCTATAAAGGTATATTGCTCATATTTCATGCGTGAAGGATGAAAGATCATCGATCCTTGATCGCTGGATGAGAACTGGTTATAGAGACTCACCAAGGGTCGCCTTGATGTCACAGGTTTATGACGGTGGCGGTTCCGACCTTTCCAGCCCAAACGAGTTCATTTCTCTGCCCGAGCCAACCGATCTCACCAGGCTGTACGCAAGCCATCTCCGGCTTCTTGTGCACTGGGGTGATCGAGGAACACTTGGGTGTCGACTGCTGGCTGTCAGAGAAATCCGCCCAACGAATAGTGATACAAAAAGCTGACATAGGCAGTAGAAGCGGAACCCAGAGGACCGAAAGGCGACAGGCAGGCTGCATCCGTCGCTTTCTCCGTTGTTTACCATTCCCGCGGAGGGGTATGCAGTACTCGGACAGCAGAAGATGGTGCGGCTCCTACGCAGCCAACCTGTGACCAGCAAGTAACACCGGCGCACGCCCCTCTTCAAGCTATGGCTGCACTGATGGTTGCACCTAATCAGCGTGATACGCCAGAGTAGCCAAGGTTTGCTGAAGACCGCACCGTAGAGCCATCCACATATTCCCCAACACTTCCGACCAGGGCAGTTGCAAGAGTACAGCTGATGGCTTTTCGAGGAGTCTCTGGCCTTTCTCGTTTTCATCGACCATGCGAGAACGAGGGCAGTGCTCCGGTGATGCAGTAGCAACGCAGTGTTCTGCGACCACACTCTCACGTCCCAGCGTTGTCTGTCAAGCGGTTTCTCACTCAGCCAACGAAAAGCACGGGGAAAGCAGTGCCTTATCCTCTTATGCTGTCCGGCCGCACCTCCCGCCCCTCCCGCGCCGACACGAGCGCCGCCAGCGTGAATTGCAGCACCGCCTTGCCGGTGGGACCATCGAGCACCGGCTCTCCCCCATCCCGCAGCACGCCGATCAGGTGGCGGGTGCAGGCGATGAAGCTGTCGTGCCACTCGACCCCCTCGACCGGGATGGGGGTGGTCTTGCCGTCGCGGAACATCATCAGCTCGGGCAGGTCGACCGTGCGCGCGGTGCAGCGGTTGATGAACAGGATG
>Ga0180438_10007482_pt1 | contig 14220 bp, 13 predicted proteins | sample SS_ome_12_FD_132455 | JGI IMG/M metagenome (GOLD analysis project Ga0180438, IMG submission 132455) | Hypersaline lake sediment archaeal communities from the Salton Sea, California, USA - SS_3_D_2 metaG | ecosystem: Environmental > Aquatic > Non-marine Saline and Alkaline > Hypersaline >... | reverse complement strand
TTGTAGAGAATGGTGTAAGTGCCTGTTGCTGTTGAAGTTGAAATAACATCACCAGAAACTACAATTTCTGAGGTTAAGTCCCCATCCTCTGGGTCGGTTGAAGTGGCTCCGGGGTCTGTGAAAACCTGGCCTTGAGTATGAGTCAGAGGATTGTCTCCTATCAGGGCAATGCTTGGTTTTTGGTTCTCAGTGTCAATCTTTGGGTCGTAGGAATTGCTGTTTCCAGAATCAAAATCTGTATGACAAGCTGGATCTTGCTCGTCTATTAAACCATCACAATCGTTATCCGTTGAATCAGAACACTGGGGAATGTTTTCGCATTCCACTGTATAAACATCAGGAGGGTCAATGCTTTCATAACACCTTCCTGGAGTTAAAGTCCCTTTTTCCCTCACATTAATCTCTCTTACAAAAGGAATAGCAAATAATCCCAAAGAATCCTGAACATTAAACTCAACATGATAGGTCCCAATGGTGTTGATATCCACTGTTCCTGTCATTTTCACTTCAGAAGTTAAATCGCCATCCTCTGGATCATAAGAGATGATTCCAGACCAAAGAGTGCTTGTTGCAAAATGGGAGCCCTCAGCGCCAACAAGGTAATTGGCAATAGTCCATTGTCTGTCTGGGGTGGTCTTAATTACAGGAGCATAGTTTACAGCAGCTGCAAGCTCAAAGCCCACAGAAAGCAGTAAAACAGCAATGCCAAAAACAGCCATCCCTTTTCTTGACAGTTTTCTTATCTTTCTAAGCTTTTTCATTATTTTGACCTTTAGGGGTCAACTAATTAAAGTTCTGTAGGAGGTAAAAACAGAAGTTTTAACTAATTGTACCTTTAAGGAAGTTAAAACTAATTCTGTTTTTAGAGTACAAAAAAGAACTAAAGATGAGCTAACTTACAAACTACCCTGTTTTCTTGCTTTTGTCAATTTTGCCTGCAAAAAAAACTATCCACAAAATAGATTTCAAAATCACAAGTAGAAGAATGCCATAGAAAAGCTATTTTTTCATCAACAGTGAAAATCCAATCTTTTTCTTTTTCTTCTACTTTAAAAGAAAAGCTCCTTTTATTCCAACTAATAATAGTTTCATCTTTTCCTTTTACGCCTTTTTTGTCCAAAGAAAACAAAACATCAAAAGCATCTCCTTTTTTCAGAACAACAACAGCTCCGTCAATTAAGTTTTCATCTGTATAATGAACTCCTAAATATTCTCCGCATTCACCTTCTTTTAAAATAGTGTACCTGTCTAAAAGAATATCATCTTTGAAAACAGGCAAAAGCAAAAGAACTAAAAGTATTATTAACAGAAAAAGAATAATAAAAAGAAGGGTTTTTGTTTTTTTCATTTAATGGAAAATTAAAAAACCGAAAAGATAATAAAGACCTAAAAGGAAAAGAACAATTGATTCAATCAAAGTAATAACAATTGTTAATTTATTAGAGGCCAATTTAATAGTTAAAGTAAAAACAGCAATTAGAAAGACAATAATTTCATCAATCAGATAGAAAAGAATAAAAACAGCTATTAAAGAAAGGTAATAAGCTAAAGAAAGATTTGATTCAGCTAAAACACCAGCGAAAAACAAAGGAACGGCAGCAGAACAGGGAAACTCAACAATTGTGATAACAGCAGCAAACAAAAGAATGCTTAACAAGACAGCTAAAACCCCTCTGGCCATTCCTTTTTGCACTCTTTCTGAAAACTTAGAAATAATCCCCTTGCCAGCCCCCATTTCACAAGAAGGCCCCTGCTTTCTAAATCTTAAATATTCTTTTAGAAAATAGCAGCCCCCTATAATCCCAATTAAACCGACCAAAGTTTCCATCATTTTCAAATAAGGGGCTAAGAACACAAAAAGATGGTACCAAAGAACAATTAAAAGACCGTAAATTAAAGCAGTGGTTAGAATAAAAATGCCACCAAAAATGAATATCTTTTTTCTTTCCTTTAAAACCAAGACCAAACCTAAAATCAAAACCAAAGCGCCCAAAGAGCAAACATTAAAACCATCAAAAAATCCTAAAACCACAGCCAAGGCCGGCAAAGAATAATCTTTTATATCAACTTTGCCCAAAACAGGAATGTCCACTTGGTTTGTCTCCCCATTTTCAGCTACAATCTCCGGGGTAGTGGTAGAATCAGTTAAATTAATAACATAATTTTCAATGGCTTGGGCCTGTTTTTGGCTAAAACCAACAAAAAACTCCTCTTCAATAAACAAAACAGGAACAGCCCCGTATTTTTCTTTGGGAACATTGTATTTTTGGTAAAAGCTGATTAGCTCTTCAACCGAGGATTGGTCTGAAACAGCTGTTTTTTTAAAATGAACTTCAGAATACTTTTCAGTCAAATCATCCAAAAAAGGGCTCATTTGAGCGCAAACCGGACAGCTCTCACCATAGAAAAAATAGCCTGTTAATCCCTCTTCATCAAAAGAGGTTTCTCTCCCCTTAAAAAAATAACTAAAAAAGCCCAAAACAAGAATTAAAAATACGCAGAGAATAAACTTTTTCATGCAATTATTGAGGCAAAACAGCTAAAGTGTTGTTAAACCTGTTAATATAGTTAAAAAGACAAATGATGGAAAGAATCTCTATTAATTCTTTTTCAGAGAATCTGTTTTTCATTTTCTGATACAAAGAAGGCTCTGTAATATTTGCTTTCAAAGTTATCTCTTTAACAAACTTTAAAATATCTTCTTCCAATTCTTCTAACTTTTCTGGAGCGCCAAGGGTTTTCAGCATTTTAGAGGTGACATCAACGCAAAAAGGGCATTTTAGTGTTTCTGAAACAACATAAGCAATTTTCCATTTTAAAGCTGGCTCTATTTCCCCCTCCTGCATAACAACTTTAAAAAGCTCTGTAAACTCTTTAACTATCTTTGGATTATGAGCCATTACTTTAACCCATTCTGGCACTTTGCCTGTTTCTTTTTCAAACTTCTCATAAACCTGCTTGGCTAAATCCTCTGCTTCTTCTTTTTCCAATGATTTAATAATCGCCATTGCTTTTTTGTATTTCAATGCCAAAGTTCTCCAAGTTCTGCTTGGCATTCTCCCCTATATTCTTAGTAATCACCTTATCAGCTCTAATTGCTTTAGCAAACCTGGCTCCATGAAAGGACTTCCCTCCAACATACGGATTTTTTATAACTTTCCTAAAAACCACTTTATCATCTTTTTCATCAAAAACCAAGTACTGTTCAGAACCAAACTTGTCGGATATTTTATCATTTTTAAAGGGAACAATAGTTCTTTTGCCCTGCTTCTCTGGCCCTATCTTTTCAAAACCTTTCAGAGTCCCTATTCTTTTTCCTAATTTAGGCAAAATAGCGTCAAAAGAAACATCATAACCTTCAATGGTAATTACAACCTGTTGCAACCCTTGAATATTGCTTAATAATTTTTCTTTTAAATCATTTAAGACCTTTTCTACCTGCTCTACTTTCATTTTCAAAGGAAGCTTAATTTTTAATTCAGCAAAATTAAAAGCTCCAATTTTCCTTGTTTTCAAATCAGCAATTTCAACTTTCTGGTTAAAACACAATCTTTTTATTCTTTCTTCCACTTCTTTGTTAGAAACATCAAGCAAAGAATCAGTAATTTCTCTTCCAACATGAAAAGCCTCATAAAGAATGTAAAAACCAATTAAAAGAGCAATAATAGCGTCAGCTAACTGGAAGTATCTTGTTAAAAAAAGCCCTAAAAGAACACCAACAGAAGATAAAGCGTCTGCTCTGGAATGTTCCGCGTCAGCTGTCAAGCTTAAGGATTTTCCTTTTCTTCCAAAATGAAACTTCAATCGAGCTAAAAACTCAGAAAGCACAATGGAAGCGACAACAACAATAACAGCTCCATAAGTTAAATTAACCGGCTCTTCTCCAAAAAACCTCATTATTGACTCAAAGATAATCCAAATGCCAGAAACAGCTAATAAAAAAGCAATGAAAAAGCCGCTCAGGGATTCAGCTCTAAAATGGCCATAAGGGTGTTTTTCATCTTTGGGCTTTCGAGAAATTTTTAAACCTAAAAAAGAAGAAAAAGAAGATAAAACATCCAAACCAGAATGAATACCATCAGCTATCAAAGCGACACTGCCTGATAAAAAACCAAATAAAAGCTTTAAAAAGCCCAATAAAAGATTAACAAAAACACTGATTAAAGAAACATTTTCTGTTTTCATCTTTCTCTTATCATTGGAGAGCCGCACTTCTCACAAGTTAAAGTAAAGCAAGGGACACCCCTTGGGTGCTCTACTTTGTGCTTGCATTTAGCGCAAATGCAATAACCACCAGGGCCTAATCCAAAGCCCCTTCTGTTTCTTCCTCTTCCTCCAACAGGTTGATTTGTTCTTCTTCCATTCATATATTTTGATTATATACCCAGAACAATCTATTTGTCAACCTTTAAATTATTATACTCTGTATTGAAAAAGGGCTCAACCTTCCAGTAATACAAAAACGCGAATGCTCTCCACCCGCGCTTTGCAAACTGCCCCTCAAATTACTCGCCAAGTCCTTCCTCCTGTCTCAGGATTAATCCCTGTTGGGATAATCCTGACTCTGTGCCGTGGCCTTCTTCCTTCACTAAAGGACCTAGGATAGCAAGCAAGCGCTCCATCATGGTCCTCGTCAGCAAGGAGACGAGAAATTTTATTATTCTTCCTCGTCGCGGCCATTTCTTTACCTCTATCCATCCTTCTCCTCCTTCATAACTGGATAATGGCTTTGTATAAACAACATAATAATTATACCATTTTATCAAACTAAAATCAAACCAAAACCCCGGCATTACCGGGGAAGTAGGCGTTTTTACCAAAGTGGGAGAGCTGTTCTCTTTGTTTCCGCAGAGAAACTCCGCAATCCCGTCATAGAATGTTTGAGCTTACTCTAACCGGCAATTCCAGGGTCGTCTTAATTATATCATTTCTTAAAATAACAGGTCAAGCAGCAGGTTTTCTCCTTTTAGCAATTAAGTAAACAAGCAGAATAACAAGAAGAACTAAAATTAAACTGAACCAAAATTGGCTCCCCGTCACACCCCCAAGGCTAGCCAAAGCTTCTTTTTCCAGGCTTTCCTTTTCTTCTTCTGTTATTACCCCCGAAGAAATATCAGCTAAAAGCTCTTCTGTTTCTTCTGGCAATTCTTCTCCAATTAAATCCTCTATTCCTGGTATTTCTGGTATTTCTTCCATTTCTTCAACGCTTTCAACCAAACTTTTTATTCTTTCTATTTCAGCTTTTTGTTCTTCAGTTAAATAAATTTGTTCATTGCAGAAAATCTCATTTACCTTTTTTTGAGTGGTAATGTAAACATAACCTGTTGGAAAGTTAATTCCCCAAGGCAAGAGAACATCATTCTCATATTTTAATTGAAACATTTGGACAGCTTCATAAGTAGGAAAATCAAAAATACCATTAACTTCTAAGTTAAACCCTTCAAACTGATTTAAGAATGTCTGGAGCTTCATTACTTCAGCAGGATCATTGTCTTCACCATATTTAAGATAAGCTATAAGGAAGATGCATTCTGCAATTATCTCTTCTTCCTCTTCTTCTTCTGGTTCTGTTGTTGTTGTGGTGGTTGATTGTGTTGTTTGAGGAAGAATAATAACAGCGCCACCCCCACCACCGCCTCCATTATTATTCTCTTCTTGCTTTTCTCCAACAATAACTTCTCTCACGACTTCAGGAGCTTTCAAGCCCAAAGAATCTTCAACATTGTAAGTAATGAAATAACTGCCAGGAGATGTGTTATTAACTGTATCCCCACCAACAATAATATCTGATGTGATATCACCATCCTCTGGATCAGAAGATGTAGCCCCTGGGTCTGAAAAAGAACTTTCATAATCTATTCCCATGGGATTTTCCCCTAACAAAGTAATGCTGGGAGGTTCATTCTCTACAACCTCAACTGTTCTTGTAGCATATGCTTTCAGACCTAAAGAATCAGAAACAGAATAATTAATATAGTAAGTTCCGGTTGCTGTTGTTGTTGTAATTTCATCTCCTGCAACCACAATTTGAGAAGTTAAATCTCCATCTTCTGGATCAGAAGAGGTGGCTCCAGGATCTGTAAATTCATAAGAAAAAGAATGGTAAAAGGGATTGCTTCCTAAAACAGTAATGCTGGGTCCATGATTTATACCACCCCCACAAGAAGAATCTTCAACTTCTTCAGAATATCCTTCAGGGCAATATGGAAAGTCATACCCATAAGAGACAGAGGCCAAGCCAGTCCCAATGCACACCCTGCCTGTCTCTTTTAAAATACAATCACATTCTTGGTTTTCTGTCTCCCTTGTTTCTGTGTAAGGTTCTGTTGAAGTGCAATTCCTTTCTTGTTTCATCATTCCTGCAGAAACACATTCTAAATCAACCCATTCAGAGCAAACAACATCTTTGCAGGTCTCATCAGTAGAAGTGGAAAAATAATCACAGTAAGAAAAATTGTGGAAAAAACTATCTTGTCTTATTCCTTCAGAAATACATTCACTCGAAGTTGAAACAAGTTCACACAAAGAAGCATCTGCATTTCCAAAATCAATATTCTCTTTATGCTCTCCTGTACTTAAAACAATTTCATAAATATTCCCAATAGGATAAGTCTGTAAAAAAGGTTTTTTACTTTCATTTTCTCCTTCAGAAACAACATAACCACCTTCTAAAAGGCCAGAGAAAGAATAACAACCCAGTTCATCTGTTTCTTGAGTGCTTGATGAAGTCCCAGATAAAACTATAACCCATTCGGCAAGTTTTTCTTCTCCAGCGATATCTCCGTCCATGTTGCTGTCTAAATACTTACAGCCTGATATAGAGCCATATTCTTGGCAAATCTCCTGGGAAATCTGTTGGTAAATGTTTTCTAGGTTCGTCCCGTCAGGGTCATAATAATATTGAGCCCCTGTAATATCAGCTATGTTCTGAAGCATTGTCTCATTAACAGTAGGAACAACACTAGTTGCTGTTGTGGTGCTTCCCAAGCCAATAGTAAATATCTTAAAAGTTGAAGTTGCAGCTTCTTTAGCCTTTTCTTCAGCATAAAGCACATCTGCTTGATTTTCTTCTTCATAACCCGTCCCATTGGGTCTGTTGGCTTTACCATCTGTCAATAAAATCATTACTTTGTTAGCTTTGTCATTGGCCCTGTCAGAACTTAGCTCTGCGATACCCAACCCAATAGCATCTCCAATGTTAGTTGCCCCCTTTGCAACAAGGGAACTAACCTTGTTTTTAGAATCTGTATGATTATTTGACAATTGTTTTATCAAGGCAGGATCAAGCAAACTAGTAGGAGTGCTAAAAGAAACAAGGCCTGATTGATCTCCAGAACCTAAATTATCTAAAAAGGAATTAGCAGCCTCTTTAGCTTTTTCCATCTTGCTCTTTCCATCTCCATTACCTGGTTCTTGCATGCTGCCTGAAGTATCCATCAAAAGAACAACATCAACAGGAACCGGACACATTTCCTGACCTTTAACCAATTCAAAACCATTAACTGAAAGTAAACTCAAAAGAGTTAATAAAGATAAACCTTTAAAGAGGAGATTAATTTGTTTTTTCATATATTTTTGCGTCGCATTAGCAGAGCTCCTCCCTAAAAGTGTTCTTTAACCTGTTTCTTCAGTTGTTGTTGCTTCTGTTGAGGTTGATGTTTCTTCTGGAATTGAAGGTGGTAATGTCTCTTGAGTAGTTGTTGCTTCTGTTGAGGTTGAATTATTCTCTATAATTACTGGAGAAGAAGTTGAGACATCTTCTGTTGAGGTTGATGTTTCTTCTGTGCTTGTTGATTCAGTTGAAGTTGATGTTTCTTGAGTTGTGGTAGCTATTTCTTCTGTGGTTGTACTTTCTGTTGAAGTAGCGTTTGTCATTTCTTCTGTGCTTGTTGATTCAGTTGAAGTTGATGTTTCTCCAATCTCTGGAGTTGTTGTTGGAGTTGATGTAGCTACTTGTTCTGTGCTTGTTGAGGTCTCTTCTGTTGTTGTTGCCACTTCATCAGTGGTTGTACTTTCTGTTGAGGTTGCTGTTTCTTCGGTTGTAGTCGAGGTCTCTTCTGTTGTTGTAGATTGTGTTTCCTCTGGCTCTAAGATTAAAATAGGTTCTTCCTTTTTCTTTCCTCCCTTGTTATTCCCTTTATCTTCTGAGATATCAGCTAACAAAAGGGGTTCTTCTGGCTCTTCTAATGGAGCTGCAGAGCAAAATCTCAAGTTATGCATATTATTCAAGCCATCAAGAACATCTTTCATTGATTCTAGGTCCTTTCTTTTCCCTCCATTTATTAACAAAAGATCTGCTTCTGCAACTATTTCACTCAAGGGTCTTCCTTCTGATTTTGGAACATAGTCGCCTATGCCAAAGTAAGCAATGTTGAATCTCATTGCCAAAAGCTGGGCTCTTAGCATATCAATCATGTCTTTGGATCTTGCATGAAAGAATATTTCATCAACTTGCCATTGCTCATGAATTAAAACGCCACCCAAAGTTAAGGGTATTAGATTTTCGTAAACCCTTGGATGATTTTTCCAAAAACCAATAGTTCTTGTTTCAGAATGTCTGCAGATCTTAGCTGTGACATTAACAACATGAGCTTCAAAAGCAGAAAAAAGATAAGATTGGGAAGCCACAATGACTAATGCTAAAGCCAAAACGATTAGATTGTTTAACTTAATCTTCATATTTTATCCCTTGCTTTGCCAAATAATATGCTAATATTTCCAAAATATGGAATCCTTAAAGGGCTGTCTCCGACAAAAACAGCCTTTCCAACTATTTCTTCATAAACAACAGGAGCATCATTCGTGTTGTTGGCGTCTCCTTTGGTAATCACTGTTTCATCATTTTTGCTAATAACCCTGTGAATTGTAAAACCCAACTTATTCTCATAAACAATAATATCGCCAATAGCAATATCTTCCTTGCTTAATTCTCCTTTAATAAACACCAAATCACCTTTTTTCAAGGCAGGCCACATAGAGCTTGAAGTGATTGAGGCAATGGGATGTGGTGTTTTTAAAAGATAAGAAAGGCCTGGTGGAATCCCTAAAACCAAACCCACTAAAATACAAAGGTAAATTAACCAACCAATTATGTTTTTCAATGTTTTTGTCATTTAAAATACTTTGGGGAGTCTAAATATCCAAACACCACCCGAATACTTCTTAATTGGAGCTGAAGGTGGAATGTTAACTGCAAAACCAAGCTTTAACTCATCTCCTGGTTGTAAAGTAAAGTAGTTCTTTTCAACTCTCACTAATTCAGCCAATCCTCCATATTTCCAAACAACAAAGTAAACAGGGATTTTACCTCCAATCTGCAAGTTAACATATCTTGTCATGCCGTTGTTTCTTGACAAATCACCAAAATCAAGCTTGTCAGCTAAAGGATTAACTCCCATTACGTTCTCTCCTTCAACAACATTTACCACCATCTTATACTTTTCAGCATTAATAACTGGAATTAATGCAACAACAACTATTATTGCAATTATTATTAGAATGACTTTATTTGATGTTTTCATATTTTTATATATTAATTGCTAATCTCTCCCCGTCAAGACGCGGGGAGTTCATCAACAATCAAATGTCTGTGTCGTTATAAAGAATGAGGTCATATTCAAACAAGTATTGGCTGGGATCCCAAGTCGCCAATTTCTTTTCTGCTTCACTGTAATGGCTGGAAGGCACTAACCAAATCTTAGCTCCCGCTGGATAATTAGCATCAGCTGAATCTGGCAAATCCATGCCTAAATCAGGACTTCCAGAAAAAGCAATGTTTCCAGAGGCGTCTGTCATACCACTTCCAATAAAGGCTCCTGGATTATTCCCAGGCCAAGGACCAGCATAGTAGATTAAGCTGTACTCTGTATTCGGCTGCAATCCTTGCGCTGTGACCTCATAATCAAAAGTTGAACTGACCAAAGGGTAAACCAAAGTGCCATATACATCATCAACTATTACATTCCAGTTTTCATCTTTGTTCTCTAAAGATATTGAAACTATATTTTCATCCACTGGAGTTCCTGTGCGACTAATATTTGTCACCTCAAGCCATAAGTCACAACCAAAGTCCTCACCATTAGGATCTCCCTTAAGAAGAGGACAACCTGCTGGCCAATCTTGAGCCACATAACCACCAAAAGGAGGAACTTTCAAATCAATTATCCAAACATCAGAAGTATCCTGCTGACTTTTGGCTAAACGGCCAAGAGCAAACTCGTCACCATTAAAAGGCATACATCCTGTCCCCTGATAATAACTGGGCACTCCCTCATCATTATCATCATCAGGGTCTCCGTCCATCTTGGAAAGATAACCGCAAAGCGACTTCATTTTTACATAACCTGAAGGACATTCATCATCAAGATAGCTGACAGGAGCATATTGCCCATGAGGACAATCTGCAGTTCCCACTTCTCCTTGACAAATGCATTTTGGTTTTTGCTTGATAACATAATCAATGTCATCAGCATACCCTTCTTCAATAAAAGAATTGCTCATTTGAACAGTAAACTCTTTCTCAACATATTCTTGAGGAAAAACTGTGCCAAAATCAAGGTCTTCAGAGCTTACTGTTAAAGCGTTCTCTACATGGGCTGTGACATTAATGACATGAGCTTCATAAGCTGACATGCCAGCAACACCCCCCGCTATCACAACTAGAGCGCCTAAACTAAATAATATTTTTTTAATCATGTTTTTTTACTATTTTCGACCTTTATTAACAACCTTTATTAATTGCTGATCTCTCCGCCAGACAAGCTGGCGGATCTCATCAACAATCAAACTTAGTAGATGTTAGTCACTTCAACCCACAAATCACAACCAAATGTCGAGCTTTCCAATTCAGCAGGAAGCATGAAAGCAGATGGGTCAGCATCAGGATTATAGCTTCTTACAAAATCTGGCCAATCCTGGCTGCAAAAACCCTCAAAGCAAGGAACTACTAAATCAATTACCCAGTCGTCAGAAAGATCATTATCCTTGTTAAGCGTTCCCGTAGCTACAAATGCTGGATCATCAGGGTCGTGAAAAGCCAGCACTCCGCTTTCTGTCTCTCCCTGATTAACTGGAGTTTTTGAAAGATAAGGGCAAAGTGATGGCATTTCTTTATAGCCCTCAGGACATGAATGAGTGGCGTAATCCACTGGAGCATACTCACCTGCCTCATTTATACATTTTGGCTTCTGTACAATCTTGTAGTCTATGTTCAAGACTCTCCTTTGGGATGACTCGCAGAAAGACTCGCTAGTTGTGATAACGATAGACTTGGCTCTGTATTCCTGTGGGAAAACAGTGCCAAATTCTAGTTCACCAGTAATGGGAAGAACTTTCAAGGCATTCTCTACATGGGCTGTGACATTAATGACATGAGCTTCATAAGCTGACATGCCAGCAACACCACCAGCCACAACCACGATTCCTATCAAACTTAATGCAATTTGTTTCTTCATATCAATTTATATCGTTGATAACTTAAATCGACTGGAATTATTGTGGCTGCTGCAAAACGGGAACAGGACAGTCCTCGGGGCTACCGATACAAGTTACCTCAACCCATAAGTCACAACCATAATCTGCACCATCCGTGGGTACCGTCCAGTCAGCGCAAGTTTCTGGCCAGTCCTGTCCGATGTATCCTTCTACTGGAGGGACTTTCAAATCAACAGCCCACTCATCACTCAAGTCACCAGCACCTAAAACGCCAAGCGCAACATGAAGGCGAGGGTCGTTCTCGCCTCGCGGGACACAAGAGTCTGGATTACCTTCTTCATAGTAGCTGGGCACTCCGCTCTCTCCATCTGGTGTTTCAGCTGTTGGCAGCTTTGAAAGAAACTCGCACAGATCTTCCATCATTACGTAATTCTCAGGACATAAATGAGTGGCATAATCTACAGCAGCGTATTCCCCATGTGGACACAGTTCTGTATTGGCTGGGTCTTCTGTGCATTCACATTTCGGCTTTTGTACAATTTTATACCTCACTAAATCTTCCCTCTGAGATGTCTGAAAGGAATTGCTTAGGGAAATCGTGAAATTTCTTTCCAAGTATTCTTGTGGAAAGACAGTGCCAAAATGTAGTGGATCGCTGTGTGTTGTTAAGGCATTCTCTACATGGGCTGTGACATTAATGACATGAGCTTCATAAGCTGACATGCCAGCAACACCACCAGCCACAACAACAACAGCTACTAAACCAAATAATATTTTCTTCATCATATCTTTTATCTTATTTGTTATTTTCGACCTTTAATTATAATCTAGAGTCCTCCCTAACTTACCCAAGGCTTTAAAGCCCAGGCCTTATTCTCTTAAAATAAAGTCTGGGTTCTAAATAAAAAGACCCTTCATTTCTGAACAGTCAAAAAAAATGTTCCCTGTTTCTTTCCCCAACAATAAAATGAAAAAAAAGAATATGGCATGTTCTGTAATCTCTAGATCCTCCTTCTAGATGACTTCATATTACTTTTCCAAAAAAGCTTGTCAAATGAAGAGTTATCCACATATCCACAAAACAATAAAAAAGAAAAAAGAACAACCAAAAAGCAAAGGAAAAACCTATGTCCATCGCTTTTTATCTTTTTTCAGTAATCCACAGCGAACTGTTAATTATTTTTAAAACAAATTTTTTTGAAAAAATTAAAAGGCCTCCACCAAGAAATCTGATGGATGAACCTTTTAGTTTTACTTCCTATGCCAGTGTATAATGATAGCGCCACCATGTAGCCATGCTCTAAGCATGGCCTCTAACTGCTCTGGCCTATAATCATACGTGGCCATCATAAGACAGTTAGAGCAGAAATAAATAACTGTTGTGCCGCTCGCGATGCCCTGGAGTTGCATCATCCTCCCGCATCGTTGGCACGGAATTTCTAACATTTCATCACCTCCCTCGTAAATATAAAAGGGTGGAAAGGGACACTCTGGAAACGAGGCCCGCCACCCCTTGCCTATAAGCATTGTCCAATTGGACAATTTCATAAAAACATACAATTTTTCTTATGTCAATAAAAAACCCTGGGACTCCTGCTCTTTAAAGTGCCCTTGCAGTTAAGCTGCAAGCGCGAGGCAGCGACCAGAAGCCCAGGGTTAATCTGCCCTGGGCAAGTCCGTGGCTGAAAATCTGTGAAACATGAAGGACCTGCCCAGGCAATTTCCTACACTACCACCCCTATATTATTTGTCAATCTTTAAACAAAAAAAAGCCCTAATAATATAATTAGGGAGTGGTCTGGCATGTCTTGAGGGACGCGAGCAAGGAAGGGCTGCTCGCTAAAGACGATGCCAGACCACAATGGTGGCCCCAGGGCTTCTGCAACCCCCTTACCTCTTTGGCGGGGGGTATTCTCGGCAGAGAAAGTAAGGGGGGCCCTGGGGCTCACCAATATTGTCAATGAATCAGGTGTCCTGATTATACTCAAAATAAAAACCTTGTCAACAAATTTTAAAAGACAAGGGAAATAAAATGGGTGGCAGAACAGGTGAGACCTTATCCTGACGCCCTGCCTTCTTTAGAAGAGCTCTCTGATTCTTGCCTGTAGTGAAGACTCTTCTAGTTAAATCATAATAACAAATCCTTAAAAAAAGAAAAGGCCCTAAGGTCCTTGCGGTGTCAATCTGCAGATTGCAGGTGCTGCAGATGGGTAGATGGAATGTCAAAGGACCCTAGGGCCAGATACAGATCAGGAGGATCTATCTATATTATTAAGCCAAAAATAACAATTAGTCAAGAAAATAAAAAGCTCCAGAGCTCCCAACCTTTTTGCAGTGAGGCACACTGCCACAGTTCTTTGGGAAGAACTGCAGGGGGTGATGGGGAAGCTCTGGAGCCGTAAATTAACATTATCAAGCAAGCCCCAGAAAGATTCCTTTGTGCGGCTAAATCGCAGCTAAAGAAGCTGCTAGGGTAAGGAATCCTCTGGGGCTATTTCCACTAATCATCTTAATCATAATCTACCATTTGTCAACTTAAAAACCATCCACAGGCGTCGCTATTAGGGAGGAACTCTGCTAATGCGACGCCCATGGATGGCTTCTAATCAAAAACTCTTAAAGTTGATTTTTATCCTAATATGTCCTACCTGCTTTGTCAAGAGGAAATGGTAATCTACACACACATTTGGCGGTTTTCCAGAGGATGGTAATATCCTCTAATGTGTGTAAATATGCCAAAAACAATTAAAGAAGAAAGGTTAAGATGGGTTCTTCCAATAGCTAACA
>Ga0180438_10007481_pt1 | contig 14221 bp, 10 predicted proteins | sample SS_ome_12_FD_132455 | JGI IMG/M metagenome (GOLD analysis project Ga0180438, IMG submission 132455) | Hypersaline lake sediment archaeal communities from the Salton Sea, California, USA - SS_3_D_2 metaG | ecosystem: Environmental > Aquatic > Non-marine Saline and Alkaline > Hypersaline >... | reverse complement strand
CGCCGGACTCGACGATGTACATCGCTTCGCCCGGCTCGCCAAGCCAGCAGATGGTATCGCCTCTCTGGTAGGTCTTGATCTGTAGCTTCTCCGCTAGCCCCAGCAGGCTCTCCCTCGAGAGCTGGGTGAAAAAGGGAATCCCTGGCAGCCGATACTCTGCCAGATACTCAGTCACCTGTCCGACTTTGGCGCCCAGAGCCAAGCTCAGTTTGATGCCAATCGACGGTTCTCTGGTGATGAGCTCTTTCAAGTCCGACTTGTCCAGAGCCCAAAGTCTGACCTCAGAGGCCGCTTCAGCCGTGGTGGAGTATGGTCTGTCGAGCAAGAAATCCACGTCACCCAGGACGCTGCCCGGTCCTAAGTTGGCCAGAATGGCTTTTCGGCCATCTTGCTCGGAGAAAATGCTCACCCAGCCTGAGTCCACGAAATACATGGCCTGGCTGGGTGCGCCCTCCACGACAATGCTCTGCCCCTTGGGGTAGATCTCGGGCTGCATCTCGGCGGTGATGCTACGCCTCTCTTCCTCCGTGAGGGCGGAAAAGAGGGGCGATTCGAGATGCCATTTGTCCATATTGTCTCCCTTTCCCCTCCGCGTGTCGGCCAGAACGGAGAGACACGCCCAGTATAACCTTGCCAATTATACCACTCCTGGCCAGGATGTCAAATGCCGCTCTCGCGCCCGGAATGCAATGGTCGCCTTCCCGGTTCCCGATTCCCGCTTTGGTGCACGAAACGAAGCCACTTCCGCTCCCTATCGTACAACACAGGTACCGTCAACTGCTCGCACCATTGTCGGCAGGCCTGAGGAACTGCTATAATGGCAGCAATGCGGGTTTCGTGTCCTAACCACGACGCTACCTGGCGCCTTCATTTCTCACGGATGCCTGCCAATGCAATAGGCTCCCGTTCTCCAATGGCCAGAGTCTCGCGCCAGACACCACACCGAAAGGAGTGACTCATGCTCTTCCAGATCCCAGTCCGCCAGAACCAAATCCTGCGCCAGGTAGTGGAGCGCATCAACGATGATGAGGAGCTCAAGCAACTGTGGCGCTGTGCGAATATGAACTCCGTGGACCGCATGCGCTACCCCGATCACGGCCTCGTACACATCAAGATCGTTTCCAACATGGGGCTGAAGCTGCTCAGAATGCTCTCTGATGCCGGCGTCGAGATGAATGTTGTGCGAGACTACGGTCTCACCCTCGACGACGCTGCGGTTGTTGTCGTTCTGGCGGCCTGTCTCCACGACCTGGGGATCTCAGTTCACCGCGACAACCACGAACTCTACTCCATCGGCCTGGCCAACCTTAAGGCCAAGGAATTGCTGGAGGGCTTGTACGATGTCGCCCAGCGTACGATTATGGTCTCAGAGATCCTTCATGCCATCAGCGCCCACCAATGGGAGCAGAGTTGCCTGACCATGGAAGCAGGCATCGTCAAGGTGGCCGACGCCCTCGACATGACCAGGGGGCGCTCGCGCATCCCCTTCGAGGCGGGCGCCACCAACATCCATTCCGTATCGGCTGCTGCGGTCGATCGGGTGAGGGTCTCCCCGGGCGTAGAGAAACCGGTACGGGTAGAGATCACGATGAGCAACTCGGCGGGCATATTCCAGGTCGACGAACTGCTGAAACGAAAGCTCAGCAACTCCACAATCGCGCCATACATAGAGGTGGCGGCCCACATAGAGGGAGAGGCAGAGAAACGCCTGCTAGAGCTCTACACACTGTAGGAACGGAATCTGCGGTCCGAGGGTTCTTCCAGAAAGGCTATCAGTGCCAGGCTATCGACGCTCTACCCCCGCACTCATAGTCACGTCTGGTGAACCGCAAGCCGTGCTCCGAGGGCCAAGCAAGGCACCTGAACCCCGCCCGGTCCCCTTTACAGGACGTGTTCGCTATCATCCTCTCTGAGAGATACTTGCACACTCTACGATTCTGTGGTATAATGCTAGTCCAGGTAAGAAAGCAATGCCTGGTTATAGAGATCCACACGTCGGCGACATAGCTGAGCTCTGGAATGGGACTCCCAGAAATGGGAGTCCTATTTTTGTGTGCACCCACTTCTGTGGCACGAAAGGGCGCGGGCAAGGGCCCCATCATAGGGAGAGTGGTGCCGCGCCGCAGCCAGGCGCACAAACCTGGATCGGCGGCCGCTCTAGAACACTTCCGTCACGACAGCATACACAGATCTAAAGGAGCAAACATGACAAAAAACCAGACCAATTCCACACTCGGCAATTCGAAGAAGAAAGCGAACAATGCCCCCAAGCTGGACAGGGGGTTTGCCGGACAAGACATCATCTCTGTGTCCCAGTTCAGCCGTGAGAACCTGGAACACATCTTCGCCGCGGCCGAACGCATGCGAACAACAGTCAAAGAGCAGGGTGCAGCAGACACTCTGAAGGGCTCCGTGCTGGCCTGTCTTTTCTACGAACCCAGCACACGCACCAGTTCATCCTTCATCGCCGCGATGTCTCGTCTGGGCGGCACAGTTATCCCCATAACACAAGGCGTCCAGTTCTCCAGTGTCTCCAAAGGAGAATCACTCCCCGACACCATTCGCACGCTGGAGTCGTACGCTGACGTGATCGTCATCCGTCACCCGGAGATGGGATCCGCGCAGATGGCTGCGGACTACGCCCGGAAACCCATCATCAATGGCGGCGATGGAATAGGTGAGCACCCCACCCAGGCCCTGCTCGATATGTTCACCATCAAAGAAGAACTGGGAAGAATCGACGGACTGACCGTGGGCATGGTAGGAGACTTGAGATACGGGAGGACGGTTCACTCCTTGGCCAGGCTGCTCTGCCTCTACGACGTACAGTTCAAGTTCGTCTCCCCCGAAATACTGAGACTGCCGCTGGACGTGATGAACGACATCAGGGACCACGGAGTGGCGGTCACGGAGACTTATGACGTAGCCGAGATCATCTCCGATGTGGATGTGCTGTACGTCACCAGAGTGCAGAAGGAGCGCTTCGCCGACTTGTCGCAATACGAAGAGGTCAAAGACCAGTACGTGATCACTCCAGAGCTGATGGAACACGCCAAGGAGAAGATGGTTGTCATGCACCCCTTGCCGAGGGTGGGAGAGATCAGCTACCACGTGGACTCTGACCCCAGGGCAGCGTATTTCCGCCAGATGGAGAACGGCATGTACATCCGCATGGCCCTGCTTGCTGCCGTCCTCGGCCGGGCCTAGTCGACGGGCGCCACAGCGCTCGCCGACGAGGGAGGAAAGATGGACTTCATGCGGAAGCTGATTACGCGGATCGAAGAGAGTAACAGCCTCCTGTGTGTTGGGCTGGATCCCGATCCCTCCCGGTTTCTCCCCTCCTTGCGGGATGAAGCCAATCCCATCCTTGCCTTCAACAAACAGATCATCGATGCCACACAGGACCTGGTCTGCGCCTACAAGCCCAACTTCGCCTTCTATGAAGCTGAGGGGCTCGAGGGCCTGGAGGCACTGCGGAAGACAATCGAGTACATCCCAGACGAGATTCCCATCATCCTGGATGTCAAGAGAGGGGACATCGGTTCCACCGCAAGGGCTTATGCGAAGGCTGCCTTCGAGGTCTGGGGAGCAGATGCCGTCACTTTGAGCCCGTACCTGGGGCACGACTCGGTGGAGCCTTTCCTGGAGTACGACGACAAAGGACTCTTTGTGCTCTGCCACACCTCGAATCCGGGGGCCAGAGACTTCCAGAGCCTCCAACACAGCGGCCAGCCTCTCCACGAGATAGTGGCCCGCAGAGCCTTGGAATGGGGCGCGGCTCTGGTGGTAGGCGCCACTTACCCGCAGGTGTTGCGCAAGATCCGCTCATTGGCACCACACGCCTGGATCCTCATGCCGGGGGTCGGGGCCCAAGGCGGTGACCTGGAACAGGCTCTCGCTGCTGGCCTGAACGATGAGGGGCACGGTCTGGTGATCAACGCCTCTCGCAGCATAATCTATGCATCATCTCCTCGCGCGGCAGCCCGGGAACTACGCGACCGCATCAACCACGCTCGTGCGGCCCCTCCCTTGCGCACCCATCACTCATACAAAGACACCGCAAAGGAAGAATTGGCGCTGGCCCTCCACGATCTGGGGTGCATCCGCTTTGGAGAGTTCACGCTGGTCTCCGGACAACGCTCCCCGATCTACCTGGACCTCCGTCTGCTGGTCTCCAAGCCCGACCTATTGAGGAGCATCGCCGAGGCCTACGCCCAAATCCTGAGCGAGCTGACCTTCGACCGTCTGGCTGCCATCCCCTACGCAGCCCTGCCCATCGGCACGGCAGTCTCACTAGAGTTGGGAGTGCCCCTCGTCTATACTCGCAAGGAGACCAAGGAGTACGGCACAGGAAAGCGAATTGAGGGATCCTTCCAGCACGGCGAACGTGTGCTTGTATTGGACGACCTCATCACCACCGGGGGCAGCAAGCTCAAGGCCATCGTCCCTCTCCAACAGGCAGGCCTGGAGGTTCAAGACGTGGTCGTGCTCGTCGACCGCGAACAGGGCGGGGCGCAGGACCTGGCAGATCACGGATACAGGCTGCATTCCGTGCTGGGGCTCAGAGAGATACTCTCCATCCTCACCAGGCACGAGCGTATATCCAGGGAGCAGGAAAGAGAGGTGCTGGTTTTCCTTGCGGGGGGCGATCAGGATGAGTGAACCCGCTCTCTCGCTCGAACTGTGTGGAGTTCGTCTGCGTAATCCCCTTGTCCTGGCCGCCGGCATCCTGGGCACAGGTCCCGAACTCATGACACGGGTCGCTAACAACGGAGCCGGCATGGTGACCACCAAGTCCTGTGGTCCTTCGCCTAGAGCGGGCCATCCCAACCCCACGGTGCTCGACTGGGGTCACGGGCTGATCAACGCTGTGGGTTTGGCCAACCCTGGTGTGGACGAAGAGGTGCGGACTGTCGCTCGTGCCAAGGAGATGTTGCACCCTCTGGGCGTCCCCATCGCCGCCAGCATCTTCGCCGAGACTCCCGGGGGCTTCGTCGAAGTGGCGAGGAAGATCACCGAGGCGGAACCGGATTTCATAGAACTGAACATCTCCTGCCCCAACGTGGGTGACGAGATGGGACGACCCTTCGCCTGCAACGCCGGTGACGCGTCTCGTGTCACCGAGATGGTGAAGCACGTCACCCCGATACCGCTCATAGTCAAGCTTAGCCCCAACGTCTTTGACATCGCAGCCATCGCCTCCAGTGTCGAACGCGCAGGGGCGGACGCCATCGCCGCCATCAACACCGTGGGCCCGGGGATGATCATCGACGTCCACTCGGGAAAGCCCATTCTGGCCAACAAGGTAGGTGGGCTCTCAGGTCCCGCCATCCGCCCCATCGCCGTGCGCTGCGTGTACGATATCTACGAGGCGGTGGAGATCCCCATCATTGGCATGGGCGGGGTGACCGATGGCCGGGATGCCTTAGAGATGCTGATGGCCGGGGCGAGAGCCGTGGGAGTGGGCTCGGCGGTACACCATGGCGGGGCAGAAGTCTTCACCACGATTCTCGAGGAGACTAAGGCCATCATGGCGGCGGAGGGCCATCGCAGTCTCGGAGAGGTACTAGGAGTCGCTCACAATTGAGGGTTGTGGGCGGCCCAGCCCCACTTCATCCGCCTCTCGTCCTCTTACGTTGCAGCGACCGGTACAGGTAGGTCTCCTCCCAGTTGTCCTTGAACAGGTTCTTGCCGATCTGACTCACTCTCTCCTCGTAGTCCTCGCGCCCGAACACCCTGCTCAAGCTCAACCCCCGCTCCGTGTCGTCGACCACCAGCCTGAAACCCTGAACGTTGGGATACAGCTCGAAGACCGCCCGGATGGCGTACAGTAGCCTCGAGAGATACAACTGCATGAAGGTCGCATGAAAGACGAACAAATACTCCACGTTGTGCTCCCGATACAGCTGTTGCCAGGCTTGCGGCACCCATACGCGTTCAGAGGCCTTCAGCAACTGGGGGAATCGGGCCACTTCGTCACTGTCGGCCCGAGGGCTGAAGTGAAGATCCCACAAGAACTCATTCGCCTGACAGCCGATATCGGAGTCAACAGTCAGCAAATTGACCAGAGTGTGGGCATCACGAATGGCCTCAGGCACGTTGGACTTGGCGCTCACCCTGCTGGCGCTGACGTCGGTCTTGTCGGCGATGATCAAGCTCAGCGCGATGGGATGCAAACCGGAGGGAGAGGGAAGCATCAGGCCGATCTCCACCTCGTGGAAGAGCACCGCCTCCGCCACCCGCAGAAAACTGGAAAGCACCGCTTCGTCATGACCGACGTCCGAGAAGAACCGAGTTAGAAGGTATACACCATACGCTCCATGATACTGGCGAGAGATGAGGTTGCCGCTGTCGTGCAGATACCCCGCGATGGTGGCCTCTTTCCTGGTCTGGGACCCGCCCGCATCCTCTCTCTCGCAGCCACTGAGCAGACTGAGCATCTCGCCACTGACGGATCGTAGGTGATCCCGATCGTGTCGGTTGAACCCAGTCAACAGCTCGCTGTCCAGAACGACCTGCTGCAGAGCAAAGACCATGCCGAAATGCTCCTCCAGCTGCGAGCGCAGACCGTCCACAGAGCACTGGAGCAGCGAAGGATAGCTCAATCTGGACACGAGCCTTGAATCGGCATCCAGGAAGTTGGACACGGCATCCCGATCCGCTCCAATACGCTCCAGGAAATGGTTCAATAGCTCGCCGCTCTCGGCCCGACGGACTCGATGCCCACCTAACCTCTGTTCCTCCACATATGCGTTCACCGCCCCCGGCATCTCCACCTCAGGGTACCGGCTCAAGAGCAGACGCACCACATCGGGCCATTCAGGCTCCTGCCCCGCCACGTGATAGTCAGACCCGTCAGTTTTGTGAGATCCGTCGCGCCAACCTTCATCCATTGGGGTTATGTCCTCTCACGACCACAGCCCACTGCTCCACGGTCCGTTGGAAACCAACTCCTGAAACGATAGCGCTTCTTCCGGCCCGGCCATACGACGTTGTTTGGACTCCCTGCATCCCCATTCTCGCCTACGCTCGGAAGGACACCAAGTGCGCCGTCAGAGTGGGGATGGCCGCTCCAGGGTCCTCTTAGCTGGAACTGCCCTGCCAGTTGCGGCGCTAGTCAGCGTGGAGGTAGTAGAGCCAGTCGAACCGGTGAAGTTCGTGCCTCACCCCCGACCATTCATAATCGATGAAGAAGAACTCGTAGGGCGCCAGAGGGACGAGCTTGAACTCGAACGCTATGGTAGGACGCGCCTCGAGATTCGCGATGCGGGCCATCATTCGTCGATAGGTGCCGTCATTGCCCATGACGGTCCTCAGGAGCCGGTTGATTTCGCGGCGCATAAGGGAGTCCTCAGAGTCCAGCTGGAAGCCCTCGGCGTCTCCCAGGACTCGGAAGCCGGTCAAGAGCACTCTGGTCCTGATATCCTCTGCGGACACAGGGGATCTGATCGCCGCCGCCACGCGGGTGATTAGATCGACGGTAGACGACCCTTCGTCGTCCACAATCAGGATCACGGGTAGACTCGCTGTGTCGGCTGAGCCCTTGAGGTCCTCCAGAGCTGCCTGTCCCACAGGCTCACCCTTCCTGGCGTCCACAATCACCACTCGGGGCTCTCCCACCGCCATCCGGCCGATGGCTCCTCCCAGCGCGCTCATCTCCGACACCTGGACAAGGGAGCAGTCCGTGAGCTCCAGGGCCGCCTCTATCTCTGTGCACAGGCGGGCATCGCCGGTAGCTACCAGCACTTGACGTGCTGACATTTGGCGCTGCAGATCGCGCACGTCGGAGATGCCTACAGCCGCCTCGAGACGAACCGCCCTCCAGTCCCGCAGCATCATACTGTCGTGCCTGTTAGTGTCGAAGCCGATCGTGCCACCCGTCAACGCGCGCACCGGGGTGTCGTAGTACAGCTTGGCCCAGGACCCCTCCTCCCACTTCTTCAAGCGAGGAAGCGCATGGTTCCTGAAATCGAGGAGGGTGTTCACACCCTTGATCAGGTCGGTCTTTCTCTCCACGCTGGCCACCTGGTCGCCCGTGTGTGAATCCCATGGTAGGCCTTGAGAGATCCATACCTGTCGCCCCCTGCCGGTGAGCTTCGCTATCCTGGCCTCTATCGCCTCCTCAGCCGTGAGCGGATACCACCGTACTGTGATATCCAGCGGCAGGCCGGCCTCGTGCATGCGAACGAACCGCTGCACCTTGGCCGGGGCTGAAGCCGCGCTCACTTGGCGTGAAACCTCAGACATGTGCCTTCGGAAAGCATGGAGACCGTCAGTCAGCACCGCCCCCCCCCGGGATGGTAGGTATTTCACTAGGAGCCAAGAGCGCTCAGGGCTCATCAATATTGGACCTCAATCAGGTCTTCACGCTCAACTGGGACTTCTGCGGGCCGTTAGGCACCGCTCAGCCCGCACGATGCCGACCACATCCCGAATCGCATCGCGCAGATCGACGTTGCTGATCACATACTTGAATGAGTAGGCGTGGCTCATCTCCATTTCCAGCCGCTCCAGCCGCACACGGCCCTCCTCTGTCTCCTCGCCGTATCGCTGGATCAACCGGCGGCGCAACTCCTCCACCGAGGGCGGCAGGACGAACACGGTCACGACATGGTCTGGGTATTTGTTCATCAATTCCAGCGAGCCGAGCACGTCGTAGGCTCCGATTAGATCCAGACCCCGAGCGATGGCGGATTCCAAGCGGTTTCGGGACGAGCCATACTGGTGGCCGTAGAATGCCTGCCACTCGGCCAGCTGGCCGGCAGACTTCAGCCGCTCAAACGTCTCTACGGTCACGAAATGATACTCCTCCCCCTCCACTTCGCCGGGGCGCTTGCCGCGAGTAGTGTAGGTGACGATCCTCTCCAGCCCACGTAGCTGGGAGAGCACACCATCCATGATAGTGCTCTTGCCGGCCCCTGATGAGGCGACCAGGAGGAAGATCAAACCATCTCGCATCACGTGTGTGCCCCAGTGAATAGGCGCGCGCAGAAATCACTCATCGCCGGCCTCCTGGCCAGCCATCAGCCGTACCTTGAGCAAGTATGAAGGGTGGCAACATACGAAATCCAGGCCCCACTCATCAAACAAGTCTATCGCCTGCCGATCCTGACAGTACCTCCCGTACACCCCAACTTCGACGTCTGGCCGGGCCGCGCGCGCCCGATCCAAAGCCAACTGGATCAGCGAACCGGGGCCTTCCCGAGAAAACCTCTCACCGTCCCCAGGGGAGAAGCGGGACGCGGTCTCGGTCACTCCGTCTGTGTCTATACACAAGAAATCGACCTGAGCGGCCAGCTCTCCGGCCGCCACCGCTGCCCTGGGCGTCTCTATAGCAGCGCCGACGGAATAGGAGATGCTCTTTCCAGCGCTCTTCCTCATCTTCTCCGCCGCGCCGTCTATCAGTGTGAGCAGGTATTCCATCTCCTCTGCACGTGACACAAACGGCACCAAAATGCGAAGATCATCGGGCAGTTCTTCGTCCTCCAGGTGGCACAACGCCGTGAAGAGAGACTCCACCTGCGCCTCGATCACGTCCGGAGCAGCAGATGCCAGGCCCGCACCGCGCAGACTCTGCCTCGGGCAGCTCTGTCGCCAGGCGTCGACGGCCTGCAACATCTCCTCCCTCTGTCCGATCTCCTCGTTCCAGCCATGTAGTAGCCGTAGTTCCGCCAGTTCGGTGAGTAGAGTGTCTCTTTCGGGAAGAAAGTGATCCAAGGGGGCATCGAGCAAACGAACCGTGAGGCGGTGTCCTCTTGCAGCTCGCAGAATACCCCGATACTCCGCTTGGTGCAACAGTCCAAGCTCTTTCAGCGCCAGTTTCCGGCCAGCCGCCGAATCCGTCATAAGCGAACGCCGAAAGATGGAAAGGAAGGCGCTGTCGTAGTACAGACGCTCGGTGCGGCAGAGGCCTACGCCCTCGGTGCACCACCCCAGCACCATCTCGATCTCAGCCGATGTGCCGGCGTCGGCCAGCACTTTCAGCCGGCTCAACTCGTCGGACCATTCCAGTAGTCTGCGCAGTTCCGAGGAATCCTGGGCGAGCCCGGAGACTAGTTCCACTCTGCCCCGGAAGGCTCGACCGGTCGTCCCATCGATGGAGATCTCCTCACCTGCCGCGACGACCAAATCTCCAAACCGGACCACCTCTCGATCCCGATCGATCTCCATCCTTTCGCAGCCCACAACGCAGGGCTTTCCCAGTCCGCGCGCCACGACCGCGGCGTGGGAGGTCGCACCGCCGTGCTGCGTCAGGATACCGGATACCAGGGGCATTATGGCTGCGTCGTCGGCGCTCGTCTCCTCTGTAACCAGGATAACGGGCGATCGCTCCGCCACAAGCGCCTTTACCTGTCCGCGATTGAACGCCACCCTGCCCGTCGCGGCGCCTGGGCTTGACTGAATGCCATGAGCGACAGTTTCCGCCCCGGACGGGTCGACGAGCACAGCGCCTGCCAGGCCGTCCAGCACCACGGGTTCCACCCGTCGCACCGCTTCGGCCCGACTGATGAGACCTTCATCAGCCAGGTTAACGGCGACCTTCACCGCTGCCACCGGAGTCCGCTTGGCCGCACGGGTCTGGAGTATCCACAGTTTGCCCTTCTCAATAGTAAACTCAATGTCCTGCACATCGCGATGGAAGATCTCCAGCCGGGAGCAGATAGCGTCCAACTGATCGTAGACATCGGGCATCTCTCGAGCCAAGTCCGATATGTCTCCGGGCGTAGCCAGGCCCGCCACCAGCTGTTCCCCCTGGCTGCGGGGCAGGTATTCGCCATATAACCCTCTTTCGCCCGTGGTTGGGCTGCGGGTGAACACCACTCCGCTTCCAGAATGCGTTTCCAAATTGCCAAAGGCCATCCGCTGGACTATGACCGCAGTGCCCAAATCGTCCGGGATGTGGTGGAAGGCACGATACTCGGCGGCATGGTCCGAGAACCAGGAGTCAAACACCGCGGCGATGCTGCGCTCCAACTGCGGGTATGGATCCGAGGGGAACCCCTCCCCAATCTCATCCCGATACGTCGCCAGCAGCTCGGTCACAGAGGAGAGTAGTTCCTGAGGGTCAGGCTGCGCCAAAGGCCGCTCGACAGCCTTGTCCTCCCCATCGCCTCCCGACGATGCGGAAAGGGCCAACTTGGGGACACGGTGGACGGCCTCTGCGTACATCTGGACCAACCGCGCCAAAGCCTCATAGGCATAACTTGGGTTCTCCGATGCTCTGGCCAAGCTCTCCGCCACCTCGGCGTTGAGACCCACGTTGAGGACGGTCTTCAATTGCCCGGGCATGGAGATAAGCGGACTGGAGCGAACGGAGACGATAAGGGGATTGGAGGGCGAGCCGAACTCCGTGCCGGTTTCCTCTTCCAGACGGCTGAGGGCTGCCTCGATCTGCTTCCACAGACCAGAGACCAGCGACCTTGAGCCAGGTTTGTGGGTCTTCCAGGCCTCAGTGGTGATCACGAAACCCGGCAACGTCGGGATACCCAGCCGCAACATCTCAGACAGGCCGACGCCCTTGCCGCCCAGCAGTGGCTGCAAGTCCCTACTACCCGTCTCGAGGGGTACAATCCATTGTTCACTCATCTCTGCACTGGGTGGCTTGGTCAAAACAGACGCAGCCGGCAAACCGCACACCGCAGCAGCGAGCTGTCCCCTGTTGGCAGGGAGCTGACACTGGCCCGAGACGCACAGGGTCAGCCAGGTCATGGCCGTTAACCACCCTTCATCTCGGTCTGGACCCCGCCGCTGGCGCCCGGGCGGCGTCTACTCCGCAGGATGGCCGTACGTCGATTATATGCCCTTTGCCGGGCAGTATCAAGAACCTCTGGCATCTGACAGCTGGTACGCGAGTGACAGATCCACCCCGCGCTCCTTCTGTAAGAGCACAAACGTACGTGCTTCGAGTCTGTCACCGTAGTGTGCAGTATGGAGCCGCCCTAAGAAATCCCCTTCCCTTCGCCACGTGTCTGGCCTATAATGGCCCCGAACGTGAGAGACCATAGAATCAGTGCGACTGGAGGCGCTCTGGCTGAGCAATGCTCCCCATACCCATGAGGCTGGTCAGTACAGTCCAACTGACCGCCAAGGTTAAGATCCTCACTCTCGATGGTCAGCTATGGGCCCATCCAGGGCAGTTTGTCATGACCTGGTTGCCCCGCCTCGACGAGAAGCCCTTCAGCCTGGTGAGCGACGACCCGGTGACGCTGGCCGTGGCCAACGTGGGGCCGTTCAGCAGCCGGCTGCACAAACTGGAGGTCGGAGACCGCCTGTGGATCCGTGGTCCCCAGGGGCGTGGGTTCGATATCGTGGGGGAGCGCCTGCTTCTGGTGGGAGGCGGCTACGGTGTAGCGCCCCTGGCCTTTCTGGCCAGCAGGGCCACATCTGTTCAGCGCAAGGTGGCGGTCGTTGGTGCAGCCACCGCCGATGAAATCTTCTTCGAGGACCGTCTGCGGAAAGCTGGTTGTGAGGTCGTCCTGGTCACGGAGGATTGCTCTGCAGGAGAAGGCGGGCTGTGCACCGACATCGCGGAGAGTCTGCTCCGCGAGGAAGTATTCGACATGATCTACGCGTGCGGGCCCGAGGGGATGTTGGATCAGCTAGAAGAATGCTGCCGGGGGCGTGGCATACCCGGCCAACTGAGCAAAGAAGCCTATATGAGATGCGGGATGGGCGTTTGTGGATCCTGTGAGCGCAACGGTCTACTCGTATGCAAAGATGGTCCCGTCTTCGAGGTGGGCCCGCGTACTTGACAAGTGCGCCCCACTAGAGTATAATACCAAATTGGAAGCTTGACACAGATAATATCGAGGACCTTCGGGGCAGGGTGAGGCCTTCTTTGAAGGCCAATTCCCGATCGGCGGTGTGGCACCAGTCTCTGGTGCCGAGCCCGCAAGCTAGAGAGCAGATCTGGTCAGAAGCCAGAGCCGACGGTATAGTCCGGACGGGAGAGGGTCATTGGCGAGACTGAGAGTGGTTGTTCGCTCTCCGTCGCCGCGAGATTGCGTCCCGAAGGTCGTCCCTTCGGGATTTTTGTTTGCACATGAGAATAGGCACCACGAGAGCAACTCAAGATCTCGCAGACTCGCTGGCACCAGCGCAGGAGCTTAGAGATGGCCACGTGTCTCAGCGAAGGCGCCCTGGCCGTATTCCAGACCGGTATCGAGCCTACCTCCTGGCACCACCAGCCTTGCTGATCTTCCTCGTCCTCTGGCAACTGTTGGTCACCCTTGGTTCGTACCCCACCTTCATCCTGCCGGCACCCGCGATCGTATTCCGCAAGTTCGTCCTGGTAGCCACCGACGGCACGCTATTGCACCACGCCTGGGCTACTCTAAGAGAGGTATTCCTTGGACTTGGTTTGGGGCTCACGGCCGCGACCTCCCTGGGATACGTATTCGCCAAGTCGAAGCCGCTGGAGAGGCTGCTTTCGCCCTACATAGTCGCCTCCCAATCCATACCCATCGTCGCTCTCGCCCCCCTCCTAGTGATCTGGTTCGGGTTTGGCACCTTGTCCAAAGTCATCGTCTGTGCTCTGACTGTGTTCTTCCCCGTACTCATCAACACCATCGTTGGCCTCCGCTCCGTGGATGAGAACCTCGTAGATCTGATGCGCTCCTACGGAGCCACGCGCCGGCAGATGTTCGCCATGCTGGAGATACCAGCGGCCCTGCCGGTGCTCCTGGGGGGCCTCAAGATAGGGGTCACTCTCTCCGTCATCGGCGCCGTGGTAGGTGAGTTCGTGGCCGCAGATGAGGGTCTTGGTTTCCTGGTGAACCTCTCCCGCGGGCTTTTCGACACACCCATGATGTTCGTAGCCCTATTTGCACTGGTCATGATCGCCCTGAGCTTGTACGGCTGCGTCGTGCTGCTGGAGAACAGGCTCTTGTCGTGGCGGCGGATCGAACAGTAGGAAAGGAGAACGATCAAAGTTGAGAAAGCTACTATTCTTCGTTATGGCCCTGTCACTAGTAGTGGTGAGCGGTTGCAGCAGTGGTAACCCTGCCGCTCCCGCGCCCACATCTCCACCTGAGGAAGTAACCCTGGCTATGGGCTTCATCCCCAACGTACAATTCGCGCCTTTCTACGTCGCGGTGAACAAAGGGTACTTCGCCGACGAGAACCTGGAGATCGAGTTCGACTACGGCATGGAGACGGACCTCCTGAGCCTGGTCGGAGCGGATACCTTGCAGTTCGCCGTGGCTAGCGGCGACCAGGTCAT
>Ga0180438_10007478_pt1 | contig 14225 bp, 14 predicted proteins | sample SS_ome_12_FD_132455 | JGI IMG/M metagenome (GOLD analysis project Ga0180438, IMG submission 132455) | Hypersaline lake sediment archaeal communities from the Salton Sea, California, USA - SS_3_D_2 metaG | ecosystem: Environmental > Aquatic > Non-marine Saline and Alkaline > Hypersaline >... | reverse complement strand
TTGGCCTCCCGTACTACGCGAAAAATGGCGTCGTGGGCCCGCCGGCTCACGGTCGATATCTCTACTTCAGCAATAAGAGACATGCCAATGCGGTTTGTGCCCTTCTACACAGCAGCTTGTTCTATGCCTACTTCGTCGCGTATGGAGATTGTTTCCACCTGAGCCAGACGCTGGCCACTGGCTTTCCGATTCCCAGCAGTCTGCTTGATGATGAAGAGCTTGAGGCTCTAAACAAGGCCCTGATGAAGGATTTGAAGAAGAACGCTCAGCAACAGGTCATCAATACACGCGACGGAGACGAGATCTGCTACGCCGAGTTTTTTGCATGGAAATCCAAACAGATCCTGGATGAAATTGACAAGAGGTTGGGCAGGCATTGCGGATTTACCGATGATGAACTGGAGCTCATCGTCAACTATGACATTAAGTTTCGCATGGGCCAGGATTTTTGAGGGGGCTACTATGGAAGATCGCATCCGCCGAATACTGGAAGACCTTGAAGCGGTCCGAGAGAACCTCCTTGCTCTGTCGGACGACATCTGGCTAAGCATCGACCACAACGATTCGGAAGGGCTTGAGGAGGGCGTCCAATTCAAACGGGCTTACAACGAGAAGATGGCCGCGTTCGACTCCCTGGCTTCCGAGCTGTCCACGATGGTCCAGCAATTCACCGCCGTGCGACTTGAATCGCACGAGCAGTCGGGCCTTGAGAACGAATCCGAGAACGTCCGAATTGTCCAGGAACTCAACCGGGAGGAGCCCCACTCCATCGCCGAGGATTTCACCTACAAGCGGCCCCACGGATTCATCCTCGACGGCCAAGGAACTACCGGAATCACCACCTGGCGGCGGATGTACGAACTGCTCTGCCAGCAGCTCCTCCGCCGCGCCCCGGACCGTTTCCGGGCCCTGCCCGAGAACGCCGATTTCATCAGCAATCGCGGCCATCACGCCTTCACCGGCGACCCCAGCCACCTCCGGCACGCCTCCCAGGTGGAAGACAACCTCTACACGGAAGTCAACCTCTCGGCCAACGGAATCCGTGACACTATCCGCCGCCTGCTGGCCACCTTCGACATTCCCGAGGATCGCCTCCAAGTCTTTCTTCGTGAGGACCGCGATGCGGGAACCTGACCTATAATCCCAGATCATTGCTCAAGCGTGCTGATACATGCATGATCTCACGTGCCGCCTTGCCCGGCATGAGTTTGCCGACCTCTTCATCGAGGTGCTGGGATGGGACCACGCTTCGGGCAGCGTTGAGCTGGCGGTCGACGGGCGATCCTTCGCCCTGTCGGTGATTGCACAGAAGCGTGGATTGCAGGTCCTGCACGCACCAACCGACCACATGACCCTCATCAATCGAGGTCGGCTACGGCGGCTGCAACGGAAGCTGGCATCTCTCGTCCATGAGCACGTCGTCATCTATTCATGTGCGTCTCCCCGCAAGCAGGTCTGGCAGTGGGCGATAAGACGGGAAGACGGACGCCGACTGCGACACCGTGAGCACCCCTTCTTCTCGGAGTCCCCGCCAACTCCCTTCCTGAAGCGACTGAAAGGGCTTCAGTTCACGCTGGAGGAGGAAGACGGGGTCACGCTCGTCGACGCCCTCAGCCGGGTCCGGCGAGCCCTGGACACCAAAGCCGAGTTGAACCTGTTTGTCTACCGCCCGCAGTACGCCGAGAAGAGCGACCAACTTGCACAAGCGATGGAGTCGGGAGGCGAAGCCGAGTTTCACGAATTCCTCTTGTTCCATCGTCCGTTGGTGACGTGGGCGGTCCAGCCTTTGAAGTATCTTTTCCAAGGGGATATTGAGGACGCAGAGCAGACCGGGTTTCTGGGCCTCATGCATGCCGCCCGTCACTACCAGCGACATCGAGGATTCCAGTTCTCCACTTATGCCACTCGATGCATCCAAGGCGTCTGCAAGCGTGATGCCCCGTTGTGGCTTCTTCCGATTCGCGTCCCCGAGCATGCGATCTGGCCCTGCCTCATGTTGCAGCAGAAGTTGGAAAACATCGCTGCGGAAGGCGGTCCATCGGCTGAGGCCGCATACTTGGATCGATTGGCCGAACGCGACCCTTGGTTGGCAAAGGAATGGTCACAATTCAGGGTCGTGGCAGACATTCACTCGCTGTCCCTGCGACGTGAGCCCGAATACCGGGAAGCCAGGAGTCTGGCCGACTCGGATGGTTCTTCGGTGGATCAGCTTGTTCGTTCCGAGCGAGCCTCGATTGTTCGTGAAACGGTCGAACAGCTCAAGCCACGCGACGCGGCGTTCATCAAGATGAAGTACGGGTTTGAGGGCGAAGAACAGACTCTGGAGGCAATTGGCATCCAATTTGGGATCACCAGAGAACGTGTCCGCCAACGCCTTGCCAAGGCTCACGAACTTCTTGCATGGAAGCTCAAGTTTCTGAAAGAGAGAGCAGCAGACACGGATGGCCGACGGCTTCGCGATGCAGAAGGGGAGTCCGATCAGCCGGAGACTGGGTGTGAGAATGGGTTGGAGGGCGATCCGGTTGACTCCAGTCAACATGAAACTGCCACGGCTACCGGCTAGGTGAATTGTGGAAAGACAAGAGGGTGAGCACGATTCAATGAGCGTCACCTGGGAGCTACTTCTTGTCCTGCCCCACGCCGCATTCAGGGCTCCCATAGAGAGCGAGCATCTTGCTTTAGTTCCGCCCGACGATTCCAGGCTGAAAGACCTGTGCAAGCAGCATGCCGGGGTTGCCCGGCTCGTTCGACGGTTCACCGATCAATTTGGGCGACGGATCAAGCCTTCGGCCCTACTGGTGCGATCTGACGCTCCGAAGTCGGCCCTCGACTTCTACGCAGTTGCCAGCTTCCGCAACGTTGTCGCTCTTAGCTCGTTGATCGATGCGTGGACAATCCAGCTTGGCGGCGGCAATGTCGGCTATCCGCTCTGGTCGGACTACCTCGACCTTTATCCTTTCGCCCCGACGAAGGATTACCAGCAACTGATGGCCCGAAGCGTGGCGAGCTGGGAAGTCGACAAGCCGGACAAGTTCCGCGGCCAACGGGCCCCCCACCTTCCTACCGGAGATCGATTGTCCTTCGGCGTTGACAAGGTGGTTCTTGACGCTTGCCTGGAGCGGTGGCGTCGGCGGTTCGTGGCAGGCCGCAAGGAGTGGAAGAGCCGAGCCCTGTTCCGATCGCTTGAGATCGCCTGCCAGGCTGCCCGAATGCCCGCCGTGGGGACTCGTGAACCTACGATTCATGACGCCGGGGTCAGCATATCTCTGTGGGTGAGTGCCTTTGAGATACTGAAGCAACGACGTGATGACCAGGCTAACCTGCTTACGGTAATGAAGCTGATGAAAGGGGCGGGCTGGCGAGATGCCAAGCTCAAGGCACAACGCTACGTCGTCAGGTATGGCGGCAAGAGGCACCAGGTGAACTACGCGTGCAAACTGTACGCCGACCTCTATAAGGCTAGGTGTGACTTCCTTCACGGCAATCCGGTGACGGCGGGCAATATGTTCCCGTCCCGAGAGCGGAAGGGGCCAATCCTCCTGCATTGTGCACCACTGGTCTATCGGGTTGCATTGCTGGAGTTCCTGGGATTCGGCACCGGAGACCGGCCGAATCTGCTATCATTGTTGTCCGAGGACCGGATCGAGGAGTATGTTGACCACTGGCACACCCAGGACACGTTTGAGGAAGCGTTGCGTGCGTGCCAGGACAAGTCGCGAATCCCCTAGACGCTCAGAGGCTTCTGTTCTACTTCGATGACCAGGGAGTTTAGCGATATTCAAGAGATCGACCATTTGAACCACCAGATGCCGCCTCCGGTCCGGCAGAGATTCGCCGAATGCGGCATGGAGCATGTCGCGGCCCGAGGAAACACGAGGGTACTTGAGCAACGGTTGCTGGCTTTTTTCTGCTCGTTCCAGTGCCCCGGCAACCTGATTCTCGAAACGTACGACCTGGCCCGAGAACTCCGCAAGGCAGGAGTCGGCGTAATCGGTGGATTCCATTCGCCCATGGAGAAAGAGTGCTTGGAGCTTCTCTTACGGGGCTCGCAGCCCGTTATCATCTGCCCAGCCCGGGAGATTTACAGGATGCGAGTCCCCAAACTTTGGAAGGAGCCTTTGCAGGCGGGTCGATTGCTCATTCTGTCCCCGTTTGCCGAAAACCAGCGTCGCATGACTGCCGAGCTTGCCCTGCAGAGGAATCGCTTTGTCGCCCAATTGGCTGACGAGGTATTCGCCGCTCACGCCGCGGCAGGTAGCAAGACACTATCGTTCTGCCGAGAGTTGCTCGGGGCTGACAAGCCGGTCCTTACAATCCAGCGGCCGGAGAACAGCACACTCTTGGAGCTTGGTGCCGAGCCGCTGGCCGTCAAAAACGCCTCCACACGGTGGCCGTTCCACCCAAAAGAAGCAAAACCCGATCGGAAGGTGAAGCGATGACGAACTACCCGCTCCGCCACATCTCCATCCGCGTTCCCTGGCACGACAACGGCTGGGATGGCACAGTTTGCAGGATCCCAAAACACAACGGGGCATGCCTGCGGCTCACGCGGATCGCGGAAGACAAGGATGATGAAGCAGAAGCTGCGGTCGCGGGTCGGTCATTGGAGACGTTGAAGGAACAGCAATGGCCGTGCTGTGTCACTGAACGAAGCACCTTTATGGCTCCGTTCGAGTTCACGCGGACCGCCCAACATCCCGATCACAAAACGTCCCCTGAGACGCACGGTCACTTCGCACCAACGCCGGTTCGCCATCCCCCTTACTCAGCGGCTGCCATTCCGTTCCTCTGGATGTTCCGGGAGTCACTGGAGTGGTTTGGCGAAGAATATGACCTGGAAGTGAACCCCGATTGGGAGCCTGAACTGCCCTTTAAGACTACATGGGTCCAGGAGCGACGGAACCACCTGGCATTGGAGGGCGCCGCGCAGCTGCTCGAGTATCATCTGGCTCATATCGCCCTGCCCACGAGATTACAAAACCCCTGTTAAGCTGGGCAAGCGAACGCGAGTCGTCTTCACATCACGGCAAGATTCGGCCGGGCGGTGTCCTCACCCCGATTTTGCGTCGCGGCTTCGCGATCGTAAGGCATTGCCATGACGCCGTCTACGGATTTCGGGACGAGGTAGCCGACGTGTGTACCCACTCGCCCACTCACCAACGATGGGTGGGCGAGGAAATGGTAGAAAGACCCCCCTGATGGCCGGCCGAAGTGGCGGCGGTTTGGCGTTAAAGCTAATCCATCGGCCCTCTCCCCGGCGGCCGGCGATAGTCAGCCCACATGAACGTCAGGCCGATGTGGCTCGCGTTGAGCTTGTTGCTGGGAATCGTGGCGATACATTGATTCGCGTCGGGACAACCCGCGTCGGCCTGCAAACGGCGCGGCCAAGCGGCCCCGGGCGGCGTCTGCGGTTCTGCCTACCTTTCCCGTAGCACCGCCGGGGCGACCCGAGAAAGGTAGGGTGTTCATGGGATCCCCAATTGAACAAGGCGAGGTGTTGGCGAGGGCAGAATGGCGGGATGTCGCCGGGCAAATCGCCGCTGTCATTCGAGTTTCCGGGCTCGAAATCTTCCGGGAGGCCGTTCGGCAGGCTGCACAAATTCGGCAAGACGCTGAAGACAAGGGGAACCGTCGAGAGGAAGCTAGGCGCGAGGAACTCAAGAAGCACGGCGTTTGGGAAAACCACCAGCCGTTGCCTCGCCGGCCGGGCGACAAGTGGTTTTACAATGTGCAAGCGTTCAGGGGATCGATCAGGCTGCCGCCCGAGATCGCGTTACCACCAGGACGGCCTGAGCGTCCGATTGCCCCGGCGTGTTTGCGAGACTCAAAGCGGCGCGAAGAGTGGAACGACTCGGACAGGAACGAGGTCCACGTATATCACGAGAAACTTGCAGCGTTCAGGAAAGAAGAGCAAGAGTTCTGGCGGCGGTCGGAAAAGGCCGGTCTCCCCGTGTTCGAGTACACGAAGGCGCACGGCTTTCCGGGCAGCGCAGAAGTCACCGGGGACGTGAAAGCAGACTCAGCCGACGAGGATGCTTACCTCGAATATGAGTTCTGGGTGTGCGGCTGGCTTCCCCCTGACCTGCACACGGACAAGGACCCGCCGAAATACGAACTGCTGCCAGTCCCGAAACGAGCGCTGACCGATGCCGAGAAAATGACGGTCCTCTCGGCCATGTACGACGCCCATTGGAGGGGAAGCACGAAGGTCGCCCCGTGGGGCGTGTCCGAAGATGGGGCCGAGCCGGCGATGTGGCCGACAGAAGCTGAGCGCGATGAGCGCAGATTGGCGCTCTGGTACCATCTATTGGTCGCTGAAGCTGAACGGGCTACCCTGGACGAGGTGCCTGTTTTGTGGGGGTGGCTAGAGCAGCTTCCCCTCCACTTGCCCGAGAGAAAGAGCAACGCCTTGGCGGCCGGCGGCAGCCGAAGTGACGAAAATCTGATGGGCAAGGAGTTGGGTGGGGGCGGTAGAAAGGGATCAAACGACACTACTACCGCCGAAAAGCCGCTGCTCAGTCAACAGCCAGACGGCCCTGGCGATGAGCGGGAATTCTGGTGGAAAGGGCGAAGGGTTGTTCTATCCCCGCAACAATGGAAACTGCTTGGGGCCCTTTGGAAAGCCCCAATCATCCAGGGTGATCGCAAAGTCTGTTTTGCGGAGTTAGGCGAGGAAGTCTGGGGAAATGATTGCACGCCTAATAGCACCATCAAGGCTGCCGTCTCTCGGCTGAACTCTGCCCTTCTAGAAAACGAGGTCCAGCTCTCAGTGAGCACACGTCAAGAAAACGCGGTTCTCTCCGAGGGCTCGTAGGCTGATTCTTTCGGTTGCAAAAAAGTTGCAGAAGATGCAACCGGGACTGCAACCGCCAGCAGCTAGGCTAGAGCCATCACAACAGAGTGATGGAGCAAGCCATGCCGGAATCAACCTCAACTCTTCCTCAAATCCCTCGCCCTCAAGAGGTGCGGGCGCGTCTAGCTGAGAAGTTGCGCGAAGCCAAACTCTTGCGATCTCTGCTGCGCGTGGCGGAAAGGGCGGAACAAGAGCGACGTCAGAGGCAGGAGGCTGTGCAATGATCTGCCCCGCCACCGTCAGCCCTCTCATCCCAATTTCGGGCTACGACGGTCCAATACCCGACGAAACGGCTGAATCGATCGCATCCCTGTTGTTACGGGTGGTCGACGCGCAGGATTCAACGACGGAGACGACGAAATGAACACGGATGCGTCAGCTCCTGCCCTTTGCGATACCGCTGAAAGCTGCATCCGCGAGGCCACGGAGTTTCTTAGTGCACTCTTCGCTCCAGACGATCTCTTCTTGCATCGCCCCATCGAAGCGTGGATCGAAGACGGGAAAAAACAGAACCGCGTCGATTACAAGGGCATCCGTTACATGAGATTGAACGGCTGCGCCGGGGTCATATTATATGCCGCCAACAAACGGTGTGAGGCCAAGCAGACGAATTTCTTTTTCGGTGTGTGCCCTCGTGTCGGGCCTGGTGGTCGATTCGATCAGGCATGGCAGATTCGCACCATCCGCTGTTTGTGGGCTGATGTGGATGCTTGCATCGTGGAGGAAGCCCGGCAGCGCTGTCTCGGCGCCGGGTTGCCCGAACCCTCTATCATCGTGGCCAGCGGGAACGGAGCGCATATCTACTGGTTGCTGGACGAGCCATACATCATCGACGATGCACCGCAGCCAGTGCCGGTCTTCACCGAATTTGTCGACCAAGGTCCGGGCAAGAAGAAGAAGGTCCGGAAGTACATCAGAGATCCGGCCAGCAGGGAACACTTCTATCTAGACATTCGGGCCAACATGCCGGCACTCAGCGAGAAGGCGCAGCTTGTGCAGGACGTGCTGAAGGGCATTGCAGCGAAGATCGGCGGGGACCACACGACCGACCTTTCCCGTATCCTTCGCTTGCCCGGGACGATGAACCGCAAGGACCAGCGCAACGGTCGGGAGCCGGTGCCCTGCAAGCTCGTGAAGTGCGATCCTAATCTGCGGTATCCGTTCTCGGACTTCGCCCAACTGGCGGAGGAATCGCCGGACCGCAAACGCCGCGAGCAGATTCGGCAAACCAAGCTGCCGACGCATCGGAAGTTGTCCCCATCCAAGCAGGACAAGTTCAACGAACTGATGATGATCTGTGTTACCGCGCCGGTGGGATCGCGGTCCGAGCATGATTACCGGCTTTGCGCGTTCGCCATCGAAAGCGGGATGAGCCGCGCCGATGTTTGGGCCGCAGTATCGAAGGTCGGCAAGTTCGCCGATGATGAGCGGTACTTCGATAGAACTTGGACGGCGGCAGAAGAGGACATCAGAGAGAAGGCTTTCGAGCGTGCCACGGCGAAAGCACAGAAGACCAGCGACCGCCGGTCCAGCAAGCCGGCTTCCAAGCCGGAGCGGGAGATCATCATTGGGACCGACGAAAGCCGTGTGATAGATGAGGCAGCCAAGGCCCTCGGCACGTGCCAGAACATCTATCAGCGTGGCGGCACCCTTGTTCAAATTGTTGACGGCGGAAAGCCGCCGAAGGGCATAGCAAGATCGAAAGATGCCCCCCATATCGCGATCGCAAAGAGCGCTCGTATCCGCGAATTGCTGGCCGACGCCGCGGTTTGGCTCCGGCCGGCTGAGGAAGACAAGTTCGAGCCCGTTCATCCGCCAGAGTGGGCCGTCAAAGGACTTGAGGCGCGCGGCCAGTGGCCGAACATCCGACATTTGGAAGCCGTGGCAGAGTCGCCGGTCCTACGCGCCAACGGGACGGTTTTGCAGATGCCCGGATACGACGTTGAGACGGGCATCATGTTTTTGCCGGATGGGAAGTTTCAGCCCGTTTCGGAGATACCGAGCCGCGATGATGCGATCCGGTCGAAGGATGCACTGTTGGAAGTCGTGGAGGATTTCCCATTCGCTGGCGAAGCCCATCGGTCCGCCTGGCTCGCCAGCGTTCTGACTCCTCTCGCTCGCTATGCGTTCGACGGGCCGAGCCCGCTATTCCACCACGATGCCAACGTCCGGGGCTGCGGCAAGAGCCTGTTGACGGACGCGACCGCGATTATCACGACCGGGCGCCCGATGGCCCGGATGAGCCTGCCGCGGGATGACGACGAAATCCGAAAACGGATCACGGCGCTTGCCCTGGCCGGCGAGCCGGAGATCCTGATCGACAACATCGCGGGCTCATTCGGTAGCCCGAGCCTCGACGCAGCGTTGACGGCGACGTCGTGGTCCGACCGGATTCTGGGTCAGACCGCGATGGCCGCCGGAATCCCGCTCTATGCGACGTGGTACGCGACGGGGAACAACGTGGTGCTGGTGGGCGACACGGCCCGGCGAGTGGTCTACATCCGGTTGGAGTCGCCAGAGGAGAACCCAGAAGAGCGCGGCGGGTTCACGCATCCTGATCTGCTGGGCTGGGTGCGTCAAGAGCGGCCGAGACTGATCGCCGCGGCCCTGACGATCCTCGCCGGGTATTGTGCCGCCGGCCGACCAGACCTCCGGCTGACGCCCTGGGGCAGTTATGAGGCTTGGTCCGGGCTTGTGCGGCAGGCCGTTGCCTGGACCGGGATGCCAGACCCGGCGGTGACCCGCGCTGAGCTGGCGAGCCAATCAGACCGCGAAGCCGTGGCCCTGCGGCGCCTGATCGCAGGATGGGAGGAGATCGCCCCGATGGGCCGCGGGATGACCGTGGCCGCCGTGCTGAGGGAACTCGCGACCTGCCACGACCAGTACGACGCGCTCCGGGATGCGTTGTTCGAACTGGCCCCGCCGCGGGATGGCAAGACCCTGAATCCCCGCAGTGTGGGCATGAAGCTACACCACCTCCGCCGTCGCGTGGTGGGCGGGAAGTTCCTCGACCGGAAGGACAACCGGGATAACTCGGCAGTTTGGGCAGTCTTCCAAACGGGGACTACTGGAACTACGGGGACTAGCCGGGTTCCAACGCGGGCGAGGCAAGAGATCGCGCAAACCAAAGAGATTGCGCATAGAGACGGGGCCGAAAATAGTCCCCGTAGTGCCCCTAGTCCCCGGAGCTGTGCCCACGACGACGTGGCCGAGACGCCCACGTTCGACGGCTACGTAAACCGCCAGTGCCGCGTGTGCGGTGCTGAACTCTCTTGTCGCCGTGGGGAGGCAGCCGAGCGATGATCAGGAAGCCCCGCAAACGCACCAGCAAGCCCGCCACCAGAGCGAAACATCAGCCCCTACGAGGTAAGGGTGAGTGACGATGAGCGTCCGAATCCAGTTTGACCACGAGGAGCTTCGGCCCCTCGTCGAGCTTGCGGTTGAGGCTGCGGTTCGACGGCTACTTGCCGAACGACCTGCCGAGAAGGAGGGCAGAGTCCTTCTCAGCAAACGTCAAGCTGCCGAGGCCCTGGGCGTCTCCCCTTCCACGCTCGACCGGCTTCGCCGTGATGCCGGTTTGCCGTGTGTGAAGCTCGACGGCTTGGTCCTGTTTCGGCCTGAGTCGTTGCGAGCTTGGGCTCTTGCCAGAGAGGGTGATTCGACAAATGAAGCTTGACTTCGACCGGCAATCGGACGATACTTCACGCGGCGGCGGAAACGATGACGTCGGCCGCCACGGGCGTCAGAACCCGAAAATCCAAAGGTCTGTAATGAGTCATCACCATCAAGCCCGGCCTTTTGTGCGCGGTCTAAGGAGCATCGATCCGTCGCAGGACGGGGAGCGACATTCCGCCGGCGGTTTCTCTGGAACCGTTTCTGAAGCGAGAGGCCGGGCTTGTTGTGCGCTCAAAGTGAAAGGATAGTCATGGCATCTCTCTCGAAAGACGGTAACGGCTGGCGGATTCTCTTTGTCTGCCCGACCACGAAGAAACGGCGGACGATTCGCACGGGGAAGTGTGCCAAGAAGAACGCCGAGACCGCCTTGAACATGGTCGAGCGGCTGATCGAGGCCAAGCACTTGGGAACGCCGGTTGACAGGCAGACAGCGGCTTGGCTCGACTCGATTGACGGCGCGCTGCGGGACCGGCTGGCGAAGGTGGGTCTTGCGGCTGGAAGGCAGAAGACGACGCTGAAGGCTTTCGTATCGGCCTACATCGACGGCCGGCATGACGTGAAGCCTGCAAGCAAGACGGTGTGGCGGCAAGGGGAGGCGAGCCTGTACGCCTTCTTTGGCGAAGACCGGCCCCCACACATGATCACCGTTGCCGAGGCCGAAGCGTTCAAGCAGTCTCTCATCGCGCAGAAGTTGGCCCTTTATACAGTGCGAAAGCGCCTTCAGGGCGTTCGGATGTTCTTCAACGCAATGGCCAAGCGGGGGTTCATCAGCAGCAATCCCTTTGACAAAGTGAAGGGGGTCCAGGCGGTCGTCGACGAGTCGCGCAACGTCTACGTTTCCCGGAAGGATGTCGAGGCGGTCATGGAGGAAGCACCCGACGCGGAGTGGCGGGCGATGATTGCCCTTTCACGCTTCGGAGGGCTGCGTCTGCCGTCCGAGGTCTTGTCCCTGAAGTGGCAGCACATCGATTGGCAGAGGAACCGCATCACCGTGGTGAGCCCCAAGACGGCCCATCACCCAGGCGGAGGCCAACGGGAGATCCCTCTGTTTCCTGAACTGGTCCAACCTCTGCTGGAAGCTTCCGAGGCGGCTCCCGATGGTGCCGTGTACGTTGTCACCCACCATCGGTCGCAGGCTGATTCACCCGAGGGCTGGCGGAACAGCAACCTTCGAACCCGGTTCAACAAGATGGTCTGCCGGGCGGGGCTGGAGCCGTGGCCCAAGCCCTTCCACGCCATGCGGGCGAGCTGCGAAACGGACCTACTCGAAAAGCATCCCCTGCAGGCCGTGGCCCGCTGGATGGGGCACTCGGCGAAGATCGCCGTCACGAACTACCTTCGCGTGAGGGATGAGCATTTCGACCGGGCGGTGAAGTTGGGAGCCGACATCCGGCATGACTTGGCACAGATTCCGGCACACCCACCGCTCATAGCGGTCAATCGGGGCTCGTCAAGAAACGAAGAAAGCCCCGCAAATCCCGAGATTGGCGAGCCTTGCGGGGCCATGATGACCCCCCAAACGGATGGGGAGGGATTCGAACCCCCGCTGGACTTTCGCCCAGAGCAGTTTTCAAGACTGCCGCCTTAGACCACTCGGCCACCCATCCGAATTCTTTTCAAGTACCGATTTACGGCAATTACGTTCTTTTCATCTTAACCTGCTTAACGCCCGTTCTGACGCCCGCTATGCCTGGTTGCCAATGAAAGACACCCGCCCGATAGCACCGGGCGGGCGTCACTGACGCCACCTGAAGCCAAGATAGCAGGGTGGAGCCATGCCGCAGTCTACCACTCCCGCGGCTGGGGGCAAGCCCGGCAAGCCCCGTCCCGACTTCCCGCTCAACGCCCACGCCAGCGGCAGATGGGCGAAGAAGATCAGGGGGAAGACCCATTTCTTCGGCCCCTGGCGCGACCCAGAAGGGGCCCTCAACGCCTGGCTTGCGCAGAAGGATGACCGTCTGCGGGCCGTGACAGATCTTGTTCACTCTTGGCTTTCCGGAAAGAAGAAGGCCAAATAGCTCAATGCCGGGAAGAGGCGTAGGCCACGCCCCAAGCGGCCGGCGAATACGTCACCATCGAACATCCGGACCTGGGCGTGATTGAAACCAGGCCGTTTGACTTGTTCGACGAGATGACCGACGAGGACCGGCAGCACGTGCTCGACGCGCGGCAATTGAGGCGAGGATTAGATGACAACGGCGACGGCCTGGCAGCGCTTATGTGGGCGACGGGCGAAGGGTTCAGCGAGACGCTTTCCCGCGTGGCCGGCGACTTGGGGCTTGGTGCAGAGCGGCATGCGTGCGACGTGATTCAAGAAGTCGCATGGCGGAAAGGGATCTCGGCCGGCATGCTCGAGTGGAAGACCGACTGAACGTACGTGGCCGGGCCCGTACGATTCACTCGGGCTGATCGACGATCTCCAGCAGCCCCAGCGAAGTGGGCACGTGAAAGTCCGGCTCTTCCGTCTTGGGATCGATCCAGCTGATCCAGGCTTCGATGGGCGGCGGACCGTCCAGGCGGCGGCCGCGGTTGTGGATCGTCTCCTTCATCACCACGGGCCGGCCGCTGTGGTCGTGCGAGAACTCGGCGCGGTACAGCCCGCAGCGGATCTTCGCGCCCGGTTGCAGCTTGGGAAAGCCCATCTCGGAAAAGCTCGCTAAGGGGATGCGGCCCTCGACCACGTAGCCGTCTTTGAGAGTCGAGGCGGCCGTCTCCAGGCCCGGCCAGTTCCAGCGAGGATCGAGCTGCCGGTAGTAGGCGCCGCGATAGTCGAACGCCCGGCCGCGGGAGTCGATCTCAACGGCGAAGTAGTTGTGCATGCGGTCGTCGGGGGCAAAATACAATTCCACTTGGTCCTCGAACACCGCGTCTTCCTCGTCGCGAAGCGCCTCCATCACGACCACGTCTTCGTCGCGCACGCGGAAGGTGAAGTACAGGTGCGAGGCGTCGCACACGGCGCGAAACTCCGTCGTGGGGGCGTCGATCGTCTTCCAGGGAAAGGCGAAATTCCGCTCCACGGCGGCCTCGGCCCACTGCGGCTCTTCGGCCTGCCCGTCCACGGTGATCGCGGCCCTCTCCAGCCGGCGAGCGGGGTAGGTGGTCTCGCTCAATCGCCGCGGAAAGAAATCGTCCTCGAAAAGGCGGATCCGCAGTGGGCCCTGCATGGTGGTCACCCAAAGCTCGCCGGGCACCGCCTCGAACACGTACGGATACGCCAGCCGATGCTGCGGCTCCGTGTCGCCGGGCTTCATCGGATCGTAGGCCACCACGACTGCGTCGCTCCACGTCCGCCCATCGTCTTCGGAGAACGCCACGGAAAGCTGCTCGCGGCGGCCGGTGCGCTTGTCCGGATCGATGAATCGGTTCCAGAACAGCACCAGCCGCCCGCTGTGAAGCCGCCGCAACTGGCCCGGCGCGCCGCTGGCCGCGATCTTCGACGGCCCGATGTCCTTCCAGTTGAGGCCTTGGTCGTGGGAATACGCCTCGGTGAAACACCCGCGGTAGGTGCGGATGAGCATCCACAGGCGGCCGTCGCGGAGCTCAACGAGCGTCGGCTCGATCCCGCCGCCGTGGTCCCCGTAGCCGCCGTAGGCGCCCAGATCGATGATGTTGCTCTTTTGCCAAGTGGCGCCCTGGTCGTCGGAAACGTAGGTCATCGACACGTGCCGCCCCGGATCGCGCACGGCCACCTGGCTGA
>Ga0180438_10007474_pt1 | contig 14233 bp, 9 predicted proteins | sample SS_ome_12_FD_132455 | JGI IMG/M metagenome (GOLD analysis project Ga0180438, IMG submission 132455) | Hypersaline lake sediment archaeal communities from the Salton Sea, California, USA - SS_3_D_2 metaG | ecosystem: Environmental > Aquatic > Non-marine Saline and Alkaline > Hypersaline >... | reverse complement strand
TTGCCTACCGACTGCTGCGAGGGTTAACTGAAGCAATAAATCTGTGCTTCTGGCTTCACAAAGATTTACTGCGACGAAACTTATGCGAAAACCCCTAAGTTTGAGGTAATAAGTATTGATGTGTATTTGGCCGACATGTATAATGACGGCTATTATAACTATAATACTTTTATCATATTAGTAGGGGTTTATAGCGATGTTACTTTGGATTTTCAGAGCGATTTTCGTGGTCATCATTTCGGCGGTTATATTCATTCATATCAGCACCGCCGACGTAGCCGGCGAGCCGGGCGGCGCCAGTTTCAAGGCTATTATCGGCTGCGGTCTGGCCCTTGCGGTGGGGTCGTTTCTGTTGGACGTTCTGACGCCGAAAAAATCTCTCGCCGCAATATCAGGTGTGTTTTTCGGACTTTTGGTCGGCATCCTGATAAGTTGGGCCCTGTCGTACGTGGTCGATTTCATCGACGAAATTTATTACCTCCGCTTAAAGGCGACGGCCATCCAGGCTATCAAGCTTCTGGTCGGAATATGCGTGTGCTATCTTGTTATCACAATAGTTATGCGCACAAAGGACGACGTACGTTTTGTGATTCCCTACGTTGAGTTCTCCAAACAGACCAAGGGCATTCGCCCGCTGGTAGCGGACACCTCGGCTATTATAGACGGACGAATCGCCGACCTTTACAAGAGCAAGTTGTTCGATGCGCCCCTGATCGTGCCCCGTTTCGTGCTGAACGAGCTTCAACTGATAGCTGATTCCTCCGACAAGCTCAAGCGCACCCGCGGCAGACGCGGTCTCGACATTCTCAACAAAATGCAGGCAAGCACCGCCATCGACGTTGAGATTGACGAGACGGTCCTGCCCGAAGCCGAGGACGTCAAGGGCGTCGATCAGAAGCTCGTCTTATTCGCCAAGCACTGCAACGGGCGCCTAGCCACGACCGACTATAACCTGACCAAGGTCGCCCAGGTTCGTGAAGTGGACGTGCTGAATATCAACGAGCTCGCCAACTCGCTAAAGGCGGTTGCTCTTCCCGGCGAGACGATGGAGGTCAGGGTTATAAAGCCCGGAGAAGAAGCCGACCAGGGTATCGGCTATCTCGACGACGGCACGATGATAGTTGTCGAAGGTGGCCGCAACAAAATCGGCCGTGACCTTGTGATCAGCGTAACCAGTTCGCTCCAGACTTCCGCAGGCAAGATGATCTTCGGAAAGTTCGAAACTTACGCCCAGAAGGGCGGTAATGCCCAAAGGCGGTCATAATGACTTTAACCGGTCCAGAGGCCTGTTATAGCGGATTATAGACCGCTGCGCCGTTGTCCGGTTGCTTTTGGGGACGATTTGGCCATTTCAATTCGTCGAACACAAACTCGGCCCCCTTGCGAATCATTACCGCCGGCATACAGGGACACATCTCAAAAGATGCGATTACCTGATTGTCGTACTTATCCAGCCGGTCCAGTAGATAATCCCAACTCTCGCGCGGCACGCCGCCGCGCAGACCTGGCGGCTCGTGGTCGTCGATCTGCCCGTAATTGTCCGTCAGATGCACGTGCGCAACACGCGGCGCAAGCTCGTCGACGTACTCTTTGAAGTGGCGCCGCCGGTCCAGGTTTATATGGCCGATGTCGAAGCAATACCATACAGAATCGAATTCTTCACCCAGCCGCTTCAGCATCGAGAGTTCGCCGGTTTCCAGACACAGCTTGATGTTGTGCGCTTCGGCTAGTTTAACGACCTCGAGCGCAAAGTCAAAGCCGTTGTTCTCCGGTCCGTTAAAGACCCCGATGCTCTCGATGTCCGTGACGATACTCGCCTTCAGCAGTTCAGCGCACTCGATCTGCTCTGCCCACTGGTGCAGGCTCGGTCTGTCGGTGCGCGAACGCATCGAAACAAGCATGCCTTCGGTTGCAGAAACAAGCCTCGGCCATCGCCGCTGTTCGTAGCGGCACTCGTTCTGACCCCTTATCGTAGGCCAAAGCTCGATACCGAACCCCAGCGAACTGAGAAATTGACATTCCTGTTCAAAAGACAGGGGGTTCTCACGCCACCAGAATACCATCGAGGACACCGCATACTTGATTCGCATTTTGCCTTCTCCGTAACTGGCTGACAAATGACCTTCCTAAGCCGGAAGTAGTATCGATTCAAAACAAACGTTTCTTAAAACTTATCACACAGGGCACGTGGGTTTGGATAGGAATAGCCGTTTTTAACATGGAAAGCGGTCTTATTGCAATCGACCAAGTGCCGGAAAAGCCGAGTTTGTCCAATAATCCCGCCGCCAGAAAGGACTGCGGACTTCGAGCAGCCGGGCGATTGACACCACCTCTGCAAACAACTAACATCTGTTAGAAGAGCAGGCTTTGATAGAGAGAAATTGTATGACCTCAAAAGAGCGTATGATGCGGGCAATAAACAGGGAAAAACCTGACCGCCTGCCCGTATCGATACATCAGTGGCAGCCCTATCATCTTGAAGAATACATGGGCGGGGTGAGTGAAATCGAAGCATTCGCGTTGGTCGGTATGGACGCACAGATTCAGTACTTCCAGGACATGGGCCAGTTCTGGCTCGTCGATGCCGATTTGACAAAGTGCTCAACCCGGCAGTGGAAAGACCGCGCCGAGGTCATCAGTTCGGAGCCCGACAACCGGATCACTCATCACACCATTGAAACGCCCGACGGCGAGCTCACGTACAAGACCGCAGGCAATCGAAAGACCACGTGGATCACCGAATACATGATAAAGCGCGACGAGGACATCGATCTGATCCGAAAATTCATGCCTGTACCCGAGCTCGACATCGAGCCTGTCAGCCGGGCTTGCGACCACCTCGGCGACAGGGGCATTCTTCGCGGTTTTGTCTGGGGCGACCAGGCTGGATGCTGGCAGCACGCCTGCTGCCTCAAAGACGTCAACGCTCTGATCCTCGACTGCTTCGACAAGCCCGAATGGGTACATGAGCTTTTACGCATCCTGCTCGAGAAGAAGCTGACGTTTATTGAGTCCATGAACGGTGCGAAATTCGACCTGGTCGAAACCGGCGGCGGTGCTGCATCCTCCACGCTTATATCGCCGGACCTGCACAAGGAGTTTTGTCTGCCGTATGACCGCAAAATGCACGAAGCCCTTCACCAACTCGGATTCAAAGTCACCTATCACACCTGCGGCGGTACGCTCGGCATTGAGGAAATGATAGTCGAAAACGGCTGTGACGTCTCCGAAACGCTCGCCCCTGTGAGCATAGGCGGCAATCAACAGCCATGGGACTTCGCCGCGAAAATAGACGGACGACTCGCGCTCATTGGCGGAATGGACCAGTTCAACATCCTGACAGACGGAACTGAACAGCAGATTCGCCACAGCGTGCTCAAGCTTTTCGACACCGTCGGTGCAAACGGCGGCTACATCTGCTCGGCGTGCGACCACTTCTTCGAAACGCCCGTCGAGAATCTCAAAGCATTTGCCGGGGCGGCAAAGGAATGTGTCTATTGACCCCTCATTACGGTTGCCTATTCACCGGTTTCGACCCGATACCAGTCTCCATTAAAAGTCCAGGATAAGCCGATTCGCTTGAGCACGCCCGCAAAAGCCTGTCATCACCCGGCCCTTTTCAATAAGCCCACCGCCGCCTGAAGCCAGAGTCAACCCAACGGGCTTTACATATCTCGCTTGCGATGCTCCGCCAGAAGGGCTGTGAGCTGTTCAACCATCGCAGGGTGTTTTTCGGCGAGGTTAGACTGTTCGGACGGGTCGGCGGCGAGATTGTAGAGCTCCGGATCGCTGTTTTTTGCAGAGATGATTAGTTTCCAGTCGCCGTGACGCAGGGCGAAACCGTCCTTTCTGAACTTCCAGTAGAACGTGCGAAGCACAGGTTTTTTGACCTTGCCTGTCAACTGCGGCCAGATATCTCGACCGTCCCATTTAAGGAGTTCCTGGTGCTCGTAACCGGCCAGACGACACAAGGTGGGCATCCAGTCGACAACGTGCACCGGGTCTGAAAAATCCGTCGGTGTGAGAATACCGGGCCAGTTCGCAACGGTCGGGACGCGGATTCCGCCCTCATAGAGCTGCGCCTTGTACCCACGAAATGGCAGATTGCTTCCCAAAACCGGACATGCCTCGTATCTTCCTGGGTATTTTCCGCTCGGCTTCCAGCCTGGGAAGGACCCGTTGTCGGAAACGAAGATAATCAGGGTATCGCCTCGTTTGCCGGTGCGGTTTACGGCATCGACTACTCTACCTATAGCGGCGTCCATGTGTGTCGCATAGGCTGCGTATCGTTTGAAAGAATCATCGTTCGCCGGGTCTTCGTGGAATTTCCGACCGGCGTACATATCGATGAACTGCTGCGGCACTTCGACCGGAACGTGCACCGCGGTAAACGCGACATAGACGAAGAAGGGCTGATGGGTCTGGCCAAAGGACTCAATGTAGCGAATAGCCTCTTTGGCGATAAGGTCGGTGGAATGGCCTTTTTCTTCGACAAACTGGTCGTTGCAGTGCCAGGTCCGGCTGTAAGGGCCTTTCTTGTACAGGTGGTTGTACTGCCCCACACCACCCGCCAGGCAGCCGTAGGACATATCAAAGCCATACTTCAAGGGACCCCAATCGGGCTTGGAGCCAAGGTGCCACTTTCCGCTGATAGCTGTCTGATAGCCGCAACTCTTCAGAGCCGACGCCAAGGTGACGGTTTCGAACGGCAGCACGCGTTCGTTGGAGGGCACGGTGGCCCGAACACCGTATCTGCTCGGATAACGTCCGGTTAACAGGGCCGTTCTGGTCGGTGTGCACATCGGCTGAACATAGTGCTGCTCAAGTCGAACCCCCTCAGTGGCAAGCCTGTCGATGTTCGGGGTCATTATCTCCGACCCGTGGTATCCTACATCCGCCCAGCCGAGGTCATCGGCAATGAAGACAACGATGTTCGGGCTGTCTGGGTGGGCCGGGCCGGATTTTGCCTGATAATCGGCGCATCCCGGTATAAACAGTGCGGTGCCGATTCCGACGCATTTCCTGATGAACTCACGTCGTGTCTGGCGTTTTCTACCCATTCTATAAATTTCCCAACAGTGAAGCCTCAACTACTTCGCACACATCATAACACAACCTGCGAATGAATGAAACATATAGTATTCTCTTGACCTTTGGCCTGTTCTTGTTTTTAATACTGTGCTTTTTGACAAGAGAGAACTTCGTATTTGGACTAATTGGAGGGCAGACAAAATGAAGGTCAGCGGACGTGCACAGGCGGTACCGCCTTCGGCGACGATTGCGGTCAGCGCAAGGGCAAAAGAACTAAAGGCGCAGGGCGTCGACGTGGTGAGTTTCGGCGCCGGCGAACCTGACTTCGACACGCCGGACTACATTAAGGAATCGGCAATCAAGGCGCTAAAGGCCGGCCAAACCAAGTACACGGCCGCGGCAGGCATTCCCGAACTGAGGGCTGCAATCGCGGAAAAGCTCAGAAAAGAAAATGGCCTCGATTACTCACCCGACCAGGTAGTCGTCAACATCGGGGCCAAGCACTCGGTATATGAAGCGATGCAGGCCGTGCTCGATCCGGGTGACGAAGTTATCTTGTCTGCCCCGTACTGGGTAACATACACCGAAACGATAAAGCTCGCCGGGGCAACTCCGGTCATCCTGCAAACCGAAAGCGCCGGCAGCTACAAAATCACGCCCCAGCAGTTGAAAGACGCCATCACCGAAAAAACCGCCATGTTCCTGATCAATTCCCCCAATAATCCAGGTGGTTTCACCTACACTCGAACCCAACTTGCAGAACTCGCAAATGTCCTTGACGGAACGGACATATGGGTGCTATCGGACGAGATCTACGAAAAGCTGGTCTATGGCGATACGGAGTTTGCCAGCTTTGCGTCGCTCAGCGAGGATGCCTACAACCGAACTATGGTTGTAAACGGCATGAGCAAGGCGTTTTCAATGACGGGCTGGAGAATAGGCTACACTGCCGGTCCCGTCGAAGCTATAAAGGCCATGGGTCGCCTACAGTCGCACATGACCTCAAATCCCGTGACATTCGCGCAATACGCCTCCATTACCGCTTTGACAGACCCTGTTGCCGCCCAGACTATCGAAAAAATGCGCATCGAGTTTGAGAAGCGAGGCAAATACATGGCCGAGCGCCTAAACAGCATCGAAGGCATTAAATGCTGTGAACCCACCGGCGCCTTCTATTGCTTCCCCGATGTCTCAAACCACTACGGCAGAACCATTAATGACGCGAAAATAGGCGGCAGCATGGATTTTGCGGAGGCATTTTTAGAGCAGGCAAACGTCGCCGTCGTACCCGGCCTGCCCTTTGGCTGCGACAACAATATCCGCATGAGTTTTGCATGTTCGCTCGAACAAATCAAAAAAGGCCTGGACAGGCTACAAAACTGGCTCGCCCAATAAACCCGGCACAAAATAGACCAGCTTCACCTGCAAAGAGGCGGTCGCAGTCTTGGCGAGCCGGGCATCTGCAGGAGCGGCGGTCAATTTTCCGAATAGCCCTCCGGCGCGCCGATCTGTTCAAAACCGGCGTACGAATCCGCCTGATATTACCCGGTCACGGCATTATGGGCCTGTCTCGGAGCTTCACACTCATATTTTGCAGAAAACTGCGATAGCGCAGGTTGTCTCTTGACGATATAGGTGTTAGCTATTATTTGAGAAGAACAAATAGCCAAGCAGGCGGCTATAGATGGCGTATATCCGGACTGGAAAGTATACATGCTGCCAATTGCGGCGTACTGTGCCATTATAGGACATAACTATTCGTTCGAGGAATAGAGAGAACGAGCAAATGCCCGAACCGACAACGGCCAAGGAACGTCCCGCGTTTTCCGGCCTGCCGATAATCGTAGGATGGATTGCCATGTTGGTTTTCGCAGGACATGCCTCCACCCACATGGTTGCTGCCGGCGATACGTGGGTAGCCCTGGCGTGCGGACGCCACTTCTACAATCATGGTGTCGATACGGTAGAACCGTTCAGCGCAAACTCGCACAAGGCAGGACCGACAGCCGAGGATATCGAGCGTTGGCCTGAACCTGCCAGGTGGATCGCCGAAAAAGTCGGGCTTGAAACCGTAAAACGGTGGCATCCCACCGGCTGGGTCAACCAGAACTGGCTCACACACGTTATCTTCTATTGGCTTACACACGAATCGCCTTTTGCCGACGCTAAAAGCCTTTCATTCAACTCGCTGGTTTACTGGAAATTCGCCATTTACATAATCGCCGTGTTTTGCGTTTATTACACCGCAAGACTCTTGGGCGCCAATCCCGCGCTGTCTGCGATCTTTGCGTGTTTCGCAATGTTTGTCGGACGCTCCTTCCTGGACATCCGCCCGGCGGGATTCTCGAATCTTCTTGTCGCAGTCTTTTTGCTCGTACTGGCTTTGGCCACCTACCGAAACATACGATACATATGGCTCATCGTCCCGATCGCCGTTTTCTGGTGCAACGTTCACGGTGGATATATCTATGTGTTCATCATCCTGCTGCCCTTTGTCATGCTGCATGTGATGACACTTTTACCGAAAAGATGGACCGTTTGGCTTCACTGCTCCGTCATGTGGGCCGCTCTCTACTTCATTGCGTACAAGCTCTCAACAAACCTCAATTCCACCGCCGTCACTCTGCTCGGCAACGACACGCTTTTTCCGGTTGTAGCACCTGGAAGCGACTGGTTCGTAAAACTGCTCCTGGTGTTAGTCTTTGGAGGACTCGCAATAACTGCAATCAAACAAGTCGGCTTTAAGGGTGTGTACGGCTATCACGTTGTATCTTCTATTGCAGTGTTCTTCTGTCTGCTTCCACGAATCTTCCCGGGTATGCCCGCGGTCATGCTGAACTACCCCCCGGAGGTTGCCGGAGAATTCAGGCAATACATGGAGAGTTCACAGCTTCTATTCTTTGCCGCCTTGACCCTTGGTTTGATAGTCGCCGGGACCTTATTAACCTTTTTCAAGCACAGGCTTGTGTCTATTAAGCCGGCCGGCATCGGTCATACCGTCGCAGCCGGTTTTGTCGCGCTTGTTGCGGTAATTATTTTCAACCCGTTTCATCTGACGAACCTGACGCATACTTTTGTCATCAGCGTCAGCAAACACGCTGAAATGTGGCGCAGTGTAAACGAATGGCACCCGGCCTTTGAGTGGACCAACCCCGTCGGAGACGAGATACCTTTTCTGATAATGTACATCATCGCGTGGCTGGCGCTGGCCTTTTGGGCGGGCACGCTGATATTGACCTGGCGTCTTTCCAGGCGCGCCCCAAGCTCGAAAGGGGCGAACAGCAGCACCTGGACGCCACTAAAGATAGACCTGCCCCTGATGGTCGTTGCGGCCTTGACCGTCTACATGGCGATTCGCTCGCGCCGATTTATCCCGATAGCCGCAATAGCAGCCTGTCCCGTACTTGCGCTGCTGCTTGACCAGATTATCCGTGCGCTCGCCGCTGTTTACAACTTCTATTTCTACGAAAAGGATTCTCTCGTTGTGCCGCGAATGTCAAGGGACCGGCAGCTCACCTTTACGCTTATAGGCGCGCTGGTCGTGCTGGCTTTCGCACTGCCTTGGGGGCTCAAATTCAAACACGTCTATCTCGACGCATGGCCGTCGGACACAAAACTGAATTCCGTCTTTATGCGAATGACCGCCTCCGATGCGAAACCGTTTTACGCGCTCGAGTTCATAAGGGACAACAAGCTCAGCGGAAAAATGTTCAACTATTGGACCGAAGGCGGTTTTATTAGCTGGGGACAGCAGCCTGACCCCAACACGGGCAGGACTCCGCTGCAACTGTTCATGGACGGCAGGGCCCAGGCTGCGTACGAGCCGGAAGCGTACAGACTATGGTCGCTGATTATGGGTGGAGGACCCCTGACCCGTGAGGCCAAAGCGAAAGGACGTACTCTGAGCAAAGACGACTATGTAGAAATTGGCCGCTGGCTCGACCGCACGCTTACTGAAGAAAATGTCTGGGTCGTCTTAATGCCCTCCGGTCAGGAAGGCAAACCTTTTGTAAAGGGCCTTGAACACCATCCCGACTGGCATCTTGTGTTCGTGAACAACAGGCAGCGTTTGTACATCAACAGAATACAAGGACAGAAATTCTTCCAGGGCAAAAACACCATCTATCCCAACCACTTTACCAGAGACCTGATTCTCGCCCACAATATGTTCGTATATGGCAAGAGCGAAGCCGAAAGGAAAAAGGGGCTGGATTTTGCTTTCAAGGCGTTCCATGAAAATCCCTCCCAGGTGGCGATGCGGGAAATACTGATGGCCACCAGGTTCAGCGAACTGGTTCCACAGATACTCGCATTCGTCAGAGACTATTATGATAATTTTCCAGAAAACAAGGTCGCCTGGATCAAACAGCACGGGTACAACCACAGAATCACCGCCGCCCTGGTCGCAGGAAACTACCTGGAAAATGTGGCAAGAAAGCAGGGAAACACGCAGTTGGCAGAAGCGTACAAAATGAAGAACCGTGAGTATGAGTTGGAACGAGCTAAACTGCTCGAAAGCAAAATATGGTAGGGAATGACGAACAAAGAAAAGGTAAACCTGTTCATATATGGTTCGCTCAGAGACCCTGCAATCTTCAAATCAGTAAGCGGGCTGGGGTATACGCTGAAAGCCGGAAGGGTCGATGAGGAAACACTGCTTGCCGAGCCGGCTTTTCTTCCGCGCTATCGAAGGATCAGCCCGGACAACGTATATTTCTACGCCGTTATGGACAAGAGCTCAAGAATCGGAGGCTACGTCATCTTCGATGTCCCCCGAAATGCAATGGACGAAATCGACAGGTATGAAGGAAAACGATACGACAGGGAAACCGTACGGGTCAACACCGCAAATGGAAGCGTGCAGGCTCAAGCATACCTGGCTACACACGAATCCATGCGAAAACATTTCGGGGACCGCTTTCACGTTAATCTCATACATGAACTCTGGCTGCGCAAGCGGATCGAAAAGTTCATCAAAAAGCACACGAGGCCCGGTGAAAGAACCGTTGACGCCGATATCGAGAGAAGAGCGCACAGAGAACTGATCGCAACCACCGAGCGAGACCTGGTCATGAGCCACTATCGAAAGGACGCAGTCAGCGACTACTTTCTCGAACATGAGCTCGACCGTCCTTTGCCCTCCATCAAACACTTATGCAGCGATTCCCGTGCACGTGATTTTGTCGAAAACTACGTTACGCTCGTCGTTAAGCAGGTCCTGCTCAACCAGCTCGACGACAGAATCCAGTCACGGTATCGCTTCGAGCTCGAACACATGCGGGATTCTGAAAGATACTTCAAGAGGTCCGTCAGCCTGCTCGCTGCTTTGAGAATGATAAACGCAAACAGCCTCGCCGTCGAAATGATCATCGAGCAGTGCATTAATTCCATGCCCTTTGAGAAATATGACCTTATCGACTATGTCAAGTATGCCGTAAGAGCCGCCAAAAGCATATTCGACTACCGCGTCGCGGAGTCATATCTTGCGAGAATACGCGCAAATCGCCAAATCGGCCTGGTACCCCTCGGCTGCGAAATTGAGCTCAGCAATCTCGGACACAGGGCGCTTGAGCCCCAGCCCGACGTACAAGAACCTGTTGACCAGATTTACGATGGTTTCAGGTACTTCCACGATTTTCGCCTCGACATACTTTCATGGAAACTCGGTGGATACATCGACGACCACACCGGCTCGACAGAATGCGCCCGCCGAACCGGTTTTTTCGAACTTGCTCCCGGAAGACTCAACATCGCCGGCGAACTCTCACGACCGGCCACATCCGATCCGTGGCTGCTGAACCAGTTGATACGCCAAATCACCACCTTTTACAACGTCAGGCCGCACAGCCTGCACCTGTCTTTCCAACTGCGCAGAAGTCAGATCGGAAAGCAGAAACTGCTGCCGCTCGGTTTTGTCAAGTGCCTGCTCGTGCTCGGTGGAGGCACCGAACTGAGGTCCGGCAGGCTCTGGGTATCCAGAATGGGCTATGACGAAATAAAGCAGTATAAATATGGAGAAGAACTTGTCTTCGCCAGGACCAACAAACGCAAATGGTATCTGGGGGAGTCCGAAATCGCCGACAAGACGCCGACCCAGGCAACCACATATGTTCAGCAGTACAAATTCATCAGACTCGAGAAAAGAGCCAATTACGAGCCGCTCATAATGTGCCTTAAGGGTCTGCAGCTTGCATACAACCCGGGCGATTATCTTACCGCCGAGCAGCTGCACTCAAGCAGAAAGCTGCAGCAGGAGTACGAAGAGCTCAAGCACTGGGCCGTCGAACCTACACAGATTAGCCCCAACACGATAGGCAGGTTTATAAAGATTGTTCGCGAAGGACTGATGAACGAAAGGCACTATCGGCCTGCTCACCATCTGCACTACATTGACTGGGCTGTCAGTTCCGTAGACGTCCAGCTCCGGATGTTCAATCAGCAGTTGAAAAAGGCCGTCTACGACTGACTAAACAGAACCGCGAAAACGCCACGCGCGGTAATCTCTGAACCGGGCCTCTCACTTGCCGGCTTTCGGGACCTTCTTGGCTTTCTTCGGTTTAGGCTTTCGGACTTTTGGTCTCGCCCCTGCCCGCCCGCCCGGTCTCGAAAGCATAAAACCGACACCCAGCACCAGCAAAGACGCCACAAGAAGCCCGATCGTCACATACAGAATCATTCCCTTTATACCTGTCAGGATTGCCGGTATCGCACCGACCAGCCCCGCCAGCGCGACAATTGTCGCGTAGATTATCGCCAACAACGGCAGGAACAGCATAATTCCAAATGCGTTGCTCAGCGCATCCGGCGCTGCCTCAGGAAAGGCGCGAACGATACCGGGGCCGGTAATAGTCGGGGTCGGTGCTGCGGTAAAGTCCTGCTCGGTAAGCATCTGGTCCGCCTCTGCCGCCACGTCCATCACCGAACCAGGCTCAGCAGCATCGCGGTCCTGGTCTTCGGTGCCTCCAGGCGTGTAAATCTCATCGAGTATGCCGCCTAAAGAAGTGTCGTCGGCCTGAAGCGAAAGGTCCAAAAGTCCCGAACCGCTGCCGAAACTATCCAGGTTGACGCTTTCCTCGATCTGTTCGAGCGACTCCTCACCCGCGCCCTTGGCTGATTCGACGACCGTTTCATCCGGCAGTCGAAACTCGGTTTCGGTTTCCCCAAGAACGCCGATTTGTTCGGTATCATCGCCAGCCGTCTGCTCTGGGAGTTCGAAAGCCGCCTCATCCAGCTCGCTCCCCGTATCCGCCAGGGCGCTTTCTGTGTCGTACAACTGGCTCGCAGTGTCCGCCAGCGTGTTCTCGGTGTCCGAGAGCTGGTTCGCAGTGTCAGCCAGCGCGTCTTCGGCTTCGGCGAGGTCGCTCTCAACCTCTGCCAGTTCACCCGCGGTATCGGCCAATTCCCCTGTCTTGTCGGATAGGTCTAATTCCCTCTCCGCTTCGGCCAGCTCGTCCGATGTATAAGACTGCTCGGCACCGGCGTCGGGTTCTTCGGTTATCGCCTTCAGCAACTCGCTTGTGGCCGCTCCTGGCTCACCGCCTGAGTCCATACCTTCCGCCAACTCAAGCTCGCCTTCAAATTCGTCGCCCTCTGCCTCGCCCTCTGGCGGCGAAGGAGCCTCCTGGCCAGCGGCTGCGGCTATTTCGCCTGTCAGCGCCTCGACCTCATCGACTTTCAGCAGCACGTTTTCACCGTCACGGAACTCGCGCAGCTTGCCCTGGCTTATCACCTCTTTTAGCTGTTCTTGCGTTATCCCGAGCTTTTCGCTCGCTTCCTCTAATGAATAGAACATACCGGCCATAATGATTTATCTCCTGCAAGCCAACTTTGCACCTTACCGATTCTCAACTTATTTTGCCGACAGAACCTTACTAAAAAGAACTTTCCCGCCGCCGGTTGCACTACCTGCCCCCGGACGGCGGCGCCTCGGCGCCTTCGCCGTTGGCGTCACGCAGCGTCCGGTCGTCCAGCGTCTTCGGCAGCTCGCCCAGATTCTCCAGCAGCCTCTTGACCTGCTCCGGCGTCGGGTCGGCGGTTTTGTACTGCTGGATAAGCCTGTCGTAGCGCCACGTTCGCGCCGAGGACAGTATCAACTGTCTTTGACCCGGACCTCGCCCGCCGAACTCGTAAACCCAAAGCGTCTCGTTGACGGTATCGACCATCGCGACCCCGAAAACGTCACGTTCAATCTGAAGCGGAACGACGAAAACCTTCCCGTCGCCCAAAGCCTCGGGCATGGCCTCAGCCGTTCTCGGCGAGTTTGGCTTAACTACCCCGAGAAAAACGCAGACCGCTCCACAAACGGCCAACGCCGGCAGCAACCATCGCCTTTCAACTGCGAATCTCATGGCTATTTCGATACTGTCTCTTATTGCCCGGAAAAACGGCTCTTTTGCTTGGATTATACACGGCTCGAAACGAAAATGCAACCTAATTTTTATTATCGTCCCGCAGGTTGCAGGCGTACTATCCGGCCCTTGGCGGTATAGAAAGGATAAAGGCCCTGCAAGGCCAATAGGTAGGGCACGAGCCATCGGCAATCGCCGGGATTTGCCGCTTCAACGGGACCGCCGGCCAGGAGCGGCTTTTCGAGCAGCTTGAAGGATTGGAACACAGCGGGGGAAGGGTGAAACCTGCGGCGGGGGGAGGGAGTGCAATTGCAGGCTGGGTGGGTGATGCGGGAAAGTATATTCGGGCTGTCAGGGAAGGGCGGGGGTTGAGATTGGCTTTGGTTGGGTTCGTTTTCTGGGTTCGCGTGAAGTCGATTGTTTTCATAATTACCTGTGTTTACAGGACTTAGGTTCATTAGACAAAGGTGCAAATTGGCTTTGATCGGGCCTGGATTGGGTTTGTTTTTGCGGCATGTAGGGGGGCGGGGGTTTTCGTAAGGCTTGTGTTAACAGGAGTTAGGTTTATTCGAGTGTTCAGGAAATTGGGTTTGTTTTGCATAAAAGGGGCTGATTTGTAGAGCGTTCTCGACAAGTGTAGTGGGCGCCGGCGCCTGGCGGGGCCGGCGCGTGAAGCGTGAAGCGTGAAGCGTGAAGCGGGCGAGGCGCTTGCGGAGGGGGGGCAAGCGAATGAAGCGTGAAGGGTGAAGCTTGCGCGGAATCCCGGCAAGGGCGGGATGGTGTTTTTTGACGGATTTCGCTGCGGTGGTTGGCGATGGGTGTGAATGGTTGAATGGTTCATTGGAAATCGGCCC
>Ga0180438_10007473_pt1 | contig 14236 bp, 11 predicted proteins | sample SS_ome_12_FD_132455 | JGI IMG/M metagenome (GOLD analysis project Ga0180438, IMG submission 132455) | Hypersaline lake sediment archaeal communities from the Salton Sea, California, USA - SS_3_D_2 metaG | ecosystem: Environmental > Aquatic > Non-marine Saline and Alkaline > Hypersaline >... | reverse complement strand
GTACAGCCTGGCGTGTCTGGATTGGCGGCAGCAGGGCACGTGGGTCGAGGCCATCTTGCTGGACGCGTTGTCTGTGAAACTCTCCCTTGCCTTGGCCGCCAGTTCTTCCATCGTGTCGGCCGCAATTCCACACAGGTAGACGGAACTCCCCAACAGATGCTCCGTAGCTGCCGGTTGCCACGCCATATCGCGCAGACAGGCGAAGATCCTTGATCCTACCTGCCCTTTCTTGGCGTACCCTACCTGAAGCCAATAGATGTCTCCGTAGGTGCGTGCCTCCACGAAACAGGAGCGGCCGTTCGCCGGGTGGTCCAGCCAGCCTGTGGTCACGATACGTTGGCTGACGTGGCGATCCTCGCTTTCCTGCGGCCACTCCAACGCGGGAATGGACTGCCCGCTGAGGTGCTCCAGGTGGGCGAGAATCCCTCTCAGTTCTCCCTCGAAGGCTTCGCGGCGCTCCTGCACCGCTTTGGTGTCATCTCCTACAGCCCGACGCAGATAGTAGATATACTGTTCAAGGGTGGGCTCGGCGATCAATGGAAACCTCCCCTCTGTTTCTGTTCTCACTGGAATGACTCCTGCCCGCGTCCAACGGCTCGATCTCTCTGAGCTTGTCAAGCAGCGACTGGTAGCAGTTGATGACTTCGCGGATCTCCATCATATCTTCGTGACCTGTGCCACCCGCAGGCGGGCGCCGGTCGTGGTCGGCACCGCTGGTGTCGGCCGTCTGTCGCAGGATTTTCATCACCGGCTCTCGCGCCCGGCAGGCCAGGTATAGATCCCCCACCGCGATGGCCAGCTTGACGTCGTTGCGAGCTGCCTCGAAGGACGGGGCCAGATGCCGCACCTGGGCGGCGAACTCGGGCCAGTCCGCGCCCAGATCCTTCCGAATTTCGTCCAGGTGGGTTTCCAGAGATTGAATCAAGTGCAGAGATTGGTTCATAGGTTACGCCTCCTCAATCAACTCGTGCCCCAGGGCTCGCAAAAGCGGACCCGTAGATGGGGTGGGCGAAAGGATGATGGAACAAGCCTGATATTAAAGATCGCAGCCCAGGCGCCAGGCAAGGGGGCAGGGCAGAGAGGTCCGCGTTTCATCCCCTCGATTCAATTATACTCCGGATCCGCCCCCGCCGTCTCTGGACTTCCCGCAGCTTCCTGAGCCAACCGGAGCAAACCTGTGGAATCCCGCACAAACCTGATAACATCCCGCCGTTTCCCGTTCCGCCGGGCCACCGGACCTCGGGGTGCCCTCAGCATACCGCGTTTTCATCTCACATGCCTGGCAGAACCTGACAATCTTCCCAAATAGGCCTGGCTGCAGAGTATTCGGCTGGGGTTCAGGGGAATGCTCTACGCCGCGTCCGGTTCGACGAACTTGTACCCCTCGCCGCGGATGGTGACGACGTAGCGGGGGTGCTTGGGGTCGGGCTCGATCTTGGCCCGCAACCGAGAGACCAAGGTCTGCAACGTGCCGTCGCTCACGCCGCCTTTCATCCGGTCATACTGCTGGCGGTAGACGTGTTCGATCAGCGCATCCTTCGTACATACCTGTCCCCGGCGTTCGTACAGGGTACACAGCATCTCGAATTCCAGCTCCGTCAGATCCGCGACGGGCCGTCCGTCGATTTGCACTTCTTGGGGGGAGCGGCTGACAAAGGTGCCGCCCTTCGGAGGAGGTGCCTGTTGGCACACAAAGCCGGCAAACAAGGGGGAGAATATGGGGCTTTCGGGCTGGCCCTCCCGTATCAGGCCCTTGTGCCGCAGAAGGCGGCGCGCGTCGGGGGCAGCCCGGGCCCCGTGTGCCAGAGCGCACAGCGCCCCCTGCTCATCCTCCGACACCCCGTCCCACACTTTCCAGCACTCGGCCTGGATGGCCGGCTCCGTGTCGAGGGCTGCCGTCAGTCTTGCCAGATCCCCCGCGTAGTCTGCGTTGCAGAGCAGGCTCAGGATGGCTTTGATCAGCCCGGCGTGCCCGCCGCTGAGCTCGACCAGTTTCGCCGTGTCGTCGGGAGCCAGTTCGAGGGAGCGCTGGGAGGCGAGGTAGTCGATCATCTGCTGGGCATCCGCCTCGCCGTAAGGGCCGAGGCCGCAGACGTTGCGGCTCACCATCCGCAGGAAGTGCTCCACCTCGCTCAGATCGTGCCGCAGATGGACCAGTTCGCCGGACACGACGACGATGTATAGGACCTGGCCTTTGTGTGTGTCCCGGATCGCCCGCAGGCAGCGAAACAGCGATGGATCGAGCATCCCAAACACGGCGTTGAATTCGTCCAAGAGCAGGACGAGCCGCTGTGACGGGCGCTGGCACAGGAGACCGATACAGCGCCTGACCCCCCGTTGGGCAATCAGCGGGTCCCTGGAGTGCAAGACCTCCCGGTGGAGTGACGCCATCTCCCTGGCCTGCTCCGTGCCCAGCGGGATGGATAGGCTCAGCAGGCGGTCCAATATCAGTTCGAAGACGGCCCACTCGGTGTGTTCGGTCAGAGAGAGGAAATTGACGAGGACGAAGACGTGGTCGGCCTGGCCCTGCTCCAGGTAGTGCCGCTGGACGTCTTCGCGCAGGAGGAAACGGAGGAAATTGGACTTGCCGGCCCCGCGCAGGCCGACGAGGCAACCGGATTGCCCGGCTTCAACCCAGCTCATCACCTGGCGCATCTCTGCCGCGCGGTAGGTGATGGTGTAGCGATCCCGTTTCACGTCTGTCGCACCCTCCCGATGTCCTGCGACGTGTAGGGCACGCTCGCTTCTCGTGCCGGTCAGATATCAGGCTTTGTGGCTATCTTGCTTATTATACCACCATTCGGTGAGAAGTGGCAAGTCAACTTGCATCGCCGAGTTGTCGTCATCCGTCCTATCTGAATGCCCGATCCTGTCCGGATCTCTGAATCCCAAACCTTGCGAAGGTTCCGCAGAGCCCTCCAAGCCAGCAGTGACCTTGCCTATCTCGAATATCGCGGCGGCACCAGCTACATCTAACCTTCGCAAGGTTGCCGCACAACCTCCAAGCCAGCAGTGACCTTGCCTATCTCGAATATCGCGGCGGCACCAGCTACATCTAATCTTCGCAAGGTTGCCGCACAACCTCCAAGCCAGCAGTGACCTTGCCTATCTCGAATATCGCGGCGGCACCAGCTACATCTAACCTTCGCAAGGTTGCCGCACAACCTCCAAGCCAGAAGCGACATCGCCTGTCTCCAATATCGCGGCGGCACCAGCTACATCTAACCTTCGCAAGGTTGTCGCGAACCAACCTCACTCCAACGCGTACCTGAGCGCCGCCTCGGCGTGGATCGTCGTCGTGTCGAACAGTGGCAGCCCCACGTCCGCCTCGCTGACCAACAGCGGGATCTCCGTACAGCCCAGAATGACGCCCTCGGCCCCGCGCTCGGCCAGCCGCTCGATCACCTCCACGTACCCGGCCCGCGATTCGTCGCGGATCTGACCGGCGACCAGCTCGGTGTAGATCACGTCGTTCACGTACGCCCGGTCTCCCGCGTCCGGCACCAGCACCGCGATCCCCTTCTGAGCCAGCGCTTCTTGATAGAAGGTCTTCTCCATCGTGAATTTTGTGCCCAACAACCCCACCGTCCCGATCCCGCGCGCCAGGATGGCCTCTCCTACGGCGTCGAGCAGGCTGAGCATGGGAACGCGGACGCTGGCCTGCACCTCGTCGAAGACCAGGTGCATGGTGTTGGTGGCGATCAGGATGAAGTCTGCCCCCGCTGCCTCCAGCCGCTGAGCCGCCTGCCCCAGCCCCCGGGCCACCAGGTCCCACCGCTCTTCGTTGGGCCAGTCGACGTAGGGTTGGAAGCTGACGCTGTATATGATGATCTCCGGGTACCCGTAGTCGCCGAAGCGTTGGGTGTAGGTGCGCGTGATATACTCGTAGTACTCCGTCGTCGATTCCGGGCTCATACCGCCCAGGATGCCGATTCGCTTTGCCATGGGACCGTATCCTCTCTTTCAGAATATGGACAATCGCTCAGCCACCCTTGCGAAGGTTGCGCATAACCTTATCAACGCGAAGATTCAGGAAAAACACAGACGCCTCCGCTCAGAAACCTACTCACTGACCTTCGCAAGGGTTTGGTTACGAAATCTGGTTGAAGTCGGTGTCCTCGAAGCTGCGCACGGCCTGGGCCATCTCTTCCCCGTACGCCTGACCAAACGTCTGCAGGGCCGCGTCGACCGCCTGCTCTCCTGCCTCCCCAAGCTCGGTGACCAGTGCCTCCTTGAGCGTCTTGTAGAGGTGGCCCGCGTGGTACTCCCAGGGCTGGATCGCCCGGCTGCCCACACGCCTCTTCCCGATCGCATACCGCAGCATGTTGCGGATTCCCAGCCCCTCGCTCCGGTAGTGGAAGGTACAACATGGCGCCCCGCCGGTCATCGTGCCCTCCACCTCGAAGTCGAAGTCCGCATTGTAGCCGCGCAGAATGGCCGTGTCGATCTCCTGGCAGTAGAGTCTGCCGTACGCGAGCATGTCCCGCTCGGCCCAGATGGTGTTCCAGGAGCACCGATCTGTCTGGACCTTGAGGTAGGGGTGCCGGTGCACGAATACGAACGCGTTCTCCGCATCTGCGAAGTTCAGCTCTCCGTACAGCAGATACCCGATCAGGTCGTTGGGGTGTCCGTCCGCCTGGGCGCGCAGTCGCATGCGCCGGCCGCGCTGCTCGCCGTACGTGCGCACGCCCTTCAAGATCGCCCGTTCGCCGTCGGCACCGAAGCGCTCGACCGCCTCCCTGGCGATCCAGGCGAACAACATGGCGTGATGTTCGAGGTCCAGTTTGTCTGTCATCTCTCTCCTTCTCGACGTGTGGAGCGTCTATGGGGTTTGTTCCCGGTCATTCCTGGTAAGGATCGCGACGGGCGCGATTGCCGAGGATCGTAGGTATTACACCATTTTTCGTGGTTTCTGTCAAGACGCCCCGTGGCCCCGAGGACGGAAAAACCGGCCGCCACGGCGGCCGATTTGATTCGGGTGTGTTTCAAACAAAATGAAATACACCCATTTGATTCTGGTTTGAGAATGCCCGGCATATCCGCCGGTGCTGCCGCTACAGCCCGTTGCCCTTGCCACGCATGCGCGGGTCGAGCACGTCCCGCAGCACGTCGCCCACCAGGTTCCAGGCCAGCACGAACAGCACGATCGCCACGCCGGGATAGATCACGATGTGCCAGTGGTCTGCCAGCGACGGGATCCAGTTCCGGGCGAAGTTGATCATCTGCCCCCAGTCGGCGTAACCCCGCTGCGCGCCCAGCCCCAGGAAGCTCAGGGCCGCGAAGTTCAGCACGTAGGCGCCGGTGTTCATCGAGGCGATGACCAGCACCGGGAAGATGGAGTTCGGCAGCAGGTGGCGCAGCAGGATGCGTTGGTTGCTGGCGCCGACGGTGCGGGCCGCCAGCACATATTCCAGCTCCCGGACCGTCAGGATGTTGCCCCGGATCACCCGGGCGTAGGTCATCCAGCCGAAGGAGATGATGGCTAGCATCCCGGTGACGATCTGCAGTTGAATCGGGTCGACCGGCTGGGAAGGGTTGTGCCCGAAGGTCAACACCGCCAGGACCTTGGCCAGGAACATCAAGGGACCGGCCTCCCCTCGCCCGTAGACCGTCTGCAACACGGAACTCAACGTGATCGCAGCCAGCAAGAAGGGGAAGGCCTGAAAGATCTCCGTGATTCGCATCAGCACCTCGTCGAGCAGGCCCCCGTAGTAGGCGGCCAGCGACCCGATGGCCAGGCCGATGGTGGCCGTGAAGATGGTGATCACCACCCCAACGCGAAAGGCCGTGCGCGTGCCCCACACCACGCCGTAGTAGATGTCGTACTGCCCCTCCGTCGTGCCGAAGCGATGTTCCTCGCTGGGGGGGCGGGGTGCCGAGCCGAACCCATCCCGCGGGATCATGTAGGGATCGCGCGAGTTCTCCGGCGGAGGCGCGATCCACGGTGCGAGCACGGCGATGACGGCGAAGGCCAGTAACAGCAGAATTCCGATCAGCGAGGTCGGATTGCTAAACAGTTTCTTGATCACTTTCATCGGTACACATCACCTCCAACGATGGCTGTCGGGCACGGTGCCCCGTCAGTGCAACCGGATCCGCGGGTCGATAAACCCGTAGAGCACGTCCACGAACAGATTCCCGCACAACAGGATGATGCTCGAGAACAGCGTGACCCCGAGCACCGAGATCACGTCCAACGACAGAGCCGCCTGGGCCAGGAACGAGCCCATCCCCGGATAGTTGAACACCGTCTCGGTGATCACTACCCCGTTGAGCAGGCTGATCAGCACCAGGCCGCCGATGGTGACGACGGGGATCAATCCGTTGGACACAGCGTGTTTCCAGATCACCACTCTCTCGGCCAGCCCCTTGGACCGGGCCGTGGTGATATAGTCCTGGCGCAACGTTTCCAGCATCGACGAACGCGTGACGCGCAGCATCAGCGCCCAGTTGAGGTAGGTCAACGTCGTGACCGGCAGGATCAGGTGCTTGAGGCCATCCAGGAAGATGTCGAAGCGCAGGTTCAGCAGCGCGTCCAGCGTGTTGATCTGCGTGTATCGCGTGAAGGCGCCGGATTGAACCACCTCCAGCGCCCAGTTGGACAGCCGGGAAGGGGGGAACCAGCCCAGCCGGGCGTAGAAGATCATCAACACAAGCAGGCCGAAGACGAAGGCAGGGATCGACCAGCCGACGATGCTGAACACGCGCAGAAGCTGGTCGGTCAGCTTGTTGTGGTTCACGGCGGAGACCACGCCCAGCCAGACGCCGATGCCGATCATGGGCACGGCCGACCAGAGCGCCAGCTCTGCCGTGGCGGGCAGGCGCCGGCCGATGACTGCGGCAACAGAGCTCGATCCGGTCTGGGAGAACCCCAGGTCGCCACGCAGGACGCCGCCCTTGACCTCTCCAGTATCGGGATCCTTTTGCCCCATGAGCCAATGCCAGTACTGCACGTGGATCGGGTCGTTCAGTCCGTATTTCTCGATCAAGCGGTCAAGGGCCCCCTGCCGCTTGGGCACGTCCTGCACGTACAGCGCGGCCCGCTCGTACGGGGTGAGCATGGAAATCAACAGGAACACGAACACGGTCACACCTGTGGCCAGGATGGGCAGGATCAGAAGCCGGCGGACGATATATGAGAGCATGATCAAACCTTCCTTCCGTTCCCCTCTGCGTCCGGCTGCGCCGGGGATGGGTGAGGGTCTTCCCCCGGCAGAGGGCGCCCCGGCTGCGCCGGGCATAGGTGCGGGTAGGGAGCCAGACCCAGGCCTGGCTCCCCATCCGATTCTTGTCAACGATCGACGAAAGGACGCTGCTTACGGTGCTTCCTTGGAGAGCGCGTAGATCCACGAGTACGGCGGCTGCCCGTAGGCCGCGTTGTAGTAGAAGCCCGTGATCCACTTCTGGAAGTGATAGCGGGCCAGCGGCTGGTACTCCCAGATGTTGACCGCCTCCTCCTGCGCCTTGAGCTGGATCTCCTCGTAGACTGGGCGGCGCTCCTCGACCGTCGTCAGCGTGGCTCCATCGCGGATCAAGGCGTCGTACTCAGCCGCCTGCTCCTCCGGCATGTTGATCACGCGGCCATAGGCGCCCTGCGAGTGGAGGAACGGGTGCACCCAGTTGTGCGGGTCGTGGTAGTCCTCGAGCCAGCCACCCACGTAGATGGGTAACACCCGGCTGCGGCGGCTGTTCAAGAGCACCGGCCACGGCATGCCGACGACCCCGATGCTGAAGCTGGGGTTGACGGCCTCGATGCCGGCCTTCAGGATCTCCGACGTCAGCCGGCGGGTCTCGTTCCCTGTGTTGTAGGCCATCTGGAAGTAAAAGCCCCGGCTCCAGATGTCGTCGTCATCCTCGCCGGCCGGGATGCCGTCCTTGTCCACGTCGGCCAGCTTGAACTCCTCCTCGCACTTGGCCAGGTCGTAAGTGTACAGCGGGGCCTCGCCCTCGCGGTAGCCCATCATCCCGGCCGGGATCGGCCCCTGAGCCTGGACGCCATCGCCGGACAGCGCGTCCTGGATCATCGCCTGGTAGTCGAAGCAATAACTGAAGGCCTTGCGGATGTGGATGTCGGTGAACAAGTCAGGCGGGATGCCGTTCCCGTCCAGCTCACCGCTGCCGATGTAGGGGTTGCCGCCCTCTACGTTGATGTTCCAGTTGAACTGGGCCGGCGTGATGGCGGGCCGCGGCAGATCGCGGTAGACCGTGAGGTAGCCGCCGGGGTTGACCTCTTCACAGTTTCCGTTTGCGTCGCACACGGTGTGGAAGTAGGGTTCAAGCTGCGGGCGATACTGCTCCGGCACGTAGATGTGGTCGGCGTCGCCAGCCTCGAGCATCGCCAGGCGCGTGCCCCACTCCGTGATGTTCTTGACCAGCACCCGCTTGATGCTCGCCGGGCCGCTGGGGCCACCCTCCCACATGGGCTCGGTGCGCCAGTAATCCTCGAAGGCGACCAGGACGGTCTCCTCGCCCGGGGTCCAGTGGTCCAGCATATAGGGGCCGGTGCCGTTGCCCACGTTGAAGAGCAGCGACTCCTCGGCCGGCGGGTCTGCCCACTTTGTCCACGTGGCGCAGTCGCCGTCCCAGTCGCCGTTCTCGATCATCCATTCCATGTCGGTGATGCCACCCAGGAAGTTCTGGGCCATCAGCGCCAGGAACCAGGGGGTGGCCACGTGGAGGTTATAGGTGACCGTGCCTGCCTCGTCATCGGCCACGACGGCGCCCTTGATCGCCTCGCACACTTCCACGAGTTCGGCGTCGCTCAGATCTTCCAACGCGGTCGTCTCTGGATCCTTGCCCAGGTAGGCGACGGCGAAATCGCCGATCGATGCCATGGACAGATCAGGTCCGAAGAAAGCCTCGTAGGTCATCCAGTGCGGCCCGTCGATCCGCCCCTGCAACATCGCCCGCTGCGTGGTGTACGCCACGTCGTGGGGTTCCAGTGTCCCGCCCTCGTGGAACTTGACCCCCTCGCGGATGTTGAAGACCCACTGGTCGCCCGCTTCGTTGATCGTCCAGTCAGTGGACAGGGCCGGGATGAAGCTGTCGGTCCGCTCGCGGTTGAACCAGACCAGACCCTCGTAGATGTTGCCCGACAGGGACGAGCTGGCGGTGTCGTACATCCAGGCCGGGTCCATGGTCTCCTGCTCGCCCGCGCCGGTGATGATGATGTACGTGTCCGGGTCCTTGAAATCGGGCGAGATCATAGCCATTGGTTCCTCGGTCGGCTCTGGCTCCGGCGTGGCGGTTACCACCTCGACGACAGTCTCGCCCTCGACGACTCGGGTGACCTCGACCTGGACGACCTCTGGCTCCGGCGCTGCTGGGGCGCACGCTCCTAGCAGCAGGCCGCCGATCACCACGATCGCCGTCAAAACATACCACTTTCTGCTATACATTTTCTCTTACTCCTGCCTCTTCTCTATTTATGTCTTTCTTTGGCTAACGGTGAACGTCGCGACTAACTTGTCGGGCAGGCTCAACCCTGCCCCCGGTCTGATATGTCTCGCTACCCATCACCCCCTTTCCGGCTCGCTCCAGCCGCCGGAATCCGGTTTCCCCACACGTGAAATGAGATTTGAGAGACGAGGAGTCTCCAGCGGCCATTCCGATCGCTGAGATCGCTGCATCGGCTGCCGGTGCAGCAAGAAGGCGAGCCTTTCGGTGGGCGTCCACCGAAATGAAGCGAGGCAGCCAATCTGGGGCTGCCTCGCTGTCAGCAAGAAGTGGTCCGACGACAGCCGAAACACACGATGAGTGTACCACGCCCGGCGGTAGCTTTCAATACCCTGTGGGGTAGTCTTGTCCTCTACTCAAGGACAGTTTCATCCTATACTGGAGGGTAGGTTTTTAAGGCGAAATCCGTCTCGAAAATGAACCATGGCCCGGTCTACACGATAAATTATACGGAGGGTCGCTGTGTGGCTGAGACGGTGAGGCGCATATGGATACGATCCGGATTCTGGTGGCCGACGATCACCCCGTAGTCCGCGAGGGAATCTGCGGCCGGCTCGCCCGGGAGGAGGATTTCCTCGTCGTGGGCCAGGCTGTGGATGGTGGCGAGGCAATTCGCCAGGCACAGAGGCTGTGCCCAGACGTGGTGCTGTTGGACGTGGCCATGCCTGGGCCAGGCGCGGTGCCGGTGTTGGAGGAACTGCGCCAGGCGGTTCCACAGGCCCAGGTGTTGGTACTCTCCGCATTCGACGACGACCGGTACGTCTTCGGGACGCTGGAGGCGGGGGCAGCGGGGTATCTGTTGAAGGACGAACGGCTCTCGACACTCGTCGATGCCGTGCGGGCAGTCGCCCGGGGGGAATCCTGGCTCAGCCCGCGCGTGGCTTCCAAGGTGACCCATCGAGCGCTGGGGAAAGCCACGGGTGCTTCAGGTCCACCGCTCACCAATCGGGAGCAGGAGGTATTGCGTCTGATGGCACAGGGCAAGGAGAACGCCGAAATCGCCGACACGCTCGTCATCAGTGAGCAGACGGTGAAGTTCCACGTCGGCAACATCTACGCCAAGCTGGACGTGAACTCCCGTACGGCGGCCGTGGTGGAGGCAATCCGCCAGGGATGGGCACACGTGTGAACGCAGGCGTCAGGTTGAGGCTAAGGTTGTTGCTGCTCCTGCTCCTGCTGGCCCTGATCACCTGGGCGTTGATCTTCCCCAGGCGGTTGGTGGCCGATGGAGGTGGGCAGGATGCGGGCGTCCAGCTCGTTCAGATAGAAGCGAAGCCGGGTGCGGATCGACCGGCCGGGCGAGCCGGGCAGCGGGTTGGCGGCGCGATCCCCACGCTGCCGGTCGTCGTCTCGCTGGCAGTCACCTGTTCCGTGGCCTGCGCGGTGGCCGTCCGCCGTTCCAACCACGTGGCCTTCGAGCGCGTGTTCAGCCAGGGACTGGTCTATCTGGCGGTGAGCACGCTTCTCCTCGCGGCGTATTTCATCTCACTGACACTCCTGGCTGCCCTGATTCCGCTATCCATCGTGGGACGCGTGATGGTGGCCGCTTCCGTAGCCCTGGCCGCCGCCGCCGCGCTGCGACCATTGCAGGATCGCGTCCAGCGCCTGGCCCACCGGTTCTTCTACGGCGGCTGGTACGATTATCCGGACCTGGTGGAGCAGGTCGGCCAGGCGCTGGCCGGCGCGCTGGAGCCGGAGACGCTGGTCGACGTGCTGGTGCGCCGGGTGCCGCTGGCCATGCATCTGCCCGGGGCTGCGCTGTGGTTGGAACGTGGGGGGGACATGGATCTCGCCGCTGCGTCGGGGATGGACGTCCCGAGCATACAGGCGTGGGCGCGGGGCAGCGGGGCGACCGTGCTGGACGAGTTGGAACTGACCGGCAGCCACGCCATGGTGCCCCTCACCGTGGGCAGCCAGGTCGTCGGGCTGTGGATGCTGGGCGCGCGGCCAGCCGGGGAATGGGGGCCGGAGGACGGACGCATTCTGGCGGCGCTGGGGCGCCAGGCGGCCCTGGCGGCCCAGGACGTGCGCCTGATGACGGCGCTGCGGGTCACTGTGGAAGAGGTCGAGGAAATGCAGCGCCGCCTGCTGGCGGCCCGGGAGGAGGAGCGTGCCGACCTGGCCCGAGATCTGCACGACGGCGTCGTCCAGGATCTGATCGGTCTGCGCTACCGGCTCGAGTCGCTCGAGGAGGAGGAGGGGGAGGATGCCGCCCAGGTGGGCGAGATGCACGCCCGCGTCGGGGTGCTGATCGAAGAGCTGAGGCGGCTGTGCAGCGACTTGCGCCCGTCGGTGCTGGACCGGTCCGGCCTGGTGCCGGCGCTGCGGCTCCTGGCGCACGACTTGACCGCGCGCGGGTTGCCGGTAGACGTACATCTGGCGGACCTGTCGCTCCCCGATGAAGTGGCCATCGGCCTGTATCGCATCGCCCAGGAGGCCTTGTCCAACGCCTGGCGCCACGCCGAGGCGTCGCGCGCGACGGTGACCCTGACCCGCAAGGGGAATGAGGTGCTGCTGACCGTCGTCGACAATGGCCGCGGTTTTGATCTGGACGCGGTCCAGGGCCGGGATGGGTGCTTTGGCCTGCGTGGGATGCAGGAACGGGCGGAGGCGCTGGAGGGGGATCTGGAGATCGAGAGCGTCCTGGGGGAGGGTGCCCGGGTCACGGTTCGGTGCGACGTGCCGGGTCGACAGGTCCGGGATGGAAGTCTGCTGCGCGAGCTGGCGGAGGGGAAGGCCCGGCGGCGCACCGCACGTGACGGGCTGCGGGTTTCGGGCCTGGATCGCGGGTTCCGATGGGATCTGTGAGTCACGGGGCTTGCGTGAGCTCGCCGAGGTTGTAGGCGCGAAAAATCTCCGGGACGAGCACCCGTGTGCCCGGCGCCATGTGCTGGACCTCCTGCTCGAACTGCGCCAGGTCGATCCGTTTCAGGGGAGGCGCGACCTGCCCCGATGGCACGACGAGGGGGCGGATCGGCTTGGACAGGGGGCGGCCAAAATCGTCCCAGTGCACCGGAATGACGACCTGCGGTCCCACCCTGCGCAACAGCGCTTCCCAGGTGGGGCGGGCGCCCGGCAGCTTGATGGTCAGCACCTCGGCCGGAACCGCCGGCCCCGGACAGTGCAGCAGGCGGAATCCGTCGACCTCGATCAGAAATCCGAAGCACCGATCCATCCGGTAGTCACGGGCGCGCAGCGGTGGGTACAGATCGTGGCGCAGCGATCCACGGAAGGGCTGCCATCCCGCGAACGCGACGTGCCCGGCAGGAAGGACGTCGACCTGGAAATCCCCCAGTGCCAGCCGGTCGCCAACGTCGATCTCGCGCATCTGTCCCGCCGGGACACCGGAGACCGCCAGCAGCCGGCAGGTATTGGCCGACCCCAGCGCAGTAGCTCCCGTGTGTTGCACGACGTTGGGCACGTCCAGCAGGTGATCGACGTGCGCGTGCGTCACCAGGACGAAGTCGCAGCGCGGGATCTTCTGGGCCACGAGCGCGTGATCGGAGCGCACGCGCCCGAGCCCCATGCGCCAGAACGGGACCCGCGTGACGTAGGGATCGATCAAGAGGACCTGGCTGCCCGTGTCCAGCTCAATTCCCCCCACGCCCAGCCAGCGAAACCGAATCACCCGTTTCTCACTTCGCCCACAGTCCCCCCGTCTCCGCCATCCAATCCACGATCCTGTCCGCTGCCCGGGTCACGTCGTTGTCCGATATGTCCAGCTCCAACGTCGGCAGGCGCGATTCAGCAACCAGCCTGCGGATTAGCTTCTGCTCCTGGACGAATACCTGCAGGTCGTCGTATTGGGATGGGTTGCCGGAGACCTTGAGTCTCTCCCTGCGCGCCTCCTCGAAGGATGCCGGCGTCCGCGTGCAGAACACCAGGTGAAATCCCAGCCTGACCAGCCGCTCCTCAAGCCAACCGAAGTCATAATCCGTGTCGTAGGCCTGCAGTTGGTAGGCTCGGGTGGAGATGTGGAACCGGTCCACGATCCACGAGTAGTACTCCAGGAGCTCGAACAGCCGGACCCACGTCCGGTAGGTCTCCATCGCCCGATCCGCTTCGTGAGGCGCGAAGTTGATGAGCCCGCGCCCCCAGGGGAAGTTCGTAAAGCCGCACCACTCCGCGGATACAATTGGAGAATGGTAGCGGTACTTGCGTGGCCCCACAAACCGCGGATGCTCGTTCAGTGTGAACGCGATCTCCGTCTTGAAGGTCAACCGCGTGCCTTCAAGGATCACCTTGGGACACAGTTTGGAGGGCATATCACTCCTTGTCTATCCCCAGCACCGCTCCCGACCGGGGCGCGAGCGTTGCGCCGCTGATTCGCCCGCCGGTCACCTGCGCCGGGCCACCGGCCCACAGGTCGTGCAGGCGGGTGCCATCGGCGAACAAATCCTGGGCGGGCACGTCGAGTTCGTAGCCGGCTGGACCGGTGTTCAAGGCGACCACCAGCGTCTCCTCCTCTCCCTGGCGGGCGAACGCGTACACGCCGTGCCGGTCGTCGGCGTGGAGCCGAAGGTAGCGCCCGCGCCGCAGGGCGGGATGGTCGTGACGCAGGCGGATCGCCCGGCGGAACCAGTCGAGCAGGTCGTCGTCCCAGCGGGCCTCATCCCACGGGAAGGTGCGCCGGCAATCCGGGTCGTGCCCGCCCTCTATGCCGATCTCGTCGCCGTAGTAGACGCAGGGCGCGCCGGGGAAGGTCATCTGGAACAGCGTGGCCAGCTTGAGCGCATCCTTGTCCCTCTGGACGAGCGTCAGGAAGCGCGGCTCGTCGTGG
>Ga0180438_10007472_pt1 | contig 14237 bp, 14 predicted proteins | sample SS_ome_12_FD_132455 | JGI IMG/M metagenome (GOLD analysis project Ga0180438, IMG submission 132455) | Hypersaline lake sediment archaeal communities from the Salton Sea, California, USA - SS_3_D_2 metaG | ecosystem: Environmental > Aquatic > Non-marine Saline and Alkaline > Hypersaline >... | reverse complement strand
TGTCCAATGGTCACAGCGGCCTCAGGGGCACCCTGCTCGATCAACTGGTTGGCTTCCGCACAGTAGCCGTATAGGTCTTTCTCACGTGCCTTTGCCATGTCCCACCTCCTTCTTCACCTCATTTGGAGACAGTGGCCTTATGTCCATCTTGTACACTCCTATTATCCTATTTTTTGCCCGAATTGTCAATAGTGCGCGTTGGAAGTATAATTGGGTGATCCTGGTGCAAGGGAGATCCATGCGGTGCCCCTGTCTATGCCCTTTCGTCGTCAATATGCGGAAATTGCTCGTGCTCGAGAGATAGCCGAGATTCTGATCAAGAATGGCCTTGGCTTTGTGGTGGAGCAGTTGGGCCTGGCGCGGTTCCTGTCAGTGTGGAGACGCCGGCGCGTGGAAGGGGCGGCTTCCGACACGAGCACGCTCTCGGTTTCGGAGCGCGTCCGGCGTACGCTGGAAGAGTTGGGACCGACGTTTATCAAGATCGGTCAGGTGCTCAGTGGGCGTGCTGACCTGCTGCCAGCGGAATACATCCGGGAACTGACCAAGTTGCTGGACGCCGCACCGCCAGTGCCGACGCAGCAAATCGTGGCATGCATTGAAGAGGAGTTGGGCGCGCCGTTGACCGAACGGTTTGGCTCGTTTGAGCCGCAGCCAATAGCCAGTGCCTCCATCGGCCAGGTTCATAGAGCCACATTGTCCGATGGTCAGAGGGTGGTGGTGAAAGTGCAGCGTCCGGGCGTAGAGCGGATGGTGATGGCCGACCTCGACTTGTTGGCGCGACAGTCGCGCTTTCTGGAGCGGCGCTCAGCGCGCGCACGGGAATCGCACCTGGTTGAAATCGTCGAGGAGTTGAGTCAGGCCCTTCGCGATGAGTTGGACTATACTGTGGAAGGTCGCAATGCTGCTCGTCTGCGACGCAACCTCTCTGACGACGCGAGGGTCATCATCCCCCAGGTACATTGGAGTCACAGCACCCGGCGGGTGCTCACGATGGAGGCTCTGGAAGGGTTCAAGCTCACAGATGTGCAGCGGCTGCGTCAGGAGCGGTACGACCTGCCTGCTGTGGCTGAGGTCATGGTAGATCTCTACCTGCATCAAGTGTTCGTGGATGGTTTTTTCCACGCCGATCCTCATCCAGCTAACATCATGGTGTGCGACAATAGGATCGGTATGATGGATTTTGGCATGGTAGGGCAGTTGACGCCAGCGACGAGGAAATCGCTGGGTTCGCTGTTGTTGGCGTTGTTGGCCCAAGATAGCCAGACAGTGGTGCGGGTGATCTTGCGCATGGGGGCTGCCAGCCGCGGCACCGACCCGGCAGCGGTGGAGCGAGACGTGCAACGGTTGTTGATGCGCTACTATGGTTTACCCCTGGAAGTGATGCCCATCGGTGAGGTATTGCAAGAGGTGCTGACGGCCGCTTTCAAGCATCACATCCATCTGCCGCCCGATCTGGCATTGCTTGTCCGTATGGTGATTGTATTAGAAGGAGTGGCGTTGGGTCTGGATCCTGGCTTTAACTTGGCAGAGATGGCCAAGCCTTTTGGCGAACATCTGCTGCGCGAACGTTTCTCTTGGCAGCGGTTGCAAGACGAGGCGCTGCAGACAGTGGGTACAGCCAGCCGCCTGATGCAAGACCTGCCTCAGCGTGCCGAATCTTTGATGGAGCGGCTAGGGGATGGGGCGGTAACGCTGGGCATTGACCTGCGTCAATTGACCCGCATCATCGCCAAGTTTGATAGCATGGTCAGCCGTCTGGCTTTCAGCGTCGTGGTAGCGGCGCTCATCGTCGGTTCGGCGGTTGTCATTCACGGTGGGGCAACCGAGTGGAATTTTCTGGGCTTGAGTTTGCCCATTGCGCACCTCAGTTTTGTGCTGGCGGTCGTCATGGGAGCTTGGCTGCTAATATCTATCGTTCGCTCCCGGGGACCATAGAGCCAGGGTGAGCGATGAACCTAAAGAGGAGTTGGTGGGTATTACTTGAGCGGAGCATTGGCATTTCCTGCCCGGTTCGCTTTATCTGAGGCGAACCGGTCGGACTAGCAAGGTATAAATATGACTTCAGATAAGAAAAAATTGCCGGAAGGGTGGACGACGCTGCTCTTGTTGGCTGGCATGGTCATGAGCGTCACCTGGGCGATGTCTTCTGCCCGCTGGATAGAGGGCCTTCAAGTCATTGAATGGGTCGCTCTTGCTGGGTTGGCGGCAGGTATTCTTTTGGCTAAAACTCGTTTTCCAGCGTCGGTGGCGCATCTCTTTAGCCTGGTATATGGTGCGGCCTGGATCGGTTACTTGGGGACGACGCTTCTTCCTCTGGCGTTTGCCCCTCGAGAGCGGCTGCTGGAGTTGGGCTATCACATTAACGCCTGGCTATGGAAGGTTATTCATGGTGGCAGCAGCAGCGACAGTTTGATGTTCATTCTCTTCCTGTCGTGTGTCGTCTGGCTGTTCGCTTACGTGGCTGCCTGGGCCACTTTCCGTACCCATCGTATCTGGTGGGCTATCCTTCCCACTGCGACGGTGCTACTCATTAGCGTTTACTGGGGGCCACCGCGCCTGTTGATGTTCCTCATCGCCTATGTGGGGTTCATGTTGCTCTTTTTCATCCGCTTTAACCTCTTCTGCCAGCAACAGGCCTGGATCAAAGCCCACGTGCGATATGATTCAGAGATCGTGTGGGATTTTTTGCGGTACGGTTTGGCTTTCATCGTCGTCGTGATGGTTCTGGCCTGGGGTGCGCCGGGAGCCGCTGCCAGCGAGGAGATGGCTACCTTCTGGACCAGGTTTTCAGAGCCGTGGGAGCGAGTAAAGGACACGTGGAACCGTTTGTTCTTCACGTCGCGTTATTACGGCGATGCCCGGCCTAACCTCTTTGGCGAGACGATGTCGCTAGGGGGAGCAGTGCACGTCGGCGATCAGGTGGTGATGGATGTGGCGTCGCCAGGTGGGCGCTACTGGCGGGCGACGGTGTACGACGAGTACACCGGCAGCGGATGGCAGAACAACGACGAAGGGATAGCCTATCTGGACTTCTACGATCCAGACTTTGTCGTTCCTCAATTTGAAATGCGTCGGTTCATCACCCAAACGTATACCTCTTACCTGCCGGGACGCACGCAATTATTTGCGGCAGCCCAACCGGTGGGTGTGGATCGGCCCACCAAGGTCCGTGCCAGCCGAGTGCCTGGCCGCCTGCCGGAAGATGGTCGTCCGGGTGAACTGTTCAACGCCTCCATGATCTATGCGCGTGCGCCGCTGGAGGGCGGCGAGAGTTATCGTGTCCTTTCGGCCATCCCAGCCGCCGACGGGGACAGCCTGCGGGCGGCTGGTACCGATTACCCACAGTGGGTCAAAACACGTTATTTGCAGTTGCCCGATTCACTCCCTCAGCGAGTGCGAGATCTGGCGGAGGAGACTACGCGCGACCAAACCAACGCCTACGACAAGGCTACAGCCCTGGAGACTTATCTGCGCCAGACGATCAAATACAACGACTTGATCGATTCGCCGCCGCCGGATCAGGATCGGGTGGATTGGTTTCTCTTTGATCTGCAAGAAGGCTATTGCGACTATTACTCTTCGGCCCTGGCGGTGATGGCCCGGGCGATCGGCATCCCAGCCCGGGTGGCCGCGGGCTATGCGCGAGGCGATTACAATGATGAAGCGGGTGTTTATCGAGTGCGTGACCACCATGGGCACGCCTGGGTCGAGATTTTCTTCCCGCGTTACGGCTGGATAGAGTTTGAGCCAACAGCCTCCGAGTCTCCAATTGTCCGGCCTCGCCCCGCGTCCGCCAACACAAATGACGCCGGGCGCAACAGGGGGTTCCCGGGCGAGGAGGATGAACTTGATCGCCTGCGGGATATGATGGACGATGATTACTACTCACTCCCGCCGCCTGGAATGGGCAGGCCGTGGTGGGTGACGGCCTTGTCGATCGTGGGTGCGCTTCTTGCCGTGGCTTCAGTGATCGGTGGCGGTTACTGGTGGCTGGAAGAGCAAGGCATGGCCCACCTGGGGTTGGTGCAAAAGGTTTATGGGCGCATGACCCGCTTTGGTCACTTGTTGAATGTGCTGAGGCAGGAATCCCAGACACCCTACGAGTACGCGGCAGAGCTGAGTGCCGAGATACCGGCGGGCCGGAAGGCGATAGATCGCATCACCGCTCTGTTTGTGGAAGATCGGTTCAGCCCGCGCATGGCAAATGAAGAAGAATCGGCCACCGCGTGGCGCAATTTGCGACCCAGGATGTGGCGCCGCTGGTTCAGCCGCTGGCTAGAACGGTTCCAGGCCACGTCAGAACAAGATAGCTCATCGCCAAACGACAATGACTAGCCGGAAGATCGGCGGCCAATAAAATGACCTCCCCGAGTTCACAAAGGGGAGGTCATGGTATGCCTGATGCTAACTGCGCTGCGAGAAACTTTTTGCTCGATCCAGCGGTCAAAGAGAGCCTTTTTGATTCGCCACTGCTGCCCCACCTTGAAGGCCGGAATCTTGTCCTCGCGAGCCAAATCGCACACTGTCTCCCTGCTAGCCAATCGCTCCTCGGATGCGCCGGGCCAATTCGATAAAGGCAATGGAGTAGATCACGTCTTGAGAGCGAGGACGCGGCAACGTCACTGGCAGATTGACCGTGATCTGACCTGGCCGTGCGGTCATGACGATCACCCTGTCGGCCAGCAGGATGGCTTCCTGGATGTTGTGAGTCACCATGACCACTGTTTTGCGGTGGGTCTCCCAGATTCGCAGCAGTTCCAGGTTCATCCGCTCGCGCGTCAGGGCATCCAGGGAGCCAAAAGGTTCGTCCAGCAGTAGGATGTCGGGATCTTGGATCAGTGCGCGGGCGATGGCCACTCGCTGGGCCATGCCACCGGAAAGCTCGTGAGGGTAGTTTTGCTCAAAGCCTTCCAGCCCTACCAGCCGGATCAGGTCGGCGGCCTGCTGCCGGGCCAAGGTGGCATCCAGCTCTTGAATCTCCAGCGGCAGGGTGATATTGTGCATGGCCGTGCGCCAGGGCATGAGGTTGGCCTCTTGAAAAACGATGCCGATCTCGCCGCATGGACCGTTGAGTGGCTCCCCGCGCAGATAGACTTGGCCGCTGGTGGGCGATAGCAGCCCGCCTATCACGCGCAACAACGTGGACTTGCCACACCCGGAGGGTCCCACCACGCAGACGAATTCGCCCTGACCCACCTGGAATGAGACATCATCCAGTGCCCCTAGCCCGCCCTGTGGAGAGGGAAAGGTCACACTGATGTGCTCGGCCCTCAGAACAGACCCGTCCATCGATAAAGGCGTAGACAGTCCAGTTGAGGAGATCGTTTCCTTCATGGTCAGGGTTTCTCGACGAAATCATTGGTAAACATGGTAAATACATCTACCTCGGTTTCGATCTGCCCACTCTGGCGCATAAAGGCCTGTGAGACTTCCCAGGCAGCTGGGTCAGAGTGGCCCAGGTCGTTGGCGTGCCAAAAGTTGAGGCTCTCTTCTAGCACTGCCCTTTGTAGCGGCGCACTATCGTCGTCAATCTCGGGAACGTAGCGCAGGCAGATGTCAAAGGCAGCGTCCGGGTTGTCTAGCGTTTCGCTCAAGCCGCGCAATGCGGCGCGCACGATACCGCGTACCAGTTCTGGCTCTTCGGCGATGGTCTGTTCGTTGGTGATCAGGCCGTTGGAGATAAAATCAATGTAATCGGCCACAGGAATGACGCTCACATCGTACCCTTCCTGGCACAGTCGTACCGGCGCGTTCATGGCATAGACCACAGCAGCGTCCACCTGGTCAGTCACCAGGCTCTCAACCTGGGTATAGCCAATGGTGATCAGGTTCACGTCGGCCGGGTTCACGCCAGTGGCATCGAGAAGCGCCTGCCAGCCAATGTAGCTGGCCCCTTGAAGAGCGGGAATACCGACAGTTTTGCCAACCAAGTCGTGTGGCTCGTTCAGCGGATCGAGCGAGGCCACTGCTACCGGAAAGCGGCGATACCAGTTCATGACGTAGACCACCGGCAGACCTTGGTTACGGGCCAGAATCACCTGGTCACCGCTGCCGACGACAAACTGCATTTCGCCGGTGCCAACCAGCTTGAGCAGATCGGTATCAAACCCGTAGTCAAACTCGATCTCCAGGCCTTCCTCGGCAAAGTAACCTCTCTCGACCGCAACGTAAAAGGGCGCGAACTGTACGTTGGGGATAAAACCCATCGCCAGTGTGATGCTCTGCAATTTGGGTGCAGGTGTGGTCGCCGGCGTAAACGTCGCCGCCGGTCTAGATGTGGCTGCTGGTGTGGGTGTGGCCGTCGGCGCTGGTGTCACGCACCCGCTTGAGACCACAGCCAGGAGCAACGCGATGATACATCCTATCTTTGTCATTTTTCCTCCCTTTCTTCCTTCTACCTTCTTTGCCAGCTCAGGAACACATTCTCCGTCAAAACGACCAACAGATACAGGATCAATGCGATGTTGACCAGCGTAAAGAGCGCCACAAACATGAGTGGCGTGTCAAAATTGCCCCGCGCTACGTTGATCAGGAAACCCAGGCCGCGGTCGGCAGCGACGAACTCGCCCACCACCGCGCCGATAACTGACAAGGTCACGCCTACCTTGAGCCCGCCCAGCAGTATCGGCAGCGCCGAGGGCACCTCCAGCAGGGTGAGCATCTGCCAGCGCGTGGCCCGCAGCGAGCGCATCAACTCGACCAGTTCTGGCTCCACGGAGCGGATGCCGATCATGGTGTTGACCAGCATGGGGAAAAAGATGGTCAACGCACAGACCAACACTTTGCTCAACTGGCCGGTGCCGAACCAGATGACCAGCAGTGGGGCCAGGGCAACGACGGGCACCGATTGCGAGGCTACGATATACGGCGAGATGAGCCGTTCCAGCGAGCGGGACTTGGCCAGTAGGTAGCCCAGCACGGTGGCGGTGATCAACCCCAGCGCCAGTCCGCCAAAGATCTCCGCCAGGGTGATGCGGGCATGCCACCACAGCCGCCCAGTGGCCAGCACGCTCGCCAGCTTGGCATAAACCTGCCCCGGCGAGGGCAAGATGAATGGCGGATAGCCCCCTAGCCAGACGATCAATTCCCATAGTCCCAGGGACGACACTAGCGCCAACGGCAGCAGCAGATACTCCCGGCGCCGGAGAATGAGGCGGATCAAGGTTCGCATGAAGAAGACCCAGCGGCTAGACCAACTCGTGGAATCTCCGGCAGGCATGTCAGTTGTCACTTGTCGTTTCTGTTCGAACAAAAGCCCTCCGGCAAAACCAAACAAAAAACCCCAAAGACACCTGTCTTCGGGGCGTAATCACACACGAACAATGGGCAACAATGCTCCACCCAAGCTAATGCCGTTGTAGGTGTGGCAGCCTTCTCTCATCCGGACTGTACCGTCGGCTCCGGCCTGGGTGGCGAACTCGGCAACCATCAATCTTGTCGCTCCGAACTCGTCGCTTGAACCGGATCTGCCTTGCGGCTCGCGGGCTCAATGTGCGGCGTTCACCGTCACATCCTACCGCCGGTCGGGAATTGGCCTGCCATCTCGTAACAGGCAAACCTCACCCTGCCCCGAAGGTTGTGAGTATTATAGGTCTCATTGACCGTTTTGTCAACTGGCCTTTCTGCGGAGGAGCATAATGCTGGACACGGCACTTCACAGGGATGGATGCGCCGTGAGATCGTTCTCATGTCTTACTCTCGTTGCCCGGCACCACAGCGGCAATGACCAGCGTTGCCACGCCGTACATCGCTGCCGCACCAAGGAACACACTGGGCAGTCCCCAGCTCACCGCCAGCGCGGCCCCGATCATTGGCGCGGCCGCATTGGCCCCTGCCACCATGCTGGTGTCCACGCCATAGACAGCGCCGAAGCGGTCCTTGGGTGCCAACGCGGCCTGCAGCGCACTGATCGAGGCCAGAATACCGCCCATGGCTGCTCCACTGAGCGCCCTCAGAATCAGCAGTTGTGTGGGAGTCTGTACACCTGCCATGGTTCCATGCAACACGCAGGCGATCGCACCACAGACTAGTAGGATGCGTCGATAGCCGATCATATCGCTGAACCGGCCCAGCGCCACCGCTGCCACGGCGGAGGCGGCTGCTCCGAATCCCTCGATGGTGCCGGTAAGGGAGGCTACTTTTGTCCCCGCTGCTGCAATTTCCTGGACGAAAAGAGGGAGCATTGGACCAACGACACGCATCCCCATGCGCATCAGCACGCGGATGGCAAAGACGATCACCAGCGCTCGCGTGTGCAGTACCATCACCACACCGTCCCACAGATGGGGCTTCTTCCGGCTGTCCGCTTTTTCCGGGGAGATGAACTCCTCGTGCACCAACGCAGACACCAACACTCCGGCGCTAAAGAGGAGTCCCCCCGTGACCCAGAATGTGGCCCGATAGCCCAGATGATCGGCTATCAGACCGCCCAACATCGGGCCCACCGACGCGCCAGAGTAGATGGCCATTTGCAGCAGCCCTAGAGCGTACCCCCGGCGCTCAGGGGGAGTGCCGCTAGCCACCAGCGTCGTCGCAGCAGGTACGGTGCCCGTCAGCGCACCCTGAATCGCTCGCAAGGCGACCAACTGGCCTACGTTTTGCGTGAAGCCCATCAAGGCAGTGACTACCGATCCACCGAACATGGCCCGCACGACCATGATCTTGCGCCCGTAGCGGTCGGCCAATGAACCCCACAGCGGTGCGACGGCGGCCATGGTCACGGCCTGTGATGAGAGGAGTAGGCCAGACCAGAACTCGACCTCTTTTAGCTGCGTCACCCCTAACTCCTGTACATAGTAGGGCATAAAGGGCATGAACACCGTAAAGCCAGAGAGGGCTATCAACTCCGCCATCCAGATGGCAGCCAAGTTGCGTTGCCAAGGTTTCCCGAACCTCAAGTTTGTCACGTCGATCTTCATGAATTCTGTTATCTCCTCGCAACAGACTGCTGGTTACCAATCTCATTGCTGAGCACATAGCCGATGGATGGTTATTCTAACCGAAGGAGAGCGTAATGTCAATAACGCCTCCCTCATTTGCCCCAATTTGGTTGAAATTCACCCTTTGCGCCTGATCTTTGACCGTTTCCGCCGGGTATGGTATACTTTCCCATGGCTGCCCTATTTCCATGCTGTCATCGGATCGGGGGGAATGGACGTCACCGCCGTGAGGAGGGCATAGTGAACGAACCGGTCCTGGTCCTCAATTTAAATTTCGAGCCACTGGGCGTTTGCACTCTCAAGCGCGCCATGGGCATGATCGTCGTGGGGAAGGCAAAGGTGTTAAAGAACGGGCGGGGTTACGTTCGGACCCCGTCGCGCGCGCTGCCTCGTCCATCGGTCATCCGTCTGGGCCACCTGATACGTCGCCCTCGCCTTCGTGTGAGGCTGGTGAAAAAGGAGGTCTTTCGCCGCGATGGCCATCGTTGTCAGTACTGTGGTCGGCAAACGTCGCAGTTGACCGTAGATCACGTGATTCCTCGGCGCTTGGGAGGCCAACATCGGTGGGACAACCTGGTATCAGCCTGCCCTGTCTGCAACCGCAAAAAGGGCGGCAAGAGCCTGGAGGCGACGTCTATGCGGCTTCTCCGCTCACCGCGCGAGCCACTCCCTACAGCCCTTTACCGTTTTGGTCAGTACCTACAGGAGAACAAAGACTGGCGTCCGTTTTTGGAAGGTTGGTAGGGAGGTAAGGAGAGACAGTGTGACTGCACTTTGGCAGGAATGGAAGGAAAAGATCGGCGACAGGCTGCACGCCGCTGTGGATCGGGCGCTGGAAAGCAGCTCCGTGGCTCTGTACGACCAGTCACTGCGCGACATGGAAGACTATATCCGTCATGTGGAAGAAGCCGCCGTGACCATGAAGGCTGCCGCTGAGGGGAACAAGCGCCGCCTGGCCCAGTACCAGGCCGAAGCAGAGATCCTCGACACTCGACTCGACCAGTTGCTGGCGGAGGGCCAGGCAGAGCAAGCTCCAAGGGTGCAGCAAGCGCTGAACGTCAAAAGACAACAGATCTCTGAGACGCAGACACAGATCGAACGGCAAGAAGGACAGCGCGCTGCTCTGGCGCACAACTGGCAGATGCTCAAGGAGCGATTAGTGGTGCTGCAGGGCGAGCGGGGATCGGTGGTTGCCCTGGTGGCCTTGGCCAAAGCGCAGTGGACGATGGGCAGTATCGAGCACACGTTGGGTGGGCTGGCCAGCCTGAGCGACGATTCAGAGGTTGGAGCCATGGCAGGACATATCTTACAACGTCTGAACGAGGCAGAGGCGCGCTTGGAGCTGGTGGATGTGGATGTCGAGGTGGCCAAGGCTGTGGCAGCCATTGAGGAAGCACGGGTGGAAGAGCAACTCTTGGAACGTCGCCGTCGCCTGGGTCTGGCCCCTGAAGAAGCGGAGGAAACTCGGGAAGAAGAGGCGGCGGAAACGCCAGAGGATGAAGCACCTGACGCTGAGTCCACCGGGCCAGAAAAGGAAGAGCCTACACCAGCGACGCCACAGTCGTGACGGTTCTTCTCTACGTGTTGGCAATCCGCTTTCCCTAGCTGCTAAAGCGGGTCCACAAGTTGAGGGTGCGGCGTAGCTGGGAGAGATGGGCGTCTGCAGATGTCTCGCTGTTTTGGGGCAGGCAGCGATCGAGATGCTCATTGAGCAGCATCAGCCCCACCTGGTTCAGCGCCGCGCGGGCGGCCAGCAACTGGGTAATGATATCGTGGCAGTCACGGTGTTCGGATACCAGGCGCTGCAAACCCCGCACCTGCCCTTCTATTCGTCTTAGCCGCTGGAGCAATGCCTCTTCGCCTGGCGACAGCGTCTCTGCAGGGTTCTGTTGGGCGGTCATCTTGTTTGCTTTCTGTCTACAAGCCTGCGTTGTTCAGCTCAGATGACTGTTGCTCGGCCCTAAGTCGTTCCAATTCCTCTTCCAATGTTTCCAGCTCTTCAATCATTGCTGGCGGCACCGAATGGGCTGGCAGACGTGCCTCTAAGTCAGCAATCTGCTTCTCCAATTCCCGAATGCGCACAGCTCTCTCTTTTAGACTCATGTTGCCCCCTCGACAGAGTCCGCCACTTCCGCTTTGGATGAGCAGTCATGGATTTAGATTCTCTCCACGTGTTTGAAGGTCCCGTTTTAGGGCCTGAGAAGTTTTTCAAAACGGGCTTGACATGGCGGCAAGGATATGTTATACTATCAGAGTATACCCCTGGGGGGTATGGGTGCACGGCTGAAGTATACGCCGAAATGGCTTGATTGTCAAATCTTTTGTTGGGGTGAGGGGGAGAATTGGACCGACGCGGAGGCATAACATGGCCACGGTGAATTTCACGAAAGCGCAAGCCACAGCCATTCCTCATGTGGACGATGACAAGTGTGAGGCTTGTCGCCGCTGCCTGGCGCGGGCTGTTTGCAAGAGCAAAGCCATTTTGCAACTGGATCCTGGCGAGCCCCCGTTCATTGACAGCAATCGGTGTTATGCCTGCTATGTCTGCATCCCAGCCTGCCCCAACGGGGCCATTGTTCGCAACGGGCACGAATGATGCAATGAGCGATCGTGGAGGTGGGGAGGAAAGCGTATGGAAGAGATGAGTTTTTCCCTGACGCCAAGCGATGAACCACGCGGTGACAAAGAACGTCGCGAGGTGGAAGACTTGGTCATCATCGGTGGAGGGCCGGCCGGCTTCACTGCCGCCTTGTACGCGGCGCGGGCGCTGCTCTCGCCGCTGGTGCTGGTGGGGCAAGCGGCGGGCGGCCAGGCGGCCACGACGGAAGTTATGGAGAATTACCCTGGTTTCCCGGAAGGTGTGGGCGGCCTGGCACTCGCCCAGTCAATGCAAGACCAGGCAGAAAAGTTCGGCGCACGGGTGGTGTTTGAGCGGGTCACAGCCGTCGACTTTTCGACACGTCCTTTTCGACTGACAACGTGGGGTGGCGAGGTCCGGGCCCAGACGGTCATCGTTGCCACGGGAGCGCTGCCGCGCAAACTGGGTGTGCCGGGTGAGGAAAAGTTTATCGGGCGAGGCGTTTCCTTCTGTGCCACGTGTGATGGGTTCTTTTATAAAGACAGAGACGTCGTCGTCGTGGGCGGTGGGGATAGTGCAGTTGAGGAGGGCATCTTTCTGACCAAGTTTGCCCGCACGCTCAAAGTGGTGCATCGTCGTGACCAGTTGCGCGCTATCAAGCTCAACCAGGAGCGAGCCTTTGCCAATCCCAAGATGAGATTTGTGTGGGACACGGTGGTTGAAGAGGTGCTGGGTGAGGATCGCGTCACCGGCGTTCGTGTGCGGAATGTCAAAACTGGCCAAGAGGACGTCATTGCCGCACATGGCGTTTTCGTCTACATTGGACTCCTCCCCAACTCTCAGCTTTTTGAAGGCCAATTAGAGTTGGACGAAGGAGGTTACGTCGTCGCTGATAAGAGACAGCATACGAATGTTCCTGGCGTGTTCGCGGCAGGGGACGTGCAAGATCCTCTCTATCGGCAGGTGGTCATTGCTGCCGGCACTGGGGCAGCCGCGGCGATAGAGGCAGAGAGGTTTCTGTCGGAGCACTAGCTTGCGTTTGCCAGAACCGGCGCACAGACTTGCCAAAAAGGCCCTGGAGCTTTTCTCCAGGGCCTGACTTTTGAAAAGCTGGTCGCGATGGCGCCCTCGTGCCTGAAGCGGCTCACAAGTATGGGCTTTCCCGGAGGCGTGGACAGGTCGAGGTAAGGCGATAACCGTGTCGTGCCACCCAAAAAGCGCTTGACAAGGCGCTTTTGGGGTGAGTTGGTCAGAAAACACAAGCCTCCGAACATAGTTCGGAGGCTTGGTTGACATCTCTTATGAACAGTTAGGGCGCTGGGAAGAGCGGGTAAGCCGCACCTCGCTCGCGGCTGTTGCCGGGGGCGACCTTGCTCTCGTAAAAGATGTTGGTCACGCCAATTACGCAGTCGTTATCAGATGACGGGTCAACAACACTGACAACCATGCCTCCGCTGTAGGAGGTGCCCAGGTCAGTCAGCGCTTGGTCAGGCAGATCTACCCCGGCATGCAGGTTCAGGCCGACGGAGCTGTTCGCATCAATAGGTACGTCGTACGGACCAGCGGCGTGCGCTCCAGCGGAGTCGAAAAAGTCAATCTCGGTTTCTATAGGAGAATCGCACAGGTTCTGCACCAATGTGGCTGACCACTGATCCGACGTATTGCCAAGGTACTTGCGGTAGACAGCAGGGGAGTAGAGCTTGTCCGAAGCCGTGCTGTCACCAATGCTCTCAAAGGCCATGACGTCCGGCACGTTGTTGATAGAGAAGTAGAAACCAACACCCGCCAGCGGCTGTGGCGATGAGCCGGTGCTCTCGACCATGATGGTTCCCACCCAGTTTGTGCCCAGCGACTGAATGGTGCTCCATACATTGCTACTGGCTGTGCCTTGGGTGATCATGTTGTAGCCGTTGGAGGCCTTGGCCTTGATGGTATCATTTACAGATGCCGTCGCTGAGGAACCTTTGCCGATAAAGTGTACCGTCACCGGGGCATCCAAAGAGCCCAGGTTCTGAACGATGGTGGCGTTGTACAGTTGCCAGGTGGTACCTGACTGGCGGCGGAAAATACTGGGGAACCACACTTTGGTTTCCCCGCCTGTAAAGCCTCTGTACGCCGCCGACCCACGGTCGCCAGATGGGTAGTGGACGGTGGCAACTGCGGCCAGGTTACAGCTATCAGAGTGGATATGCAGGGACCCAGTTCCAGCAGTTGCGGAGAAATCCGGGTTCTCATCGCTCAAGTCCAACGTGATCTGGGTGTTGGCAGGGATGGTATTACCCGTGTCGTCCATCACCGGGTCTCCATCGCGGTTGTAGTAGTGGAGATCGACGTCTGTGCACTGAGTACTTTCGGTGTTCTGGATATAGACCATCGTCAACCGGTCATCCCGCACCAGAAGGTTGGGCAAGTAAACGTCGTGGCTGGCGCTGTCTACCCCGGGGTAGGTGCCCGCAGAAGCGTTCCCGTCCCAGAAGAGGTTCACAATCGCCGCCAGAGGCTGGCTAGAAGCAACCTCGACCGCCCCGGCCCAGCCGTCGGCGACTGTGGTCTCTTCCGGATCCTGCCATCCCCTGGTATAAAGCAAGTACTTGGCTCCACCAGGGGCGAGCCCTATGACTTGCTCCTCAAAGCTAGACGGAGCGACGGTAATGCCGTCTCCCCTGGTAAACTGCAGAGTGATGTCAGCGTTCTCGCTTGTCTGACTCAAGTTCTGGAGA
>Ga0180438_10007470_pt1 | contig 14241 bp, 32 predicted proteins | sample SS_ome_12_FD_132455 | JGI IMG/M metagenome (GOLD analysis project Ga0180438, IMG submission 132455) | Hypersaline lake sediment archaeal communities from the Salton Sea, California, USA - SS_3_D_2 metaG | ecosystem: Environmental > Aquatic > Non-marine Saline and Alkaline > Hypersaline >... | reverse complement strand
TTTTGCGGCGGTCGTATCGCCCCAACCCGAAGTCCGACATGCCGAGGGTGTTGGTGTGGGCCCCCTCGATATAGCGGGCGAGCTGTTCGGCCACGTCCCGGCGCGGGAGGTCGTCCCGCAAGTAGAAGGCACCCCCGTCCCACAACCGACCCCAGTGCTGCTCGCAGTCCCGCTGATCCCGGTAGGACCCCCGCCAGATGGCGGCTGGCACGACGTAGTAGCGCATCCCGAGCCGGTCGAAGTCTTCTCCCATGACCCCGTCCCAAACCCAGTCCCGAGCGTGCTGGCGGAAGAGTCGGCGCTTGTAGTCCGACATCTGCGGGTGTCGGAGGAGGTGGAGCGACATCTTCGCGGTCCGGGGCAGTGCCCGCAAGCACATGCGCCTGATGGCTGGCAGGATGTCGCCCCAATGCGAGGCCCCCGGTCCCGATGGACGGCGGTTTCGGTAGTGTCGCCAGTGTGCCCACAACATTATCGCGATGGTGGTGTCGTGATACACGCGGGTCTGCTGGTTGAACAGCGATGTGGGTCGGCCCTCCCAGTAGTCAGGGTCACGGAAGCTGCGTGCTGCCTCGAGGGTGGCATCCGACAGGTGCCGGTCCAGCGTGTTGCCGAAATCGAACCCCGAGAAAGGCAAGAGCTGGTCGGGGTCGGTGGTCCGGGGGTAGACCCGGTCCTGCCGGTCCATCCGGCGCTCCAAGATCTCTTGGATGCTGGGACACCGCTGGGCCAGCACACGTAGACCCCGGAGATCGGTCGGGTGGCCTTCCAGGCGTGCTACCCAGTCGTACACGGCGCTGTAGGCCAGTGCTGCCTCGTCCCTGTAGTCGTCGGGGGTCCACAGCCGTACCGACGCTTCCTCTATGGGTGCGACGTAGGGTTCGGGGTCGGCCTTGATCTCGAGGGTGGTCTGGTAGCGCAGGGGCATGACCCTAATACAACCGTCAGATCAGATCCTTGGGTTCTTCAAGCGGGACCGCCTCCCAGTGCCCTTCGTCGGGGGTGATCTCGGTCACGGCCCACGGGCACCCAAATGCTCTCTCGAACTGCTCCGCGAGCATGGCGGTCACGGCGTGCTGCGAGCCCGGTCCCATCAGTAGACCACGGAGGGCGTCGCGCGGGGAGGTCACCACGTAGATCTCGTACCAGCCCCACTTTTCCGAGGCGTTGCGGGGTGGCCGCCAGTGTGGGACACCGAGGGCCATACGGGCTTCTGTGCCGCGTTGGTACAGAACGGGGTTCCTGAAGATCTCCTCGAGGAGGATGATCAGGTCGGCGGTGATCCTGATGTCTTCCACTACGACAGGACTAGGCATATATGCCTCCGATACTGAGCGACCTGGCATACAAACAGAATATGGCTCTCAAAATCCGGGGCCGGCATCCGTTGTATAGAGCACGGAGGCCCTATGAGACCCGACGACATCATGGTAGGCGCTCACTACGGCAGGCTCAGCCCCACCACCCAGCGATCCATGGTGCGTCACGTGCGGGCCATCTTCAACGGCACGGTGCTCTACACGGTGGCCTCCGACCAGCCCTATCAGCAGCCCACCTACAAGAACTGCTCCCTGAAGACGTTTGCCCGGTGGGCAGAGTGGCTGGAGCCAGCGGAGGAAGGCTTCAGCTTCGACAATCGCCGCATCCTCTTCCTCGACGACTGCCGCACCGTATGTGCGCGGCTGGGGGAGGACTACAGCCGGGACATGGACCGTGACCGACAGGCGCAGATCTGGCACGCGGCGGGCAGCAAGTTCAGCATGGACCGGGGCCGGATCTACATGGACGACGACATCGTGATCGTCACCAACCACGCCAACGGGGCCATGCGCATCGAGAAGCGGGACAACCGCAACCCCGTGGTGTACGTGGACGAGAACGGCAAGCCCTACCGCTTCCACGGCGAGTACGCGGAGCTGCTGGACCACGTTTGGCTGCTGCTCAACCCGTAATTTGAATCTGCATACCGCTATACGGATTCAAATACGTTCCAGCGATCTCCTAGGAAGTTAGCCGGGTCCATCTTCTCTAGAATGCCGTCTTCGAGCACGACCGTGGGGATCCAGTCCTGCGTGTAGTCGCAGTCGGGACACACCAAGATCACACCGTTGTCCTGCACCACCGGCTCTAGATTTGTGTGGCACCCGTGACCGCACGTGAGGGGATGGACGTACTCGCACGCCTGCCAGGCCCTGACCTTTTCGAGGATTTTCTCGGTGCCGGTGATCAGGCTCAGTTCAGTCCGGGTGGCTATCTTCATCGGGGTCATCCAGCAGCAGTATATCCATTTTCTTTTCGATGGGGGTATCCACCGTCGACATGGATTGCCCCATGGCCATCACAGGATCCAGCTCTTCGAACTGCTCGAGCTTGTCGAGGCAGTGCTTCATGCGGGCGATGCACATGTCCAATCCCTGAAACACATCCGGCATGTCGAGTTCCTTCAGTGCCCTGTACGCACCCCGCGCCATATGCAGGTTGCCATACGCCTGATGAAGTAGCTTGGTCCGCACTTTATCCTTGCCCTTTATCTGGTGGGCGAGGGCGATAGCGGATCGGATGCGCTGGCGGTGGATCTTCTCCGTGATGTCGCGGTCGAGGTCCTCCAACACCCACACCAGCTCCTCGTAGTCGGTGGGCATCAGTGTGGTCCTAGTCGTTGTTTCCCCATAGCATCTGAAACCGAGAAATCTGCGGCTTCAGCAAAACCTTGACTTGTTTCGGGTACACGCAGATGAACCGGGGCTTGAGGGGCTTGCCGGTTTTCTTGTGTGTCCGCACGGACTTCACGATGATGGGACCGTAGATGTATACCGGCTTGCCCCCTAGCTTTCTTCGCCTCTGCTCGCACAGCCACTTCCAGTTATCGGGGCGCAGCCGTCCGGTGTTGCGGGCGTCGATCAGTGCCGGGATGTTGGTCTCTGGGTCGAGGAAACGGTCCTTGTCCAGCAGCTCGAGGTCGTAGGTGGGCTCCTTGCCCCCCACGTAGACCACGGTCCCCTCCGCGTCCCGTGGATTGACGGGGGTGAGGATCTGGACAGTGGCCCCCAAGGGGATGTCCCGGCGTTTGCCCATACACCCCAGTACAACCTCGAGGTGTCGAACGTGGGACCGAGGTCAGGCCCCCGCTGCGATCCGGGTCACTTCGAAGGAGATGCTCGCTATCACCCGCCTGTGTGATGGCTCGAAGTGCCCCATGTCCTCTGCGACCTGCAAGGCGGTCTGGTAGCTGCCCAGCTCTTCGGTCAGCACCACCACCCAGGCTACCCCCTCTGCATAGCGGTGGGCCAGATAAGCGACCGTGTGGGGCTGTGTCGCAGCGATGTAGACAGCGGCGTAGTAGTACCACTCGCGCCACCAGGCGAGCTGTTCGGGGTTGTACTCCATGATTACCTCCAAGGCCCGTGTCGGCGGACCTGGGGCGAGTTACCCCTCGTGTCGAAATCCATACCCCCCAGTGGAAAAGAATTTTGATGTCCAAGCCTGTCGGGTAGTCATAGGCCCAACGGGAGGCCACCATGCCGAAGGGGAAGGTCAAGAAGACGGCCGAGTTGAGAGACGTCATCAGCTACTACGTCAACAAGGGCGCGTACCGGCACAACGTGGTGAGGGACATCATGATGGACTCGGACTCCCCTGCCACGCTCGCCAAGCTGCCGTGGAAGATCCCGCGCAGGGTCACCCCTGAAAAGCTCGAGGCCGAGATCACCCTGATGATCAAGAACGGGACCCTGACCGGGTCCCGCATCGGGCGCGAGCTGACCCACGGGGGGTGGGAGTGGCTAGTGGTGACCCGGCGGGTGCCGGAGACGGCCAGGTCCATGCAGGAGGCGAACGAGGCCTGGGAGAATAGAAAGGTCTAGCTCACACGATGAACCCCTTGTGCTGGTCATAGGGGTATGGACAAGAACAAGCTGGAGATGCTGAGAGAGGTTGGGTACCGGATCCCCCGGTGTTGCCACACCTGTGTCCATGCGCAGTGGCGCAACCCCTCCATGTGGGGGACGTGTGCGCGACACACCTACCAGCACGCGAAGCACACCGGGCCCCCGCGCCAGATGAGCATCTTCAGAGCCGGTGTTTGCCAGGGGGGCTACGAGCGCGACGAGGCCATGCACATCCGCGTCCAGCACTACGGGGACTTGGTCGATGGCTGAGGAGTCCGAGATCCATGGGATCACGCACCGGGCCGTTCTGAGTGTCTTTGGTGCCCGCGCCCTGAAGTGTCCGCAGTACGAGAGCCAGGTCGTGTTCTTGGCCGAGATCCCTAACGGGAGCCCCTATTGCCCCTACGATGTTTGGCTGGGGACCGAGTACCTGGGGCGTGTGGCGTTGCACAGCACAGATCAGTATGGCCAGCAGGCCGAGAACTTCAGGGAGATGTGGGACTACGAGCCCCACTCCAAGCTGGCGATGTTGATGATCCACAACGAGGAGGGAGCATGAACGACGAAGCAAAACAGGCTCGTGCCCGTGTCGAACGGGCGAAACGCGAGCTGGAGTCGGCAGAGCGAAACCTCGCCAACCTCGAGCGGACCTGCCAGCACGCTTGGTCGGAGCCCAAGTACACTCCGGACGTGCGGGAGGGGTACTATGCCTCAAACACGATGGGGCCCATCCGCAACGGAAAGCCCGTGCTGCCCGATGTGTACGTGCCGCCAGAGACCACCCCCAAGTGGACCCGGACCTGCTCCAAGTGCGGGCTGACCGAGACCACCACCAAGACGGACAAGCACGTCACTACCACCCCGAGGTTCTGATGGGCTGGTCCTACGGAGTCACGGCCAGATCCCAAGCCCTGCGCGATAAGATGCTGGAGTTCTTGGGGGAACACTACCGCACTGGCTCCGATGTGCTGGGCAACCTGGCCCCCATGGTCTCCCGTGGCTACCCGCTCGAGCCGGTGGAGGGCGCAGGGCTGTCCTACGACGACGGTGGCCCCCTCAAGCTGGGTTTCAATAACGGGGGCCTGTTCGAAGCCACCATGCTCCAGTGGGTCGCCGTCAAGATCGGGCGCACCCGGATCCTCAGTAAGCTCCCCAAGCCCACCCCCTACCTCACCTATGACGGCAAGTCCTACCCGCTGCTGATCAAGTCCCAGTGGCCCGTGATCCCGCCGCGCAGGTATGGACAGTGGGTCATCGTAGATGACATCGGTTACTGCCCCATGCAGCGCCCCTGGAGCGACTGGAGCGTGGAGGGCCTCAAGGAGATGACCGAGTGGATCGCGGGGCGCGCTCTTCGATTCCAAAAAATCGACGGGATCGTCCGTTCTGAGATGGAGCGCCTCGACGCACTTTGGGAGACCGAGTGAACACACCCCAGGCCATCAAGGACGCCGCCCGTGAGGCTGGCCAAGCCTCGTTCGACTACTGGGACAGGTACCTACTCCGGATCATCGACGCGCTGGTCGAAATCGCCAGCTCCCGCGAAAACAAAGCGGTGACCTAGGTAGATGCTACCGGGGTAGCCGAGGAAATGGTGGGACACCTGGGCGACGAAGCCGTGGAGGGATCGGCCATCACCGCCCTGACCTACGGGGGCGGCAAGCGGGTGTGGGACATGCACTTCTACTACGAGGATGGGACGGAGATCCCCTCCGAGGAAGCGTGGGCCAAGGTGCGAGAGCACGCCGAAACAGAGGAAGAAACGTGGGAGTGGGGTCGCCAGACCATCGTCAGATGGGTACTGACGGACGAGGAGACATCATGAAGAGCCAAAGCACCCGAGAGCGGATGGCGAAGCAGACCGTGGAGGCCTGCGAGCGTGGGTGGTATCTGGACCGCATTGGTCGGAAGGTCAGCTTCAGTCGCGAGCTGCAAGCCGCCATGCAAAGCACCATGTCCCACCCCGAGTGGGACAGTGAAACCCACCACAAGGGCAACCACGAGACGCGCTACAGCGTCACCAACGAGACCACCCTCCAGTGCGCCCGTCGACTGGTCGACCAGGGCGAGGACGTGGTGCTCCTGAACTTCGCATCGGCCAAGCATCCCGGTGGCGGATTTCTGCGCGGCTCCATCGCCCAGGAAGAATCCCTCGCCCTCTGCTCCGGCCTGTACCCGTGCATCAACGGCGACCCCATGTACCGCTACCACGCACGCAACCGGGGCGGCATCTACTCCGACTGGGCCATCTACAGCCCCGACGTGCCCGTGATCCGCGACGATGTGACGGGCGAGTACCTCGACCTCCCGTGGGTGGTGAGCATGATCACCTGTCCCGCCGTGAACAAGACCGCCCTGAGGGGCCACGCGGCGACGCTGCTCGAGGACTCGATGCGGCGACGGATCTCCAAGGTACTGACCGTGGGGTCCCAGCACGACACCATCATTCTCGGTGCGTGGGGCTGCGGGATCTTCGGGCAGGACCCGGCGGAGGTATCCCTCTGGTTCGAAGAGGCGTTGGACGGCAAGTTCAAGGGCACTTTTGAGCACGTCGCGTTTGCGGTGCTCGACAACACGCCCACCAAGCAGTACATCACCCCCTTCGAGGAGCGGTTCGGTGAGTAGAATCGTCTACAAATGGCGGGTTACTACCTACGATGGGGCCGAGCTGGGCTACGTCTACTCCCCCGACGAGGACCATGCGGTAGCCGACGCCTTCATGACCTACGGCACCTCGAGGGTCGTGGTCGAAAAAGTGCGCAAATAAACTGCGCGATACGGGCAGATAATCAGCATGATCGTAGCAATCGACGTCCAGTACACAGATGACACCGAGGCTCTGGCCGCTGCGGTGGTCTTCAACGACTGGGCCGACGCACATTCGGTCGACACCCACACCGCCGTCATCAGCCCCGTGGAGCCCTATGTACCGGGGCAGTTCTGGCGACGTGAGCTGCCCTGCATCATGGAGGTCCTGAAAGAAATATGGCACCCGATCGACTGCGTGATCGTGGACGGCCATGTCTGGCTTGGACCTGGCGTGGGCGGGCTGGGCTACTACGTCTACGAGGCTCTCGAGCGTCGAATACCCGTGGTGGGTGTAGCCAAGCGGCATTTCAGGGATGGGTGTGCTGTGGAGGTGTTGCGTGGGGAGAGCAGGAACCCCCTGTACGTGACCGCCGTGGGGACCGACACCAGCGGTGCAGCACACTACATCCAGCGGATGCACGGGCCCTACCGGATCCCCACCCTGCTCAAGCGAGTGGACGCGCTTTGCCGGGGCCGGAGTGCCTGAGCTTTGGTTCGGGGTGGGTAGCCGGCACGTGTGCCGTTTCTTCAAGGATATCGACTGGAGTGGGGACCATTTCTGGTATTGCCCCGCGTGTAAACACGAGAACCGATGTGCCACCAGCATGACCCTCTAGTGCCCGAAGTGCGGGCTGATGCTGGAGATCCAGGGCAGGTACCGAGAGGGATACGAGAACACCGTGAAGATCTTGGTGGAGCCGGACATGGACTCCGTAGACGGGGTGACCCGGTTGCTGCTGTTGAGGAAGACCATCTAGTTCGGATTTCCCGAGCAGGCGGGTACTGGTGGTCATAGGCTCATGAACATCCCCGTCCGTACCACCCTCGAGGTCAAGGCCACACCCCGGATGGTGTGGCTGGTACCGGGGGTCGACTACCCACCTGAGGATGAGATCCGGGTCGAGATACAGCCGGGGATGGTGCTCAGCGGTGGGCCGGCACGCGGTAGGTTCACGGTCGGAACCATCGAGCATCTCATGGACGTCTACACCCGCATCCCATTCGAGGTGACCGAATGAAGGTCGCTGCCCTGATCGCCAAGCTCCAAGAATTCGACCCCGACGCCGACGTGGTCACCCCTGGCCGGGACCATTCCTACAGCCGGATCAGCCGTATCCAGTCCGCAGAGGCCGGCAACGCCTACGGCAACCTGTATGAATGGCACGGAGAAGAACATGCCGGGGTGGACGAAACAGGTCCATGGCCCGTGGTGGTGCTGGAGTAGTCATGGCTGATATCCTCGATTTCCCTGGCCAGAAGCGCGATCCCAGCGCCTACGAGCAGTCTCGGGAGATCATGGAGGTGCTCGACCTCGAATCCGAGCGGGCGTTGTATGGCTATTCCCTGAGGGTGCTGCGCAACATCATGCGGGCCGTGAACGCTGGGCAAACCGTGATGTTCAGGGACGAGGATGGGAACCTGACCCCAATGGAGTTCCCGCTGAAGGACGAAGCGGAGCCGCTAGACGTCCCCCCCAAGCCGGACACGGATCAAAGATTCGTCTTCAGGCCCCCGTTTGTTTGGGGCGTCCTCACCGGGGCGGTGGGGCTATTTACCCTGTACCTGATCCTCACCCACATCCTATCCAACGCCTTTGTAATGGACTGACCCATGCTCGAGAACGACAGATTCTTCTTCAGGGCGACCATGGTACTGGGTGCGTTCGTTGTATCGGGTATAGCCGCTGTCGGGGCTGGCTTTGTGTTCTTTATGGTGTGGCTTGTAGGTGAGGTCGAAAGAGAGCAGGCTGTATTCGACCAGTGCGCGGAAGAGGCACACCCCTACGAATGGAAGATGATCGACGGCGTGTGCCACCGTGCTACGGAGGACGGATGGGAGCGGGTGGACCTGCCAGCGGAGGCCCCATGAGCGAAGAGGAGCAGGAGAATCTGGAGGCGTACTGCCCCCGGTGTGACTGGGAGGGGCCTGCTCAAGAACCTTTCCAATCGGGCTGGGGGTGTATGGGGCGCTGCCCCCGGTGTGGAGAGGACCTGATCCCCAACCCATACCTTGACGATGAGGTATAGGGACCCTAAATACGGGCCAGAGCCCGATCCGGCTTTCGATAACCCGTTACCGCACAAGGATTGTGTACTCGAAGCGCCCAAGTACCCAATCCTTCGGGATGCGAGCATCGTCTGCCTGTCGGAGTTTCCGTGGTGGCACCGGCTGTGCGCCCACTACTACCGGCGCGAAGATGGACACAGCATCCACTTGGAGGGGGGTCTCTGGGTTCACCGAAACCCCGATGTCAACACACGACGGGAGAGCCCGAATCGGAATCTCAGGGGTCACTCATGGCTGACTGTCACCTGGGATTGCGTAAGTCGGTTTACCTTGGAGCCCGAGAGGGGGTTTGATACGGTGGGTGAGGCGATGCGGACGGTGGATAGGGTTTTCCCCGATGGTGCCAGGATGCTGCCCCCCAAGTGGAAGATGAAGAGGTACAGCAACGGCTTTTCCTACAACCGGGGTGATGGCCTGGAGCTGTTGTACTTGCGGTCATACGCCCGGATGACGCTGCACTGGAACCGCCGCATTTTGGAGTACTTCTATCACATGGACGTGGAGAAGGACCTGCGTCTCCTCCACAACCTGAACCGCCGCTACCCGTACCCGTGGGAGCCACCAACACGGTTGGACCTGCTCATGGATACCGACAGGGGTCGCTACACCCCCCATCAGGCCCGACAGTAAACGACACCCCGCTTGCCCGTATGTGGGGGCCTTCGAATCTGCGGCGCGCTGTCGGCCAAATATCAGGCCGGTACAACCCGTGCGTGGTATAGTGCCTCAACGGTAACAGGCACGCATAGCCACACGCGCCCGATGTGTGCCCCGCACAGGGGCATTGAGGAGCACATCGGGCGCGTGCATTCCCAGGCGCTTCGAAAAACTTGATATCCTAGGTTGGTCCGTAGCGCGGCATATGGTAGAACGCCCAAAATAGGCGTACTACGCCTAATACCCCTGAAAATAAAGTCTAACATTCTAGGCGTGGGCTCCGTTCTATGAGTAGCAACGGGAGGCACCATGCCGAAAGTGACCGGGACCAACCCCTACGAGAAGCCCTTTGCCCAGAAGGCGCTCGAGAAGTACGTGATGCTGCTCAAAGGCGGCGCACAGCTTCGCGTCATGTTGGTAGAGATGCCCGCACGCGAGCTGGGCTTCGCCTTGGTGGTGGTGTTGCTGCACGCGGATGGCAACATCACGCCGCTGGCCGAGATTCTGACCTCGCGCGACATCCAGAAGATGACGCCCCTGTTTGGCCATCCCATCACCGAGCTGTTTCAGCAGAAGATGGTGCCCTACATGGGCACCGACATCCCGGTGGAGGGCCTCGAGGCGTTGTTCAGCGCCGGCACCTACGACCCCGACTACGAGAAGATTTGGGGGGAGAAATGAACAAGCAGGAGATGGCAGCACACATCGACGAGCTGTGCAGGGAGCACAACATCAAGGTGGGCTCCCACTCCAGCGGCGGACGTGCCTATCGCAAGAAACGGTACATCAAGATTCGACCCGTGAAAAGCTCCATCACCTACGCGACCGCCCTCCACGAGATCGGCCACGTCCTCGGCAAGCAACAGTCCAAGCCCCGGCTCTACTCGGAGGCGATGGCCTGGGTATGGGCCAAGCAGAACGCCCGCGTATGGACCAAGACGATGCAGAAGGACATGATCAAAAGCCTCAAGTCCTACTACGACTGGGCCAAACGGAAACACGCACGCGGCGTGAAGAACGCGCCCCGCTGGCCGGAGCCCGACCACCCCTTCTGGACGCTGACAAACTTCCCGCTGCCCTAGCGGGGTATGTGCTATACTCCAGGTCTACGATGGGTGGCTCCCTACGCCGCGATACATGCCTGGCTCCTTGTGGGACACCAACAGCGAAACGTGGACCGACCCCCTCGAGGGTGTTGAGGTGGATCCGGATTGGAAGCCGGATCGCGAGGCGTTGCAGGCGCATGTGGCGAAACGGACGGAGCTGGAGGTCCGGCACACGGCGCTGCGCTCCATAGATGAGTGGCGCGAGTACTTGAGCAAGGACATCGCCCTCATCTGTGAACGCCCGTCCATGTTTGGCCCCGACGCTGAGGGATTGGTGCTGACCCAGATCCAGAACTGGGCCTTTGTACGGGGTTTGGAGCCCGAGCATGAGATGGCGGGCTGGAGAGCGCATGTACACGAGGCTGGCTACCCGCTGGGCTGCCTCGCCTTTTTGCGGGATGCGCTGACCAGCCGCTACAACATGGACCGCAGGACACAGTTCAACGAGATCGAGTACATCGTGGGGAGCACGCTGGCCTCCTTCGCCCGCAAACACGGGCTCGATGTGCCCGACCCAACCCGACGTCCCGACAGGGACACAGCCGTTTCCGGGGCGTCGGCCACCTCGGAGACGTCCACCTAACGGCCGTCCTATGTTCCGATGTGAGAAGTGTGGATCGACGGGCAAGCGCCCGAATCGTCTGGTAGTAGAAAAGCGCGACGTCACCTACCCCGAGCGCCAGTGGTGCAACCGGGAGGTCAAGCGCCTGAAGAGCGACCCCGAGCACCGGCACGACCCAGGTGGGGAGGGCTGGGAGATCGCCCGTGAGATGATCGTGTGCGACGTCTGTCTGGCTGCGGCACGGATGCAGAGTGCAGCATGACCCGGCGGCTGACGGAAGAAGAACTGGCGGAGACCGCCCACAAGTACGACCTGGACGCCTACCGCATGTACGCCAAAAAGGCTTTTAGAACCTTCCAAATGCTAGAGGAGGGCGGCAAGCTGCCCGAGCGGTCCCGTCTCCGGATCTACGGTGATGGCTCCGGGGCCATTCTGAAGACGGAGGTGGTGGAGCGCGGCCTCGAGCTGGACGGTGAGAAGGCGGTACTGGTCAGGGAGTACGAGCTGGGGGTGATCGCCCAAGGCAACGTCTGGCTGGAGCAGGAGCCCTATCCGTATCGGGTCTACTTGAAGCGTGTGCGGGTCGAGCACCCCTCACTTCGGAACCCCCTTGACTGTCCAAGGGGTCATGCCCAGTGATCGCCGTATAGCTCCAGACCGGTTGGAGCACCACATCTACGGGCGCATTGGAGTAGGCCCCACCCTGATCGACAGGGTGGTCTTGAACGCCTGCTTCAGCGTGTGTAGCAATTGTGGGCGTTTCAAGCCGCTGAGCGAGTTCGGGCTACTCACCGACAAGGAATCCAAGACCGTGCGGAACCAACCGCAGTGTCGGGACTGTCGGGCAGATAGCTAGAACACGCCTTAACTTCGGGGTCCTCGAGGTTGTCCTAGGGGTATGCCTACAATCTGGTACACCACTCCCGAAGGCCACGAGATGCCGGTAGTGTTGGATCTACCTACCACGTTGGAGGAGGTGCTCGTCGCTATCGGTGATGAGATGTGGCGGTGGGCGTTCATCGAGGGCCTGTTCCGGGTGGATGTGGATGGTCAGCCGGGGATCATGCAGACCCGGATCACGGCGGAGAGCAAGATCCGGGTTTGGAAGCCCGATGTAATCAGGTGCCCGCGCTGCAACGGCAGAATCAAGTACAGGCCGTGTCCATGTCCGGCTCCGGAGGGTGCTGATCCGGTGGCCTACGAGCTTCAAAGAGATTGGATGAACAAGGAGCTGGCCAGGGTAGAAGCTCGCAGACGTGGGATCATGACCGCCCATAGCCGGGTAGGGCTGTTGCTCGTGGATGAACTCGAGCAGGCGGCACAGGACCGGATTTGGAAGCCGGACGAGTAGATTCGCTTTTTTGACTCCGGGGGTGTGTTTGATGAACACCCGGAGGGATACATGCCGACTGGAGTAGAGCTCATCGCCGCCGAGCGTGTACGGCAGATCACGGAAGAGGGATGGACGCCGGGGCACGACGACCAGCACGACGATAACGAAATGGCATGGGCGGCGCTCTGCTATGCGGCACCGGGGCCGGTGTTTGCGATGCGTGGGGACAGTTCCTACGAGGACCCGGTGTATGTGGACCCGTGGCCGTGGGACCCGCAGTGGGACAAGCGTGGCAGGAGCGACCGTGTCCGCGAGCTGGTGAAGGCGGGGGCACTCATCGCCGCCGAAATCGACCGGCTTCAGCGGGGCTAGGTGGCGCTAGGATCCTCCTGGTCCATCAGTAGCTCGAGCCTGGGGTCCGTGTCATCGGGCTCCGGATCCGGCTCAGGTTCGGGGGATGGTTCTGCGGGGGCCGGGGCGGGACGGTCTGCTGGGTAGGGGTTGTCCAAGACGAACCGGGCGATGAACTGACTGTGGGACACGGTCAGGGTGGTTTGGCAGTTCCGGCATTCGATCTGCAACGTAGACCTGCCCTCGCTGTCCCTGCGGATTCCCCAGGCCAAGTCTTGCCCCTGGCAGCGGCAGTTGGGGCCGGTCAGCCTGATTTCGATGCGTTGAAACACCTCAGGCTCCTCCGGCTCTGGTTCGGGCTCTGGCTGGGCTCTGCTCCACAAGCGGCTCCACACCTGTCCTCCATGCCCCTAATACAGCCGATCTCCACTCCGAAGTTTAACGAGAGCTGATATCACGCTGTACTAGGGGGTGAGGAAACCAGATGAAGCGCCAACGACCTAGGGCACCTACCCGGTCATGCACGGACGTCGGATCCGGCGACTACGTGAAGATCGGGTCCCAGTGGAAGAAGATCGTCTCCAACACGGCAGAGGGGCACACCCACCCGCCCCGCGAGGGGTGGACGGTGACCACGGAGGATGGTCGGAGCTGGTCCATGTACGACGTCCTCCTGTACGCCAAGGCCGAGGACCTGACCAATGGCTAGGTGGAGCTGGTCGTGGAAGAGGGTCGAGGGCCGCAAGTACGAGATGTCGCTGAGCATCCGCCCTACGATCTCCGACGTGGCACACATCTTCAAGGCGTGGGCGCACAACACGGCGGTACAGCACTTCGGTGGAGGGCCGCTCCGGGGCATACAGGAGATCGAGTTCCGAGTGACCGGCGATATCTGGATGCCCCCAGGAGACATCGACTGCGAGTTGACCAGCACCTACTCCCCCTCTACCCCGCCTGCCGACAAGATCGACCTGTTGATGAGATCATGACCAGGGGCACCGTCTACAAGCGAAATCTAGCCTGGGCCCGCAAGGTCATCAAGTACCTCCGCGACCACCCGGCGTCACGCAAAAAGGACATCATCGAGGCGCTGGATATGCCACCGGATCTGTGGTCGAAGCTGTCCAAACAGCTAGCCGACTGGTCCGTGATCGAACACTGCGGTCCACAGAACTGGCAGGGCAAAAAATCGGGGTGGCACTCGTGCAACAACGTATCGCGCGAGCGGTTGATGATGGAAAACCTGAAGGAGGCCTCCTACAAGGAGGCTCTGAATGCTGCCCGCAAAGGGCTCCACCACGTAGCCGAGCACCCGACCCACCCACGCCCGAAGTGGTACGAGGCGTTGGAGCGGGCCTACGAGGAGTACCACGCCATCGAGAGCCTGACCATCGACCAGTGGGTCGCCAAGGAGCTAGGGGAGGCTGCGGCCCAGGATCTCCCACTGGACCGGGTGGGTATGCTGGTGGT
>Ga0180438_10007469_pt1 | contig 14241 bp, 3 predicted proteins | sample SS_ome_12_FD_132455 | JGI IMG/M metagenome (GOLD analysis project Ga0180438, IMG submission 132455) | Hypersaline lake sediment archaeal communities from the Salton Sea, California, USA - SS_3_D_2 metaG | ecosystem: Environmental > Aquatic > Non-marine Saline and Alkaline > Hypersaline >... | reverse complement strand
GCATCCGCCTCCAGTGCCGTACGCGGCGCCCGCCGTTGCGCTACTGATCCCTACTTCACACTGACCACTCCGGCACGGCGGCGATATTCCGAGAAATCGAACCCGAGAAGTGCGGAAAGGGCGATTTATGCAACAACAGGGTTGAGCCAGTTCCAGGCCAAGCTACGCAAGGAGAAGATGAAGGACACCACCATTGCCACGCACCTCCGGCACCTGCGGGCGGCGCTCAGTTGGGCGGTTTCGATGGGCATGCTCCCCAAGGTGCCGGAGTTCCACATGCCGAAGCGGGCGAGAGGGCGGACCCTCATGCGGGGGCGCCCGATCACCGCCAAGGAGTTCCAGCGGATGCTCGCCCAGGTCCCGCGCGGCAACAACGGGAGCGCCCGGGGGCGGTCAAGCCGAAAGAGAGGTCGGCGCGATGCAACGATTTGGCAACACTTTTGGTAACACTCCCTAAAACGGGCCCCCGCAAACGGGGCAAGGGCTTCCGGCGGCGGGTCGCCGGAAGCCCTTACTATTTGTACACTTACGTCAGCGGAGGGCATGGGATTCGAACCCACAACCGGTTTCCCGGCACCTGATTTCGAGTCAGAGGCACAGAAATCGTAACCTGTTACCAGGCAAGGACTTACAACAACCCATTTGGCTCGCATGTACCGTGGCTTGTCTTTGCCTGAGCCCGGGTCACCTATGAACTCTTCGCCGGGACGCTGGCACACCTGGACTTGGGGGCCGGGCAGCGTTATGGTCCTTTTCTGGCTGGAACTGTCGCGGCGACGCAGGACCAGCCGGCCGTGGAACTCCGCCGGGGAGGTGGGCATTGGCCACGATACTGGTTACCTGGGAACTGGGGGGCGGACTGGGGCATACGGTGCGCCTGACGCCGATATTGCGGGGGCTGCGCAAGCGAGGGCATTCCGTTCTCGCCGCGCTGTGTGAATTGTCCCGCATCGACGCTCGTTTCGAGGACCTCGGCATTACGTGCATACAGGCGCCGGTCCGGGTGCGTAAGGCGGATCACCGGATCGATCCTGCGCGGACCTTTGCCCATGTCCTTCACAACGTGAGCTGCGGTGACAGCGGCGAACTGCGAATGCTTTCCCGAGCGTGGCGGAATCTGTACGACCTCGTGCGGCCGGGCCTGATTCTATTCGATCATAGCCCCACGGCCCTCTTGGCATCCCGTGCGTTCGATGCCAAACGGGCAGTGGTCGGCACCGGTTTCTGCTGTCCTCCCGACGAATCCCCGTTTCGCGATCTGAGACCTTGGATGCCCGATGCGTCCGAGTCGCTGAAGCAGGATGAACAGCGGGTGCTGGATCGCGTGAATTGCCTACTTGCCGAATGGAAGCTGGCACCGCTCGACCGCCTGTCCCAGCTCTATGCCGAGGTAGACGACACGTTTCTATGCACCTTTCCAGAACTCGACCATTATCCGGGCCGCCAGAACGCTGCGTACTACGGCGTGTGGTCCGAACGAGGCGGAAAGGCGCCCGTTTGGCCCGAAGGCCAAGGGAAGAGGGTATTCGCGTACCTGAAGCCGTTCCCGGCCTTGCCTCGACTCTTGGAGCGCCTCTCCCAACTCGCGTGTCCCACCCTCCTCTTGGCGGACGGGATCGACGGCAGCGTGGAAACGCGTTTCCGGTCGCCGACCCTTCGCTTTGAACGAGAGCGGCTTGACATGTCCCAGGTGGCAGAACAGTGCGACTTGGCGATCCTCAACGGCGGCCACGGCGCAACGGCAGCCGTGTTGCTCTCGGGAAAGCCGGTGCTGGAGATTCCCCTCTATCTGGAGCAGACGATTGTCACCAGGAACGTCGAAAGTCTGGGCGCCGGCCTGGGGGCATCCGGCCGTATTGCCGACGATATTCCCGCGGCTTTGGCCGAGATTCTCGGACGCGACAAGTACGCTGAGGCCGCCCGCAGTTTTGCCGAGCGACATGCGGATTTCGATCCTGAACAAGAAGTCAGGCAGATGGTCGACCGGCTCGACGAGCTTGTTGCGTAGGCAAAAGGAGTCGACGGCCTCCGCCGTCTGATCGATCCGGGCCACGACCACGTTCGGTTCCGTCCCCCGCTAGCCCCGCTCTCAGAACTCGTACTCGAACAACTCGATATCGGCGCGGTAGAGTGATGCAACCAGACGGCGGGTTTGGCGGTCGTAATAGTCCCGGTAGCGGCGGTGTTGACTCGCGTTCAATCGGGGCAAGGGCCTTCGCGGGAGACCCAACGTATCGCATACGTGGTCGGCGTCCTTCTGAAGCGACTCGTAACGCCCGACGAAGTCGACGATGATTCGCTCGCCATCGTCGACCACCCACCTGGACTGCGGCACGAACAACGGGTGGCTTCTGAGGTCCGCAAAAGGGAAACCGCGACAGAACTCGGTGAAAGAGTGGAAGGATTGGACCAGACGGCAGACGTGCTGGTTCGCGCGGTACCACGGGTGGATCGCGTGCATCTGAGCGAAGTAGAAGAAGACCGACACGAAACGGTCCCATGGATTCCGAACGAACGCAAACTTGAAGTACTCCTCCCATACCCTTGACGCCACGTCCTTTCGAATCCGAGCCGCCGATACATGTCCCGCGTCGGCCAGGGAAAGATGGGTGATGAGGCTCGTGCCGCCTGTCTTGGGCACATGGACGAAAATGGCCCGATGCGAGTGAGACACGCAACGGGTATCGCTTGGCTCCAGAGGATCCTGTTTGCCGGACGAGGCCCGCTTCTCCCGTGGGTTTTCGATTCCGGGCACAACACACGGTTGTGCTTCAGCGCCGGCCGCGGACGGGGAGGTCTCCGCCCCTGCACCCTCCTCGGGCGAAGCCCCCTCCCTGCACCTGCGCACTGCTTCCTCAAAGAACCGCTCATGCTCCCGGACGGCCTCGGTGTCCTCGAACAGGATCTCGCTTCTTTGAGCGATTTCGGAACAAACGTACTCCCTGTAGTCGGGCTCTCGGGCGACGCGAACGGCCAGCTCGATGTACTCCTCGGGCGAGCGCGCAACGAGCTCTTTCAAACCCATCTTCCGATAGCAGCCGTAGGTGTACCGCCCCACCGCGAACTCGCCGGGCAGCGTCACCACGGGAAGGCCCAGAGAAAACACGTCGTACGCCGTGCGGCCCAGGCTGTAGTGCGGCGTGTCGATGATCACGTCGCTTAGACTCAACAAGCACATGTACTCCTGCACGGGGAACGATGGAAGGAAGAACACGCGGTCGGCACGCGAGCCCAGGTTCCGCTTCAGACGTTCCTGCAGTTGCCACACTGCCCGCTCGTTATTCCCCTTGAGGATGACGATATGTCCCTCGGCATCGCACGCGAGAATGCCCGCCAGCAGGGGGTCCATGTCGGGGTGGAACTTGGCCAGCCGGCCCGGGCAGAGATATAGGGCTCCTCGCTCCGGCAGCCCGAAGTGGCTTCGCTCCGTGGGCGGCGGCGGCGCAACCCGCCGTTGATAGGTAGGCAGCGTGCTCAGCCGGTAGAGCGCTTCAGTGTAGTGCTCCTCGGCGCCCTCCGGTTCGATCAGCTCGCTCGACAAGTAGTAGTCCACGGCCTTGATCCCGCTCGTGCCGTGGGTCCCCCAGCTCGTACACACGACGGCCCCGAGGTTGGCAAACGCGAGGAAGTAGTTCAGCCCGTCCGTGCCGATCTGCCAGTGATACAGGACCTCGCAACCGGCTTCCCGCACGCGAGCCATGCTGCTCCGGAAATCGTTCTCCAAGGTGATCCAAACGATGTCCTTTCGGCGGATTCTTCGGCGGAACTGCTCGAAAGCACACGCGGCGCAGAACACAACCGGCTGGAACCGCTCCCGGTCCAGGTGCTCGATGATGCCGGCCGCACTCGCCAGGAAACCCCCCTCATGGCCCCGGGTGACCAAGAAGCCAACCTTCGGTTTGCTTCGGCGGGGCCGCGGGCGCGGGCCGCCCAGGACCGGCTCGAACACGGCCGCAAATCCCTCTTTCAGCGGACGGTTGTTTCGCCCGTGATGCGAGAAGAAGAATGACGGCACCACGCCATTGGCTGCGACGGAGTCCGGGGCCACGGTCAACGACACGTCGCCGACCGCTTTCAGCCCTGCCTCGACGGAAGCCCGGTAGTCGTCGATGGCCTCACGGTTGGGGAAGATCGTCGGGCAGAGCGCCAGCGGATGCAGACGCCACACCGGGTCGTCCGGAAACCGCTCCGCAAGCCTCGCGAACGACTGCCGGGCCTCGTCGATCAGCCCCTCCTGGGCGTATACTCGGGCAAGCTGGACCGCGGTCGCGGTGAGCGCGGGGTCCAGGGCCACCGCCCTCTCATAGGCGGCAATGGCCTCGCCCGGCTTGCCCGCCTTGTGCAGGGCGTTGCCCAGGTTGCTGTAGGTGGCCGGGTGGTCGGGCCGCACCACGAGCGACTCCCGGAAGCGGCGGATCGCCTCGTCGGTTTCGTCGCGGTCGAAATGCAGCGTGCCCAGCCCGAACAGGGCGTCGGCATGGTCCGGCTCCAGCTCCAAGGCCCGGCAGAAGTGTGTCCTCGCGTCCTCCGGGGACCCCTGATCGTACAGTGTGTGGCCCAGATTCGTGTGGGCGTCGGCATAGTCCGCATCCAGGGCCAGGGCCCGTCGGCAGGCCTCGGCCGCTTCCGCCAGTCGCCCCAGGTTCCGCAGTGCCACCGCCAGATTGTTGTGGTACCGCGGCACCGTCGCGTCCAGCTCGACCGCCCGTCCGATCCACTCCGCCGCACCCCGCAGGTCGCCGGTCCGGTAGCACTTCAGCCCCCGGCGATGGCAGTCGAGCGCGCGTTTGTCCGGCGGGTCGGACTCATCCGTCGGACTGGGAAAACCGGTCGCCATGGGTGTCACCCCGGCCAGACACGTTGACGCTCACTGCTGCTGCCCTCTATTCTGCCATGAGATCGGTGCTTTCGTCCAGCGAGCCCAACGACCGCCGGAACGACACCGCCGCCCGGTTCTGGATCAGGTCGGTCCGCGTGGTCGAGGTCAGGGCGCCGTCGTCGTCCTCGAGGGTCAGCGTGACGGTGTACTCGTCGGGCGTCCCGGCCGGGTCGTCGGCGTAGACGTGCGAGATCCCGGTTACCTCGTGCCCGCGGCCCGAGTAGACCCGCGGTGGGTCGAAGGTGCTGGGGCCGTTAAAGGGGGCGACGGTGAGTCGGATGGCTGTTTGGTTCCCTCTTTGTTCACGTCAATCGCCCCCGCCCACCGGGCGTCGAATTCGTCGCTCAGGTCGACCACGATACGGGACTCCTCGAAGCCGTCGATGCCCATGTTGGGTGTCCACAGGGGCAATTGGGCCGGATCCCGCTCCTTGCTGACGCGCTCAATCAACTCGGAGTAGAGGCGCTGCAGGGAGTCGGGAATCGCCGCGGCGGAGGCTTCTCCCGTCTCGCCGTTGTTGGATCGCGGGCGTTCCCCGTAGGTGCGTTCAAGGCCGCGCCGTCGGAAGACGACCAGCGCGGTCTCGGCGTTGCCATACGGGGGGCAGTCGCTAAACATGATCTGATCCCCGCTGGAAAATGCCACTCGAACCACCAGGTATTCGACCAATCGTCTCGCACTCCTTTCTGCGACGACTTGCGGTTGGAGAGGGAGGGACGGCCACTGAGGCATGTCCGCAGGCAGTCGATCGAGCTCGTCGGCGGGTGAGACCCGAACGCATGAAGCGCCCCCCGACTCTCCGGTCAGGGCGTCTGGCCGGCGGCCAGAACCAATCGTGCGCCAAACGAGAGCTTCGACGTCGGCTTCTTGCTTCACCAGTCGTTCCACATTCTGGAAGTACTCGAACAGCGCCTTGGGTATCGGTCTGCGAGTATGGTAGAAAGGGTGATTCAGGGAGTTAAGCCACGCATTGTATTTCGAACCAGGCGAGTGCGGTCGCGACCACACTTCGTCCAGCGACCCCAACGGCTCCCAGTCCACAAAAGTCGCCGTATCGCCGTTACGATATCGGATGTCGTAGTGAACGCATCTCATCCCCTTGGGCTTACAGATCTTCGAGACCCTGACGCACGTATGCACCTCCGGTGCTTCAGGCCGCATTAGCGGTCGCACAAGAAGCCACAAACTGAAGGCACCGGCGACGATCGCGGTTACGATCAGTAGGCTGCGAATCGTGTACTGCGGACGAGACGCCATTACGAACTGCTCCGTTCAGTGCCGCGTGCAAAATCACACCGCGAGGTTCGCCTGCCAGACGTTGCACGCCGATGATCGCGTATTGCGACATCAGGTTAACTACCAACCCACATAGTAAGTGCTGTAATCTCGAAGGTTGTTGTTATTCGTAACTACTTTCGCCGTCGCTTTCGCGTAGACACTGTCAACGGAGCCAAAGAGAGTTATCGACTTTGCCTCCACGGTAAGGACGGAGCTGACGCCACGAACGATCTGCGTGCCCACCGGCACCATTATATTAGCAGAAGCCAGTCCGACCACACCCTGGTCTGGCACGCCGTCACCCCTCGCAGCATATAGCTCGCCTCTATTCAAGGGATCGTCAAACATGGGTTGATCGCAGCCAGGCTCCACGAAGCACGAGGTTGGAATCACCTGAGCCACCGCCGACGACTGCGGAGCAGACGGCGGAGCCACATCCTCCCAAAGATCCAACAAGACATTGACGACCCCCGCTGCCATCCCATACGGCGTTGAACCTCCCAAGGCCCACCCAAGCCCGGAGACAACCTGCGCGGCAGTGAACACAGGAGAAGTAGTGTCCGCGGTCGCAGCCGAGCTTACCGCAGTGCCCCGAGCATTGGGCAACACCTGGATATCCAGCGAATTTTCCGCTTGGTCGTCCAGTCGCATGGCGAGTTCGCTACCTAAGGCGGGAATAGTCCGGCCCGGGTACGAGATATATAGTTTTGCGTTCACGGCCGGTCCGATCATCACGATTTTGGCCATCGTGCCGCCAAGGACCCCGCCACTGGCCGCATCGCCAAGCTCCACGGACGCGCTAAACGCATTCGTGGTGTTTGAGGATGTGACTACGGTGTCAAAGACAGCCAGGTTTTGCGGGGCTTCGCCCTTGTACTTGACAACAGCAGCCTCCTTCTCCAACGGCAGCCGTTTGATGTTAGCCCTGCCCATGTCGATGGCGGGAACGGTGGAATCGGCGAAACAGGCAATCTCTGCCTGGGAGTCAGCGGAGGCCTCGAAGGAGTGGAGTTTGATCGTCTGATTCGTTTCCGGGACGCGAACCGTGACGCCCAGCGCGAAGAACGCTCGTTGGGTGTGGTCGCGAACGTCCCCGAAGGAATCCTGTCCGAGAACGACCGAGTGGAGATTCGACGCGGGGATGAACGTGGTGTACTGCCCCGGCCCTGAGGTCTGATCCGTGTTGGTATTGCCTTCGGCCTTCCTGCTCGGGTCGATTGCCCATGTGTGGGCAATGTCCGTCGTTGCTCCGTTGCTATACAGCGGGGCCTCCCGGAGCGTGGCGTCGATCCCGACAATCTCGTAGGAATGCCATTCGTTAACCCTAAACGTGATCGGCGTAGCGTACTTGACTTCCTTATACGCGAAGAGGTACGTTGGCACCTGCTCGATGTCTACGCTGGCGACGCGAACCTGGAGTTCGTCGGTGACGACTTCACCCGGTTGATCGTCGTTCTCCCAGCGAAGGACGAGGGTGTCCTCGCTTTGGGAAAAGCCTTCCAAGTAGATATCGCCAGGGTCGACCGGGTCCGAGGGGTCGATTGGCCATCTCCCGTCCTGGGACTCATACGCTCTCACGTTGCCTGGGAGGCTGAGCGTGGGTTTTGGCAGGGTGCTTGGGAAGTCGTATATGATCCGGACCTCGAGGAGATCCGGATCCGGGTGGCCCTCGGTCATCCCACCCAGAGCGTAGTCCGATGTGTTGTTTCCGTCGCTATCATTCCGGTTGTGAGCCAACAGCAGGCCCGGGTTGGTTTCCTTCTCCTTCGCGATCTTGGCGTAAATGTTGAGTTCATACACCGTGGCCGTTATTCCGTCCCGTACGGAATCCGAGCCATCCCGCTCGAGAGTAAGCACCAGGGTCGCTTTCCCCTGGGCAATGCCTTCGAGCCAGACGCTTTCGAAGGTCTGCTGCGTGGGGTCCCATTCGTAGACCGTTTCGCCAAGGCTGCCGGTAGTTCTGCCAGGGAGTTCCGCGCCCCCTGTTTGTGCCTGGAAGACGTTCACGTTCCCTCCGAAGACGTGGAGCTTCATCGTCCAGCTATCCCCGCTGTAGACCGGATCACTCAGATCGCACTGATACAGTCTGGCCTCAACACGCGGCCCGTCGCCCGTGTCGTTGATGACGATCGCGCGCCCGGAGTGTAAGATCTCCTCGCCGTCCTCTGCGGGATCATCGGCCCCCCAGTTGTCCGGGCCGTCGTTGTCCGTGTCGGAATCGATGTCAACCCACGTATCGACGATCACACCACGGCCAGACGCGACTTGTTGACCGTGAGAATAGAGGTCGACGTAGAAGCACTCCTCTTCTTCCCGAGTCACGGAGTCCCTGAAGATCTCCACCGCGATCAGCTCCTGAGGATCAGACGGCGTGAGATGCACTGCTTCTCTCCAGCAGTTGCAGTCTGCGTCCGGACCCGAACCGACCGTCGCGGTCCCGCCCCACACGTCGATCGACAGCGTTACGTCGCGGGTCAAGTTTGTCCCCTCCACGGTGAATGACATCACCCCGTCCAGTTCTGATGCACGCACTTCCGGGGTTATGGTGAACGTCGGCCGATCGGCCGGGTCGTCGGGGATGGTGATCCTGATTTTCAAGGCGTCCTGCTGAGCAGTGTACGCATCCGCGTCGTCGGGGATTGCGAGGTAGACGTATTCGGCGTCCTCCCATAGCGTGTCCTGTGTGGACGTGAACGTCACGGTCTTGATGTGGTCGTTCGCGGCAAAACTCACCGAAAACGTGTCCGGCTCGTGATCGTCGACACTCGCCGTGTTGCCAAAGCCTTCGTACGTCACCTCCAGGTCCACGCTGAATGCTGCATCCATATTGCCCGAGCGGACAAGCTCCACCGTCCTGCTCTCCCCCTCTTCGACCTCCGGGTCCGCAACATAGATGCTCACCACCGGCTTCGTCGTGTCCGTTTCGTCATCGCTGGCGTCGCTCGGGGCGATGTCCAACGTGCCCGGCGAGCCAGGCGCCGGGTAACCTGGGGTGCACCCGCAGCACGCCGCCGACTGGCCGTCGGCCCACCCGTCGTACACGTGAAACTCGACCGTCTCCGCGTCTTCCTCTTCCGTGTCGTCGATCGTCGGGATGTCGATCAGCAACGGGTTGCTGCCGATCACCAGGTCGGCCAGCACGCCGGGCGAGTCGTAGTCCACGTCGGGCGTGGCCGTGCCCAGGAACTCGTAGTCGGCGTACCCGTAGGGGCTGTTGGTCTCGCCGTAGATGATGGCCGACTCGCCCGCGGGGCCGAAGCGGCGGATGATGAATTGGCCCAAGTCGCCCTCGCGGACCGTGGGCGTGAGGGCCTCGATGGCGAGCTGGCGCGTGTCGCCGCCGAACTCGTCGAACGCCGCCACGTGGGCGGCGAACTCGTCGATCGCCTGTGCCCCGTCGTCGTCCGTGGAGGTGACCTTCACGGTATAGTCGCCCTCGTCGGCGTAAACGTGGTCGAAGTAGACGGGCGAGCCCGGCGTGACGGGCGTCGGCGGCGTCTGGGTCCCGTCGTCGAAGTCGACCACAACGTCGACCCCGTCGCCCGGCACGTCGTCGACGTAGCCCGCCACATAGAAAGTATCGCCCAACGTCACCGGGAAGTCGACCCCCGGGGCGACGAACGCCGGCGTCCGGTTGGCGACCGTGACGGTCCGTGTGGTCGAGGTCAGGGCGCCGTCGTTATCCTCGAGGGTCAGCGTGACGGTGTACTCGTCGGGCGTCCCGGCCGGGTCGTCCTCGTAGACGTGCGCGATCCCGGTCACCTCGTGCCCCCGCCCCGAGTAGACCCGCGGGGCGTCGACGGTGCCGTCGCCCCAGTCGATCGTGAGCGTGACCACGTCGTCGTAGCCCGGGTCGAAGAAGTCCACGTCCAGGACCACCTCTTCCCCTTCCAAGATGCTGCTGGGAGTGACCTGCACGGCGTCGAACGTGGGGGCCACGTTGGTCACGTCGATGGTGACCGAGTCGGTGGCCGTGCCCGTGTCGTCGTCGGTGATGTCCAGGTTTATGGTGTAGGTGCCGTTATCGGGAGGGATGAACGAGAACATGGGGCCGGTGCCGGTGCCGGCCGTGCCGCTCCACTCGAAGTCCTCGAACGTGTCGCGCGGCCCGGGGTCGGTGGCCTCGCCAGTCAGGTCGATCCGCGTGCCCTCGGGGCTCGAGGCCGGGGCGTCGACGATGGTCGCCGTGGGGTCGAGGTTGGTGACCGTGCAGGTGGCGTCGAGCGTGGCCATGCCGTAGTCGTCGTCCAAGAGCGCCAGGGAGATGGTGTAGACGTCCGACGGCGTGCCGGTGGGGTCGTCATCTTCGTAAGTGTGCGTCTCGTTGAACGTGGTGGTTCCGATCCCGTAGGCGAAGGTCTCGATGATCTCGTCGCCCCAGTCGACGTAGAGGGTGAACGTGTCGAGCGTGCCCACGTCGCTGAACTGGCCGGTTAGCGTCACGGAGCCGTTCTCGTCCGTGTCGGTTACGGTGGCCGAGAGGAGCTGCGGGTCGACATTGTTGACCACGGCGGGCACGGTGGCCGTGTCGCTGCCGCCGTCGTCGTCCTCGAGCGTTGCCTGGACCCAGTAGGTGTCCTGCGGCGTTTCAGTCGGGTCGTCGTCCAAGTACTGGTGCGTTTCGCTGAACGTGGTGGCGCCGGCCGCATAGCTGAACGTCTCCGGGCTTGTGCCGTCGCCCCAGTCGACGGTCAGCGTGAAGGTGTCGCTGGTGCCGGTGTCGAGAATCGTGCCGCTGAGCGTGGCGGTGCCGTTCTCGTCCACCTCCGTCACGCTGATGCCCTTCAGCAGCGGTGCCATATTGTCGACGGCGACGCTTGCGGTGTCGCTGTCCGTGCCCCCGTCGTCGTCGACCAGGTCGAGCGTGATCGTGTAGTTATCGGAAGCTGTCCCCGTGGGATCGTCGTCTACGTATTGGTGCGACTCGGAGAACGCGCCGGTCAAAGCGTCGTAGTTGAACGTATCCGGGCTTGTTCCGTCGCCCCAATCGACAGTCAAAGTGAACGCATCGTCGATTCCCACGTCGGTGATCGTGCCAAACAGGGTAACCGAGCCGTCCTCGAACACGGCCGACGTCACGGTGATGTTGTCGAGGTCCGGGGTGGCATTCGTAACCATGGCCGTGGTCGTGTCGGAATCCGTGCCCCCGTCGTCGTCGGTCAGCGTGACGCTCACGGTGTAGCCGGCCGGGTCGTCGTCGGCGTAGACGTGGGTCTCGCTGAAGTCGGTGGTGCCGGCGTCGTAGTAGAACGTGTCGGTGCTGCCGTCGCCCCAATCGACCTCGAGGCTGAAGGTGTCGGCCGGGCTGGGGTCGGCGATGGTGCCGGTGAGGGTCATCTCGCTCCCCTCGTCGGCGGGGGTGGTCGCCAGGGCGCCCAGCGTCGGGGCGAGGTTGTGTACCGTGGTGGTCGCCGAGGCGGCGTCGTAGCCGCTCTGCGGGCCGCTTACGCGCAGCGTGACCGTGTGGTCGTCGGATTCGTCGCCCACCGGGTCGTCGAGGTACTGGTGCGTCTCGCTGAAGGTGGTCGTGCCGGCGAGATAGGTGAACTCCTCGGTGACGCCGTCGCCCCAGGTGACTTCCAGCGTAAGCTCGTCGGCCGGGTCGGCGCCGGTGATGTCGCCGGAGAGCGTGGCCGTTTCCATTTCGTTCAGTTCGGCGGTGATCAGCACGTTGGCCATCTCCAGCGGGACCGGATTGTCGGCAACCGTGATCGACACCTCGACCGGCCGGCTCGTGAGCGGCCCGGGCGTTCCGGCGGTCTCGTCGTCGACGATGTAGAACGTGAAGCTGTCGGTGCCCACGTACTCCTCGTCGGGCGTATAGACGGCGTCGCCCGTCTCGGGATCGAGATCCACGGTGCCGTACTCGGGCGCATCCCAGACGTAGAACCAGAGCGTCTGCACAACGTCGTCGTCGCCGTCATCGCCGCTGAGCGTGAAGGCGGCGGGGCAGTCTTCCGTGGTGCTGACCGAGGCCGGAATGCCCACCGGGGGATTGTTCGTATCGGGTTCGTTGTCCCGGATGACCACCGTATCCGCAAAGGACTCCTCGTCGAGCATGTAGGGAGTGTCGGCGGAGAGGAGCAGTTCCACGGTCTCGCCGCCCTCGGCATCCAGATCGTCAATCGGCGCGACCATGACCGACGCGCTGCTCTGGCCGATGGGGATGGTCACGCTGTCGGTGATAGGATAGAGCTGGTAGTCCATCTCGTCTGTGGCACTGCCGGCGAGCGCGTAGCTGACCGTAAGCGCTTGGTTGGTCGGGCCGGTGCGCGAGACCAGGAAGGCGCCGGGGTCGAGCCCTTCCTCGTCGGCGTAGGCGTCGATCGCCTCGACGCGGACGACCGGCTCGTTGTCGCTGATGGCCACCACGTCGGCCCAGGCCGAGCCGTCGACCGAATAGTCGCTGCCCAGGCCCAGGTAAACGACCACTCCCTCGGTCCATTCGCCTTCGGCATCGTCGATCGGCGTGACGGTCAGCGTCGCGTCGTTGTACCCCGTGGGGATGATCAGGGTTTCCGGAAACGGCTGGTAGTCGGTCCCTTCGATGGCGTCGCCACCAACCGAGTAGTGAACGATCAGATCCTCGTCGGGGGAGCCGGTCCGCGTGACGGTGAAGGTGCCGGTGTCAGGCCCTTCCTCGGACGCCTCGGCGTCGGTGGCGACGATGCTCACGGAGGCCACTTCGTCGTCGCTGATGACCACGGTGGCCACGCTGAAGTACGGGTCGATCGAGTAAGCGGGATCGGCAGACAGCTCCACCTCGACGGTTTCGTCCCCCTCGCTCACCAGGTCGTCGATCGGGATGACCGCAACCGTCGTCTCGTCCACCGGGATCGTCACGCTGCCGGAGAGGGTCTCGTAGTCCGTTCCCGCGGTGGCGGTGCCGCTTAGCGTGTAGTAGACCGTCACCGGCTGGTCGGTACGGCCGGTGTTGACGAAGGTCAGCTCGCCGGGCACCAGGCCGTTCTCCGAGGCCCACATTTCACTGGTGTAAACCGAGATGGCCGGCTCATCGTCCATGATGGTAACCGTCGCTTCGGAGTAATCGGCGTGAACCACGTACCCCGACCCCGCAGAAAGCTGGACCTCGACCGTTTCATCTCCCTCCGCCAGGGCGTCGTCGATCGGCGTTACCGTGATTATGGCATATAGGCCCTCAGCCGGTATGGTCACGCTGCCGGTGAGCGTCTCGTAGTCCGTCCCGTTCGTCGCGGTGCCCGCAACGGTGTAGTTGACGGTCAACGGCTGCTCGGTAGCCCAGTCGCGGCTCACCACCAGCGCGCCGGTCTCCGTTCCGTTCTCCGAGGGCCAGCCGCCGCTGGCGTAGATCCTTACCACCTCAGCGTCGATGACCGTTACTGCCAAAGTCGCGCCGCCGGTACGGCCGTTTTGGTCGTCCGCGGTGACCTCGACCAGGTACACGTTGTCGCCGTCGGCGTCGGTCGGGTTCTCGTAGTCCGGCGGCGTGAGGAACTCCAACTGGCCCGTGTCCGGATCGACCTCGAAGTGGGAAGCGTCGGCCCCGCCGGTGATCGAGAAGACCAACGACTCGGGCGGCAGGTCGGCGTCGGTGGCCGTCACCTGCATCACGTGCGTGGTGCCCCCCGGCACGTCGGCGGTAAGCGGCGACGTGATCGCCGGATGGTGCTCATTGACCGGCAGCACGTCGATCGTCACCGTCTCCTCCGCCGAAGTCAGCGTGCCGTCCGACACGGTGACTTGCAGGGCATAGCTCGTGGTCGTCTCGTAGTCCAGGTTCGTTGCATCCGCCACGCTGATCTCGCCGCTGGCGTCGTCGATCGCGAACACTCCGTCCTGGTTACCGCCGGTGATCGTCCAATTCTGAAGCGGGTCGCTTTCCGGGTCCGTTGCCGTGACGACGCCTACTACCCTTCCGACCCCGGCATCTTCCAAGACGTTGAAGTTCTGGCCCGGGTCCACAACGGGCGGCTCCTGCCCGTCGGTCACCGTGATCGTGAACGCCTCCTCGTACCACAGCCCGCCCACATCGGTGGTCCGTACCCGAATCGAGTAGCTCGACTGCGTCTCGTAGTCGAACGTCTCGTCCGTCTGCAACTGGT
>Ga0180438_10007468_pt1 | contig 14242 bp, 9 predicted proteins | sample SS_ome_12_FD_132455 | JGI IMG/M metagenome (GOLD analysis project Ga0180438, IMG submission 132455) | Hypersaline lake sediment archaeal communities from the Salton Sea, California, USA - SS_3_D_2 metaG | ecosystem: Environmental > Aquatic > Non-marine Saline and Alkaline > Hypersaline >... | reverse complement strand
TCGCACAGCCTGCCTCCCACCGTATTCCCAGTAGAGGAACTCATGAATTCCCTGATCTTCATTATTCCCCAGAAGTGCCGGAAGGATGGAAATACCGTCGATATCGCGAGGTGGCTTTGTACCTAACAACTCCGCAAATGTAGGGAGAAAATCCCAGAAAGCAGAAATGTGCTCGCTCACAGTACTAGGTTTTATAATTCCAGGCCAGCGGGCAACCAGAGGAACTCGTATCCCTCCCTCATAGAGCATGGTCTTGAGTCCCCGGAGAGGACCCGCGCTGTTGAAAAAATCCGAATCCGTTCCTCCGTTGAAAGTGGGGCCGTTGTCGCTGGAGAAGAATACGAGTGTTTTATCATCGATTCCCAACTCTTTGAGGAGAGCCATGATCCTTCCGATTTCCCGGTCCATCCGTGTGACCATGGCCGCATAGCCGGCCCTTGGAGCCGGATGAGGCAGGTAGCCCTTCTCTCCCTTATAGGGAGTCTCCGGAAAAGCTCCTTCGTATTCCTGAAGAGAATCTTCCGGAACCTGAATGGCCGCGTGCGGAACTGGAAACGGGAGGTAGAGGAAGAACGGCCTGTCCTTGTTTTCTCTAATAAACCAGAGAGCCTCTTCTGCCATCAAATCCATGGAGTACTGTTTACCCGAATACGGCGCGTAGGATATCTTATCATAGGGGTCTTTATCTTCGGGCAACTTCTGGTGAGGATAGAAGTATTGGTTCTGAGCCAGAACGTGTTTTTCCCTGTTTCTCCAGAGATGAATCGGGTAATAATTATGGGCCATCCTCTGGCAGAGATAGCCGTACCAGTGGTCAAATCCCTGATTGTTCGGGTCTCCTGAATTGTTAGGCCCACCCAATCCCCATTTGCCGATCGCTCCGGTCGTGTAGCCGGCCTTCTGGAACATCCGGCCGATGGTGTATGTATTCTCGAGCATGGGCCGGTTGCCTTCGAGATTGGGATTCCTCCAGACTTCTCCCCTGTAGCCCATCTCATCATTATTCCGAATGTAGGCATGGCCCGTATGCTTTCCGGTCATCAGCACACAGCGGGAGGGCGCACAGACCGGACTTCCGGAATAGTGCTGAGTAAACTTCATGCCTTCAGCCGCCAGTCTATCGATATGCGGTGTTCTGATCTTCTCCTGCCCGTAACAGCCCAGCTCTCCATATCCCAGGTCGTCAGCCAGTATAAAGATGACGTTAGGTTTTGCGCTTTCTTTTTTCGCACAAAACTCAAACTGTGTCACAGCCAGGGCGGCCGCACCCAGTCCAACGGTTTTGAGAAAATCCCGGCGATTGAAATGTGAATCCATGTCTCCTCCCTTCAAAATCTCACCTCGCTCTTCCTGTCAAGAAGTGAAGATTTCAAGCCTGCAATCCTGTCATTCAAGCCTGAGTGAAAAAAGATATCAGATATTCTTTCTTTATTTTTTTTGGTTCTCCTCCATTTTGTGTGGGTAAGGCTCAACATATATAACTTAAAAGAATATTCAGGGATGGATGAAGCGATATCGGAAGATTTAGCCTTACCGAGTCTCTTTGGAGGGGGAACAGCTGCGCTTTCCCCCTTCCAACGCTCGCCTCGCTCCGCTTACGGCTCTCTGCCTCCCCTTCTCGGACTCCATAAAGCGTCCTGCGACCAAGGAGACATACCCCCTTGGAACCCCCAAACATCGTTTCTCCGCAACGATGTTTACCTTCGAGGGAATCCGACGAAGTCGGGCCCGAGGACTGTGTGAGCACGATAGAGTACATCGGACGGTGCTTGGTATGACTGTGGAATATCCGGGCGTGAGATTTGATAGACACGCGGAGTTCCGCAGGGCCGAGAAGGTTGATGAGGGAATGGCGTGAAAAATCTGACTGGAGCAAGGACATCCCTGAATGCTTTCTAATCATTTATCTACACAAAATGGAAGAGGACCTTTTTTTAATGTGTTCATCGTTTTTCATGTCATTATTTTCAAAACCCTAGATAATCCGTTTTCCAATCACATCTCAATATAGCAAATCACAAAAAAGTCTATCCGGAGCGCATTAAAACTTCTGCTTGCTCAGGGTCATGGGCGTACCCTCTTTTTCCGAAAAGGGGCGAAGCCTGAAGCTATAGGAATATTCTTTTACCGGCAGTCTGTATTCCGGATGTGGACGCGCCCGATCTCCCCAACTGGTATCCCCGCCCACTCCCATCTGCTTATAATCGAGCTTCAGAGTGACCAGATCTCTTTTTTTTAGATGAAAAGTATGTCTCTGTCTCTTTTCCAGACCCGGGTCAAAATCCTCATCGATAAAATGATGGGCGCTAATACTGAGCAGCGGCCGGCCCACAGCCAGCAGCCCGATCCCTTTGTCGTTAATCAGGGCGACCCAACGCACATCTGTCCTATTTCCATTCTCTTGAGGCCGGATGTAGGGATGATAAAGGTCCATCACTTTCCCGCTGTAAACTCCGACCGGAGAACTTGTTTTCCTGTCCCAGTAGTTCTCATGGGGCCCTCTTCCATACCATATAATGTTATCGAACTCAACCGGCAGCGTCATGATCATTCCGAACCTGGGCATCTCCGGCATCTCGCTGTGGCCGGGAACAAACCTGTTGGTGACGATAATATCGCCGCTCCCAAAAATCCGGTAGGAAGTGGAATATTCCGAGTCTCCCGCTGGAATCAGGGATACGGCATCCACCTGGATTTCCCGTGAACTCACTCTTTTCACAGTGACTGTTTCGACTGTTCTCCCCTCACCCGCTCCTTTCCAAATCCTGAGCCGATTGGGCATATCCCAGCCAAAATCATTATCTGTCGGAGCCCGCCAGAAATTCGGAACCGGACCGGACTGGATAAGCTCTGTGTTCTCGAAGACATACGAGGTCAACATTCCTGTTGATTGATCAAAAGAAATCGTGAAATTCTTCCCTTTGATTTCAATGCGTTTTTCTTTTTTATGGAGCGACAATTTCGGAAGTCTCTTCCTATCGATATCGGGGACTGGCAGGGACAGCGGCAGCTTAAACTGTTCCCAGGCTACCTCATGCCCTTTGGGCAGGAGGGATGTCTCTTCTCTCAAAGTGATACTCAATTTCAGAAAATACTCCTTTCCCGGTTCGGGATGAATCCTTGAAAGAGGAAGAGTGGCCTCCTGAGAATGGCTCGGTGGAATGTCCATCCTGGGCAGCTTTCCTCTTGCGATCTCCTCCTCATCCGCCATGACTGTCCATGTTGTCTCGAAAATGTTGAAGTCAATGAAATCATAGGTGTTGAGAATCTCTACCTTGCCAGTTTTCAGATCCAGGGGCTTCACTTTTATGAACTGGTAAACCTTTTTTACCTCCCAGATATGGGGATGTGTCTTCCTGTCCGGAAAGACAAGGCCGTTGATGCAGAAATTCTTATCACTCAATGTGCCCGGAGGACCAAAATCACCTCCGTAGGCCCAGAACTCCTCTCCTTCCTCAGTTTTCTTGAGCAATCCCTGATCGACCCAATCCCAGATAAAACCTCCCTGGAGTTCTGGGTGTTTATCGAAATAATCCCAGTAATCCTGGAGGTTTCCGACACTGTTCCCCATGGCATGGGCGTACTCGCAGAGGATGAGTGGCCGGTTATTCAGTCCTTTTTTGAGAAAATCTTCGAGATGGTGGATCTGGCGGTACATCGGACAGACGATATCCGTGTGGGAACGTGTTTCAGCCCGCTCATACTGGACCGGACGTGAAGGATCACGCTTCTTGATCCAGGAATAGGTGGCTACAAAGTTGACTCCGTCACCCGCTTCATTGCCGAGGGACCAGATGATGATCGCAGGATGGTTTTTATCCCTCTCCACCATCCTGATCGTCCGTTCCAGGTGAGCCTTTTGCCAAGCAGGGTTGTTGCCGAGTGTCCTCTTTGGACGATACCCCATCCCGTGGGATTCGATATTGGCTTCATCGATCACATAAAGTCCGTACTGGTCGCAGAGCTCGTACCATCTGGGAACGTTCGGGTAATGGCTTGTCCGGACAGCATTGATGTTGAACTGCTTCATCAACCGGATATCTTTCATCATGTATTCTTCCGAAACCACACGTCCGGTCTCAGGTTCGTGCTCGTGGCGGTTGACTCCCTTAATCGTGACCGGAATGCCATTGACCAGTAACTGTCCGCCCTTGATCTCTACTTTCCGGAAACCGGTTCTGCAGCTCACGACCTCGACTGTCCCTCCAGATTCATCCACAAGAGACAGGACCACAGAATACAGGTTTGGAGTTTCTGCCGACCACTTCTTCGGGTTCTCGATGAATTTTTCCAAACAAATCTCTGCTTCCCCTGATTCATCGAATTCAACTTCCTTTTCCACGGACTCTTCAAAGACCGGTAGATGGTCCGCGTCGAACAGCTGCATCCGGACCTTATGCTTTTCCGCTGTGCCTCTCAAATAGTTTTTCACAGCCACCGTGACTTCGACCTTTCCGTCCAGATAAAATTCGTCCAGGTCTCCGAGAACAAAGAAATCACGGATCATCACATTCGGGGTCGAAAAAAGGAACACATCACGCTCGATCCCGCTGATCTTCCAGTAATCCTGGTCCTCTAGATAAGAGCCATCACTGAATCGGTAGACTTCCACGGCCAGTGTGTTTTCTCCGCTGCGGATATACTCCGTGATATTGAATTCTGCCGGAGTTTTGCTGCCCTGGCTGTAACCAACTTTTTTTCCGTTAATCCAAACATAAAAGGCGGATTTCACTCCTCCAAAATGAAGGAACACCTGCCTGTTCAGCCAGGTCTCCGGGACTGTAAAACTCCTCCTGTACGAGCCCACTGGATTGTATTCATGGGGAATATGGGGAGGATTGGCCGGAAAAAGATACTCCGTATCGGTGTAGATGGGGATTCCATACCCTTGCAGCTCCCAGTTCGCCGGCACTTTGATATCATCCCACTGAATGACATCGTAATCCTCTCTGTAAAAATGGATGGGCCGGTCAGCCGGCTTTCGCACCCAGTTGAACTTCCAGATTCCGCTCAAGCATTTTATATAGGGCGATTGACCCGGGTCACTCTGCACAGCAGTTCCAACATCCGTATACGGAACATAGGTGCAGTGACCAGGCTCTTTGTTCCGACCGACCACATCCGGATTCTCCCAATCAACCGCTTCCTCAGCCGTTTTTGATTCAAGATGAATTTCTCTTTTGGCTGAAGGAGATAAGCTTATGACGAGAAAGACAAAAACTAGATTGAGTGTGAGGAATCTCATCCTTTTTCACTCCTTAAGATGGCCTTGACATGAAGAGAATGCAACAATACAAATATTTTCTCAATTATGGTTTCCTTTACTCCTTGGCTCATGGCTTAAATTTTGTCAAGATGCCCAAACATCGATAATCTTTAAATCTTAGCGGAAGATAAAGCCTTCCCGCAGAGGATCCTCCGGATCAAAACAGAATCTGCTCTGGCCGATGATGGATGCGCTCCCAGTGACTTCAGGGATAACAGCCCTGTAAATGTCAAAGTCTACGACATCAACGATCCGCACTCTAAAACTCGTCCCCAGGATACTTTCCACGACAATCGGGTGTCCGGGAAACAGTTCACTGCGGGAAAAATGGATGGCTGCCCGAGCACTGACACCCGTTCCCGTGGGCGAACGGTCCACTTCACCCTCGGCAAAAATACAGACATTCCGGCTGTGATGAGTCGGGTCCTGTGCTTCTCCCACAAAAATGACTCCGTACAGAAATCCCAAATCTTCTTCAAACGGATGTTTAATTTCCAAATTATCCATGACTGCTTGCTTGATTCGTTTCCCCACATCAATCAATTGATAAAAATTTTTTTCATCCAGTCCTAGCTTTAGCTCCCATGCATCACAGACAGCATAAAATGCCCCGCCAAAAGCCACATCGTACTGGACTGTCCCCATTCCTGGAACCTCAACAACCTGATTGCTCTTCAAGACAAAGGAGGGCACATTATGGAAAGAGACCTCTTTAATCTTTCCAGCGACTCTATGCGCCGTGGCTGTGACTCTCCCGGCAGGTGTATCTATTCTTACAACAGGATTATCCCCTTCTTTCTCAATCATTCCCGTATCCAGTACAACTTTGACCAGAGCAATGACTCCATGTCCGCACATCGTGCTAAAGCCCTCATTGTGCATAAAGAGGATACCCAAATCTCCATCAGGCGTTACCGGTTCGGTGATGATAGCCCCATACATGTCGGCATGCCCCCTTGGCTCCCACATCAAGCCTGTGCGAAGATGATCAAGATTTTCCTGGGCATAGCGCCTCTTTTCCAGGATAGTCTCTCCGGGAATTCTGTCAACTCCACCGGTAATGATCCGCAAGGGTTCACCGGCTGCATGGGCATCTATAGTCGTGATCTCCGGCCAATCTTCTGGCGGCTTCCAATCCTCTAACATTTTCTCCCTCCTTTTCGGTCTATGCTTAAGAAGAATTTGAACCTAAACTCTGAGTTGTCACTTTGCAACCGGCAGACTCGCCAATCCCTCCTGGAACTCCACTTCTCTAACAGACCGGGGAATAGTTCACTCTGTATATAATGCTCTCCCGGTGGCCTGTAATGACCTTATAGTAATCACTCAAAAGCCGGTCAATTTCTCTATCACCCGTATCCACAAGCAACGGCCGACCGGACAATGAATTTATTTTTTGTGTGGTAGCAATGATAATGATATTCTCTTTCCCAACCTGCCTGATGACGTCAGGGCTGATCTGTTGATTCCCCCTGCCAAGTAGGTATCCCTGTCCGCCAATCGGTGTGATTATGAGCTTTGTCTTCTTTCCTCTGATCCTCTTCAGTAATTCCGACTCATTCAAATCCATTCCGATGAGCTTCTTTTTATGAACAAGGTCGATTCCCAACAGTGAGTTCTTCAGGTTCAACTTATCCATCACCGCTCGAACCGTTGTCCCAGGACCGATTATATAATAGAATTCATCAGACATGTTTTCAACAATTTCAAAAGCGATGGCTTCCTGTGAATATCTCTCATCAGGCTGGCTTCCCGCTTTAACGCTCTGCACATAGCTTCTTCTATAGGGAATCTTAAGATATCCATAGAGTTTGGCCGATAAAATCCCTTTTCTGTATTCATCTTCATCGATGTCCATGACTTCGACTTCTCTAATTTTTTTGGCTTTTTCCTGGAGGTACAAGGCCGCTAGCTCACCAGCTATCAGGGGGTTGGAGGCGAATACAGCCGAATGAATCTTCACTCCTGAAGGAATACCCAAGACAACAAGTGAATCACCGACAGCAGAGTACACATCCCTGGCTGTTCCATCTCCCCCTGCGAAGAGAAGCAATTCCACTCCTAATTCTTTCATTTCTTTGGCCGCTCTTTGTGTGTCCGCGGCTGTAGTCACTGAAGCCCTCCCCACATCGATGACTTCAGGAGTCAGGTTCAAGCGGTTGGCTGAATCCTCTCCCATTTGATCTGCACAAGTTATAATTCTTATCTTCTCCTTGAGGGGTACGATCATCCTTAAAGCTTCCTGTGTGCGCTGCTGTGATTCAGGCTTGGCTCCGAGCCTTCTGGCTTTCTCCAGAATATCTAGGCCGTCAGTCCCTTTCAAACCCACTCGTCCGCCCATCCCTGCTATCGGATTGATGATTAAACCCAATTTCATACGACTACAATCAATTACTCATCAAAGGTATTTTTCATTTAGCGTAAATATTTCTCTATGGCGGATTTCCAGACTAAGTATCCTTTTCCTGTCAAATGCAGTCCATCGTTCGTGTATTCTGGATCGAGCAAATTGCTTTCTGTCTTTAAAAAGGAATGCAAATCCACAAAGGTGAGTTTCCGATCTTTGGCCATTTTTTTCAAAGCTGCGTTGATGGCAATGATTTCGGCAGTTTTATTGGTATGGTTCTTCGCGAGTCCATAAACAGAATTCACAGGCAATAAACTCTGAACGTAGATCTCGGTTTGAGGCGTCTCCTTCTGTATAGAATCGAGGATTCTTTCAATATTCCTGACTATATAGTCGACAGCCTTTCCTCGCGCCAAGTCATTCACTCCGATCATGAGAAAAATTTTCAAAGGCTTCGATTCCACTACCTCATCGAGCCTATCTAATACGCCGTCGGTGATGTCTGCGCTGATTCCTCGATTCTTGATTCTCAGGTCATGAAACATCTCACTCCAGTTGCAGCCATCAGTGATGCTGTCTCCAAGAAAGATGATCTCATTGGCCTCATTGGGAAGTGACCTAAAATGCGTTTCTTTCTGGTGCCAGTAAGGGTAGTACTTGTTTTTCTCTTTCTCCTGAGACTGGGCTTCAAATCCGAAGAGCAGGAATATTGCAATAGAAAACAAGAAGATCTTTCTGTGTCGCACCTTTCCTCCTTTTGTTATTCTGTTGAAGACAAATCTTGATTTTGATAAATCGATTATTTATATCCCTGGCTTTTAAAGAATCTCAATTTGGGCGTGACAAAGGTTCTTCTATCGTATGTGTGGCTCCTGTCAACTTCGCACTTCAAGCTTATATCACAGGAAAAAATTGATTTCAAACACGAACGGACAAACCAGGAGGAAGACATCATTTGACCCTCAATTCTTCATATGGTATAGCTATCCTGAATTATTCATAAAATATGCCGACTCATGAAAGACAAGAGAAGCGGAAAGATTGTCGTGGTTTCCCACTGCATCCTGAATGTTCACTCCCTGGAAGATGACCTCGCCATCTATCCCGGACTTGAGGAGGAAGTGGTCGAACTCCTCCTGAAAAAAAAGGTAGGCATCTACCAGATTCCCTGTCCAGAAGTTGAGCTGGCCGGGATCTTCAGGAAAGCGCTGCCTAAGGACTCGTATGACCATCCTAAAATCAGGGAAGTCTACAGGAAACTGTCAGAATCTATAAGCCAAACCCTGCACTGGTACACGAAAAAGGGATATGAAATCGCAGCCGTCATCGGAGCCGAAGGAAGTCCCACCTGCGGGATAGATCGTGTCGGCAGATGGAAAACAAACATCAAGGGAGAGAAACAGTTTCCTCGAGATATCGAGTTTGTTCCGGGAATGGGTGTCTTTATGGAAGAATTCAAGGAGGCTTTGAAAAAAATCAGAGTCCAGCCACTATGGATTGGGATACCAGGAAAATCAATCCGTTCCTTCAATCCTGAGAGTTTCGAGAATACCTTGAAAAAACTTGAACGAATACTCTGATTTTAAAAAAATCCAGAAGCCTTTCACCCAAACCTCAACTCCATTGACAGCGGCCCACTGTTTGGTATAATGAATTTTACTTTATCCACAGTGTTCAAAGTAAAACTTCCGGTTCCAGGCCTTCTTTTCTTTCAATGAAAACAATGGAATATGCGCTTTCTTTTTGCAAACCGCCATACATTTTATGGCATCTGAAAATCAGAAAAGCCTCGGAAGAGGTTCGAATAGGCTCTAGAGAGTGGAGAAGAGATGAGCGAGTTCTTGCGAATCCTTGAAAACGAAATACAGATTGCCGCCCTGTCTTTTTTAGGCATTGTCTACATCATCCGGCTCATCTGGTTGTTTAGATTTGCCTACCAAAAAGAACGAACATTCCCTGCCGGCAGCACAAAAGCCGGTGTCATCCACTCCATGATGAATGTGGCCATGCCTTGGGCGATGGAATCCGTACGGAAGAAGCCCGGATTCTATGCTCAGTTCGTGGTATTCCATATCGGTGTAGCTGCGGCGATCAGCGCCACATTCATCATTCCTTATTGGCCGGACTTGTTTAAAATAAAGGGGATTGTCATTCTGTTCCAGGTCTCTGCGGGAGCCGCTTTAATCGTTGGTCTGATGAGGCTCTTCAGGCGAATCTCCAATCCAGCCGTGAGGCTGATCAGCACCCTTGATGATTATGCTTCGCTTATCCTGATGATATTGTTCTTTGCGACCGGGATATTGGCCATCCCCAATAAATACGAAATAAATGAGTGGCCGCTTATACTTTTCTTTGCGGTCACAGCATTCTTGCTCGTTTATGTTCCCTTCTCCAAGATAGGCCACTATCTCTATTACCCCTTCACCCGCTATTTTCTGGGGAAGACAATGGGACATAGAGGCACATTTTCAAGAAAAAGAAACCACAAAACAGGAGCCGATTCGAATAAACATTGAAAAGGAATTAATTTTTCTCAATGAGATATCCATATTCTTTTCAGTTGTCCGCAATGACACCTTGTGGTGGATCAATAAATCATATCCGGGATGAGAAAAGAGGAGAGCAGAAGTGAGCGATAAAAGAACTAAACCATCCCGGGTTGTCAATCTCCCTCTGGAGACAAAATCTCAAGAAAAAGCAAGAGAGGATAAACTCACTTGTGTGACCAAGGGCCAACTGAAAATCTATGATCCCAAGGCGAACAATGTTCAAAAATTCATTGACCTGCTCAGCCAAAGAATAAACAGGCCTCTTGCCAGCTCCCTGGTGGCCTGCGTTCACTGCGGTATGTGTGCGGACTCCTGTCATTATGCGCTGGCAAAACCTGACGATCCCACTATGACTCCAGCTTACAAAGCTGACCAGATACGCCGTATATTCAAGAGACATATGGATTGGACCGGGCGAATCATTCCCTGGTGGGTGCGTGCCCGTTCCCCGGGCAGCGATGATGACCTTAATCGTCTAAAAAATATAGTGTTCGGGATGTGCAGCCAATGCCGCCGCTGCACCTTAAACTGCCCGATGGGAGTGGATACAGCGGCTTTAATCCGGCTGACAAGGGGAATATTGACAGAACTGGGTATTGTCCCTGAAGGAGTGTTCAACGTGAGCCGCGACCAGTGGGAAACCGGGAATCAAATGGCCGTGACAGAAGAAGACTATCTTGAAACCCTGGATTGGATGAAAGAAGAAGCTCAGGAAGAACTCGGAATCCCTGAAATCGACATTCCAGTGGACAAAAAAGACTGTGATTTCATGTACACGATTAATCCCCGGGAGATTAAATTCGACCCTCGTTCGATCGCCAATGCGGCTAAAATATTCCATTTTGCCGGGGAGAGCTGGACCATGCCCAAATGGGGCTGGGACCAGACCAACTTCGGTCTCTTCTCGGGAGATGACAACCTGGGCGCCTATGTCGCCAGGAACCTCTACGAAGCGGCTAAGAGGCTGCGGGCCAAACGAATCGTGATCTCTGAATGTGGACACGGCTACCGCTCCACACGTTGGGAAGGTCATAACTGGGCAGATTACGACCAAAAAATCCCGACTGAATCGGTAGTCCTCACACTTGTCCGCTACATCAAAGAAGGACGAATCAAAGTGGACTCAACTCTTAATCCAGAACCGGTGACCTATCACGATTCCTGCAACACTGTCCGCTCTGGTGACCTCATCGAGGAGCCCCGTTGGATACTCAAAAAGGTGTGTTCAGACTTCAGAGAAATGTACCCAAACCGGACCGAAAACTTCTGCTGCACAGGAGGGGGAGGCTTGCTGTCGATAGCTGAATACCGTCCTCTCCGTTTGGAAGTCGCCCAAATAAAAGCGGAACAGCTCAAGGCAACCGGGGCAAAGCTTGTCTGCACGATCTGTCATAACTGTATCGACGGCTTGAATGACCTGATCAAACATTACAAGCTGGATATGAAGGTGGTCCAGATTCTGGACCTGGTGTCTAACGCTTTAGTCCTGCCTAACAAGAATCAATAAAAATCAGGTGCGCTTCTAATCAGTAAGTATCAAATAAAAAATTATCTGAATTTAAAAATAGATATTTTCAACTCTTTTCCTTTAAATTCTTCAGAATCCATTTAAAAGAAAGGTTGTAATCCATCTTTTTGATGAGTATAATTTTGAATCTCTTTATGAAAAAATCTTTCATGAGACCCCTATTTTCAACAAAATCCATTCCCACTGCCTCAAATCTCTTTTATTCTGCCTTATCTTTACTAAATCAATATTAAGGAGGGAGAAATATGAAAAAAGGAAAAAATCTAAAAACTCATTTACTCAAAGGGCCAATCAAATTCCTCGTTTTAACTGTTCTCATCCTCTCATTTGCAGCGAACGGGCTTGTGGCGGAAAACACTCCGGTCAAAAAAGCCAACTACAAGCTCGCGGCACGGTTCACATCAGCCAAAATGGAAAAAATGGCCTTTTCCACCTCTGTCAGCGCGCACTGGTTGAAGCACAGCGACCGCTTCTGGTACACGTATGAGACCAGCGAAGGCGAGACTTTCTACATCGTTGACCCTGGCCGAAAAACAAAACGGCCTCTATTCGACAATGTCAAAATGGCTGCGGAGCTGACCTTGATCACCAAGGATCCTTACGATGCCAAGCATCTTCCCATCGACAGGATCAAATTCGTTAAAGAAGACCGGGCCATCCAGTTCGAGGTAGAAAGTTCGCAGGAAGAAAAAGAAGAGCCTGGAAAGAAAGAAGAAGTGGAGAAAAAAAAGGAAGAGATAGAAAAAGAAAAGGAAAAAATAGAAGAAAAGGCTCCGGGAAAAAAAGAGAGACCTAAGAAAAAAATATTCTATTTCGAGTACGACATAACGACCGGGAAGCTCACTTTGCTCAAAGATTACGAGAAGCCGCCGGAGCGGCCAAGATGGGCCTCCATCTCTCCGGACGAACAAACAATCCTTTTTGCCCGCCACCACAACCTCTATTATATGGACAAGGAAAACTATGAGAAAGCTCTGGAAGATGAGGAAGACGAGGATATCGTCGAGCATCAACTGACCACCGACGGAGAAGAACACTACAGCTACGGCCGGGGTGAAAGAGGCGAGACCAATGTGGACAAGGAAAAGAACAAGGACAAGCGTAAAGGAGTCCGAGTCATCTGGTCGAGAGACTCCAAAAAGTTTGCGATGGTTCGAACGGATGAAAGGAAGGTCAAGGACCTCTGGGTCATCAGTTCCATCGCCGAGCCTCGTCCGACCCTGGAAACGTATCGATACCAGATGCCAGGTGAAGAAGAAGCTCCTATCCCTGAAATCCTGATCTTCGAGCTTGAATCAAAGAAGAAAATCAAGGTGGATACTGACCGGTTTAAAGACCAGTCCATCTCCATCCTGACAGCGCCGACTCTGGCAAAAAATCGCGATGATGAAAACCGGCCAAGCCTCTGGCTGTCTGAGACCCCGGATAAACTCTACTTCTCCCGCACCAGCCGCGACCTGCACCGGATCGACATCTGTGTGGCCAATGCGACAACCGGAGAGACAAAGGTCCTGATCGAAGAACGGCTCAACACCTATGTCGAAACACGGCGGCTGGGGTTGATCAATAATGGAAAAGAACTCATCCACTGGTCAGAAAGAGACGGGTGGGCGCATTTCTATCTTTTTGATGAAAACGGCAAACTCAAAAAACAGCTCACTTCCGGTCCCTGGCACTGCGAGAATATAGAGGGAATCGATGAAAAGAACCGAATCCTCTATTTCACTGCCAATGGCCGGGAGAAGGACGAAGACCCCTATTATTACCACCTGTACAAAGTCAATCTGGACGGAACTGGCCTCAAACTGCTCAATAAAGGCCATTTCACGCATAGTGTCAGTCTGTGCGATTCGAACCGTTTTTTCGTCAATAACTATTCACGAGTCGATACAGTGCCTGAATCCGTCCTGTACGATAACCTGGGTAATCTCCTCATGAAACTGGAAACAGCTGACCTTTCCCTACTCATGCAGGCCGGATTCAAATTTCCGGAAACATTTAAAGTCAAGGCTGACGATGGAATAACTGACATTTATGGAGTGATGTACAAGCCGTTCGATTTTGAAGAGACCAAACTGTATCCCATCATCGCCTATGTCTACCCAGGACCACAAACGGAAAGCGTGCCCAAATCCTTCTCCACAAGGTCGAGCAACATCCCGCTGGCTCAATTCGGTTTCATCGTTATCTGCGTGGGCAACCGGGGTGGACATCCTGCCCGTTCCAAGTGGTACCACAATTATGGCTATGGAAATTTGAGAGATTACGGACTCGCCGATAAGAAAGCGGCCATTGAGCAGTTGGCGGATAGACATGCGTTCATCGATATCGACAAGGTCGGAATCTACGGCCATTCCGGAGGCGGATTCATGTCCACGGCTGCCATGCTCGTCTATCCCGACTTCTTTAAAGTCGCGGTTTCCTCAGCGGGCAACCACGAAAACAACGTCTACAACAGATGGTGGAGTGAAAAGCATCATGGCGTCAAGGAAGTCGTAGATAAAGAGGGAAATATCAAATTCGAGTACGATATAGAGAAGAACTCTGAAATC
>Ga0180438_10007466_pt1 | contig 14243 bp, 9 predicted proteins | sample SS_ome_12_FD_132455 | JGI IMG/M metagenome (GOLD analysis project Ga0180438, IMG submission 132455) | Hypersaline lake sediment archaeal communities from the Salton Sea, California, USA - SS_3_D_2 metaG | ecosystem: Environmental > Aquatic > Non-marine Saline and Alkaline > Hypersaline >... | reverse complement strand
GTGCCGTTGTTCGTCATGCCAACGCGAATTCTGCCTTCTGTGTTTGTTGAGGTCACGATAGTATGGTCCGCACCGAGATTGAGACTGCCCCCGCCGCCGGCTGGGGCTACATAGTTGTCGCCGGTGGTCGTAAAACGCACTTCACCCGTACCGTCGAGCTGGACCGTGCCATCGATGAGAAGATTTGCGGCGCCGGCGTATCCGCTCCAGTCAGCCATTTGCAGACTGCTTGAACTATCGAGTGTTCCCTTGAGCGTGAGTGTCTCAGCGTATCTTCCGCCGAGCAGTATCCTGGGCCCGTCAATCGTGATATCGCTGCCGTCAAGCATATTATTCGTTCCACCGACGTCGAGATCGCCAGCGCCCTCGATGCGGCCGCCTGCAATAGTCGAGTTGCTCAAGTGCAGCGTGGAGGTTTCGTCCACCGCCACGGCGCCCGATGCGGAGTTGTTGACGGTCATGGAGTCGAGGGTCATTTCGGCGCCGCTGACGGCCTGGAGCAGACCGTCGTTAGTGACATTCTCATGGACTTCGACGTTACCGCCGCGCGATTCGATAATACCATGATTCTTCACAGGCAGAACTATCGTCCCGGTGCTGTTGGTGGTGGTTGTCACGGTTTGCCCGGCGCCGAGTTCAAGGACGGCGTCGGGATCGGCAGCCGATTCGACGATCTGATTTACCCCGCTGCTTGCAAAGACAATCCGGCCGCTACCGGTGAGCTGGACGTCCGGGTCGAGGTCGGTTCCCTCAATTGTAAGCTGAGCCTCACCGGCGTACCCGCCAGCGTCGAGCAGTAGAATCTGGTTGTTGTTTGTCAGGCCCTCTTTTATTGTGAGACTTTCGGCGGAGGTAGTACCCAGTTGCACGGTTGCGGCCGTATCGAGTGTTATCGGTATGGAACCGTCGAACGCGCTTGCGCCGTTGATGTTGAATGTGCCGTCGCCGGTGAGCAGACCGCCCGTGACGGTGCTGTTTTTAATGTTGAAATTGCTGCCGGCTTCCACCGACATTGTTCCGGAACCGTTCTCGACCGTCAGCTCATCGAGGTTCATCGTACCGGTGTCCACAGCGTCGATAGCGTTATTGTTCGTGACATTCTCGTATAGAGTCACCGTACCGTGCCGTGCTTCGATAACGCCCTCGTTGGTTACCGGAAGATATATCTGTCCGACCGCGTTTGTGGACGTTGTGATTGTCTGACCCGCCCCCAGAGCGAGGCGGGCATCCGGGTCGGCGGCTGATTCGATAATCTGATTTGTTCCACTGCTCGCAAAGACAACCCGGCCACTGCCCGTCAGCTCGACATCCGGGTCAGGGTCGGTCCCCTCAATCATCAGTTGAGCCACACCGGCGTATCCCCCGGCGTCGGTAAGCCGAATCTGATTGTTGTTTGTCAGGCCCTCTTTTATTGTGAGACTTTCGGCGGAGGTGGTTCCGAGCTGCACGGTAGCAGCCGTATCGAGCGTCATCGGGACTGAGCCGTCGAACGTGCTTGCCCCGTCGATATTGAACGTACCATCACCGCTTAGCATACCTCCCGTGATGCTGGTGTCGTTAATGTTGAAATTACTACCTGAGGAAACCGTTAGCGTGCCTGCGGTGTTCTGAACATCCAGAGAATCCAGCGTGAGCGTGCCGCCTGAAGCCTGTATGAGATTGTTGTTGGTAGTATTTTCGTTAAGGGTCAACTCACCACCGCTGCCGGCAAGAATGGTTCCATCATTGACAAGAGGCGCGTTGACTGTCCCACGGGCGTTGGTGAGCGTCTGCATGGTGAACATCGAACCGATCGTCAGCGGGTCTGCGCCGTTGACCAAATTGTCTTCGCTGCTGGATGCAAAGTCCAGCGAGCCGGTCCCGCTGAGGGTTACCGGAGAGGCGATTGCCAATATCGCCGAGCCCGTATAGCCGTAGGCGTCCACGAGCCGTATTTGACCGTCGATCGTGCTCGTGCCGCCCGCCAGGGTGAGGGACCGGGCGGAAGTAGTGCCGATATTCAAATCGCCCGTATCGATATTCACCGTGTCGACCGTAAATGAGCCATCCACCACGACAGTCTGGCTGCCTGTGAAGACATTGTAACTGTCGCCATTGTTGTTGGGAACCACCAGGACGTCCCAGTTTGCCGAATCACCCCAGTTGCCGGGCGAAGGTCCGGTGTACGTTGCATCAACCACAGATGCCATGGCGGGCGTCCCGTAATTAGCAATAGAAACTGCGCATAGAATTGCTGCGACGAGATGTGTCAGAGAGAGCCTTGACATTTTCCAATACCTCCTTTTTCGTAAAACCATCTTATCTCACTTCGCAACGTCTCCCACATGTTACGCCCAAAAAAGGCACACGCTCCAGACAAAGGTGAACACACGAACCTTGTCCCTCTCCCAATCTCTTTCCCCCATTTTGTGCGGAAACTACACTATTATCGAAAGGTAACACTTCTCGGGCCCAAAGTCAAGCAAAAAACCGGAAAACACTGAGGAATTTGCCGGTGCACGCATTTTCTTGGCAGCAAGACCAAAAACGCTCGATTTCTTTCTTTCCAGTCAGGTTTTGGCCGCTGCAGAGAGGTGGATATGCTGTTGACAACCGCGAAAGGGCTGATACACTTGCATCTTAACCAGAGATGCACGGTTTCTGTGTGTAGGGCAAAAAAACGTGGAAATTTTGTTGCAAAAGAGGAAAAAACAATGCCAAAGAAGCTTGTGTTTGTGGTTTTGGTGGTGATATTCTGCGGCGGGGCGCTGCTGATTGAGGGCTGTGCAGTTGCCCTGGTGGGCGCCGGGGCGGGGACAGTAGCCTACGTAAAGGGTAGTTTGAAGGTGGTGATGGATGAAGAGCTGGATGATGTTTACGAAGCTACCGTGAAGGCGCTGGACCAACTGGAAATCACACCGAGCGAAAAAGAAAAAGACGCTCTGGCGGCCCGAATAGCTGCCAGGAACGCCCAGGACGACAAAATAACCATAAAACTAAAAGCCGCTGAAAACAACCTGACCGAAGTTTCCATCAAGATCGGTTTTTTCGGAGACCGCTCGCAATCCCAGGCTATCTACGACAAAATCAAAGAGAACCTGTAGATTCGCCGTCCTCAGGACTAACGAGGTATATCAGGGAAAACCCGAATTGCCCCCGTTTGGAGGTATGTCAGAGAGGCAGTTCGACGTATGATTCGGGCTGAAACTCGAGGATATTATCCGCGACAAATCCGGTGGGATTTGTCTGCTCTCCGCTTCGGTCGAACTGGAGCGTGGTGTTGCCGGAAAGGGTCATTTCAGTATCCGAGTAGTTGATGACCGAGTTGGTGACCGTGCCGCCGGCGTTTCCGCTGAAGCTCACGCCATTGGCCGCAATCGCGCCATTTATGGTATTGAAGTTGCCGCTGAAGGCAAGGCTGAAACCCGGCGCAAGAATAAACGTGTCGGTCTTGTCCCTGAGGCCGTCGAAGGTTGGACCGGCAGGAAGCTGCGAGACGCTCTGGCTGCTCAGATTGCCCGTGAACTCGATCTGGTCACCGGCTTCCGGGAAATCGAGGTCGCCCTCGGCAACAACAACTCCGATTATTGTCGTGTTGCCGGAAAAGATGACGTGGTTCGGCGATTCAATATACACGACTCCATTGATATCTATATTACCCGAAAAAACAGGATCTGTTCCTTCGATTATTCTGATGTTCTCGAACGAGATATTTCCGTTGGTTGTGGTCGACAAATCGACAATGTTTATGGCGTAGGGTTCGAAGATGCTTATGTCCACACCCGGCAGTTCCATAGTCGGCACACCGGTGCTGACGTGGTTGTCCTCGGCGTCCTGGCCCGTTTGCCCGCCGATACTGCAGTTGCTGCCTAACGTTACGTACGCATTCGGATTGCTGATACTGACGTCGCCGGCGATTTCGGGGTTGCCCGTCATTGCCAGCGCTTCGTTTTCATCGGTGCTTTCGATGTAAACGTTTGCTTCGCTGGGTTCGTTCAACCCTTCAAGGCTCGCGTTACCGGCAAGACTAAGGGGTCCGCGTGTCGCCACGCCAAAATCGAAGACACCGCTTGCAGCCGATGCAAAGCCGAAATTTGCCCTGATTTTCCGGCTGAACTGCCCGCCGCTGCCCGTGACATCGAGCTGCAAAGTGTCAAAATCACCGCCATAACCGATCGATGCGGTGAAGTTCTGGTTCGATTGAGAGTCAAGCACAATGGTGGAGATACTTATGATATTGCTGCCAGCGTCATAGCTGGTGGTTATCCCCCCGGCGGCAAGGGTGCTCTGCAGGGAGCTTGCGAGAGTCTGCAGCCTGTTTTGGGGCGAAACGGACCCTGAAACACGTAAGCTCGACAGATAATATCGTATTATTTCCAGGCCCGATTCGGCGCTTGCAAGGGCGTTATTCGCCTCTTGATGGTTGTGTGCCATCTGTACGCTGGTATCGGACATCGAAACCATCGAAACCGTCATTGCCGAGAATACGAGCAGGAATATCATCGATATGATAAGACTGCTACCCCCACGTTCTTTGTGGGTAAGTTTCTCACCGAAGCTCATTTTTCCCCCCATCCAATTTTCAGAACTTCTCGAGAATTTCAGTACTGAAGAACTTCCTTAAATTATAACACATTTTGACCTCGCAGGCAAAAAAAATATGACCTTTTCAGGAAGACAAGAGACGATATTCCAAAACGCAGGCCCTATAAAATGCCTTCCAAACAGAATCCACCGGTTGTGACCGAACCCAACTAACCATATCGCAGGCAAATCCGCATATAGAATCAAGGCTGCAAACGCGTGGTTCGCAGCCTTGGCCCAGCCTTCGTATATCAAAATCAATCTTAACGATAAGATTGCAAAAATCAGCGTGTTTCCGACCGTGTCAGTTTTCCGGCGACCAGCGACCGGTGCTATCAATCCTAACCCGACCAGCCGTAACCAAGAAAGAGGGTAAATACAGGGCTGACGCCTTAGCGAAACCGCCTTCTGCTGTTAAGCATCCATTCAGATTGCACGACCGCAATCTTTCTACCCACTGGCTTTCGAGGGAGGGAGATTGCTTGTTCTGAAGCTAAAAAAGCTTTGCCTTTACCGCCGAGTCGATCAAACGCCACGCCAAATAGAAAACGATTTGGCATGTTGTTTGAAGCGTCCCCCGGTTTACCAACTTTGAATAATCTATACGCTATCAAAGTTGATATTGTCTCCAATAACAAACTCAAGCGACACGAAAAAAATTCCTGGACATAATATTCAGCCCCTTCAACCCGGTTTGGGGGAAAGGGGCATTTTTATGCTCAGATCGCTTTTTTGCGACCATTTTGTGCACACTTTCATTTATAACAGACCAACTTGAGTTTCTTCTCCTCGTGTCCCCCGATGTCTGCCTTCGGAGCGCCTGGAGGTCAATTCTTCCACTCCATTATGCTCAACCAGCCTTCGGCCAGAGCGGCCATATCCGCAAAATTAACCACGCCGTCGCGATTTATGTCCCCTCGCATCGGCCAGTCGCTCATACTGGCGTAAGCCGTGTTGCCGTAAGCGCCGAGGTTAATACGGCCGCCGTTCGGCATTCTCTCTGCGGCAGGACTGACAGCGGGGTCGCCCCCGTCAATATACGGGCTTGTCACATTGTCCAGAACCCAAAGCCCTGTTGTCGGGTGATATCGCCCGCGTTCGGACCTGAGGTGAAAGTCACCGTTGGCAGGGTCGGCAAACAACGGGTCCGCTTCGAGGTCGTCCCACGAGCCCAATTGCGGCACAAAGCTGAATTCGGCGTCGGTACCGTAGAGGTCGCCGTCCCTGTTGTTCCAGAAAATACTATTGCTTATGCTCGGCAAGGCCCTGGCATAGGCCGAAATGCCGAAGTTGTTGTTGACCACCGTAACTTGGCATATCGTCGGCGAACCGTCGGCGATGAAAATGGCGGTGTCACTGTTTGTTATAACAAAATTCTTCAATATGCTGCCGGGTCCCTCGCCTGTATAGAACGACACGGCGTTGTCACCGGGGGCTTCAAGTACAGCCGCATCAGCGGCGCTTTGAACGGTTATGGTCTTACCCTTGTAATCAAGGGACTCGGTATATGTTCCGGGCCAGACAAGTATAACGTCGTGTTCCTTTGCCGTATCTATGGCCTTTTGAATGGTCGCAAACGCGGTCGGCCTGCTCAGCCCGTCGTTTCCATCGTTTCCGTTACGAACGTCGGCGTGATACACCCTGAAACGGACGCTCTTGCTTGCCTGTCGGCTACCGCCGTATGCTCCCATGTTTATCCGTCCGCCGTTGGGAACCGGCTCGTATCCTGCGCTGTCGTCAGGGTCGCCCGCATCGATGCATGGGCTGTGAGCTTCGTCGCATGTCCACTGTCCGATCTGCGGAACAAAGCGTCCGGAGCGCGACTGGAGATGGTAGTCCGGCACGTCGGTAGGTGCAAACAGCGGTTCTTGGTCGATGTTTTCAAGGCCCGGATAGCCACCCTGCACGTTCGAAAAGCTGACGGGGCTTTCTACATGAGGATGCATAATCTCGACCTGGCGCCCGTCGTTATACCACAAGATGGCGTTCTTTGCTGTTATATTCTCACAGTTAGAGTATATTCCGCCGACAGCCGAGTTGATCATACTGGGCAGTCGATTGTGTGCTATCGTACAGTTCCTGATCGCAACCCTGCACCCCGGACAACTGCTCCCAGGGCAGCCGGCTGTCTGGACACCGTGCTCGGCTTCGACAAATATCCCCGCGCCTTCGGAGGCCGCATTGTTCGAAACAACGCAGTTTTCAAGCACAATATCCAGGCGCCTTCCCGAGCAGTAAACTCCTCCGCCGTTGATGTTACCAGTTGCACTGTTGCTGGATATATCACATCCAGTCACAACGGCGGTGCTGTTTCGGCAGTACAATCCGCCGCCGTAACTGTTGTAATAGCCGCTGTTTTCCCTAATCTCGCAGTTGATTATCCGCGCGTCGGCGCCTCTGATAAGCCCGATGCCGGCACCGTACCCACCCGATTCAGCAGGACCCAAACCGCCAGCCTTGCAGTTTATTATGGTACAGCCCGAGATAACGGGCGCACCGCCGACACAGCCTATGCCCCCGCCTATTTCGGCTGCGCAGTCTATTACATGGCAGTTAATCATTGAAGGACTCGAATACTCACAGTAGACGCCGCCGCCAACCGGCTGTCCTGGCCCGGCTCTCCACTGCAATCCGTCGCCCGGGACCTCGCTTCCGCCGATTCTGGCACCCTGAATCGTAAAACCCTGTATCACCGAGTCGGAAGTTTCTCCCTGGTGGATGTAGAAACCCCTGTGGCTGTTTTCAGGCGTCGGTTCTGCGACGTGAACACCGCCGCAATCGATAATCGTCTGGTCGGCTCCGGCTGAGCTGCGAACCGTAATCCTCTTGCCGCGAAGCTCGATGTCACGATTGCCCGCTCCGCCGTAGACTCCAGGTCCGACCTCTATGGTCTGGCCGTCGGAAGCTGCATCAATTGCCGCCTGGATCGTCGGAAAGTCCCTGGGGACGTAGATATCCGCCGAAGGCCCGCTCAATCGCACTTCGAGGTTGTCGATAGCTATTTGTGTACCGCTGAATGACACGTAAATCTGCCCGTGCTTCGAGGCAAGGGCGACGCTGTGGTGTCCGACGTTTAAGTGGGCAGGCTTACTCCAGGTACGTCCGTCCTCAGAAAAAGAATAGAACAGACCGGCGCCCGACGGGACGTCGAAATAGCAATTGTTCTTCGATGCGAGAATTACATCAAATTCGACCGCGCCGCCAACAAACCTGCTTGTGTCTGCGGCGGTGCGATCGAGGGCAAAACGATAGCTCAGGTGCGCAGGCTCGGCCTGGTGTCCGACAAATACGAGACTGCGGGGGGGAACACCAAGCGAAGTGGAAAAGTGCAGGTACGGGTCAGAAGGTCGCGAAGCGCCTTCGGGCCAGAACAGAGAATGGTCGCAACTGTCTATCTCGGCCTTATCGGTGTCAAAATCATCGAAGTACTCATAGTTCCATTCCGCACTCGGCCCATCGGCGCGAGAAAAACCGACGCCGTAAACAAGGAGTGTCGCCGAGACGGCTGCCAAAGCTATTTTAAGCCGCAGGCCCATTTCGCCTCTGCCCTTACAGTTGCCTTAATTCTCTTTGCCCAACCCGCCCTCCACTAAATGTATCGGCCACAAAACACCCGGGCTTTGCTGCTTTGAAAGCGTGAAAGCACCGATAATCCGCGGCTCTACAAACTCCTGGCGTACGTCCGAAACATCCTGAATATATGAAAACCTAAGTTCTGCTTTCCTACCGTCACCCGTCGAGACCTCAATCTGCTCAATAACGTCGTTCTCGAGGTTAATCGTGTAAACGATATTGCCCCGCGCGCCTCTGAGCGTGACCCGGACGCTTCCGGCAGCGTCCAGCTGCTCAGTCTCAAACCATATCTGCTCGGCGGCTGCGTCGCGGCGCACGGTGTCGAGGGCGTGTATCCCCATCCACGGACGGGCAAGCCCTGCGAAGAAACTGCCCCTCTCGTACCTTGCGAGCATCTGGCCGTCGCTGGAATACACACATGCATCGGCCCGGTTGTCTACAACCTTCAGACCGCCCGACACTTTCAGCTCCAGCCACGGCGAATGCTCCAGGCATGTTGAGTAGACAAATGGTATTCTTCCCCTTCCGGAAACCTCATCTTGGCCTACGCGGCCTTCGAGACTGAAATATGTCCACCCTCGCCTGTGCATAGCGTCGCGATTGTCCACAACTCTGGTTCCGTCGGGCCAACTGTAAATAAAGAACTCCTCGTCCAGGACGCTTCGGTGTCTTGTCACCTCCACAACGTCGCCGTTTTCATGTCCGTGCCCTTTTACAATGACAAGCGAGCCGCCGCTGTTAAGGCGAACCTGCTCGGGTCCCTCATGCAAGCCTTCGACCTTGGAAATAAACCGGCGCATCCGGTCGGGATCTCCCGGCAGCGGCCAGACCCTGAGGTCTGTGCGCCACATACGAGCATTCTCGATGTAAACGGTGTTCTTGCGCGTGTCGAAAGAGTAGTTCGCCCGTTCATTCTGCAGCCGGGTGCAGCAAGGCTGCTTTGCCTTCGAATCAGCCGCCACCAGCCGCATCATGATCGGCCCGCCGGCCTTCAACGGATAGTAGTACCATAACTCTTCGCTGCCGCTGGTGATACCTGGCATCGAACCGGCGGCAGGCAAGCTGGTCGAGGACTTTTCGGCGCTCACATTCTCCGCCCTTTTGTCTGTCACCGACGGCAGCACTACGGCTCCCGCGGCCAGCACGCCGGCGGTCGTTAGTGATACTATCGCCGTCTTGCTCCCGACCATTCCCAGCACGCCAGCGGCCAAACCAGCCTTTACCGTCGCCGCGGTCACGGAGACGTTCGCGGCGGCCGCCTCGGTCGGCGCGGTCATCTTGCCGAACAAAACCAAAGCCATCACCAAAGCCCCCCGCCCAAGGCCATTATGACTTAGATGCTGCTGAAGCGATTTCTTCGCCCGACAGAACATCACGCGCGCACTGAGTTCGCTACAGCCCATCAGCTCAGCAATCTCCGAATACTCCATCTCCTCGTAGCACCGCATGCTCAGCACTTTACGATATTGCGGCTTCAACTTCTGCATCGAAGCCAGCACAATCTGCTTCAGTTCCTCGGTGACGAGGTTCGCCAGGCCCGCCTCGCTGCTCTTTGCCCCAAGCGCCGGTTCGGGAATGCTCGACATGGGCACGGTGCGGCGCCGCTGCTGTTTGGTGTATTGGCGCCTTATCTTGTTGAACGCTATTCCCCGCAGCCAAGGCCAGAAACGGTCCTCTCGCTCTAAATTTCCGAATATCTTGAACATTTCCAACAAGCTCTCCTGAACAATGTCCTGGGCCAGATCATCCCGCAGGACTATTCGATAAACATAGGCATAAAGATGACCTCGCACCTGGCCGGCCAGCTTGTCCATACTGGCTCTGTCGCCGCGCCGGGCCTGACTTACGAGCTTAATGTAACTTCTTTGACCCATCCAATCCAACGAGCATATCCAGCCATTATTATGTGCACGCAGAGGCCTAAATTGTTACAGTCTATTTTACCAAATCTCGTTTATTTCTGCAAAATGCTGCATAAAACAACCGCAGGACGGATATGTGAGTTTTTTGATAAAAAAACGGGAACGCCGGCCCGAGCCGCAGACTACACAATCGGGCCGGCGTCCACCTACGATTTGCCTCTGGGCCGAAACACGGCAGCAAGGTCCTTTAACTACTTAATCCTCTATGTGATTTTCCGCTTCCTGTCCGGGTGCTCGGCCCTGTTGGCAAAATCAGCCAATTCACCCATTCACACTCCTCGAATCCGCACTCAGTCAATCCGGGTCATTGGCACCAGCATGCCTCACTACTAATATGTGCCGAGCAGCCGCCGATTTGTTACACATAAATTTCTGCGGTTTTCAGAATTCTCGCAAGCGCCTCCGTCTGTCGTCCTTATAGGCCATTGGCGCGTCCTAAATGGCGATCCTGCGTTCGTCGGGCACTTTGAAAATCCAGAAGGTCTCCGGCGGAGGTTTGCAACCATCGTTTCAGCTGCGTATAATGTATCATGTCTGTGATTTGTTCTTTTTGCGTGAAAACATGGGGTTGTTCAACGGACTTGATGGGCTGACCTGAGAGGGATGGACTGGTTTTAGCGAAGTGTAAGAATGTTGAAAATGTTTGAATTGCCGATATCTGAGGCGCTTGTGTTCTGGTTTGTGCTGGCCCTGGCGGCTGGAGCGGCAGCGGTCGGGGTGGTGCAGCTTCTCGGTCGGGGCGCCAAGTATGGCCGGTTTCTGCAGCCGTTTGTTGCTCTGGTGGTGATATTAGGGGCGGTTTTGCTGATATTTCGTGCGATTGCGATAAAGGCGGTGCCCTTGACCAGCCTATTCGAGTCTATGATAGTCCTGGTCATGGTATTCGGGTTGCTTTATCTGTTTCTGAGTGTTGCCATCGAACAGGTGTGGTTCGGTTCGGTAATGGTGTGGGTGATCTTTGCAATGCTGCTGTTGTCGGCGACGGTGGTGAAAGCTGCGGCAGGGCCTCATGCTGCTGCTGCGACACCGTGGGCAATCGCACACGGGGTTGCGATGGTCCTTGCGGGAGCGGCGATAACTCTCTCGACCGCCAGTGCGTTTCTATACCTTTTCTCCAGGCGGCGGTTAAAGCAGAAGAAGGTGATGCAGGTACTGGGCAGGGTCCCAAACGTCGAGAAGTTGAAGGGCCTGAATGTATTTTGTCTGAAGGCGTGTTTCGTGCTGCTGACCTTCGGGCTGGCAAGCGGGATTGGACTTGCTGCGGTAAGGTCTAAAGCCCTGGAAATGGGCCTTGCCGACTGGCTGACGGACTCCAAAATTGTGCTCATTACCGCGTCCTGGATATTGCTGGGGGTGATACTCACATTACGGCGGATTACAGTCCTCAAGGACAGAACCGTTGCCCATATAACGATGGTGGTGTTTTTCCTGATCCTGTTCGCGATTGTGGGTGCGGCACTGTTCTGCGCGACGAAGCACGATTTTTCGGCGAAGATGCCGCAAGACGTGGAAGTGAAAAACGAGTTTGGGTATGAAGATAATCGTAGTAGGACTTAACCATAGAAGCGCGCCAGTGGATATTCGTCAGAAGCTTGCTTTTGACAACCGCGAGAGCCTCAGAGCTCTGCGCCGGCTGAAGAGCAGTTTCCCCGATGCCGAGTTTGTGCTGCTTTCGACGTGTAATCGTGTGGAGCTTTATTGTGCCGCGCGAATCGCCGGTGGACCTGAGTCCGAGGAGCTGGTGGACTTCATCTCGCAGTTTCACGAAATCGCGCCCGAAGCCTTCCAGGATTTTTTGTACATTCACGAGGGTAAGGATGCGGTCAGTCATCTGCTTACCGTGGCATCGAGCCTTGACAGCATGGTTATAGGTGAGGCTCAGATAATTTCGCAGGTCAAGGAAAGCTACCGATTGGCCTGTATGGCAAAGGCTACCGGCAAGATTTTGAACAGGCTTTTTCACTGCAGCTTTACGACAGCCAAGAACGTGCACGCCGCCACGGCGATATCCAGCGGGAGGGTCAGCGTTGCCGGTGTGGCGGTGGAACTTGCGATGCAGTTGTTCGCAAATATCACCTGCGCCAAAGTCGTGGTCGTCGGCGCCGGTGAAATGGGAGAGCTGCTGTTGCAGCATCTTGTGCACGTCGGCTGCAAGGACATAACGGTTATCAGCCGCTCTTACGACCGCGGCGTCGGGCTGGCGGCCCGTTACGGTATAGAAGCCGGAAAATGGGAGCAACTCGACGAACGACTTGCAGAAGCCGATATTGCAATTGCCTCAGCCGCCGCGGAGGATTACCTTTTCAGGAAAGAAGCATTCGAGAAAATACTTATCGGACGAAAGAAGGGGGCGCTGTTGCTGATAGATATCGCCGTGCCGCGAAACATCGACCCGGCTGTCAACGAATTTGAAGACGTGTATTTATACTGCATCGACGATTTGTCGAGTGTTGCTGAAAAAAACCGCCAGATTCGCGAAGAAAAAATCAGCAGAGGTATGCAGATAGTCTACGACAACGCCGCTGATTTTATGGACTGGTTCGGCGCCAGGGACATGGGGCCGTTAATCGGCAGAATGCGCGAAGAGTTCACGCAGATAAGCAAGGCCGAGCTCGAGCGTTTCTTCGTCGGCGCCAGGGAAAATGCCGAGTGCAGAGACGTGATGGAGCCGATGGTCGGTCGCATCGTCAACAAGCTGCTGCACTGCGTGATAAAGAACATCGACGTGGTAGCGAAAAAGCACGGCCCGGCCGAGGCTGCAAGACTTCTCGACAGCATCGTAAAGCACGCCGAAGAAATATCCTCCGAAACCAACGCGGACAAGGAGGATTCAGAATCCTGATGCGCAAAAACCGTATCGCATGAATTTGCCGCTACAGGGCCGGTTATATCGAGTCGAACAAGCCCTGAGTAAAAAGGATTTCAATTTTCGAACTTCGACATTAGAATTACGTTTTTTTGCAGGATGAATCGAAATGGCCAAGGCACACGTTTATAACAGGGACCACATAAACACCGATGAGATAATACCTGCGCGGTATCTGAATACCGACGATGAGGCCGAACTGGCGAAGCACTGCCTGGAAGACCTCGACACCGGATTTGTGACAAAGGTTTCACCGGGTGACATTATCGTGGGCGGCGGGGATTTCGGGTGCGGGTCGAGCAGGGAGCACGCGGTCTGGGCGATTCGCGGCGCGAAGGTCCGAACGGTCATCGCCAAGAGCTTCGCCAGAATCTTCTACCGCAACGCCATTAACTGCGGCTTCTACCTCATCGAGCTGCCCGAAGCCGTTGAAAGCATCAACGACGGTGACGAGCTTGAAGTCGACTACAAAACCGGCCTGATTAAAAACAAGACAGCAGGCACTGAGATTAAGTTTGCCCCGCTGCCAGATTTTGCGCTTGAAATAGTCCGAGACGGCGGCCTGCTGGAGCATATAAAGAAGAAGCTCTAAGAATGGGAGGCAGCTATGCCGATTGTAGATGGACGATACGAAGCAAAGATCTCAACGACCTTTTGTTCGACGACGGAGGCCCTGAAGGTGATCAGGGAAAAAATTGCCGGGTCACGGAGGGTTCGAATCAGCAATATTCCCATGGTCCTGCTCGACAAGCTGTCACCCCAGTTGAAAGGCAAGGACGTGAAGATTATTCTGCCGCCTGGTGAAGAGGTGAATGAGCGGCTGAAAGAACTTGGTGAGGTGGCGGTCACCAAAGCGAGAATCTACAAAGATTACAAAGGTGTGGAGGCAAACGTTGGTTCGATCTATTTCTCCGATCGTGTCTTCAGTATCGCTTGGGTCGACGGCAAGGTTCTGCAGGTGGACGCAATGGATTACGGCACATGCGTTAAATGTATGCGAAAAATGTTCGATACCGGCTGGCGATATTCCGAGAAACAGTAGAATCAATTCACCAACCGAGCATGAAAAGATTTGTGAATCGACGGGAATTCTTGAAAGGTGTCGGATTCGGCGCGGCGGCGTTTTCACTGGCCGGGTGTGCCCGGTCTGGGGGGATGCTTTCAGGCGGAGGCGCGGTGCGCAGGCCGAATATCGTTTTTATTCTGGCTGATGATCTTGGTTATGGGGACGTCAGTTGTCTGAACACTGATTCGAAGATTCCAACGCCGAACATTGATCGTCTTGCGAGAGAGGGGATAATTTTCACCGATGCTCATGC
>Ga0180438_10007463_pt1 | contig 14245 bp, 12 predicted proteins | sample SS_ome_12_FD_132455 | JGI IMG/M metagenome (GOLD analysis project Ga0180438, IMG submission 132455) | Hypersaline lake sediment archaeal communities from the Salton Sea, California, USA - SS_3_D_2 metaG | ecosystem: Environmental > Aquatic > Non-marine Saline and Alkaline > Hypersaline >... | reverse complement strand
CCTGGAGGGTTTTCTCACTTTCCTGAAGGATTTTCCCCTCATTCGTTTTATAGAAAATAGTATACAAGCCCTCCGGCAGATTTATAATAAATCCCACCTGGGGAAGGGGGACAACTATTTTCGTTTGCTCCGGTTCAACAGGATAATTCTTTCTCGTTTCGTCAATTACCTTTGTCATCAAACTTTCTGCTTCTTTTCGTTGCCCCCTATTGTAGAGCTCCTGTATTCTTTTCACATTTTTATTGTAATTCTCTTTAAACCTCGAAAGTCTTTCATTGTATTCGTTAAGTTTCAACTTATATTCTTCTAATGTCTGGGTGTATTCTCGATATCTTTTCTTTGCGTCTTCACCTTTGAATACCCTCCAGCTGACTTCGTTATACTCATCAACATCCTTATAATACACATAAAATGTGGGCGCTATTTTTGTGTAGAGTGAATCCTCTCTGTAAATTTCGATATTTCCCGGCACGTGCTCTAAAACTGGAATATTCAATTTCTTGTAATCCAGGTAGTATCTATTATCAATGTCCCAGTTATAAAGAAGAGATTGATGCAGAGTTAAAAAATTGCTCGTTTTGGATAAAATATATATTTCCTTCGAGATATTTGAACAAAATGTCGAGGAAAACTCTTTCCCATTATATGCGATAATATTGTAGTACAGCGTTTCATTTTCCTCAGGAACAGAAGCCGCGACAAAGGTCACATGAGAAAACAGAAAAAAAACAAATAGCCACAACCACTTTTTCAATTTACAGACCTTTCCTATCGAGATAAATCAAAGAAGAGAGGAAGAAAACTGCGCTATAGACGATACTGATAAAGGTATAAGAGAGAGACAGAGCAACTTTCTGCGCGCTCAGATGATTTATAATCTGGAAATAATATGAGAACGGATTGACCCATCCAAGGATATTCGAGAAATACACAGAAGTGTACTGTAGAAAACCCTCCTTTTTTGATATTGCATTGATTTGAATGACCACAAAAAAAGTGATTAAGGAAAGCCATATGAATACACTTGCAAAATGTCTTTTCACAACTGAAAACAATAAAAGGCCAATTGTGAGTACATTGAGAAATAGGAGAAATAAAAATGCAAAGTTTATAATTAATGTTATATCAAAGAATATATTTGCAGCAATGCTTGAAATGACATAAAAAGTTATCAGAATAATTCCAATAATTATATATATCAGTATGTTTTCAATGAAAAAGCTGAGATAATAGATTTTCACGTTTATTGGGCTGTACAGGTATAGTTCTGTGGTTCCGGTGCTTTTTTCATGTCCGAGTTTAATCAATGTCAGAATTATTAAATATAGAATCGCAACAAGACTGGATAAAAAAAATGAGAACAGGAGAGGTCCTTTAGAAAAGATCTGAGATGTCGCAGAAGTCCCAAATAAACCCTCCAGGAGTGTGAAAGTTCTTGTCATAAATGTTGAAACTGAAGGATCTATTCCGCTGCTCCCTATCGAAGCTAAATAACTCGAAATGATAATAAAGTTAATCAAGAGCAGCAGGCTACAGAGTATGTAGAATGTAATATCAGAAAGTACATCGTTTATTCTTTTCTTCGTAAGTATCAGTAAACTGTTAAACCCGAGTCCCATTCTTTACCCCAGGGAAAAGTGATAAATTCTCATCTGTAAGAGTGATGAACGCTTCTTCTAATGTTAATTTTGGCACGGCAATGGACAACGGAGGTAATCCAGAATTCATAAAGATACTCGATAATTCCTTTCGTATATCCATATGCGTGGTTATGGTGATGTGATAGAAGTTGTTGATTATAGAAACATTTTCAACGTATGAGAGTTTCTCCAATTTTGATGTCACTCTCTCATCTGGACTTTCAACCTCAACTACTACTTTTGTTTTTTTCCCCAGCATCTTATTTATCTCTTCTAAAGAGCTCTCGATCAGCAACCTCCCTCTATGTATGAGGGCGAATCTGTGACAAATCTTTTCCACTTCTGAAAGTAAGTGCGATGAGATGACTATTGTTTTTCCCCTCTCATTTTCATTTTTAATGAGATCTCTTACCTGTTTGATACCAATCGGATCGAGACCGGAAATGGGTTCATCTAAAAAAAGGATTTCTGGCTCTGAGAGAAGGGCGCGAGTGATACTTAATTTTTGCAGCATTCCCCTGGAATATTCGTTTATCCTGCGGTTTCGAACTTCATACAGTTCCACCTTTTTTAGGAGAGAGCCTATTCTGTCAATCTTATTTTTTACCCTGTATAAATCTCCAAAAAAACTTAGATAATCCAGCGCATTTATGCTCGATCCTAAATCAAAAGGATGTTTTTCAGGCACAACACCAATCTTTGATTTAATGTGAAGTTTATTCGGATTGAAAACTTCGCCAAATATGTTGATTACCCCGGACGTTGGACGGAGAATACCTAAAAGAAGCTTGATTGTTGTGGTCTTGCCTGATCCATTCGGACCTAATAAACCATAGATCTCACCACTTCGTATGGTCATGTTTAAATTGTCTACTGCGGTGAGGTTCCCAAATCTTTTTGTCAGATCATGTGTTGAGATCAACTCTCGTGTCCTCAATGACCCGCTCCAATATCCCATGTGGTATCCTGGAAATAGCGCAACTCATTATTCATAATAAAGTCCAGGAACTTCTTTTCATCCTGAATTTTACTTAACATTGAAAACAACTCATTATTTTCATGCAATGAATATTTCTCATTTGGTATAACGATTTTGGTGTCCAGGACATACACACCTGTTGTCACTTTTTTAATATCCTTATAATAAATTTTTACTGATAGAGGAAAAACTGTTACGAAATTATAATCCCAGATCGCATCCGGATGTGAATGATGGACGATCTCCCCCCTCTGCTTGGCCACCCCTTCCCCTATTTGATCGTAAAAGGTACAGAACACATGAAGTGGAAGGTGAGGAGCATGAAGTATTGCCCTAGTTTCACTATTTGCAAGCCGGATCTCCAATCTGTAATGATCTCTTTGGAGATGAACAAATACAAAGATGTTGTGTAAATCAGGAATTCGGAGTGGTCTCAAGAGAATGTCATCGAGGATATTTTCACCTCTTTTTAAGTCACTTTGAATCGATTGGGGTTCGTAATCAGGGGCTTCTGCTGTAATGGTTGTTTCACCCTTTCTGAGCCCATCAATATAAAATTCTGTTGTTGCATAGCGAAATGTGATTTTTTCATCAACCGTAATTTTTGCACCATACACCCATTGTTTGGAGTATGCGTTTTTTACATTTCCCACGAGTGTTACATCTTTTGATGCAACGTTTATCCATGTAAGTGTGGAAATAATTATAAGAATAACAAAAAGAATGATAAATAATACCCTTTTTAACATAACTTTATGTAAGCCTTTATGAGCTGAAAAGGTAACGCATGGATTAATTCGTATATATTATAGAATAAATTTAAAAAACCAATATTTTATTTAGCCAGCTCATCATTTGCTCTGCTCGCAATATTTCTGGGGTATTTTGAAATATAAATTGGAAGAGGCTCAACCACATGTTTTTCAAGGATATCAAGAGACGCCTTGTGAATGTTTTTCAGCTCATCGTCCGATAATAATTTTACATATGGTCTCAAATTGTATCTCCTTGTGGATAAGCTGCTGGTCTCTAAATTATACCCATTACCTTGTCAACAGTTTCCAATGTCCTGTCTATATCTTTTTCAGTATGTCCTCCCGATAAATACCATCGTGCACGGAACATGATAAGAACACCTTCGCCGAAAAGAAGCTGCCGGAACCTTTCCTGCTTTTCATGATCAGAATCTGGATACCAATCCTGGACATTGTAGGCGATTTCTTTATATATGAATTGATAGAAAAATACGCCTGGAGCTCCTTGGAGCAGCATTGGCATGCTGTGCTTTTGAGCAATATCCTTCAACCCACTCGTCAGACGGTTTTGTATTATTTCCAGTCTCTTGTAGAACGCGCCATTGTCTTTCTCCAGGTACCTGATGGTCGCCAGAGCAGAAGCAACGCCGAGTGGATACCCGTTGAATGTGCCTGCTCCCACAACGCTCCGGTCCGTGAGCTGATCCATAATCTCTGCCTTACCCGCCACAGCCGAGAATGGTATTCCCCCCGCAACACCTTTACCGAGGGTGGTCAGATCGGGTGTGACACCCAGTAAACCCTGGGCTCCACGCAAACCTACTCTGAAACCGGTGATGATTTCATCAAAGCAGAGGACAATTCCATATTGATCGCACAGCTTCCTGACTCTTTCCAGATAGCCGTGTCTTGGCGGGCAGGTGCCTGCGTTACAATTAATCGGCTCCATAATGATGAGAGCCACCTCATTCCCATATTTTTCCAGGACGCGTTCAAGAGTCTCTATATCGTTCCATACGAGCTTAAAGGACTGCTCACCAGCAGATAATTCCCTTCCTTTCGATGCAAACATATCTTCGTTTTTGTACAGTGCAAATGGTCGTCCGGTGGTGTCGGGATTAACCGCACCTCCTAAAACGTTATCGAGCCAGCCATGATAGTGACCGTCAAAGCGAATAAAATATGGTCTCTTCGTGTAGGCACGTGCCAATCGTATGACCAGTTGAACAGCTTCAGTTCCAGAAAGAAGGTACCGCACTTTTTCCGCACTGGGGAGGTACTGTATGATCTTTTCCGCCAGCTCAATTTCTAACGGATTTCGTCTGGCCGCATCAAGATAATAGAGCGTATCTATCTGATTTTTGATCGTATCCGTCACCTCTTGATTCCCATACCCCAGGATACCGGCCCCCAAACCAGCCATATAATCGAGATAATCATTCCCGTCAACGTCATACAGGTGCGCTCCGCTCCCACGGACGAAATAAATCGGTTTAAATAGCTCATAGCCCGGGAGGTTGCTATGGGGTCCGGGCATAACCTCCAGAGCTTTTTTTGACAGCTCAAAAGATTTGTTCATTGATCTCATGTTATGATCCCTCAGATTCAATGATTAACTATTTATTTCCCAGAGGATATTTTTTTTCTCTTTTATATTGCGCGATCAAAATGCGACAGGTCAAGACCGGTAATAAACTCAAGCACTGCGGGGATACCTTTGCTGTTTGCACGTATTGCTTCCTCAAGGGCAGATCTTATCTCTGATTGTTTTTCGATCCTGCGTCCAAAGCACTGACAGGCTTCTGCCCACTTCATAAAGTCGGGTTGTGCATCAAAGGAGAGAATATCCCACCCCACAGAATCTATTTGCCCGCTCTTGGGCCAGCCAAAGGCATAATTGTTCAGCACTACCCAGGTGCAGCCGACCTTGTACTGAGCGGCGGTGGGAAGCTCTTTCATGTACATTTGAAACGCGCCGTCGCCGGTGATACAGACAACGTTCTTTTCCGGTTTCGCCAATTTTGCCGCGATCGCACCGACGACGCCCATGCCCATACAGGTCTGTTCTGCAACCGGCACCCACACCGAATTGTCGCTCAGCTTGTAATAGGGGAAGCAGTAAGACCAGGTGTCCTGCGCTCCATTCTCACTCACGACAATTGTGTTTTCTCCAAAGACATCACTGACGTCGTTGATTATGCGCTTTGCCGGGATTGGGTTTTGTTCAACCCCGCATTCTGCTTTTACCTCCTTTTCGAACTCCTCCTTTGCTTTTGAGATTTCCCTGATCCGTGGCATTTCTCTGAAGTCACTCACTCCAGCACCCTTTTCCTTGACAGCATTGATAAGCTGCTGTAACACTATCCCGGCATCACCAACTATTCCTATATCCGGTACCCAGTTTCTTCCAATTTCGGATGGAGAGATATCGATCTGGATGTATTTGGCTCCTTTTGGATAGTCTTCCCATGCGTGGGTTTCGAAGCTCTCGTTTCTCGTACCGATGGTGATGAGGAGGTCGGAATCATTGTATACCGTTTTTCCGACCTTTGTTCTGTAAAGGCCGGTCGTGCCGAGTGCCAGAGGATGTCGTTCAGATACTATCCCTCTCCCTCCGGGTGTGGTCATAAATGGAATCCCCAGCAATTCAATGAACTCTCTGAATTGTTCAGACGCTTGAGATAGAACCGCTCCATTGCCTGCGACCGCTATAGGCCGTTTCACCTTGAGGAGCAACTCGACCGCAGATTTGATCTGGTCCGGATCGCCTGCAGAGCGTAGTCTTGTGGAAGGAGCATAATCCGGCAGGCTGACTTCGGATGACTTGAACTTGCTGACCCCGGTCACGTCGTAAGGAAATTCGAGAAAAACCGGTCCGGGCCGGCCGTTCACGGCGAGAGAAAACGCCCTCCGCACGAACCAGGGTATCCTCTCTGCATAGGGAATGCGGACACTCCACTTGGTAATGGGTCTCATCATGGATACCTGATCTGTCTCCTGGAAATCGCCCATTCCCTCTAATTTCTGCGAGCAGGAGTGTCCGATTACTACGAGCGGGGAACAGCCGGAGTATGCCTCAAGCACTCCTGGAACGAGATTGGCCACCCCGGGCCCCGGGCTCGCCGCACATACTCCCGGTTTGTTGCTCACCCTGGAATAGGCCGTTGCCATGAATGGGGCAGACCCTTCGTAGCGAAGATTGATCGTCCGTATACCTGAAACTTTCTCGGTGTGAAGCTGCAACCCGGTGTCACCAATACCAAACACGAATTCGACCCCTTCAGTTTTTATCATGTTGGCAATTGCTTTCCATACATTCATCTTTTCCATCACTTCCTCCTCAGATAACGGGTTCAACGGGATGTATCACCATACGAACATTCCCGCACAAAAAATCAGACCGATGCGTATCAAATATCCTCTGGATGCAACATCCTGCGGAGCACCTCTTTAATCGAACTCTCATCAAATACTCTTTTCCAGTCCTCTTTGATTATCCTTTCTGTGCCGTAATCGATTGCCTTAAATGCGGCCTGGGAGATTGTATCATTGTTTGTAAAAATACCCCACATTGCTTCGTTTATATGCCCGAGCATAAATGAATATACAACCTCCGCTGGCACTCCTCTTTTTATCGCTTCCTCCATCGCTTCTTTCATTAAAAATATTGCAGGGTGCGCAACAACTTCCACCATTGCTGGCTCCAGTAAAACCATCTGTTCGACAGTAATTCTATAGGCTTTTTCAACCGGTGCAAACATCCGCATGGATATCGCCTCGGCAATCTGATAGTTCTCCTCTGTCCCTTGTATCAATGCGATAACGATATCCTGTTTTGCAGCAACTCCGCCCCATTTGTCGGATCTCTCTTCAGGAGTTGTATATTCACCGAAAAGGGATGGATGGCATGGATGAACGACCACAAATGTACAATCACTCCTCAGTAATATCTCCTTCGCATATGCTGCAGCCGGATCGAGCAGTATGAATGTTGAGCCGCTTTTCATTCTTGGGACCACATCATGCGAAATTTTTCCAAGTAGTTTATCTGGAACCGCCATGATAATGAAGTCACTTTCTGGAACAGCCTTTTCCATGGCAGTAACCTCAAGTCCCCTCTCCTCAATTGCTGCAATTCCCTTTGGTGCAGTTTCGCAAATGAGAAGATTGTAATCTGTTTTCACGAGATTGTGTAAAATCCTTGTTCCCGCAAAACCACCGGCCCCCATTATCGTAATTGTGAATGTCTTTCCATCGCTCTTCATTTCAATACCCCTGAGTATTGTATTCTCAATCCTCCGGAGGATAGTACCAGGACTCACCAGCCTCCAGAATTACCGGTTTTACAACAGGTCCTTCATCGGAGTGCAAGTTGTTCAAAAGAGTGACGAACTTTTCTACATCTTTGTTCCCTTTTGCATGGGAATAATGATTGCCCAATCCGTATTCGACTCCCATCCACAGGCACGCCAAAGCTGCCTCATGCGGGCTCATCTCTCCGCAGAACTCCTCCGGTATACCGTGTTTTTGTAATTGGCCGCTTTGGGGCATCGAGCACGAGACAAGTGCGATGTTGGGTTGGTAGAGTTCGCCAAATAACTTGAGATCACTGAATATGGCTGTATCACCTGAATGCCAGACCCGAACCCCCGGATCGGGATAGAAGATGAATCCCATGGGTGGTCCTGAGATGAACGTTCCATCAGGGTATTCCAGAAATGACCAGTGCATTGACGTAACGGACCGAACTCGAATGCCAGCTTCAACTATCTGTAATCCCCAGCACATGCCCCGTATTTTCGTCTGATCAACCCCATGTTTTATCAGGTGATGACGCACCTCTCCACCGCAGCAGACCGGACAGTTGAATTTCAGCGCGATTTCAACGGTATCGCCTAAATGGTCCCATGCAGCATGGGTCACCAGAATAAGATCCACCTTTTCTAAATCTTTAACCCTTGTTGGTGAAACGTCACTTTCGTTCAAGAAAGGATCGATGAGAACAACCGTGCCCTTACTATTCGTGACACGATAGGCTGCATTCCCAAAATAATCGAATTTCGTTTTTTTATTCATTCATTTCTCCTTGTTTAAAATTTTGAATTTCTTATGAGCTCCATTCATTTATCCCCTTACGAAATGTATTGCCGATACGTTTCAATGTAATGTGCGATACCATCACGGATATTCGCAAACCGGGGCGTGTATCCAAGCTGCTCTTGCGCATTTGTAATACTCAGAACTCCTCTATAGCGCATCTCTATGAGATCCTGTTCTGAGAGACCTGATCCGATCTCGATATCAGCATTTGGAATAAACTCCTTCACGATCTCTGCGACTTCACCTGCTGTTACAAGCGGTTGCCCCGTGGCGCCATAAAAGATTCGATCCTGGACCTTATCCGGGGGAAGCTCAACCGCGTTCACGGCAAGTTGTGCTATATCATCCACATGCGTGTAGTCTCTCGGAAATTCTCTCCCTGTTTCGAAGCGAGTCGGTAATCCCTTCACTGAGTTTTCAATCATAGGTTTGATGAAAATTGGAAAACCCTGCCCCAAACCATATACTGCTGAGGGTCGGAGAATAATGAAGTCAAGACCAAACTCCTGATGGTACGCCCAGAAAAATGCCTCGGAAGCTACTTTGCCCGCTCCATAGAAGCTTTCACCAGGACCTTCTTTCGCTAACAGAACTGGGTGATTTACATCCACCGGTTCATACTGTAAACTTGGAAGCACTGCGATGCTCGAGAAATACACTACCCGGTTTACTTCAAAAATGCGTGAAGCTTCGAGTATGTTCAGGCTCCCCATGACATTGACCTGCACAGCCAGAGCAGGCCTTCCTGCAAGTACAGCGAGATCGACTACTGCAGCAGTGTGAACTATAGTGTCAGGTTGATGAGTCTTTACTGCAGCAATGACATCCGAGAGCGTTTCGACACCGCCCCTGACAAATTGGATGCGGCTGCTCACAGGTTTGAGCCACCATTCAGCTTCTCCGCAAGGCGGTCTGATATCGAGATTTATAACAGTATGCCTATATTCAACCAGACTTCGCGAAATATGGCTTCCAATGAAGCCAGACCCTCCTGTGACAAGTATTTTATGGCCCATGATGTTTCCTCCTCGTTACCTGATTGTGGGCTCCCTTCTATCGAAATACCTTCTGATAATCATTTATAAGATTTTCGATAATTTCAGTGTATAGTTACAGAATACCTTATGAGACCAATTCTTTATCCGCTTTCTCTACAATGGAACTGAGCTCCTTTCGCACCTCATCGGGTAAGGGCTCCACGTTATGTGTACTGAGTATGTCCAATGCTTTTTCTTTTGCCCTCTGTTCAAGACCCTTTTTCCCTTTTGATATCCATTTGTCTCTTTTTTCCCAATTAAAAACCTGGGATTTAAAAAGCTCACCGGCTCTGAGATGTAATACGGTGTGCACTGCAGATAAAAAGCTGCCCCTCGGTCCAACTTTGTCTATAACATCCAGTCCAAGAGTGTCATCATTTACTTCAATCCCACGGGAGATCCTGTGCAGCATCCCGAGTATTTCATCATCAATTACCAGCTGAACCGGGCTAATTGCCAGTATAGAATCTATAGCACCAGCACCTATAATGAGGCTTCCGCCCCCAAGACACTGCATCAAGCCATTGCACGCTTTTTGAAAGAGAGTTTGCTCACAGATTACCCCATCAGTAAGGAAACCGATTCCGTTACAGGGAAAACCGTAAAATTCAGTGCCTAATTGAGCAATGGCTGCGCACAGCATTGCACTTTCCGGTGTCCCCATCAAACTATCCCCAGATCTCATATCAGTGACAGTCGGTTCATAAAAATATGGAATCGGATGACCTGGATTTGCCACCTGGGCGAGTGTCATTGCACCGAGCAGTTCGGCATTTCCCTGGGCCAGGGTCCCGGCAATGGTGATCGGTGATGCTGATCCAACGCTTGGCATTATCACGACTCCAGTAGGAATACCGTATTTTCCTGCCAAGAAAAGTTGATCAATGTCATCTTCAGGCATATATAAGGGTGATAGTACGGCGATTATGGTGTGGACCAGTGGTCTTTGTTTTAGCTTCTCTCTGGTTCCTCGTACTGCAAGCATCATCTCTATTAAATATTCTAAATTTTTTGTAGTGAACGCATTGTGCACGATATTTTTTCGCTGTTTTTCAAGCAGCGTGTGCATGCAATGTATGTCAGCAGTTTGCTCCGGGACATCACCGCAATGCAGGGTTCCGATTGCATCGACATTTGGGAGCGCATCAACCAGTGTGGCAAATTCCTCTAAATCAGTAATCCTTGCCCTCCTGTAATTGCCCGTTTCGAGGTCTATATATGATGTTGCACCACCCGCAGTACGAGAGGCGAAATCCTCCCCAGTTTTTAGCACTGCATCATATTCAGGTTCGCGGCCTGCGTGCAGGATTGTTCTCTCCATATTCTTCACTGATTCTTCCACGAGAGTGGGTGGGAATTTAACGATTTTGTTCTCGTGATCAACGTTTGCACCTGCCTCCTGTAGCATGTTTCTCGCCTCTTTATGATCAATCAACATACCAGTATTTTCAAGGATCCTCAGCGAGGCTTGGTGAATTTTTTTCATGTCGTCCTCGGATAATAACCGTAAATAAGGTTTTGTCATACTGAGCCCCCCCTCTTTCATTAAAGTTTGTTCACTGTTTAAAGCTCCGAAACCCTCGGCTCATTGTAATAGTTCTTTCGCCCTTTCGACTGCCAGAACTGCATCTTCTGCAAATCCATCTGCATGTATCTGGTTTGCATATTCCTGAGTTACTGGTGCACCTCCAACCATTATCTTAATCTGGTTCTCAAGGCCTTCTTTTTTTACTGCATCGATTACTGTTTTTAGCTCATGCATACTACTGGTGAGCAGGCAGGAGAGTGCCAGTATATGTGGCTTTTCCTGTTTGAGAGTTGCAATAAACTTCTCAGTTGAGACATTGACGCCCAAATCGAGGACATCAAACTGTGATCCCTGGAGCATCATGCTCACCAGGTTTTTTCCAATATCGTGAAGGTCTCCTTTGACAGTTCCAATGACGACCTTATTTGTTGGTGTGAGTCCGCTCTCAACTATCAATGGCTTTAACAGCTTCATTCCAACACCAAGCGCCTCTGCAGAAATGAGTACTTCAGGAATAAAAATCTCATCCTTTTTAAATTTTTTTCCCACTACATCCATCCCTGCAAGTAGACCTTTATTAATTATATCTTCAACCCTGATTCCTTCTTGAATGGCCTTGTAGGTGAGTTCCTTGACACCCGGTTCCCCTTCTTTTTCTTTTACTAGGGGCGAGTTTTTATCGCTCCTCCCCTGGATGACGTTTTCAGCAATAGCTTCTAATAAATCAGACATTCCCTTTTTTTCCTCCTTGTTATTTTATGCGTGTTGTATATAAAAACCTCTAAAAAATGAATGATTCACGGAGATGATAAATTCAACAAAATTGACTACATATTTATGAGACATTCCCGATCCTCTGTGAATTATCTTGCAAGATCTATATTTCTGTATCGGATTCGATGGTTATCAATTCTTTCCACTCAGATATCGATTTTTCTACCTGCTCAATCGCTTCCTCGATGTTTCTACCGATAAGTGCCTGAAAGATTCTTTTATGATCATTGAGAGCTGTTAGCCCTTTATCCGTGAGTTTTTCGTGTGCGAATTTTATAGAGGGAGTAAAAAATTCTATTATAAAATCGTATATCTTTTCAACGAGTCTGTTCTTTGTCGCTCGTCCGAGGGCGTGATGAAAATCGATATCCAATTGAGCTAATTGTTCGGGCTGTTTTTCATTTACCCTAGAGATTTTGTTTTCCATATCAACAATTGAATTTTCAATAGGCTTTATATCATTATCTTCCGCGTTTTTCACAATCAGTTTGACAATGGCTATTTCCATGAGCTCCCTGAGCTCGGCCAGTTCTCTCATATTTGCCTTACTCAATATAAGGCTAAAAAGCAGAGGGTCGAAAATCGCCTTTTGTTGGGATTCGGCGATATAGGTTCCATCACCCCTTCGGACTTCCACTATGCCGAATGCGGATAGTATCTTCATGGCTTCTCGTATTGATCCTCTGCTGATCGAAAGGCTTTTACTCAACTCGGATTCTGAGGGAAGCCGTTCGCCCGGCAATAGTTTTTCTGAAATCAGGGCCTCCTTTATTGCATTTATCACACGATCGACGGCTGATTCTATTTTTTCTGCTTTAAACAAGCCATCATAGGATCTAAGCCTGCTTTCCTGTTTGCTTTTTTCCATAAATACGTATACACTCCTCATAATCGTGTTTTACCAAGGAGAAATAACATCAAACGTATAACATTTGATGTTTATTCTATTTATCACTGTGTTGTTTGTCAAGTAGATTTATTTAAGTGTTATTTCGCTTTCCTTTGAATCTTTGTCATACATTTTTTTATTGAAGAGAGAGTCATCTGACAAGTATTTTATTTATTCAGTCGTTTCGTTTTTATGTGAGGAGGAAATAAGTAAAATTTACTTGACAATACAGCCACTTTTGATAACATCTTTGTGTCAGAGATCAGATATCTTATATAATATTTAAAAACCATAGTTAATTTTATAGGGGAGACAGAGACATGGAAATAGCTCGCGATACACTGCTGGAGATGTACAGGAAGATGGTAAGGATACGACAATTTGAGCTTGCAGCGAGCGATCTATTCAAACGGGGCCAGGTAAAGGGCGCGATTCACACGTACATCGGGCAGGAGGCATCAGGGGTTGGCGTGTGCATGGCGCTGAAAAAGGATGACCTGATCGCAGGGACGCACAGGAGTCACGGTCACAACATCGCAAAAGGAGCAGACACGAAGAGGATGTTTGCCGAGATCCTGGGAAAAGAGACGGGGTACTGCAAAGGACGCGGAGGGTCTATGCATATTGCCGCGTTCGAAACAGGGAGTCTCGGAGCGGTTGCGGTTGTTGCTGCTGGGATTCCTATTGCGGTTGGCGCTGCATTGGGGTTTAAGATGCAGGGACAAAAGAGAGTTGCGGTTCCCTTTACCGGTGATGCAGGCTCGAACACCGGAAATTGGCATGAAGGTCTCAACATTGCCTCGATCTGGAAGTTGCCTGTTGTATTCGTGCTTGAGAACAATCACTACGGAGTATCGACGAACATCCGCTATTCTACAAATATTGAAGACCTTTCCATTCGTGCGAGGTCCTACGGCATTCCGGGTGTTCGTGTTGATGGATTCGACGTGATTGCAGTGTATGAGGCAGCCTGTGAAGCTGTTGAAAAGGCACGCCGGGGAGAGGGCCCGATTCTGCTGGTGACAGAGTCCTACAGATTCGATGGGCATTACAGCGGTGAGCCTGAGGTGTATCGGTCGCGAGAAGAAGTGCAGGAGTACCGAAAAAAGGATCCGATAACCCGTTTTAAAGACTATTTGATAAAAAGCAAACAAGCGAGCAGCGCTGAACTTGATGCGATCGAAAAAGAAGTGAAAGGGGAAATAGCCGAGGCAATTCGGTTTGCACAGGAAAGTAAGCCGCCTGATCCTTCGACTGCTATGGATTATATATACGCATAAAAGGTGAAAAAATGGGAAAAATTGAAAAAGATTCTGTATCCCTGGGTACGGTCAGCGTTTCAATGCCGCCTGATTTGATCATGCAGGTAAAGGAGGGGACACCTGCCACTGAACTGTCCTATCAGGAGGCAATTCGGGAGGCTCTGCGCGAGGAAATGGTGCGCGATGAACGGGTTTTCCTGATAGGGGAGGATATTGGGAAACATGGTGGTGCATTTGGAGTGACAAGAACCCTGTTTGATCAGTTCGGGTCCGAGCGGGTT
>Ga0180438_10007460_pt1 | contig 14248 bp, 6 predicted proteins | sample SS_ome_12_FD_132455 | JGI IMG/M metagenome (GOLD analysis project Ga0180438, IMG submission 132455) | Hypersaline lake sediment archaeal communities from the Salton Sea, California, USA - SS_3_D_2 metaG | ecosystem: Environmental > Aquatic > Non-marine Saline and Alkaline > Hypersaline >... | reverse complement strand
TCGAAATACTCCATCGGATTCGAGCGGTTCATCCCATTCCGCCTCTGGATCCAGTGCTCGCTCTAAATGGAAAATGGCCTTACTCAAGCGACGTGTTGAGAGGAATGCTGCTCCCAGACGGGCATGAACGCCGGCTGTCTCCTCGATATGCAAAGCTCGGTTCAGGGTCTCGATGGACTGCTCGAACTTCCGCTGATTCTGTTGAAGGTCCGCCACCCGCACCAACAAATGGCTGGATTCCAGGTTATTCTTGGCCAGGGCCCAAATCTCCCTTTCGGCCTCCTCGATCCTCTTCTCCTTGATGTAGAGAGTCGCCAGCTTCTGATGCGCCTCGCCCCATCCAATCTTTCGATGGGTGTAATCCCACGCGAATCGCTGAGCATGGGTCTCGGGATTGAACGTCACTCGCTCTGGTATATTCCGAAAAGGCCAGCGATGCTTCAGCACCTCGATATGCAGACGTCCCGCTTCCAGGTCGAAATCCGTCACGCCTGAGAGTTTCCGGTAATCAGCGTCCAACTTATCCGATGCCTGGTGCCGAAACGATTCCGACGCGATAAAACTGTGCTCCGTCATGATCCGGCACAGTATCTTGGCCATGAGCATGTACCCATCGAAATTCGGGTGCACATGTTCCCACAGGAGTTCATTTCCGACTATCCCCCCTGGTGATGCTGAAGAAAACGCTTTCTCAAGATCCGCAACAACGGCACCAGCCGTCTTACCGATTTCACGGATAATTTCGTTGAATTCCCCGCTGGCACGAAAGCGTAGCCCGTCCAGGTCCCTCGCCCACTCGTAGGCTTCCATTGCGTCCGCCGTATCCCCCACCGCATCGTAACATCGGCCCAGTTCGAAAAACGTGTCGGCTCGAAGGCTATCTATCATGATTGCGGCTTCGAAGGCACCAATGGCTTCTGAATATCGCTTTTCAGCCTCGAATTTTTGCCCAATATCATACAGCGACTGCCATTGTTCCCGCTCCATTTCGCTCAACCCTTCGCGATGAATCGGTTCAAACGGCGCCTGATCGCGTAAGTTACTGACCAGCGTGCAGAGTATCACGGTCACACCGTGTTCGCCTGAAGATTTTACAACAGACGTCAGATTATCTTTAAAATATTCTTTAGCCACGGTGTATGAGCGGCCTCCGTACGTGATGAGCCTTTCCCTAGCCATGATCTCCATCAGGCTTTCCCCTGAATCCGAGGCATCGTCTCTCAGTACCAAGGCCAAGCTTCGCATTCCATTCCGCAGAAGCCGAACCAAACGGCTACGACGCAGGAAAAGAGAAATCCTGAAAGTCCAGGGATGCCTCCCGGCCGACTCTGCAGACCCGATACCCAAAGCACCATAGAACTCATTGTGGCCCGTATAGACGATTAAGAGGTCCGGGTCGTATCGCCAAACCTTGCCCACGAAATCCCGGACTATGTAACTGTTTACGGCGGTTACGCCTAAGTTGACGACTTCGATAGTACGTTCCGGGAAAAGTACGGTTAGACGATCCTTGAGTAAGCTAGGGAACGCCGCATTATACATGTACGGGAAACCCACCGTCGTGGAGGCACCCAAACAAAAAATACGATAGGCGTCATCTGATTTGTTCAACGGTATCACATCTTGAGATACATATGGCCGGACGTCTTGATTCAAAAAATATTGCTTTCCTAAATCTGGATTCACCATATAATACGATCCGTGCTGCCCTTTTACGGTTACGAAGAGGTCTGTAGAACCGCCATACCGGAATAATCGCAATCCAAACTCTATCATAACGAGCAGGGCCGGAGCAATTCCGATTAAAATCACACGGAAGATAATTTCACGAACGTTTCTATCCATTATTTCTTTTATAGTATTTATTCAGACAGCGATTTCCATCTCTCCTGAAGTCCCCGCAAGCGAATAGCCGCATGCTTCATATCTCCTTCCTTGGAGCGTAGCCATCCTCCGTGTTTTAAGAATCCCCAAGGATCGACGAAATCGTACCAATTGGCCGCTTCAATATAGGATTTGCTATAGGCGTATGTAAACGCTGTCTCCAACCAATCCGCCTGTAAATCTTCATCCCACAACCTTCGCCACTCGAAAGGCTCTATAGAAAAATCCGTTCTATCGGGCTCATTGAATTCCTGGGCAATGCCCCATGACGGGCATCCTATCTCGGCTAAATGAACTGGCTTTCCAAACGTCTCGTAGCGTTCATAAATTTGGAAGGCATCGGCAAAAATTTGTCTGGTATAGTAAAGCTGCAGCCCGATGATATCAAAATCTACACCCGCTTCGATTAATTGTGACACAAATTGAAATGGAGTACGCTGGGGATACTTGGCATCTCTCTCATGCCATTTGCCTCGTTGTACATACTCTGCAAACGGACAACAGTTATTGATTAAAAGCCGGATATTGGGATTTGTATCCCTTGCTACATCACAGACAAGCCTTGTCAGTTCGATAGATTGTTTGTGATTTAATTCAAGTTCATTGGCCCAGTCGTGAAGCTCATTTACCACCTCCCAGATTTTTATCTGGTCACCGTAATGTTGTATCACCTCCTTAACATGCCTTTCAAGGTAATGTAGGAGTTGAGCATAGGACTTTTGCCTCAACCACTCAGGCGTTACCCATGTATGGGTCCAAAAAAGCGGCCTTCCCTCGACCAGGATATTCCGCTCCAGCAGCGCTTTTAAGACTTCGTCGCGTTCACGATATTGTTTCTTCCCTTCTTCCGGTTCAAAATCTACTATATCCCCAATTAGGTAGTGCGTAAGAGTCGCATAATTGAAGAGCTCCTTGTATCTTTCCAGAAAAAGAGACTTATCCATCTGAAAATAACCGCGCACGTCACAACCGAACAGGAAATCAGATCGATACCCTTGCCTGTTTATATCATCCCTGGCCTTTTCCAACTCCATTAGATCACTAGCGAGAAGAGCGTATTGAAGTGATTTTTGAGCAAGCTGTGCACATCGATCAGGATTGGATTGCTTTGCACTGGCATCATCGAAGTAGAGTTCAGAAACATCGTACAAAGATCTCAGCTCATTTGAAGGCTGCCATGAATTTTGAATAAAACGTTCCATCCGATTTCGATTACGAATCACCCGTGTCTTGGCCAATTCATAATTAAGATTGAGATGAGAGACACCCTGCGAAGGAAGTTCGTACCATACCCCACCATTGTCAGCCGGCATGAACAGGTATCCGAAATCATCGACCTTCCATCTGACACGGATACCAAACCGGCGTATGTTATTCGTTTCGGATATATGGACGCCTTCATCTGTAAGGCGAATATCGGAACGGAACGTGTCTCGATTCTCATCCATACTGTACACAGTATCGGATATATGAGGCCCATGCCCCCGCTGGACGAAATAAGGTTTAAAAATCAGCTCACCCATTTGTTTTTCCTTCACACTGGCATTCTTCTGACATAGCAGTTGATGATCATGTGGATCTACTGGGTAATGATCTCCATCTGTCCTGCAAATTCTTCAGGCGTTCAAAGGCGGCTTTTTTTTCACCTTGGGGAGATTCAAGGAGTCCACCGTTTATTATAAATGAATGAGGATCCACAAAATCATACCAGTTGACAGCTTCGATCCATGATTTACTGTATGCCATAGTATAAAGGCCTTCAAGCCAGTCTGCCTGAAGCTCCTGGTCCCAATGACGATGCCAAATGAAGGGTTCTTCCGGTATTCCAAGCCGATCCGACAGGACGGAATCTCGTGTAGGTCCTGAACTACATCCTACTTCCGTCAATTGAACCGGTCTTCCAAATTTCTCAAATCGCTCGATCAGGAGAATGGTATCGGAAAGATCACGGTATGGAAAATACATTTGTTGTCCGGTAATCGTAAAGTCGACACCTGCCTCAATCAAATCTCTCATGAATTTGTGGGGGGTACGTTGGGGGTATTTGGCATCGAGCTCACCCCACTTCTTTAGTTGGACATATTCTGCAAAGGGACAGCAGTTGTTGATTAATCGATGAACGTTGGAATTGGTATCACGAGCTACTTCACAGGCTAATTTTGTTAGTTCAACCGACTGCTCGGGCGTAATCTGAACTTCATTAGCCCAGTCATGCATCTCGTTCACAATTTCCCATGCATATATCTCATCCCCATATTGGCTGATAACCTCTCTTGTATGTTTCTCAACATATTTTAAAAGATCATCGTATGATTTATTTCTCAGCCAATCGGGCGTTGTCGTCCGGTAGAACCAGAACAGAGGTCTGCCTTCGACTGTTATATCATGCTTTTTAAGCATGCGCAGACATGCCATACGCAAATCATACTGCTTTTCCCCTTCGATGCGCTCAAAATCCTGAAAATAACTGCTGATTAGATAGTGTGTTGTTGTGGCATAATTAAAAACCTCTTTGAATCGTTCAATGAATATATCCTGGTCCATCTGGTAAAATCCGCGAGCATCACAACCGATGAAAAAATTGGGACGGTGTCCGGCTTTTTGAATATCGTCTTCCGCTTTCTCCAGTTCCATCTTTTCACCAGCCCACATGGCATATGTCAGCGCAATCTGAGACAACCTCCCACACGTGATTCCATCGAACTGAATTTTTTCAGCGTCTTCATAATAGGATTCGGAGATGGCAATCAATCCGTCAATCTCATGGGAAGATCTCCACCCGTTTTGCTGAAGCTTTTTCGAACGCCGACGATTTCGCAAGACACGACTTTTGGCCAGTTCGAAATTCAGATTTAGAGTAGCAGATTTTCCTCGACCAGGCAATTCATAAAACCTTCCGCCATTGTCAGCCGTAAGATAGATATATCCAAATCCTTCCACATTCCATCGGACATCGACACCGAATTTACTGACTCCTTCTGTATTGGAAATTTTCACACCTTCGTTTGAAGATGATATATTAGAGTGAAACGCATCCCAATTCTCATCACTGGCGTATGCCCAGTCCAATAAATGAGGTCCTCTGCCCTTTTGTACAAAATGGGGCTGGAAAATGAGCTCACCCATCTCGTTTGTGATTGTCGTTTTCCTATCACTTAGAATTGTTGGTATTGAGAACAGTCGTTTGGCCGTAAATACAGCACCTATTCCGCCCGCAGCTGTCGTCTTTATGAATTTTCGTCTCTTCATCATGAATCCTCTAAAATTGGGAGTTAGTGGAATTTATTTTTTTAATCTTCAATTTCTGGCCCTTATACTTAATAATACGATCGACCCGTTTTTCCAATTCTACACCCAAACCATGATTTTCATCAACCCACACAATGTGAAAAATGCGTTCGTCCAACATCCCTGGAAAACAACCTTTTCGCTCATCAATCGTCAGCATCTGTTCCTTTTCATCCCAGAATATCGGGATTGTTGCGTAAATTCCCTTCTCATAGTTGTAATTATCGCCCTCGTCCTCGTACAATTCGAAGAACGCATCCGTACCAGTGTAAATTCGCAACTCGAGGGGATTGGCCGGTTTTTGATCCGTGTGCTGTAATTTGGGTCCAAGGGGGACAATGGATCCACCCCTCACATATATAGGCATAATATCGATAGGTACGTCCCGATTAATCATCTGACCACCGGATAGTCTTTCACCTGTCCAAAAGTCATACCACTCTGCATGATTCGGAAGATAGACGGATCGCTTTCCCGGTTTAGTATTTGGATCGAACTTCTGAACCTTCATGTCAGGCGTTCGCCAAGCAAGACGAAGTTTAGTGGCTTCGGCCATTCTCGCCTGCTCAATTCTGAATTTGTACATTGTCTCTTCTTCTAAAAAAACATTCCTGCGATACGTTCTATCCTCGCCCTGATCGTTCCAGTTGTTCACCAGTAAAGTTCCATCGAACCAAAATCGGACAGCATCGTCGCTTGTCAGCCACAACTCATACTCTCCTCGTGATTTAGATTTTACGGATCCGCTCCAGACCATGCTATTTCTGTCCCAATGTACGACCGAAGGTAAATCCTTACCCAGATAAACATCAAATTCTGGAATTATTAACACACTGTCAACCATCAGGGTATCCATATTCCTGCCATTATAGTAGCGTGCGGTAAATCCTCCTGCTCTGCCATCTTCTGTGAAAAGACACTCCTCAGGAATCGTTTCATTATAATAATCTTCTCCAAAATACATATGCTCTGTAACGGGATTGATCATCAAAGCCGGTCCAAACATGAATTGATCATCGATTTCAAGGACTTTCACATCTGAAGAGAAATCCATCGGCAGACCACGCATGATTGTATAACCATCATTGGTAACACGCCAGGCAAGAGAATAAATGTATGGAAGCAATCGGTAACGCAAATGGATGTATTTGAGCAGCGCATCATACACCCAAGTCCCGGACTCTCCGAATCGCCATACCTCTCGTGGTGTATCGGTACCATGGGCACGGAATATCGGATTAAACGTTCCGTATTGGAACCACCTTACGTACAGTTCTCTATATCCCGGATCGTTGCATCCATCCTGAAACGCCCCGTATCGCCTTACATGAAATCCACCGATATCGCTGGTCCAGTAAGGGATTCCTGACATACAGAAGTTCAATCCTGCTGATATCTGATCTCGAAGAACATTCCATTCGGCTACTATATCTCCTGACCAGGTCGCGGCTGCATTACGCTGTTGACCGGCGAAAGCCGAACGGGTCAGGATGAAAACACGTTTATCCGATGTGGTAGACCGTTGTCCCTGGTACACCCCGGCGGTGGTCATCAGTGAATATGGATTGAGGTATCGAGCCATGGTACCCAGTACATTACGCCTAGCGCTCTTGATGGAACGTTCGTGGGGAGCAACAAAAACCTCCGGTTCAGTACCGTCCATCCAATAGGCATCCACACCCTTGGAGAACAATCCTTCATTCAGATAATGCCAGTAGATTTTTCGAGCTTCATCGCTGTATGCATCATAAGTATGGCCATCTGTCCAGTGATAGGGGGCAAACAAAAGACCTTTGGATTGCATTTCATGGTTAATCTCAGTCGCCGAGCCGAGTATGGGCCAAATACTGATCATAAAATGTACACGGAAATCTTCATGCAACCGACGCAACATCAGTTCTGGATCAGGATATCGGGACGTATCGAATCGCATTGAACTCCATTGGGACACATCGTCTCCCCAGTACTGCCAATCCTGGATTATATTGTCTATAGGAATCTCTCGCTCGCGGTATTCTTGGACGATCTGCAACACTTCTTCCTGTGTTTTGTAACGTTCCTTCGACTGCCAGTATCCGAACACCCATTTTCCGAACATTGGGGCTTGCCCCGTCGCTTCCCTGTAACCACGGATGACATCATCCATGTCCGATCCAGCGATGAAATAATAATCGATCACATCGGCAACTTCAAACTGGAAAGAAGCGCTATCATGAGAATCATTAAAAATAATCTTAGAATAGTTGTCTAATAAAAGACCATAATTTCTTGTGCTGATCAAAAACGGTACTGCAACTTTCGTATTTTCTTGAGTCAGCACGACTTCATGGCCGCGGTAGTTCATTACTCCGTTCTGATGTTGCCCCAGTCCATAAATGCCCTCTTTCTCGGAAAAATGAACATTCCATCGAGCATGATGTGTCTTTTCGCCCAAAACTTGGGCCGTTGTTATAATCCTGGGCTGTCTCCGATCTTCCCGAAACAGCACTTCACCTTCGTCGTTATAGAAACCTATGGCACCCGCCATTCGATCAATCTGCAGTTTCAGTCGTGAAGTAACTAACTCAATGTGATCTATTTTTTCCTGTACTTCAAACGCCACTGGTTTCCAATCATTAACTATAACAAGACTTTCATCCGGAATACATTTTCTTGTTGGATAACACAGCACCCTTATCGTACGTTCGGAGCAAACCTGGATTTTTACGATACCATCTTTCAGATGAATGACGATACCATTTTCCTCAATCATGGTATTCTGAATCGTTCCCTTGGCAAAAGATGTAATCACGAAAAATAAAATTATAGGAACAAAGATGTTTATCTTAATTCTTCTCATTTCAATTTTCTTCTTGGATTCCCATCGATTCATCATTGGTACTTGAAAATTACTTGTCCACCCGATATGATATCCGAATGATCAATCCAAGATTGGATCAACGATTCACCATTTAGTTCTATTGATTTGACAGTTCTTTCTTCTTTCTTCCTACCGAGAGTCTCTATTCTAAATTTCCGACCCTTGTGATAATTCGGATGCAACCGAATAACCGAGCGTTCGAACAGTGGCCTCCCTATCCTATACTCACCTAATGCCGGACAGGCCGGATAAAATCCCAGTGCCGAGAATACATACCAGGCGGAAATCGCTCCGGCATCATCGTTACCTGGCAGACCGTCCGATCCGGTTCCGAATTCGTCTTTCATGAGTTTTTGAACGATTTCTCGAGTACGATGGGATTCATCTGGAACATAAGTGAACAGGTATGGATAAGCAATATCTGGCTCATTGGTAATCGTGAAATGTCCTTCATCGAAACATCTCTGTAATTTCTTAAGAAAAGAGGTTCTTCCACCAAACTGACGGATCAATCCGTCTATGTCATGTGGTACAAACCATGTGTAGTGCCATGCATTCCCTTCTACGTAACCTGGCCCACCGGAACCGGCCCAACCTCCCGATCCTTCTGTTTTCAAGGGATCAAATGGTATCACCCAATTGCCATTTTTTTTCTTCGGCCTGATAAATTGTGTCTCCTGATCGAATAAATTCCGATAGTATAAGGATCGTTCGAAAAAATTGTCTGCAGTAGCAGTATGACCCAACCTGTACGCCATTTGCGAGATCGCCCAGTCAGCAAGACAATACTCCAGAGTTGTGGAAACCGGTCCCCAAACCCACCAAGCCTTGGTAGTATCTTGTTCAAAAGGAATATAATGATATGCCAAACTCTGATGATAACCAGCGCGTATCGGGGGTGCTGACTCCCCAGGTCTCAGTTCTGCGGGTTTTTTCATGGCAGTAAAAGCCAATTCAGCATTAAAATCGGTGATTCCCTTTGTGAAGCTGTCTGCAATGACGATGGATGCGGGATCGCCCACCATCATATATGTCTCGTTACCCGCGAGCTCCCATTTCGGTAACCACCCGGATTCCTGATACATATCTATCATGGTTCGAATCATCTCTGACTGCCGTTCGGGGTAAATAAGTGTTAGCAACGGATGTAAAGTACGGTATGTATCCCATAAAGAAAAAACAGAATAACGATGACGGTTTGAATATTTACCGACGCCGTTTCGTCCCATTAACGGAAACTGTCCGTTGACATCTTCGATTATATTAGGATGAATCAACGTATGATACAGCGCCGTGTAAAATTTAATCCAGTCTTCGTTCAATCCTCCTTGTACTCGAATTCTTGACAAAACATCATCCCAAGCATTTCTTGATTCCGATCGAACTTTTTGAAAATCCCAATCTGGGATTTCCTGTTTCAGATTCTTCCGGGCGTTATCCACGCTGACATATGATATCCCCACTTTAAGGAGAATCGAACTGTCCTTTGGCATATGAAATCGGAACCACGACCCGATAGGCGCATTCTGGATGTTTGCCTGTTTCGCCCCGCTCATCTGATGATCCATCCAGATTCCGCTAGATGTGGAGGGCTTGTTGAAACGAGCGAAAAAGTAGACGTACTGACGGTTCGCTTCACCGCAAAATCCACCAGAATTATTAAATCCTTCGACCTCAGTTGATGATTGGATCTTCACAGCGCCTCCGCCGATGAGGCTGAGGTTTCTCCCCAGATCAAAGAGGATGTTCAATGAATCATTGCGAAGAGATGTAAATTTTAATATACTGCATCTTTCAGTAGCCGATACTTCAGCAAATACATCCAATCCCTTCAAGATGAGTCTATAATAACCCACTTCTGCATACTCATCTTCGATTGACGCCTTATAGTCTTGGGGATCTATCTGAACCTCTCCCCGGTTTATCATTGTGATAATACTACCCAAATCGGCACAACCCGTACCACTGAGATGAACATGCCCGAATCCATAAAAATCTGTTTCTCCATGAATGTAGCCGGAGGTCGAAAAAGGTGCATTATGGGGACTGACCGATACCATCCCCCACGGTCGAACTGCACCAGGAAATGTGTTCCCCTCATTCGTCGTCCCAATAAATGGATTCACATATCGGATGATTTCGTTATCGGAGTTATCAGGAAATTGCTTTTCAGTTGCGGGGGATTCTTCAAAATGAGCAAGAGTAAGAACAGTTATGAAAAGGACTATATTATTTCTGGCGATAGGTTTCATGGGCCGACAATCATTCGTATATTAAAAGATTTTCAATTACCGCGGATTAAAAATTCCTCATACCGTCTGCGGTATTCGGTTTTATAATTCTCAACTGCATCTTTATAACTCATCGGCTGCAGGAGATTACTCTTTTCCCATTTTATATCGACTTTTTCAATACCCACTGGAAGCGTCACCGTTGACTCATAAAAATCGATACAATGGTTGTCGATGGAGATTTCCTTCACGTTCATAAACCAGGGCAAGTGAACAACCAGTTTCACCGGAGGATGATGAAAATGATGATCCATGAATAAAGTAGCTCCCTCATGATCACAAGACAACCGAAAATTTATTTCTCCAAAATAAGTGGGAGCTCGACTAACCTCAATCGATTCTCCGGTTTTAATCCAACCCGGTGAAATACACGATAAAAGATGCAATTCTTTCTCCTGCTCCCTCACCAGCATATTTCTCAACAGAGTACGAAACGTGGCTGCGAACCAACCATGAGGAGTAAGGTTCATTCCGAAATCCCGTGTCCCCCATGGCAGGATAGAGAATTCGAATCCCGCATGCGTAGCGCTGGTATGTAAAAGCACCGCATAAAATTCTTCAAGAGCAGTCTTCTGATCTCCTCGGATAACGTGGGTTTCAGTGTTTTTCATCGTCAGGTAGTGATGGAGAAAACGGCCATAACCGTATGTCATTAGTCCTTCCTGGTATTTTGAACGGGTCACGTTGAGTGTGGCTTCCACCCAGGGATGGAAAGGATCGAGTATCATTTCTGGATAGACCGACAACATGTTACCCCAATCCTGTCCGCCCAGGGTATCTAAACCAGGAGGTATGTATCCTTCTGTTTCAGCACATAACTGGTTCAATCGTTCATTCAACGCTGAAAATAGTTCATTGTACTCCTGAAGGAATTCGTTTGCACTTTCATCTTTCCCTAATCCTTCAGCCAGAGTGATGGCGTTCTTCAGTCCCGCCAGCGCCCAAAAATTATGCCCGGTCACATGACCGGTAATATTTTCGTTGTCACCCGGCGTCGTCACGGGCATCAGTTGGTAAATATCATTCTGTCGAACTTGTGTAAACCAAGAGATCGCTCTGTTCACAGAGGGGAATACGTTATCGGCAAATAATCTATCACGAGTGATACGATAATGCTGTCCGTAAGCCCATAGAGTCTGCCCCCAGCCGTCATACTGTCCACCCTGCGAAACGAAATTGCCATCGGGTCTCTGCCAGCTCTGGAAGAAATCGAGACATTGTCGTGCATAATCATGGTATCCAGAAATATCGTACATCCGGACTATATAGGATGCGTCCCGAAGCCAGAAAGCATCGTATTGAAACTCGTTCACTTTCTGGATATATTGGTCCTCTATTTTATCCCTGGCGATGAGGGGAAAAACCAGATTTGCTTTAAATGTATTGACGACTTTTTCTTCTGGTACGTATACATCAATTCCGCGTGAGAAGATATGCTCCCAAAACTCTTCTGTCCGATTCAAGTATGTATCGAAATCAGCCGATCGTAGGATATCCAGATGTGGATGGTCTTCAGAATAGGGTTCATATGGCATCTTAAATTCGAGAACACGTTCCTCGCCAGGATTTAAAGAAATAGAATACTTGACGGTCCCCACTGGCGTTGTCGGCAATACAAACAAAGACATCGGTTGAACATTTGGAGCTTCGTTGTAACCCATTTTCAATGTCAACATCCGTTCCGGCGTGGGACTGGATGGATAGAAATATACAATCCTTCCATCCCGAATCAGGGCGTCTTCTTTAAAACCGTATACCCAATCCTGGGAAAATTCCACTCCGGACTGCTCGTACTCTCCCAGTATTTTTCCCGTTGCAGGTCGACCGAATCGATTATCACCCACACCCCAATCGGTGTTCGCATCATTCTGATACCGGATGCCCACGGCAAAATGGACTGTGCGTTTCTGTCCAGACATGTTGTTTATGTTAACTCTAATAAAATTGATAAGAGGACTTTCGGGATTGCCATCCAACGTCGCCGCATAAAGCATGAATCGATAGTCAATTCCTTGTCGGATAACCTGATATTGAACCACAGGAAGATACCCCTTGTACAAGGTTTTAATCCGATTTCTGACCGGTACAGGTGGATTGTCTGTGAAGAACATGAGTTCTGCGAATCCGGTATAGAGATAGCCTTCAGGAGTCACCAGGGTACCTTCCCGCCCATCCATGACACCGATGACATCCGTAGGTTGACTAAAGTAACAAAAGGGTTCGCCGGGATAGTCCATTGACGGATCGAGCATTTGTGCATTTAAAATGTTGCCTGAAAAAATGAAGACGTAGATAAATCCAACACGATATTTTAAGCGTTTTATTTTATCCATAACCCATCTCATAGAATGGCGTTCATTGTGGCAGTGTCCACTCAGTCAAAGATACCTTAAATATAACCGATCCAATCGTCACATCCTCCATCGTTGCTCTCCAAACAAGCGTATGCTCTGATCCAAAGGATTGATCGGGTGCAAAAAAGAAAGTCTGAACAGGAACAGTTGATCCGGGTGCTAATCGATACATTGCCGTTCCAGCTACTTCCCGCCAGCCTGGAGTCGATTCAGCGTTCAACCGCACCGATACGGAATCAGACGTATTGTTTCTCAATAATAATGGGACGTGGAAATAGCTATCATAGGATATTCTCACTTCCGGATCCACAAGTAAACCAATGTGCTCAATTTCATGGGCCTTCCAGAACTCTCTATAAAAGGCAAAGACACCGCCCAATTCAAGTGAAACGCCTTTGCGTTTATAATCCCTGAAGCCGTATATTGGAACGTAGGGAGATGGCATCCGATCGATTCCTTCAAATACATCACCTTTCGGATTGCAGGGGACAACGGATTTCCCGAAAATCAAGCAGTATGTAGACATCCATCGAAGAAATGAATCGAAATCTCCGGTCTCAATAGCTTCAGCGCTGACATTTGATACTTCCCCCTGTGTTCGATGGGGCAAATGAAGTTTCGCGGCAAGCATGTAATAGGGAACATTCTGGGATGGGCTGATGTCTCTGATGTCGAATGGTGGACCATCAGCATTTAAAGTATGAGACGCATCAGAAAAAAAATATAATTTCTTCGTCTGCCAGGGCTGCAATCCCTCAGTCACATTATTGATGTCCATGGGTTCACGAGGCGGTGTGATTTGAGTTGGAAAAACAGTGGGATCTCCAGCCAGATCGAAGGCTTCGATGGTAATAACTCCTGATGCCTGATGATCTCCATGGTTCTCTCCGGAAACATAATGGGGGAGCCAAGTAATGATGATCTCGGGACGTGTAAGTCGAATGATTCGAACAACATCTTCCAATATTTTCCCATGACCCCAGTTATTCAATGAGGCAAACAGATCCTGACTCGGTGTATCGACACCATCCAAAAACCAAACGAGGTCAATGCCAAACGAAGCCGTGGCTTTTCGCGCTTCGACTTCCCGAATTGCTGCCAGTGAACCGGCTTGCTCGCTACCGAATGTATTTCCCCCACCGCTCCCATGATTCAAGTATACTATGCCAACACGCTTCTTGTCATCATATATTGCTTTGGCCAGATAACCCCCCACAGCGGTTTCATCATCGGGATGGGCAACAATAAGCAGGATATCTGTTTTGAATCGGACATCAGGGTCAGGATATCCCAACAATTGGGACTCTTGGCCATACTGATATTCATGAAAGCAGAAGACCAAAAAAAACACCAATGGGAAATTCCATTTTTTCATGACTAAATCCTTTGAAAGAGTCAAATCAGAATTAGGTTGACACTATTCCAGAAGCTACCGACAACTTCTTTGTCCTCGGTTCATCAACCAAAAGAAGCATCCACAATCCTGAAAACAAAGCAAAAAGACCGGCTAATATAAAAACAATTTTGTAACCAAATTGATCAGCAACCCAGCCCCCCAATATACCAGAGAG
>Ga0180438_10007459_pt1 | contig 14249 bp, 11 predicted proteins | sample SS_ome_12_FD_132455 | JGI IMG/M metagenome (GOLD analysis project Ga0180438, IMG submission 132455) | Hypersaline lake sediment archaeal communities from the Salton Sea, California, USA - SS_3_D_2 metaG | ecosystem: Environmental > Aquatic > Non-marine Saline and Alkaline > Hypersaline >... | reverse complement strand
CTATCGACTCAGAAACAAGGCTTGTACCCCAAAAACGAGGAGTGGTAAGGTGAAAAAGTAGCCCTCATGAATGGCTGGTTTTGAACCGACCCGCACTGGCCGGTTTTGATTCGACCGCTGACAGAGAAATCGCCTGGACCGGGTCCCAGATTGTAGTAGTTGTCCGGCAGGTTGTTCCAGATGTCATTGCACATGACGGCAGCGGTTCCTCCTGGAGGAAGGTAGACACCGTACCCGCCCTGCGAGTCGACTATGATGTTGTTCTCGATCGCAGCCAGGTATGCATCGCCCGCGTAGATCCCGCCACCCTCGGCCGCGGAGTTGGCGACGAAGGTGTTGTGCCTGAGCTCAATACCGCACCAGACCACCCACACGATGCCACCGCCGCGTTGCACGCAGGCGTTGTGCGCGAAAAGATTCCACTCAATGACGGCGGCGCAGTTGTAGAAGTAAATCGCCCCGCCGTGCGTGGCCTTTGCTGCGTTGCGCTCGAGCGTATTCCCCTGGAGCTTGATTCCAGACGAGTACTCAGCGTACAGACCACCACCGCAGACGCCCCCCACGTTGTCCTGGATGAGGTTGTCCTCAAAGACGGCGGACTCGCACTCGAGAAGGCAGATTGCACCGCCGCACCCGTCCGTCGTGTTGTTCGCGATGGTGTTGCCCCAAGCGATGGGCGTGCCTAGGAACGAGCAGATCCCGCCGCCATGTTCAGCGCCGTGGTTTCCGCGGATCGTGTTGCCGTGGATGTGGAGTCTGGACCATTCGCCATGGAGGTAGACTCCGCCTCCCCAGCACGCTTGGTTCTGTTCGATAGTATTGTCCTCGACATTCGCAATGGCCTCCGTCTTCCAGGGTGCGGGTCCGGCCCTGTGGCAGATCGCGCCGCCGCCGTGTTCCACGCTGTTGTATTTGAACGTATTGCCGTGGATCCATGGCGCCGTGTCCGCACCCTGCACATAGATGCCCCCGCCCGACCATGCGTGGTTGTACACGAACACATTGCCTGCAATCTCGGCTTCGTCGCCGAACTCCACAAAGATCCCGCCGCCACTGGTTGCCTGGTTGCTGCTGAACACGTTGTCGACCACTCGGACGGCGCTACCGCTGATGTACATCCCGCCGCCCAGGCACCCTGGAGGCGGAGCACTCCCATGCTGGATGGTGAAGCCGATCACGGCCGTGTTCTGGTCGCAGCTGTAGACTGTGATCACAGTCCCCGCAGAGGAGCCGTCCAGAAACGTCACTTCTGGACCCGACTCACTGACCAGGACAACCCCGTCGGGCATGGCCAGTATCTCGCAGTACGTCCCCGGGGCGACCAGAACCGTGTCTCCGTATTCCGCCACTGCAAGTGCTCCCTGGATGGTGGGGTAGTCTCCAGGCACGTGGATCGTCGCTGCACGTGCAGGGTCGAATGTGGCTAGAACGACGAGAATTCCCAGACCGATCGCGCTGCGCATCGCTGCCTCCTTCCCGGCATAGATCTCCGCGATTCCTGAGGCTCCCCGGCAAGCATGTCGGCGTCTTCGAAATCACAGGAAAGTAGACCCAGTCCCCTGAGACCTGTGATAAGACATCGGGCTCGCCCCTGTGAAATCCCCAAGAACGATGTAGTTAGCAAGAGCGCCGAGCTCAGCACCGCGCCCTCCCACTACACTTCGTCCCCTCAAATGCAACTATACTACCGGTCGGCCTCGAAGTCAAGATCGAAAACGGATCGCCGGTCCTGGAATCATAAGGCGTTATCCTGGTTGGGATTCATGTCGTGGGGACCACGCCGGTTTCCCTCCGTTGGGTGGGAATCCGGGCGACGAGTGCTCCACGGGAGGAGCAGAAGCAGACCTCCCAGTAGCCCGAGCGCGATGACCTGGAGATACGAGAGAATGGCGACGGAGAAGATCCAGTAAGGAGACACCGTCTCGATCTTCGTGAAGAAATAAACAAATCCGTTCTCGCGAATGCCCAGGCCGTTTATGAAGACAGGAAGCGTGCTGAGGAGGAAGATAAAAGGGCCATAGATGAGGAAGAAGCGCAGCGGGACTGTCCCCCCCAAGCTCAGGGCGACGATGTAGTCGTAGGAGTATGACACAAAGTGGATCCCCACGGAGAGCACGAATCCAAAGATCAGCCGTGAAGAGTGATCGCGGTACTGGGCGAAGCTCTCAGCGAATCGGTCGATTGCCTCGTCGATGAACCGGAGGCTGGCCGGGAAGCGGAACCTCGGCACACCTCTCCTGCTCATGGAGAGGTAAACCAGGCACAGCGCAGCACAGCAGACAGCCGAGAGCACCACGGCAATCCACACGAGGCCTTGCTCCACATAAATCCTGGGGTGTAGAGCTGCAAGAACAACAACGAACACCCACAATCCCAGAATCCCGAGCGCTCTGGCCATGATCACCGAGGACAGGGAATCGACGCGCCTCCGGTAGTGGAACCCCAGGTGGAGTCCCTTTGCCACATCGCCCCCGAAAGCGCTCGGCAGGAACAGCCCATAGAATATCCCCAGCAGCTGGTAGCGAAACAGGGTCAGGAACCTGATTTCAGCAACGAAGGGCCGCAGGAGCCACAGCCAGCGGACGGTCTGAAGCACCTGGTAGACAACGTAAATGCAGAGAGAGCCGGCAGCGATACGCAGGTCTACATGTACCAATACTCCCCAGGCATTGTGCAGGTCAACTCTCGACGCCAGCCACCCGAGCAGAAGGAGGCTTAGGCAAACGCGGAGGACGGTTCTACATCGACGACCGAACCTGGGGCCTTGGCTTGACTCGGATCCCGGACTGATCACTGCGGGCGCTCCTGAATGCGGTTCGATACGCGCTCACCTGTTTCCTTTACCCCGTGGCGCCGTCGACGTCAAGCCCTGTTGATTCCCCTGCGAGGCTAATGAGGCCGTCGTCGCGGGGTCTTTCCCAGCCACCTTGACTGGAATGTGTGAATCCGGTAGACTCATGAGAATGGGGCAGCTACTGGCAGCAGTTGCATCTGGTGCGAGGCTTGTGTGCATGCAGTCGTTGCCGGCGCCAGGGAAGAGGGCTCCCCTATCGCCCATCAACTGCGCGGAGCCATCGTATGCAAGACCAGACAGAGCGCTCTCGATCCGCGGCGGAGTCAGTCTTTGAGAGATGTCGTAGGCTCGTGATGGATGCCTCCTACCGGGCCGAGGCCCTCGAGAAAACCCGAGATGCACACCGCGGAGTGGTCGGGTTCTTCTCCAACTATGTTCCAGAGGAGTGGCTGTATGCCTGCGATCTCATCCCAACCCGACTTCTTGGCCTGCAGGAACACCGTTGTGGGGATGGGAGTTCACTTCCCGGGTTCTACTGCAGCTATGTGCGCGACGTGTATGCTTCCATAGAGCAGGGTCTCCTTGGGTATTTGGATGCTGTGGTCCTCCCCAATACCTGCGATTCGCTGCAGGGCGTGAGGGATGTTTGGGCAGTCGGCGTGCCTGACACCCGCATGTATCCGTTCCTACATCCGGTCCGCCAGGCAGGCAGTCGGGAGTTCTATGTTGCACAACTCGTTCGCCTCAGGAAGGCAATCTCGGCGGATTTTCGGGTGGATCCTTCTCCAGCGGCCCTGGCGCGGGCTGCCGAGGTGTACAACAGGAATCGCTCGGTCCTTGCGCGGCTGCACGCCCGTCGCCTGGGGAAACGGTTGCCCTTCGGCGGAGCGGACTTTGTGGCCCTTGTGACGGCGGGCATGATCCTCCCCAAAGAGGAGCACAACCAGATGCTGGAAGAACTGGAACGAGGGCAGGATCCATCCGCGGGAGAGTTGCTGGCGGACAAGCACCGGCTCATGATTATGGGACCTGTGTGCGATAGGCTCGACCTACTCGATGTCATCGAGTCGAAGGGGGCCGTGATCGTCACTGACGCCCTCACCAACGGGACCCGCTACTTCCTGTACGCCGACCTGGAGCTGCCCTGCGACGATGTCGCCTTTGCGCGACGGTTTGAGAGGCAAGCGGTGAGTCCCACGGTCACAACGCCGGAGCGGTGGGGGTTCGTGGTAGACCAGGCCCGGTCCTTCCGGGCGGAGGGACTGATCTTCATTTGTCCCAAGTACTGGGATCCCCACATCCTGCTCTGGCCAGCTGTGCGGCTCCGGCTGGAGGCCATAGGCATCCCGACTCTGGTCTTGGAGATCGAGCACAACCAGTCGGATTTCTCGCGGGAGGGAAACCTGGTGGAGGCATTTCTCGAGACCCTTCAACCGGTGTGATCCGATGTCCAGCCACCGCGCGCTTCGAGATGTCGTCGATCAGTACTACGGGCCACTCCGCCAGCCGGCTGGGACAGCTCCAGTCGCGTGGGTGTCGGCCTTTGCTCCTGTGGAGATCCTGCGGGCCATGGGACTCGCGTGCTTCTACCCGGAGAGCTACGCGGCTACGTGTTCGGCCCGTGGGCTGGGACGTGAGATGATTTCGGTCTCATCGCAGAGGGGCCTGGGTCGAGACGTGTGCTCGTATGCGAGGATCTTCTACGGTGCTGTGTGGGACGGCCTGGGGCCTCTGGGTTCCCTCCCTCGCCCCGATCTTCTGATCGCGACTAACAACCAATGTGGAACGATACCTGCATGGTGGGAAAGCCTGCAGGAGTCCTACGGGGTGCCACTCTTCACGGTAGACTACCCCCGGGAACAGGAGGGACTGACACCGGAGACGCTGGAGTACATCCGCCTCCAGCACCGTGGCGTCGTGGATATCGCAAGACAGGTGTCGGGAGCGGACCTGGACCCCGATGTGCTTGCCCGGGTGGTGGGGCTTTCCCGGCGCGCGAGCGATGCTTGGTCGCGCATCCTAGAACTTCGGGCCCGCCCCAGGTTTCAAGGGGAGGTGCGGACGATGATCGACGCCCTTTTCCCGATCGTGGTCCTGCGCGGCACGGAGGCATGCGCCCACTACTATGAGGTTCTCTACGCCGAGATGGCCCGCAAGCCGGAAGGGGACGCAGTCCGCCCCCGTATTCTCTGGTACGGCTACCCGTGCTGGTTCTTGCCCGGCCGCGTCATCCTGCCCAGGGTCAAGCGGGGCCGGATCGTTGCGGATACGTACACGAGATGGTGGGTGTTCGATTTCCAGAGCGCAGACGTGTGGGAAGGCTTGAGCCGCGTCTACGGCTTGACGTATCTCAACCGCTCACCCGCCGAGAAGGTTAGGGAGGTGGAGGCGCTGGTCTCGGAGTATGATATCGATGCAGTCTTGATTCATTCGAACCGCAGCTGCAAGCGCGTTGCGTCGGCCGAGAATCTGGTGCTCCAGAGGCTGGAGAACCTTGGCATACCGTCGGTTCGATTCGAGGGCGACATGGCCGACCCGACCTGGCACGGCGGTGGGTCCGCCGAGGCCTGTGTGAGCGCTCTCCTGGAGATCTTGGGGAACTAGATGGCCTACTATCTGGGAGCGGACCTAGGATCCTCGTACGTCAAGATCCTGTTGATGACGGGGGAAGGTGCAGTAGTAGAACGCGCGGTTGAACCGACCGAGGTGGTGACACGAACCCAGTCCGAGCGACTGGTGAACAATGTCGTGAGTGCCGCAGGCCTGACGCGGCGCATGATTTGCCGCGTGGCCGCTTCGGGCTGGGGTCGTGACAACCTTGTGGATGCTGATGATCGTATCACGGACATCGCTGCCGTTGCACGGGGTGCGGTCGGCGTCATGCCGGGCGTCTCAGGTGTGCTGGATGTGGGAGGCCAGGACACGAAGGCCATCCGCATCGGGAAAGGAGGGAGGGTACTGCGCTTCGCGCTCAATGACAAGTGTGCAGCTGGCACCGGGCGTTTTCTGGAGATGGCCACCCGGAAGCTTGGCGTGAGCCCTGAGGAGTTCGCGCGGATCGCGGCCCGCTCTGCCCACCAGATCGCGATCTCATCGTTCTGCACGGTCTTCGCCGAGAGCGAGATCGTTGGACTCGTGGCGCAGGGCACAAGTCCGGAGGATATCGCCCGGGCCGTCGAGGTGTCGACGGTCGACCGGATCATCCAAATGGCCGGGGGGATGCTCACGGGGGGCGTGGTCCTTTTCACAGGGGGGCTGGCATTGAACGCGGACCTCGCGGGGGTCCTTCAGGATCGGGTGGAAGCCAAGATTGTGGTCCCGGAGCATCCTCAGTTCGTGGGCGCGCTTGGGGCTGCTCTCATCGCCCACGATAGGGACGGCAGGGATGAAGGAGGGCGAGGTGACGTCTGAACCCGACGCTTCGCGAATTCAACAGATGCTCGACTCCGGAGACCACCTGCGGGCGTGGGCATGGGCCTCCGACCGGTTCCGAGCGAAGACAACGTTGGTCAACGCGGAGGCTCTTCGCCGGCTTGCGAACGGCCTGGATCCAGAGCGCGTGGGGTGGCTGCCGGTGAAGGTGACCGTCCTACGGACGGCGACACTGGAGCCGCTCGTTCCCTACCTCGCGGCCCAGATGATCACGGATCGGTTGCTGCCGGACATCAGCTTGGAGGAGTACGGTGTGATAGATCCTCTCATCCTGGAGGAGGGCAGTGCCCTGTACGCATCGGAACCGGATGTGGTTTTGCTTGCCGTCTTCCTGCAGGACTGGAGCCCCCAGTTGTACTGGGAGCACAACCGGCATGGTCCCAAGGACCGCAACGCGATCGCCGACAACCTTGTATCGCGGATTGAGAGTCTTGTGGATTGCTTCCGTGGTCGTTCGTCGGCCAAGATGCTCCTGCTTAACTTCGCCGTCCCGCCGTTTGCGCCCGGTGGCATCGCGGAGTCGGTCGGGGAGGATAGTCTGGCGGAGACAGTGCATGCCATGAATCGCCGATTGGCGGCCCTCTGCCAACGGCATCGCTCCGTTTATCTGCTCGATTACGACCGCCTGATCGCCCGGTGCGGGACCGGGACCTGGACGGACCCCAAGCTGTGGTACTTGTCCCGGAACCCGCTGGCAGGGCCGAGCGTCGCGCACCTTGCGCGGGAGATGGGCGCTTGCATGCGGGCGATGTTCGGCCGGAGCCGGAAGTGCCTCGTGCTAGACTGCGATGACACCCTGTGGGGTGGAATCGTCGGAGAGGTGGGGCTCGGAGGTATCGCACTGGGGGATGACTACCCCGGCAATGCGTTCAAGGATTTCCAGCGGGCCGTCCTTTCTCTCTTCGACCGCGGTGTGATCTTGGCGATCAACAGCAAGAACAACGAGGCCGACGCGATGGAGGTCTTCGAGAGGCACCCGGAGATGATCCTGCGAGAGAAGCACATTGCCTGCTGGAGGGTGAACTGGCAGGATAAGCCGGCCAACATGCGGGAGATCTCTGAGGATCTGAACATCGGACTCGACAGCCTGGTCTTTCTCGACGATAGTGTGATCGAACGGGAAAGGATGCGTCACGAGCTTCCTGAAGTGCTCACTGTGGAGCTGCCGAGCAGTCCGACACATTACGCGCGGACCCTGGCTGGTCTCGGTGTGTTCGACACCCTCACGATCTCCGAGGACGACCGCAAGCGGGGTGAACAGTACCGTGCTCAGGTCGAGCGGAAGAAGTTGCGTGGGCGCAGCACGTCCGTGGTGGACTACTACCGCTCCCTCGAAATGGAAGCCGAGATTCGCCTGGCGGATGAGCGATACATCGGGCGCGTCTCCCAGTTGACACAGAAGACAAACCAGTTCAACCTCACGACCCGGCGGTACTCGGAGAAGGATATCGAAGCGTTCTGCAAATCCCCGGCGTCCCGTGTCTACGTCCTTCGTCTCCAGGATCGCTACGGAGACAGTGGGTTGGTGGGCGTCGCCATTGTGCGGACGGAACCGGACGAGTGGGAATTGGACACCTTCCTTCAGAGCTGCAGGGTCATAGGGAGAACGGTGGAAACGGCTCTCCTGGCGCTTATTTGCGCCGACGCCCGGGGCAGCGGGGCGAGCCGAGTCGTGGGTCGGTACATCCGCACAAAGAAGAACAAGCCGGTGGAGGAATTCTATGCGAACCACGGCTTCGCCAGGATTGAGGGCGACGAGGAAGACTCCGTCTGGGCGCTGGATCTCCGCGGTGAGATCCCCCAAAGCCCGAGCTGGATCCGCATCCGTGAGTGAGGACGGACCATGAGCGTCGAAGAGAAGGTGCGAGAGATCATGGCAGCGGCCTTCGCAATCCCAGTCGAGCGCATCGGAGGAATGGCGTCCACAGAGACAATCGCCGAGTGGGATTCTGTGTCCCACCTGTCCCTCGTGATCGGGTTGGAGGAAACCTACGGCGTTTCCCTCGATCCCGATGACGTTCCGCGGATGACCGACCTGGGAACAATTCTCGAGATCCTGAAGAAGCATGGGGTGGGCGCTTTGGGGGAAACAGGCGGATGAGACGCTTCTTCCGGCGGCACGTGTCCCGGTTTCTGTGTGTTGCGGCCATGATCGCACCGAGTGCCGGGATGCGCGTCTTCTTCAACCGATTGAAAGGCTGCAAGATCGGGAAGAATGTGTGGATTGGGCCTCAGGTGTTCCTTGACGTCCATCTGGATCATCCTGACCCTAAGAACGCAGTCTGTATCGGGGATCATGTCTCGGTCGGACAGAACGTGCTGGCCTTCACCCATGATTCCAGCTACTGGCAGGTGACGCGCGGGCAGCAGCCGATAGAGTTCGGCCGCGTGGTGATCGGGAGCGACACCTACATCGGGCCCAACGCGCTGCTCTACAACACGACGGTGGGACACCACTGTATCATCATGGCGCATTCAGTCCTCGTCGGAAGAGAATTCCCCAGCCACAGTCTGATCGCAGGATACCCTGCTCGAGTGATCAAGGATCTGAGGAAAGAGATCGAGGGTGATCGCGATACGGTTTGACATCGACACGTACCACGGGCTGGTTGACCGCACTCCGGCCTTGCTTGACGTGTTGGACGAGTTCAACGTCCGAGCCACCTTCTTTTGCGTGATGGGGCCGGAGGCGAACGCCATCGACGTCCTGCGCCTCCGGTTTCTCAAACGGGGGATCCGGAAGGGGAAGCTCCGAGCCAAACGGAAGGGTGGACCGGCCTATCTTGTGTGCGCCGCGCTGTTCCCGAAGTGGGTGGGGGCGCGTAATCCCGAGCGGCTCCTGGAAATCACTCGCCGGGGGCACGAGGTCCAACCCCATGGTTGGAAGCATATCCAGTGGCAACGAGATCTGGCGGGGATCAACGTGCGCCACCACTTGCGCAAAGCTGTGAACGCGTACCGGGCTGTGTTCGGGGAACCGCCGATGGGTTTCGCCTCACCGGGGAGAGTGTACAACCGTCAGACCCTTGAGATGATGGACGAGTTTGGCTTCGCCTACGCGGGGGACATGGACGGTGATCAGCCCTTCCGCCCCGAAGGCTGTCGACATCTCCAGATCCCGGTGACGATGTTCAGGACCATCGACGAGATGCGGGACGAGGGAATGAGCGACGACGGTATCGTCGACCGATTCATCCACGAGATTGAGACCCGGAAGGACTTCTGCTGCTTCTACGAACACCCCGACAATCTCTTCGACTCGGAGTTTGCCATCCTGCGCCGCGTGTACCGATACATTTTGGACCATGGCCTACCGACGGTGGCCCACAGGGACGTCGTGCGGCGGTACTCTTCCGGGCAGTGAATGAGCTTCGGGCCGTCTCTTGTTCGCCTTGAAGACCCGGGTTTGGACGGTGTCCGTCATGGCAGGTACACACGTCACCAAGATGGTCTCCCCCAGGCTGGTCGGGTGGGCGCGCCTCCGGTCCGATCGGTGGACGCGCGCAGCGCCCCTGTGGATAGGGATACTGGCTTTCCTCCTCCGCGTGATCTACCTGGAGGGCGCTCGCCAGAGTTCTCTGTTTGAGGCGCTCGGCCTCGACGCCAAGTTCTACGACCGCTGGGCCAGGGAGATCGCCTCCGGAGACTGGATCGGCTCCGAGCCCTTCTTCATGGGGCCCCTCTATCCCTACACTCTTGCCGTCCTCTACAAGATCCTGGGAACCGGCGTGCACCGGGTGGCCCTGGTTCAGGCCGGAATCGACAGCGTCACGTGCGCGCTCGTCTACGTCGTTGCACGACGGCTGTGGCAGCGGGAGTGGGCCGGCCTCGCGGCCGGAGGGCTCGCCTGCGTCTTCGGGCCCATGATGCTCTACACCGGCGAGATCCTGTTCCCGACCTTGGCCATGCTCCTCAACGTGCTGTTTCTGTACCTCGTCCTTCGCGCCGACGAAGGCTGTCGGGGCGCGCTCGTCCCGGTGGCCGGCGCGATCCTGGGGTTCTCGGCCCTCGGCAAGGCGACGGTCCTGGTGTTCTACCCGGTCGTGGTCGCCTGGTGGATGTGGGGGGGGGCGAAGCCCGGGATCCGAAGGGCGGCCGTCTGGGGCTCTCTCCTGCTGGCGGGCACGGCCGCCGTCGTTCTCCCGGTCACCATCCGCAACCGGGTCGTGGGCGACGACTGGGTGTGGATCACGTCCAACGCGGGCCTCAACTTCTATATCGGCAACTGCGCGTCCGCCTCGGGGGCCTACCTGAAGCCAGAGGGGCTGGACGTGGTCGAGGATCCCGAAGGATTCCGGATGGCCGAGGCGGCGGAGGGGCGGACACTCAAGGCGTCGGAAGTCTCCCGCTACTGGTTCTCCGAAGCGGGGACCTTCGTGCGGGACCATCCGGGGCGGTTTCTGTCCCTGTATGTCCGGAAGATGGTCTTCTTCTGGTCGGCTCTCGAAATCCCGCAGATCGAGAACTTCAACTACCAGAAACGGTACTCGCCCCTTCTCCGACTCCCCTTCCCCACCTTCGGCTGGATCGCTCCGCTCGCCGTCGTGGCCCTTCTTCTGGCGGGGGAGAGAAGGCGTTGGGCGGTCCTGCCTGCGGGGATGGCCGTGGCCTACTCGCTCACGATCGCGGTCTTCTTCGTCACCGCCCGGTACCGGATGGCCGTGGTGCCTGGCTTGCTTGTCCTCGCCGGCGGTGGTATCTTGTTCTTAGTGGAAGGTTTGCGCGCACGCCGGCGCGGGATCGTCGGGCTGGCCGCCCTCGCGGTGCTGGTGCCGCTGTCCCACTGGAACCCCTACGGGGTGAACCCGCAATCCGGGTTTGCCGAGTTCGAGTACCGCATCGGACTCAGCGAACAGAGAGACGGTCTCCTGGATCGTGCGGCCGAGCGCTACCGGGCCGCGCTGGCCCTGGACCCCGATCATTCGAGGGCCGAACTGAATCTCGCCGTCCTCCTGGCGGGCCAGGGGTTGCACGAGGAAGGGCGCCGTATGATGGAGGCCCTGATCGCGCGCGAACCGGGAAACGCCAAGGCGCACTTCAACCTGGGCGTCATCCTCGGAGACATGGGCGAGCTCGAGGCCGCCCGGGAGTCTTATGCCCGCGCGCTCTCGATCGACGAGCACTACGCGGAGGCCTGGCACGGCTACGGGGTCGAGCTCTACCGGGCGGGCGATCTGCCCGGGGCCCGGGACGCCTTGGCCCGCGCCGTTTCGGAGGCCCAAGGGCCGCAGGACGACGCGTGGGCCCGACGGAGCCGGTTTCTGCTGGCGAAGATCGATCTTCGCCGGAACCGTCCCGGGGGCCGGGAGCCGGTCTCCGGCACGATGCGCCGGGCGGACATCCTGGCGATGTCGGGGCGGATGGAGGAGGCCTACCGGGAGTACGCGCGCGCGGCCGAGGCCGAAGGTGAGCCCGAAGCGTACTACGAGACGGGCGCGGCGGCCCTGGTGATCGGTCGTCTCGGAGCCGCGGTCGAGGCGCTCGAGACCTGCGTGGCGCTGGACCCACAGTATCCGGGGGCCCACTTCTCGCTGGGCGCCGCGCTCGTGAAGCGGGAGGACTACGGGCCGGCCATCAGGGCCTTCGAGGCCGAGGCTGCGGTCAGTCCCCGATTCCCGGAAGTTTTCCTGAACCTGGGTCTGCTGTACGAGAACTACGCGGGTGACCCGGACGCCGCCCTGGAGGCCTACGATCAGTACCTGCGCCTCGGCGGATCCCAGGAGGCCGCCGTTCGGCAACGGGTCGACCGGCTGCGCTCGGCGGCGCCCCGATGAGCCCTTCTGAACAACCCGGAAGCTGGGGACGATCATGACGGCGTTTCACGCCAGACTGTGTGCGATCTTCCTGGTGGCCGTGCTCGCGTCGGCCGGCTGCGGTCGCCGGCCGGAGCGGCCCGAGTCCGACCGGAAGATCCTGTTCGTGGGCATCGACGCGCTGGAGTGGCAGGTCGCGCGTCCCATGATGGAGGAGGGGAAGCTGCCCAACCTCGCCTCCCTGGTCGAGGGCGGCACGGCGGCCGACGTCCTCTCCCTGATCCCGCTGACTCGGTCTCCCATCATCTGGACCACGATCGCCACGGGCAAGGAGCCCAACCAGCACGGGATCGGTGGTTTTGTCGAGGAGACCGAGGGCAAGCAGGTCCCCGTCACGAGAAACGTGCGGCAGGTCAAGGCCATCTGGAACATCCTGGGCGCGGCGGGAGTGCAGGTTGGGGTCGTCGGCTGGTGGGTGACCTGGCCCGCCGAAGCCGTGGCCGGCTTCCTCGTGAGCGACTACATCCAGTACAACACGTCGGACAACGAGCGGTTGACGGGCCAGACCTACCCGGAGACGCTCTACCAGGAGATCGAGCCCATGGTCGTCCGGCCGGAGGACGTTCCCGACGAAGCCCTGGCCCCGTTTGTCCTGGGCGACGTGGCCGAGATGGCCCGGGGTCCATACCGGAGGGGCATCCAGGAACTCCGGTGGATCGTGGCGGCCGACCTGACCTTCACCCGCGTCGGGCTGCACCTCTACCGCACGCGCAAGCCTCAGTTCTTCACCGTCTATCTGAGAGGACTGGACTCGACCTGTCACAAGTTCTGGCATGAGTTCAAGGCGCCCGAGACGGTCGAGGCCCCCTTCCGCACCACGGTGCCGCACTACTACGAGTTCGCCGACTCGCTCCTGGGGTTGTTTCTGAGGGCGGCCGGAGAAGGGACGATCGTGGTCGTCTGCTCCGACCACGGCTTTCGCGGGGCCCGCGTCCAGTGGGACGGACGGCCGGCCCTCGGGATCAAGATGCACCGGGAGTACGGGGCCGCGGTCCTGGCGGGTCCGGGGATCCGGCGCGGGCAGTGGGTGGAGAACATGACGGTCCTGGACGTCACGCCCACGCTCCTCCACCTGTTCGACCTGCCCGTGGCGAACGACATGCGGGGGGTGGTGGTGAAGGAGTTCTTCACCCGCGCCTTCCTGGAGGCCCATCCGGTGCGGACCATCGACACCTACGAGACCTCTCGCCCTGCCGCGCGTCCGACGCCCATCGAATCTCCCGTGGACGACCAGCTCGTCGAGCGCCTGAAGGCCCTCGGGTACCTGCAGTAGGCGCGCGGCTGCTCCTACGGAAGTCCCGGCGACTCGCCGCACGCGGTGGTCAGGAACTCCCTCATGAACGCGGCCACCGAGTCCCACTCGCACCAGACGAGGGCCCATCCGAAGTAGGCGGTGCTGCCGGTCGCCGGATCGGCGGCGTTGTCCACGATCAGGGCGCAGTGCTGGCCCTGCATGACCGCCTGGGAATCCTGCCCGGCCGCGACCAGGTAGCGGAAATCGTAGGTGGGAATCGCGTGGACGGCGGTGTTCACATCCCCGGGGTCGAATGCCTCCACCTCCCACAGGTACGAGGAATCATCCGGGGCGGGGTAGCCGAAGAACGGCCAGGTTTCCCCCAGGGGGAGGTTGGGATACTGGGCGGGGAACTGCGACCTGGCGCCGCCAAACACGTGTTCCGGCACGAAGGTCAGCTCGGAGAGCCCGAAGGCCGTGTAGCTGATGGGCACGGGTTGGCCCGGCACGCACGGGGAGTCGTACCGGAACGGATAGTGAGAGACGGACCGGCAGTCGGGATCGAGATAGACTGCGGGAATCGTCCCGAACAGGATCAGGTTTCCCCCCACCTGGACGTAGGAATCGAGATATCGAGTCCCGCGGAAGACCTCGCTCAGGGCGTTCTCGCCCGATCCGTCGCAGTCGTCGACGTACCAGATCACGGTCCGACACCTGCCGACGAGCGAGACGGGCGGCGCTGCTTGCCGAGAGAGACAGTCCCACTCGAGGTAGTCGTACCCTTCGAGGATCCCCTCGAAGAACTCGGACTCCACGGCGTCGGCCTCGCCGGGGATCCAGCCTCCGGCCGCCGCCGCCAGCCCCGAGAACTGCGAATCGTCCACCACCAGTACCGGCATCGTGAGCCCTGTCGTCGGGCCGGGCTCCACGTAGTACTTCAGGTAGCAGAGCGAGACGGTTCCGGCGTCATCGAGCG
>Ga0180438_10007458_pt1 | contig 14250 bp, 19 predicted proteins | sample SS_ome_12_FD_132455 | JGI IMG/M metagenome (GOLD analysis project Ga0180438, IMG submission 132455) | Hypersaline lake sediment archaeal communities from the Salton Sea, California, USA - SS_3_D_2 metaG | ecosystem: Environmental > Aquatic > Non-marine Saline and Alkaline > Hypersaline >... | reverse complement strand
AAAATCAACGCTCTATTTATTAGTAGGATTATTTACATTAATGTCCATTAATTAAAGTTATATAAGTAACAACAATTAATTCAAATCACTAATCTAAAAGTGATTATAAATGGATTCGAATAAAAATAAAATTTTAATGAATGCTTATGAACTTGGAAAAAAATACGAGCAAAAGTGCACTGGATGCGCTCAAACAGTAATAGCGGCGATGTTTGAATCTCTGGGTATTTGGAATGAAGATGTTTTTAAGGCGGCGAGCGGGTTAGCAGATGGATTAGGTCTTACAGGCGATGGAACTTGTGGAGCGTTAGTGGGAGCTTCTATGGTAATTGGATATCTTAAAGGTCGTGGAAAAGAGGATTTTGAAGATATGTATAAACCTATGAAGTCCTATACGTTAGTAAAGAAATTACATGATAAGTATGTGAAAATATATGGATCTTGTCGCTGTTATGACGTGCAAGAAAACCTTATGGGTCGGACGTTCAATTTATGGAATGCTGATGAAATGAAAGAAGCATTTAAATCAGGAATGATGACCCATTGCTCTAATCTTGTAGGGACTATTGCAAGGATCGCTACTAAAATTATTTTAACCGATGGGTTTCAATCAAAATAAATTAATTGGGTATTAAAATATGGTAGATAAAAATTATGATCTGAGATTTAACGATAAGATATCTACTCTGGAAAAAAGTTTACCAGAAATGAGAAAAGGAGTAAATTGTGCTGAATTAACGCTTAAAAGTGTTTTAGAAATCCTAGATATTCAGAATGGCTTTTTAAATAATGCTATGATACCTCTAGCAGGAGGATTTGGGGGTTATAAGTCTCAAAAGGGGTGGCAGGGTGCATGTGGGGCTGTTTGTGGAGGATGTGCCGCTATTGGTATTATTTTAGGAGGAAAAGAAAGGATGGATGATGATTTAATACCAATTGCTTATTTAAAAGCAGCAAAATTTGCGTCTGAATTTGAAAAGAAATTTGGCTCAGTAATCTGCTCTCAATTATGCGGCTATGATTTTAGTGATCCAGATGCATTTATGCAATACCAAAGAGAGAGAACTTGGTCAAAGACATGTTATCGATATGTAATTTGGGCAATAGGAGAAGTTCATAAACTAATGAATAACCAATTAAAAAGAAATTGGTAACATGATTTAGTAAGGCTTACTCTGAATAAAATTCAAATAATTAGTATATGCATTATTCCAATCTTCTATATCTTTGGGGAAATATTCTCGAATTTCAAATGAATTACGTACGATATCCCTTAATTCAGATACACTTTCAATTTTTCCGAGACCTAAAGCTTGAACAAGAATATTTCCTATTGCTGTTGCTTCTATAGGACCTGTTTTTATAGGAACATTTAATACGTTTGCTGTAAATTGATTTAGTGCTGAATTCTGGCTTCCTCCCCCAATAATATATAGGATTTTTGATTTTTTCCCTAAAATTTCTTCTAATTTATCAAAAGTAAAGCGATATCTAAAAGCTAATCCTTCTAAAACAGCACGAGAGACTTCACCTATGGTTTTGGGTACTTCTTGACCTCCTTTTCTGCAATAATCCTGAATAGCTTTGATCATATTACGAGGATTTAAAAAAACAGGATCATCGGTGTTTATAAAATATTCAAACGGTTGACTGTTCAATGCTATTTTTTCAATCTCTTCCCAGGTAAATTTTACACCCTCACGATTCCATAAACGCCTACATTCTTGAATAAGCCATAAACCGCTTATATTTTTTAATAATCTAATGGTACCTTCTATTCCACCCTCATTTGTGAAATTATATTCCAAAGTTTTATTATTAATCAATGGTTTTTCAAGTTCTACACCCAATAAACTCCATGTACCAGAACTGATATACGCCCAATCACCTCGTTTATACTTCTTCATATCTACAGGCACAGCAGCAACAGCCGAACCAGTATCATGACATAAAGGATTCGTAACTTTTGTATCTTTGTCTAATTTGACCTCATTAGCAACACTTTCATATAGTTCTTTAATAATCGTACCTGGAAATACAATTTTTTGAAACCAAGTAGGGTTAAGATTCATTTTCTGAATAATTTCATTTGCCCAACTCTTTTTTATAGGATTAAATAATTGAGATGTTGTTGCAATCGAATATTCAGATGCTTTAACTTTTGTCAACAAAAAATTAAGGTAATCTGGAATCATTAAAAAGGATTTTACTAAGTTTAGTTTTTCGGGATTATTTAAAACTATTGAATATAATTGAATCGAACTATTAATAGGCATGAATTGAATTCCTGTTTGCTCAAAAATGACTTCTTTGGGAATTTTTTTTAAAAGATGCTCCATAATACCTTCGGTTCTTTTATCTCTATAGTGATATACTGGACCAATTATTTCGTCGTTCTCATCCAATAGGACAAAATCAACTCCCCATGTATCAATCCCTATGCTATCAAGGTGACTGCCATAGGTATTAACATATAAAGAAAGAGATTTCTTGATCTCTTGAAACATTTTTAATATGTCCCAATAAAAGGAATCAAAAATACGAACCCCTTCATTTGGAAAGCGATACAGTTCATCTAATTTTAATTGATTATCAATAAATGTCCCAACTATAGCTCTTCCAGAACTCGCCCCAATATCAAAAGCCAAAACTCTAAAATCATTCTTATCCATAATAAAAATTCATTTATATTTTAGAAATTCATAATTTTTTAAACAAATAGTATTTTATTAAAATTATTGAATAAAAGTTTTATACTAAATAAAAGTGGTCACACAATGTCTGAAGAAGAATCTCGATTCTGTCCTTATTGTGGAATAGAGTTGCAGCATCCTTACTGGGAACACGTTCAGAAGAAACATCCTGATAAGTACAGTGCTAAAGAAACCTGGATAAAATTATATGAAGATTATCGAAAATTAGGAATGGATGAAGATATATCCTTAACAGTTATTTCTGAATTATTCAATGCCACAACAGAAGAAATCAAATCCTTTTTAAAAAGCAAAAATGCATTTTAATCTTCTATTTTAGTTTTCTTTCTAATATATAAAATGTAAGAAAAATAATAGTAAAAAAATTAATTAAGTAATTTTTACTTAGAAATCCTCTTCATCTTCCTCGAGTAAGCCCATTTGTTTGAGAAGATCTTCCACACTGTCTCGAGCTTTCATAACTTGTTCGTTTTCATTTAATTTGAGGTTTTCAAGAACATTATCTGCAAATCCCATGAATTGTTTAATTGAGGAAGACGAAAACTCTTTAATCTTTTCAGATGTATCTTCGATGAAATCGCGACCTGATTCACCGAATGCATTACCAACGAAATCAACAAAGGCATTATTTAATTTATCCAATAGTTTTTCTTCTTTTTTCTTTTCTTCATTACTCATGATTAATCCTTGCGGTTGTTTTTTTTAATTAATGTGTATGTGTTAAAAAATATTTTCAAATTCTTATAGGTATAGTTTATATTATATGTGATTTTAGTCCGTTCGTTTTTATCCCAAAAATCATAAAATACATCCTTTTTATGATTATTTCTTTAACCCTTCGACAAATTGATTTGCAAAATCTCTGATTTTTTCCCAATCACGGTAATCATACAATTTCCCTTCAGGATTCTCGATTCCCTCCTCCTCTTTCATAATTCCGATCACAATTTTTCGGGTCATTCCTGTTACAAGAGATCCATCCCTCAAATCATATGCTCCCCCGAAGGCGTTGATTAATGCAGACTGGATTCCCACTTTCTCTAATTTCGGACTTATATATTTTTCTATAGCTTTACTAACGTCGTTTTTTGCTTCTCCGCAGCAAACATAGAAACCCAATGATGCCTGCATTTTTTTTAGTTCAGCCTTTCTCTTTTGAACAAAACTTTTTACTTTCTTTGTCCACATACCCATTTTAATTCCTGTGCCGATTATTATTCCATCATATTGGTCTAATGGTGGAATATTTTTCGAATTAACTTCTTTCAAGTTATAACTTTCAGTGGTTATTCCATTATCTTTAATGACCTTTTCGATTTCATCTGAAATTTCTTTTGTGGTACCATATCTCGTCCCATATAAGATTAAAACTTTACTCATCAAAATTCTTCTCTATATTTTAGGTTTTAAAATGTGAGATCATTAATAATTTTAGTCATTTAAATAAATTGAAGTCCATTAACTCAGAATTATTATCTCTAAATTACTTTTTCTCGTGTAAATTTCTTTAAGTTTTCTTCAGTATAACCAAGTAAATCAATATATATCTCCCTATTATTTGCTCCAAATTCTGGGCCAATACTCTCAACCGTGCCCCTGGTTTCTGAGAACTTTATTAATGGTCCAGGAATGGTCGCTTTTTCAACACCCCATTTAGAAAAATTAAATTGATCATATAGCATTCCCCTGGCTTGAAGATTTGAATGTTGATATACTTCATTTAAAGTTAACACTTTCCCACAAGGAATTCTCACCGCTTCCAATTTCTCTATAGCGTCATCTATTGTTAAAGATTCAGACCAAATCTTAACAATATCATCTAATTCTTCGACATAGGAGAATCTTTTGATCATATTGTCGAATCGCTTATCCTTCAAGAGTTCAGGTTTTTTTAAAACTTCATTACATAATCTTTTCCATTGTTTCTCTGTTAACGTTGTCAAAACCAACCTTTTTCCATCTTTAGTATTATATTGATTATACACAGGTAGGAATTTACTCCCTATGTCAAGATTCTTTGAAAGGGAAACAAATTCACGAGCTTGTGCCCTTATGTTGATGGATGCCATTACATCATGCATCGAAATATCGATAAATTGTCCTTTAGAAGTTTTCTCTCTGTGATAAAGCGCTTGACTTATCCCTATTGCTGCAATATGTCCTGCAGTATAATCTCCAATTGGTAGCCTTGGAGGACCTTCAGTAAACCCTAAGGCATCTAAAATACCCGATTCCGCTTGTATTATGATATCAAATGCAGTTTTACTGGTATAGGCGTCTAAACCTTCATTTCCAAAACCAGAAATCTTTGCATAAATCAGTTTCGGATTGATTTCTTTTAGAATATCATAGCCAAGGCCCCATTTTTCCATGGTGCCCTTTACAAAATTCTCTAGAATTACATCTGATTTCTTTACCAACTTCTTAAAAATTTCGTTTGCCTCATTCTTTCTCAAATCTAAAGAGATTGACTTTTTCCCTTTATTTAATATAGAAAATAAAGGAAACATGGTTTTATCAAAAAGAACAAAATAGCGGAAGCTTTCACCGAATGGTGGTGGGTATAGTAAAGAACTCGATATGAATTCAAATTTCTACCTTAATAACTTCTGCTCCTTGGTCTGAGAAAAAAGTCGATGCCCATGGTCCGGAAATAAATTGTGATAAATCTAATATTCTTAACCCATCAAATATCTTTGACATAATTATTCTATTTCATATATATTTATATTTTAAAGTGATGAAATCTTTTTAAAAATAAGTGAAAAATATGACTGAAAAACATTTCTTATATCATTTCTTGAATCCTAAAAGCGTTGCATTTTATGGAGCAAACAATAAAGGCGGATCTCTCGCAGCAATTCAGATTATGAATTTGATTAAATCTGGATATGATGGTCACATATATCCTATTCATTTAGAACTAGAATCAATTATGGGGTATAAAGCATATAAAACGATTGCAGACATACCAGAAGTTCCAGATCTCGTTGTTATTGTATTGCCAGCAAAAATTGTACCTCAAATTTTCAAAGAATGTGGTGAAAAAGGAGTGAAAAGAATAATTTTAATTTCTGGAGGTTTCAGAGAGTTAATTGATGATAGAAAGAATACATTAACAGAGGAAATATGCCAAATAGCAGATAATTACGATATGAGATTTATTGGACCTAACTGTTTAGGAGTTTTTAATAATTGGTATGGAAATAAAAATGAAACTCAAGCTTTCAATACCGCTATTTGGGAGATTTTAAAAAAAGGAAATTTTTCAATCGCTTCACAGAGTGGTACTCTTTCCAGTCATATTTGGTTTGATCCCGAAAATATTGATTTAGGGTTAAGTAAATCTCTTTCCGTAGGAAATGAAGCTAATATTGACATTGTTGATTGTTTAGAATACTATAAAGATGATCCAGATACGCATGTTATAGGACTCTATATCGAAGAATTAAAACGTGGAAGGAAATTCTTAGAATTAGCCAAGGAAACTAGTCCCAAAAAACCTATCATTGCAATTTATGTTGGTGGTTCAAAAGCAGGAAATCGTGCATTACAGAGTCATACTGGTTCTCTTTCAGGAGATACTAGAATATATGATGCTTTGTTTAGAAAAACAGGAATTATAAGCACAGAATATGTACAAGAATTTTTGGATATTGCGTTAATTCTTTCAAGAGGAATTTTACCTAAAGGAAACCGAGTGGGTATCATTACTAATTCTGGCGGTCCCGGTGCTATGATTGCAAACAATGCCGAAAAAAAAGGAATGGTTGTACCTGAATTATCAAGTTCGCTCCAAATGGAATTAAAAGAGATGCTCCCAGCAAATGCAAGTTACAGAAATCCTATTGATTGTGCATTTGATATGAATCTTCCTTACTTTTATATCACATTACCCAAAATATTGATGAAATCTGGAGAAATAGATGCAATAATACAATATGGCGTAGTAGGATTTCAAGATGTTATGGATGATTATCTTAAGTATGATCAAATCGCTAAGAATGCTGAGTTTGGTCATCAACCTGATGAAATTATGGATTCTTTAGCAAAAAAACTCGTGCAACCTACAGTTGAGAATTCAAAAAAGTATAGTGTTCCCATTTTACATGTTAGTCCTATGCCATTCAACAGTCCATGGTCCAAACGCCTTAGAGAAAATGGTTTTAATTTATTTAAATTATGGGATCGCCCTGTAAATGCCTTGGCTAAAGTGTGCGAATATGTAAAATTTAAGGGAAAATTACCTGAAGGAAGAAAAAATTAAAATGAAAAAAGAGATTATTTTTTGAACACAAATCCTTGAGGATCAATTACTTCATGTAAAATCCGTAAATCTTCAGGAGAGGGAGGCGTTGTGGTTCCTATTTCATCCGCAATTAGAAGTTCAAAGCCAGTTGCTTTAATAACATCATCAACCGTTATCCCTGGATGAGTGGCAATTAATCGCATTCGTTTAGTGTGGGATTCAAAATCCATTAAACCTAAATCTGTTATCACTTTCGATGGTCCAGTATCTTCTGATAAACCTTCCTCTTCACGAGCTCCCGGTCCATATAAATATCCTGGAGTAGTAATAAAGTCTACATTTTCTATGAATCTACGCGGACTATGACGATCCATTATAATAAGAGTCTCCCAGGCAAGTGATCCAAAATCATTTGCCCCTCCTGAACCAGGAAAACGCACTTTAGGTTTTTCATAATCGTTACCAATCATTGTAGAGTTTAAATTGCCAAACTTGTCTATTTGAGCCCCCCCTAAGAATGCATAATCTATAAATCCCCTGCGCATATTATCCATAATATCAATTAAAGTAGTAGTACATAATGCATTATGAATTGTTCTCGAATCTCCTACTGAAATTGGAAGAATTGGTAATTGAGGTGCGATTCCTCCTGCTTCAAAAAATATAACTAAATTGGGAGCATGGGTTTGTTGAGCAAGCATTGCCGCAACTAGAGGTAAACCTGTTCCAACAGCAACTGATTTCCCATCCTCTAGCTGTCTTGCGGCTACTACAGCCATTAATTCTCTTAAAGTATATTTCTTCTTATCCATTTTTCCATTTCACCTCACAGGTGGTCTTAAAAATTCAAGATCTCTAAGATTATATAACCGCTTAGCACCCAACTTAGTTAAATATTCATCAAAGTCTTCAAGGTTATAAATCCATTCATCTAACCATGCTTCAATCACTTCAAGATTATCATCTCTCCCCGCAGTTAAATAATTTTCAGTAAATTCATGATCAAAATAGTATTTATAAGGCATATTTCCAGGATGTGAACCCCATGGTTGTTCAATTACAGCATCCACCATAAAAAAAGGTATTATCGTCCTACCAGGTTCTGCTCTAATTTTCTCTGTACTAACTAGCTCTTCACATGTTACTATTACTCTTTTAGACGCTCTCGCCTGTAAATCATCTTTAACAATATGACCATCAATTTGAACATTCCCGTACATATCTGCTCGATGTGCATGTAATATACTTACATCAGGATTTAGAGATGGCAGTAATAATACCTTTTCTCCCGTAAAAGGGCATTTCACCACTTTTCCTGGAGAATGCATCATAGTATCTGTGCCGAGCATAACTTTTACAGGGATAAATGGAATTCCCTGCGCTCCTGCTCTTAATCGATATGACATTGCCCCATTAGTATAATCTGCTTTTTTAACTTGACCACTTTCAAACAGCCTTCTCTGAACTCCGGATAGCCCTCTTAATTCAAATCCAACTACATAAGCAATATCAACTGCAGAAACGCATCCTCCAGCCATTAACACATCTATATCTTGAACAGCAGTATGCCCTGCAACGGATAAGTTCTTAATTTTTTGACGAACAATTTCATATATTATTGCCATAGGAATTCTAATATGCCCGAATCCTCCAATTGCTAAATAATCTCCATCTTTAATAAATTTCTTTACAGCATCTTTAATTCTCATTCGTTTATCTTTCAAAGCCCTTGTTTTATTCTCTCTTGTCCACTTACGAACTTCTGAAGGTGTATTCTTGCAAAAAATCTCTCCAGTCCCTTCTTTTAATATTTTCATTTCCATTTTTATCACCTATTCCTAATATTATTTACCCATATTATATAAAATAACGCATGATTATTAACTAATATCTAAATCTGGTTCGGATTAGATTTGATAAAAAAAATTATTTTAAGGATAATAAAATTATTCAAATTAATATTCTGAGAAATTAATGAAAGGAAAAGATCATTTAAGCGTAATTAATATTAAATTTTCAGCAAAATTCCTCAAAAAGAAATATAAAATTCAGCAAAAAGCTAAAATGAAAATATTTAATTTTAATATTTATCTGAAATTAATACAATACATTAAAAAAATAAAATAAAAAAGGCGTTTATTATCTCTGAAATTAGAAAAAAATTGTGGGAACCCTCCAAAGAATGGATTAAAAACGCAGAAGCTACTAAATTCATAGATTTTGTGAATAAGAAATATAAATTAAAAATTAAAGACGGTAAGGAGCTATATAAATGGTCTGTGGAAAAAATTGAAGATTTTTGGGCTGCGATGTGGGAGTTTGGAAATATAGTCTCATCAGAAACATACGATAAGGTTGTGGAAGATATAAATAAATTTCCCGGAACGCTCTGGTTTCCTGGAGCTAAATTAAACTTTGCTGAAAATTTGTTAAAATTTAATGACGATCGTCTCGCTTTCATTTTCCAAGGGGAATTAAAAAAACCGGCTAAAATGACCTATAAAAAATTGAACAATACTGTTGCAAGATTAGCAAAATCTCTTCGTGATATGGGTATAAAAAAAGGGGATAGGATTGTATCATATATCCCAAATCTAATTGAAACTCCCCTCGCAATGCTCGCTACTACCAGCATAGGTGCTATTTGGGCATCATGCGGGGCTGAGCTTCAAGCAAGTGCTGTAATTGACAGATTTAGCCAAATCAACCCAAAAGTATTATTTACGGTTGATGGATATTATTATAGAGATAAAATTTTTGACACAATTTCCAATGCTAAAACCGTAGTAGAGGCAATTCCTTCCATTGAAAAAGTTATTGTGGTTCAATATGTTTCTAAGTCTAAGCCAGATATTAGTGATTTACCAAATTCTGTCCATTGGGAGGATTTTATTTCCAAGGATGAGGTTAAACCCAGTTTTGAACAAGTAGATTTTAATCATCCTATTTATATTATGTTTTCAAGCGGAACTACTGGAATTCCAAAATGTATGGTTCAAAGCGGGGGAGGCGTTTTAATCAATCATTTAAAAGAACTTATACTGTCCACAGATTTAAAGAGAAGCGATACAATTAGTTATATCACTGCGCCCTCATGGATGATGGCATAAGTATTCCTATTGCCAGCCAAAATGTGGAATTGGCTTATCAGTTCCTTAGCAACGGGCGCAACGATATTCTTATACGATGGTAATCCCCTTTATCCAGATCCATTAAGAATGTTTGAGTTAATTGAAAAAAATAAAGTAACTGTTTTTGGAGTATCAGCAACCTATTTACATTATTTACTGGGGCAAGGATTAAAGCCAAAAGAAAGGTACGATTTGAGTTCATTAAGAGAAATTTCTCAAACTGCAAGTACATTAAGCCCTGAAGGATTTGAGTGGGTCTATAAGGAAATTAAAAAGGATCTTTACTTTAACTCCATCTCTGGTGGAACAGATATTAATGGGTGTTTTGCGGGGGCGCTTCCTATCTTACCAGTATACTCGGGGGAATTACAAGGTAAAGCACTAGGAATGAAAGTACAGGCTTACGATGATATGGGTAAACCTGTAAAGGATATACAGGCTGAACTTATATGCGAGGCTCCTGCTCCCTCGATGCCAATATATTTCTGGGGTGATGATGATAATATGACAAAATATAAAACTGCTTATTTTACCTTTTATGAAGAACAAGGTATTAATGTGTGGAGACATGGGGATTGGATTGTTGAGCACAGTGATACTGGAGGCATTACATTCTGGGGGCGCTCAGATGCTACATTAAAACCCTCTGGAGTTCGAATAGGCACCTCAGAAATTTATAATGTTGTCGAGCAACTTCCAGAAGTAGTGGACAGCCTAGCGATTGGTCTTCCCGACGAACAAGGGAATGTTGATATTATTCTTTTTGTACAATTAGCAGAAGGCTCAGAATTAACAATTGATCTTAAAAACACCATAAATAAAACTATAAGAGAAAAAACCTCCCCAAGACATGTTCCCTCAAAGATTTTAAATGTCCCTCCAGACGGAATTCCTTATACCTTTTCTGGAAAAAAAGTAGAAATAGCTGTTACTAAAATTTTAAGAGGTATGTCTGTAGCTAACAGAGGAGCATTACGAAATCCCGATTCTCTCGATATTTATGAAAATATGAGGGAAGAATTAAGCAAAAAGTAATAAATCTTTCCAAAATTTACTTTTTTTTATTTTTTTATAAATTATTCCAAATGAGATCTTTTTCTGAGTAAGCTATTTTTATAATTTGCTAACACTTCACACATCAAATCCATTCCTAAATAAATATTATATCCACTACCAAATTATATTCCATTTAGTTGAAATTTGGGAATGAAATTTAAAAAAACATTTCAGTTAATTCTAATCCATATCTGAGATAAAGTAAAAAAAAAAAATTAAAAATATAGTTTATTCTGGTTTTTTAGCTTTTTTCCGCCACACTGTAAAATATACAATGATTAAGATAATGGCCGCAGGAATTCCAAGTATAATTAGTATCCACGCTATTGTCCATAAATATGCATATATCCAGTAGCTATAAGAATACGTGCCAAATGGAGTGAAAAAGTCGCCTTGAGTAGCGATATAAATAGAATACGCTATAAACATGAAAAAACCAGCACCGCCCGCATTTCTCGCACCGTGTTTTTTCTCCGCTTTCATTTTTTCCTTAAATTCTTGTCTTTCTTCAACAGGTAATCGCTTCCACCATAGAAAACCTCCTACGCCGAAAAAAAGGCCCGTAGGTACACCTACGAAGAGTAATTCCCACAATATAAGTGTAATACAGAATCCCCAAATCCAACCTAAATGCCATTGATCAAATGTAACAGTCCCTTGTAATCCGATATCGGAAGTTTCAATAAACCATATAAGTACCAAAATCATTCCAATGATGACACAAACTCCAGCAATAACAACTAATATGAATGTCTTCCAATGTTCTTTAATTTTATTTTTCCAAAAATCAGATTCTTTAATTTCTTGATTGTTTTCCATTTTATTATCACATTTTTTTATAAATTTTTATTATAAATAAATTTAATACAGAATTTAAAAATTTTGAAGTTTTTTTTCTCGTCTTCATAGCTATTTAAACTTTCTCCACATTTTTTACACCGTTTTTCATACCATGTAAACCTCTTGTCCCATTTACTACATAATCATCGATTCTTTTGAACGATTGACCACTCTCTTAAACCTGTTTCCTGAAGTGAGATAAGGATTTTCAGTAAAATAGAAAAGTGTTGACATTTCTCACTTTTAACCTCAAGAAGGTTTGAGCAAGGAAATATATCACATTCAAAGCAAAAATCTATGTTTTTTGAGACACAACACTTCTTAAAATCACAATCAACATAGTAACTTGCATTTTTTTCGCTTTTGCAACCAAAACAATGTATTTCTGTGGGTTGATCATTGCATTCTTTAGCTGCTAATTCCACTTCACCTCTCTCACTTACCAAAAGATTTTCACAGGTCCTGCAGTACAACCCACAATAAGAATCATATCTAGGTTTCATATATCCTTACTTATTTAAGTAATATTATTATACATGTTAGAATATTAACAGCCATACTCCCAATACGACTTCGAAAAGAAAAATTAATAGACCTCCGATGTTCCACAAAACTTTAAAGTTAGCTTTTATACGAAATATTCCATTACCGAGACCATAGAGAATGCTAGCGATAATTCCAAACCAACCGATAATTATTGGTACAACTTCATATGTAACAAATAGGATTGAGTATGCGAGAGTACCTATGGAGAATAAGATTTGTGCAAATGAGAATCTAGAAGTTTTTGCTTTGAGAATGCTACGGCCTAAATCAATTAACACATTTTTTTCAGCAACATTAGTATCTGAGTACTTTATTGCTATATTGAGGAGTCCCCAGTAATTTTTTTTATCATAAATTTGGATCAAGGCTTCTCCTATTCGAAAGACACACCAGATAATTCCAAGTATTATGTTATACAGACTAAAAGAAACAAACAACGTTATAGCAAGAGAAATTATGCTAAGGTGCTCAATGAGGATCAAAACTACACTAACTTTAAATTTTGTTGGATCCTTGTTTATTTTCTTTAGTTGAGCCTCCGAGTCCATATCACCGAAAGTTTTATAACCAAAAATACTACTTGCAAGGTTTGTAATTATGATAAACAAAAAGAGAAACCCAGATATTTTTTCAATAATTTTTCATCACTTCTTTTTAATCAAAATTTTATATGTTAATAAATCTATAGATTGGGGCGCTAATAAAAGCATGTTTACTAATATGGAAAAAAAATGAAAATTAGAGATTTTTAATCATGAAATATCAAAATTAATAGTTTATCATCGGGATCATACAAGTTTAAGAAAAAAAACTTCGAGAAAAGTTCATAATATGCTCATTTGGGAAGAAATGGATTCCTAAAATTCTAAATAATTTTTTGGATGTTTAAAATTTTGGACTCTAATCTAGTCTTTTAAGAGGCTTTAAGTTTTAGGAGTTCCTTATTTGACACAGTCGAAACACGAGTATGCAATAAATTAGAGATATCATATACCTCGTGTTAAAGGTTCTTAACTACGTTCGCAAATTGTGCTACAATATCTTGCCATCCAGGTTCGATGGTGTCTCGACCTGCGATCGGTGTAATATCAAATCCTTGAATCTCGTTTACTTTCTTTTCTACTGGAAATTTGTCAAGGATTTTTTTCCATTTTTGCTTAACACCGTCCCAAGAGTATTTCACAGGGGTATTATCATCTTAAAAGCATGAACGAATTTGTCGTTCAAAAAAAATCCAAATACACCTTTTCCGATATTGGAAAAGCAGCATTATATCTTCTTACAAAAACAGATCAATCAATAAAGATGTCTAAATACAAAAGAAATTTTAGGTATGTGTATTATTTAACATATATTTGTTGGGTATTTATGGGATTTTTCGTTCCTATTTTAATACAGAATAGTGCACCTATAGACTTTTCAATTTTAATTTACGAAATTGTGCTAAATATTGTTGCTTTTATTAATATGTCTGTTATAGGATTCTTAAAAAGTCGCTATATGTAACATAAACCTCAATAAGTTTGATTTTACTAATTTAAAGAAGTTTTTCGATAGTTCCTAATAATTAGGGCAAATCTGGACAATAATTAAAGTACCCTTAATAAGAGTAATATATATGATAAATCTTTTATAAACGCATTTTATCCATTGTATTCCTTTTTCTAAAAATTAGGATAGAATGTTTAATTTCTATATCCGCGATATAGTTTTT
>Ga0180438_10007457_pt1 | contig 14258 bp, 8 predicted proteins | sample SS_ome_12_FD_132455 | JGI IMG/M metagenome (GOLD analysis project Ga0180438, IMG submission 132455) | Hypersaline lake sediment archaeal communities from the Salton Sea, California, USA - SS_3_D_2 metaG | ecosystem: Environmental > Aquatic > Non-marine Saline and Alkaline > Hypersaline >... | reverse complement strand
TTCAAGCAGGCCTGCGAAATGATAGTTCAACAGGGATTCGATAAACCTGAGCACCGCAGCATCGTGCTGGCAAGCGAAGAATGGCACACCGGCATAATCGGCATCGTCGCTTCGCGAATAGCTGAGAGGTTCTGCCGTCCGACTATTCTGATTAACACGCAAGAGGCGCAAGACAGCGTCGCTCAAGGCTCCGGCCGCTCGATACCGGGCTTCTCGCTGCTCGATGCGATTTCAGCCTGCTCGCAGCACCTTGTTGATTTCGGCGGACACAAGATGGCCGCCGGTCTGACAATCGAGACGGACAAAATCCCGCGCTTCGCTGACGACTTCGAGGCCTGCGCCCGGCAAAATCTCAATGCCGGTGACCTCGTTGACAAACTGCGTATCGACGCCGCAGCCCCGCTGGGTGGGTTTAGTAAGGCTGCTGTCAGTGAGCTGAAAAAGCTCGAGCCCTTCGGCCAGGGCAATCCCAGGCCCGTCTTTGCCACCAGAGGCGTTCGTCTGGCCGCACCCCCGAGGAAAGTCGGCTCCAGAAGTGAGCACCTTCAACTGGCGATAACCGACAATAAGACATCCGTCCGCTGCATCGGGTTTCGCTTCGCGGAATTCGAGAAGAAGCTGCTCGAAAACGATTTCTTCAACGTGGCCTATCAGCCCCAGATCAACAACTATAACGGCAGCAGCAATGTCGAATTCGTGCTGTCGGACATCCAGTTCGAATAGACCCCTTTCAATCAGGAGGAGCACGATGAAATCCGCGCGTTTTTTGGGCATCATTCTGGCCGCCGTTCTTGCCGGCTGCTCCGACGTCGGTCCCGCCTTGAAGATCAACGCTTCGGAGGGTCCCAATCCCTGGACGCATTTGAAGTTTAAGAACGATCCCGATAACTTCCAGTTTGCGATTGTCGCCGACCGCACCGGCGATCACCGGCCGGGGGTGTTTGCCGAAGCGGTTGAAAAGCTCAACCTCTTAAGTCCGCAGTTTGTTATGTCCATTGGCGATTTCATCGAAGGCCACACCGAAGATGAGGCCGAACTTGAACATCAGTGGGATGAATTTGACGGTCTGACCAATAAGCTGCAGATGCCTTTTTTCTATGTGCCGGGCAACCACGACATCGACAGCGAAACGACGGGGAGAATGTGGCGGCAGCGGCGCGGGCCAAGCTATTATTACTTCATCTACCACGATGTGTTGTTCCTCTGTCTGAATACCGAAGATACTGCTTCCAGCCATATCAGCGACCAGCAGCTCGAGTATTTTCGTGCAGTGATAAAGGCAAACAACAACGTTCGGTGGACGCTGGTTTTTCTGCATAAGCCGCTCTGGTGGAATCCCGACACATTGGAGTATTGGCAGAAGTTCGTGGCGCTGTTGGGGCAAAGGCCATATACGGTCTTTGCCGGGCATCGACACACCTATGATAAGTCTGTTTACGATGATAAGCGATACTACATCCTCGCCACTACCGGGGCTAAAGAACAACTCGCCGGATTGGAGCAGTGCGAGTTCGACCACATAGTATGGGTGACGATGAAGGACGCCGGCCCGCTTGTGGCGAACCTTTTGCTGGACGGTATATTGGACGACGAACCCTGCCCGCAATAAAGGCATTCGGCGGCTCCTGCCCGAGAAAAACGCCGTTCGATCGATGTTCCAAAGCGCTGAGTATCCTCATCCCGGATGAACCGACGGTTGCCCGCTCCGATCCGGATGTGCACAGGCGGGCGTCTCGGCGACCTTGATCCGCGCGGGTTCAGCGTATTGCCTGCTCCTGCGCTTGAACGGCGATCAATTCGAAAGCGGTTGCGGCGACAGGACAATCGGCCCGGCGACCCACTTCGAGGGGCCTTAAGTTTCAGAGACTCTGCGAAATCACATCGAACAAAACAGAGGGCAGCCGGCGAGAAGACCTGTGTCTTGCGCACCACGCACCTTGTGATAGGTTTATCGCGCGACCCTTATGAGCCTAAAGGCATTGAGAATAGCGCGCCCGCCGGGATACTCGCGATAATCCCAGTAATCGCGCGGCGCCTCATAAATCACCAGTACGGGCGAGCCATCCGTCCGGAATTTCACCAGCGAAGGCGTTAGCTTCCAGTCATCATCCACGTGTGTGGCCGAGACATTATACGCATTCTGAATCGTCTCGACCCCTTTTCCCGTCCCCGGCCCGAAGGCCCAGTGGTCATAACCGGGCGGGCTCTTGGGCGGCAGCGCAGTTACACGGATTGCGGGCATAGGGCCCTGTTCGCCCGCCGTCTGATAGAATCCGCCGTGATACTTCACGATGCCGAGACAACTGTCCTCGTACCTGTCGCAGTGATAGAAATGATTGTGATAGCTGTAGAGCTCGTAAATCCCGGCGGAAAGGTCGCTTATCAACAGCAGAACATTGCCCCACGACCCGCTGGGCCCCGTGCCATAAGACGCCCAGTCCGCCGACTCAAACCAGGTATTGCACAGCGGATCGCCGATTACCCTGCCGGACGGCGGGCCGCCCCCGGCCTTGGAGTACATCCGCAGACCCTTCGCCTTGAGAGACCCCATCCCCTCGTAGCCGAGCGCGATATGAAAATCAATGGGCGTTCCCGCAACGTCCTTCAGCTTCTTGCCGTCATGACTGTAAAGGTCCGCCCAGCCCGGGTCCGCCCAGATGGTCCAGCCGGGCTTGGCGGTCTCGGGCATCGGTTCGGCACTGTTCCATTTCGGAACCGCAAGGTCGACCTGTATCGCCAATGTACCTTCGGTCATAAACTGCCAGATGTCGCCGGTCACCGTCTTGTCACCGTGCACCTCGTCGACACGCCAGTAATATGTCTTGACCTTTTCCAGAGGCCCCGGCTTGAATTCTGTTGCCTTTCCAACATAGAGGGGCTCGGCATAGTCGCCCACCGCTTCCCAGTTAGTGCCGAAATACACTTTGTGCGTTACTGCCAAAGGTTCCGCCTTCCATTTCAGCTTCGCATCGACGGGCACGTTTATTGCCGTATCAGGCGGATAGGGTTGCTTTGCCTTGCCGTCAACAACCGTAAAGCTCCACGTCCTGCCTTTGTTCACAATGTTCGGGTCATAACCGGTGAACATGCCGCCGGAGCCGGTTTTCCACGTCCTGCGGCGGGCGTTTGGGTCCTGTTCGCTCATGCCGTCGACACGCCAGTAGTACTTATGACCCATCAGAAGCTCGCCCGGATCGAAAGTATTGCCTTTGACCCTTCCGGCGAAGTTTATGTCACCGCTCTTGACCTTAAACACATCTCTCAATTCCCGGCGAATGTAGATATTGTGCGCAGCCGCATTTGCCCCCCGCTTCCAGCTTAGCTTCACGTTCGGGGACACATCTTCGGCCCCGTCGGCAGGACTCGGATCATACGGAATCTCAGGGCTGGCGAGCGAATAGAGACAAAACGCGTTCAGTGCGGCGTTCGATTTCATGCCCGCAAAATACATAATCGTCACCGGCCCGGAACCATCCGTGCTGAATCGTATCTGCGAAGGGACAAGCTTATCATCATTACGTTCGTTCTGAATCGGCACATCGGTTGCTGTGTTGAGCTGCGTGACGCCGGGCCCCATCGCACCAATCGCGGCGATACTCGGCCCGGTACCGGCTCGGTCGCTTCTTCGGCGCCTCTCACTGACATTGTGATAACTCTTGAGGATATACTCACCCGCCTTAAGACCGGGCCCGCTAAAGGCAAGTTCGATGCACAGGCCGAATTGCCTGCGCACCGGCTCCAGTTCATCGGAGTGCAGGTAGCGGGGCCCGAACCGCTCGCGAGGATGCAGCCAGGTAAACGTTGTGTTCGCTATCGGATCACCCGCACCGGCCTGCAGATTGGCAGTACCACCGACCGGTACAAGCGTCGCATCAATACCCGAATCCGCGATGTTCGCAAATAGCAGCGACCCCAGCGCGTCGCCCTCGCAGCCGCCATTTAGCCACCATCGAGTCCAGCCCTGCTTGAAGGTTGTTGCTTCTCTCGGACAGCCGAGGTCTACCCTGAAAAGCTCATGGGCCTGATTGTCAGCAGCGCGGGCCGGAATTATGCCCGCCGCCGGACACGTAATTATTACCAGAACAGCCGTCCTACCCAACATAACGTTACTCCTATCAAACAAACACAGGCATCTGAAAGGAAACGGCATTGTAATGGACGCGGCACCGCTTATCAAGTGTGCGCAGCGGCATACTTAGAGCCTGCACGAGAAGACCAAAAACAGTTGCGGTCTCAGCGTACATTTGCTATTTGAGGAGAATTGAGAGTTTAGTTGTGTTGGCAAGTGTTGTATACGACAAGCTTGGACCAAATATCCTTACAACCTCTTTTGTCAGAGAAACCAAGTTGGCCAATTTCTCGGGAGGACAGCGATTATGCCGGGCAATAAGAAGAAATCAGAGCAAACCGAGACGTCCCAAACACAGAAGACAGGCAAAAGCCTGCTCACGCGAAGGGACTTTATTGGAACAGTAGCGGCAGTAGGTGCGATGGGGGTGACCGGGGCAGCCACAGAGAAACCAAAAGATAAGAACTCAAAAGCACCAATATGGACAGGAGATTTGAAAGCCGGCGCAGAGAAAGCTGCCGGCGCTGCCAAGAGCTCAAAACCCAACGGCCTCAATATGATTGTAATCATTGCCGATACCTGGCGGGCGGATCATCTCGGTTGTTACGGAAGTACTCATATAGAGACACCTTATCTCGATGAATTTGCAAAGCACAGTGTCCTGTTCACGAACGCCAATGCCGAAGGACTGCCCACAATTCCCTGTCGGCGGGTGTATCACACTGGAAAGAGCGTACTTCCCGAATCGAAGTGGCAGCCTCTGGCAAAGGATGATATTACCTTTGCCGAAGTTCTGCGCGAACACGGCTTCACCACGGCGTTCATTGTTGACACCTATCATCATTTCAAGGCGGATTACAATTTTCATCGGGGATTTGATTCCTGGCAATGGATTCGGGGGCAGGAAACCGACAGATGGAAAAGTGGTCCGAAGGAAGAGTTTGACCCCAAAAAGCATATGCCCGCCCACCTGTGGAACGAGGGATACGACAGAAATATGCGGCAATATATGATGAACACGCAGGACAGAAAGAGCGAGGAAGATTACTTCTGTGCACGGTCGTGCAGCGCAGCTATGGATTGGCTCGAGCAAAACATCAACAGCAAACCGTTTATGCTCTGGATTGATATGTTCGACCCTCACGAGCCGTGGGACGCACCTTCACGATTTCAGAAAATGTATCGCACAGAATATCCATACGAAAGATATTTGTTCGGATATGGAGTCAGGAACGAGGCTATTCGGCCCGATGATTTACCTATTATCAGAGACCTCTATGCGGCCGAAGTAACATTTAGTGACCACTGTATCGGCCGGCTGTTGAACAGGGTTGAAGAAATGGGGCTGATGGACGATACAATCATCGTGTTTTCAACAGACCACGGCACGCATCTCGGCGAACACGGATGCGTACAGAAAAGACCTGAGCTTCTCAATAGTTGCGTGACTCACATTCCACTAATTATAAGACATCCTGACAAGGAGTCTGCCGGGAGACGTATTGACGGTCTTGTCAGTGCCATTGATTTTATGCCCACGTTTCTTTCCTTGCTTGGAGTCAATGACCATAGTAGCATGGATGGGCAGGATATGTGGAGACTCGTGACGGGCCACGTTCCTTCGATACACGATAACGTTTACACGGTTTTTCACAGGTTTGGGGCAATCCATAATTCGGACTGGCACTACTTCCAGAACACAAGAGGTACAGCACCGGGTAAAGGGCCCTGCCTCTATGACTTGAAAAATGACCCACACCAAACCAAGAATGCTATTAAGCAATTCCCGGAAGTGGCAGAAGACTTGAGAAACAAATTGCAAAATCATCTCAATGTTGAAATACCTTCGTTGCGATTGTGACTGTTGTTTCTTGCCTCCGGCCGGCGGTAACCAGACGAACGACACGGTCTCTCACAAATAGAAGTCAGGGTACTGAAACCTGCTATGAAAAAGAACGTTACATTAGTGCTAAAAATGACTTATGAAACTGGCAGAGAATCAGGCGAGCGCCAGAAGAGTGCAAGCTGAGTAAGTTTCGTGCTCGCGCACTGGTTCGAAAATACTGGCAGGACCGGTGTAGAAAGCCTTCAAAAGATCTGATTGCAAGAAGAGGCTGCGAGCACACCTTCTTGTTGATGGAGCGTCCCCCCATTTTACGCCCGCAGCCCTTATCGTCATGCTCTTGCCACCGCCAGAGGGTGCGCCAGCCATGCCTGCTGCGTAGCGGCCAGCAATTGACGTGACGTTTACGCCATATTGGCGGTTGTCTGTACGGTCTGATTCAACATCTTCTCTCTGGCCAGCAGCATGTTATCCAGAAAGACTTGCATCCCGGGCCTGCCAAAGCAGTTCAGCCGAAAGACAACTGCATTGGGAAATCCGTTCCTGGTTAATCACACAGGTGGCGCGTAAGCGTTTTCTGTGGTGACGTCTTCGGATTTGTTGTTAGGCCAAGTGCTGGCCACCAACCGGCTCATAATGGCGCTAAAAGCGGGAAAGTTGACGGGCAGCGGTGAGCTCAGTTATAATCATACAAAAGGAGACCTCGTCAGAAAGCCTTTTGCTTTGCGGTTTTCCGAGGTCATGGAGACTCTAATGACGAAGGACCAATCATCATACTCCGAGAAGCTGGCATTGCGGGAGCGAGTTAAGGAGCTGACCTGCTTGTATGGCATCGCGCAGATTGCGAGCCGGCCGGGTATATCGCTTGATGAAGTTTTGCAGAGCATTGTCGCACTTCTGCCCGCCGCCTGGCAATACCCTGAAATAGCATCTGCCCGAATTACACTCGACCAAAGGGTTTACGACACGCCGGGGTTCCATCAGAGCTCGCAGAAGCAAACGGCAGATATCGTGGTCAGCGGCGGTCCAAGGGGTGCAATTGAGGTCTTATACGTAGAGCGGAAGCCCGAACTTGACGAGGGTCCCTTTCTTAAGGAGGAGCGCAACCTGATTGACGAGGTGGCGCGACAGGTAGCGGTCATCATCGAGCGCAGAGAGGCGGAAAGGGACGGATTGAAACTGCGTGCTCAGCTCAGGCATGCGGATCGGCTTGCCACGCTCGGAATGCTTGCTGCGGGCGTGGCGCACGAATTGAACGAGCCGCTGGCGAATATTCTGGGGTTTGCCCAGTTGGCAAAAAAATGTTCTGGAGTTCCAGCTTCGGCGGCAAAGGATATTGAAAAGATCGAAGCGGCCTCTTTGCAGGCACGGGAGATTATACAGAAGCTTCTCGTGTTTGCCCGTCAAAGGCCGCCCGAGAAAGCCCGGGTGAATCTGAATCAGGTAGTGCAGGACAGCCTCTACTTCGTTGAGGCTCGCTGTGCCAAAGAGGGGATAGAGCTGGTTCGAGAACTCTCACCGAACCTGCCGGAGATCACAGCCGACCCTGCTCAGTTGAATCAGGTTCTGGTTAATTTGGTTGTCAATGCCCTGCAATCAATGTCAGGAGCGGGCAGGATCACTGTCAGCACACGATTCTGCGACTCTAATGTCCGTCTGGTCGTGCGAGACACAGGCGCCGGGATGAGCAAGGACGTTCTTGAGAAAATATTTGTTCCTTTCTTTACGACCAAAGATGTTGGTCAGGGCACGGGTCTGGGTCTGCCGGTAGTCCACGGCATTGTCACCACACATGGGGGCTCAATAGAAGTCGAGAGCAAAGTGGGCTGTGGCGCTATTTTTGAAATCCGGCTGCCCGTAGGGGCGCCGCCGGACACAGAGGAAGGCACTTAGTATGTCATCGTCTTCGGCAAAAGAACGTATTCTTATTGTGGACGACTGCGCGACGACCCTGGAAGTGCTCCAACGAAATTTAACCGCGGCTGGACATGAGGTCTTCACCGCGCCGGGCGTTGCCGAGGCACTCGAAATCATGGAAGGCACGAAATTGGATCTGGTCATCACTGATCTTAAGATGCCGAAGGTCAGCGGTCTGGACCTGGTGCGGCATGTCCGCGAGAACTTCAAAGACACCGAAGTGATGATGATAACAGGCTATCCGTCTATCGAGGGTGCCGTAAATGCGGTCAAGACGGGGGCCGAAGAGTTTCTGCCCAAACCTTTCACCGATGAAGAGCTTCTTTCAGCAGTTCAGAGGGTGCTCGATAAACTGAGGATTCGCAAGTCGGGACGGAGGGCCCTGGACCAGGTGGTTGCGGTGCACAGGGGTTTTATCGGCAACTCAGAAGTGATGCGCAAGGTCTTTGTCGCCATAGGCAAGGCGGCGTCCACTTCGGCCACCGTGCTGATAACCGGTGAAAGTGGCACGGGCAAAGAGCTTGCCGCCAGGGCGATACATTACAGCGGTGCTTGTTCTTCAGCGCCTTTTGTGCCGGTAAACTGCGGCGGCATCCCTGAGGCGCTGCTGGAGAGCGAATTGTTCGGACACGTCAAGGGCGCGTTTACGGGGGCATCGGAGTCTCGGGCGGGTTTCTTTCACGCTGCTGACGGCGGCACTGTGTTTCTCGATGAGGTCAGCGATATGAGTCTGGCCATGCAGGTCAAACTCCTGCGGGTGCTGCAGGATAAGGAAGTCTGTATGGTCGGTTCAAACCGACCGCGGAAGGTAGACGTAAGGATTCTGGCCGCGACCAACAAAGACTTGCATGGCCTGGTAAAGAAAGGACTTTTCCGCGAGGATTTATTCTATCGCCTGAACGTCATCACCATATTTATACCGCCGCTCAGAGAAAGAGATGACGATATTTTGTTACTGGCCCGCCACTTTGCAGGTCAGTTTGCCGCCGAATTGGGGCAGTCGCCCCCTTGCTTTTCCGACAAGGCTTTGCAGAGTCTGACGAGTTACAACTGGCCCGGCAATGTCAGAGAACTCATGAACGTAATCCAGCGACTGGTTGTAATGACCGATGGGGAAGTAATCGAAGTTCCTGACTTACCGTCTCTTATGCGTTTCTCAGCCCTGCGGACAACCGGGTTTACGCGCACTCTGGCGGAAGTGGAGGCCGAATACATCAGCAACGTCCTGGCAAGCGTGGACGGCAACAAGACCCGTGCGGCAGAGATTCTCGGTATCGATCGCAAGACGCTTCGGGAGAAGCTCAGGAAGACAGAGAAACCTTCTTCCTGAAGGTTTGAATGTCGGCCGAATTCTCCCCGCTGGTTCAAAACACCCCGCTCACTCCTTCTGTTTTGGTTAGGAACTGCCTCATTGGCAGCGTCTGGTCAATAAAAAAATTTTCTTAAGAATCCTCCGTTTTCGCTAATTAAGCCTGGAATTGTTGTGTTGAATCCGCCATCCGGCTGTCTGTAAGCCCCTGTCCATCTGCTCTGAGCATTGACCGGCACGGTTCTTGCAATTCTACCAGCGGTAAGAAAACACATTTAAAGGAATGAGTTATGTCAAGCAATAGTGTATATCGCGGTCTGTGCTCGACATGCAAGCATGCTCCGACTTGCGCGTTTCCAAGAGAGCCTCAAAGGCCAGCGTTCTTTTGTGAAGAATTTGAGATTGAGCGTGCTCCTGCCACAAAGAGAGACGGAGAAGCTAACCCGTTCTTAGCATCTTTCGTCCCAGCTAAAGAGTCAGCGAAATTGTCAGGGCTGTGCAGCGACTGTGAAGGTCGCCAGACCTGTGTCTATCCGAAGCCCGAAGGGGGTGTCTGGCATTGTGAGGAATATCAGTAGGATGAAACAGAAAGCAATTGCCTCAAGTGGAGGCTGCGCCGAAGTACAGGCCGAGGTCGCTTCGGCGGACATCTTTAGAATCCTTGAGAAACATAATGAGGACAGAGGCGGACTGATCTCCGTCCTTGAAGAAATCCAGGCGGAATATGGCTATCTTCCTGCAGAGGCGCTTAGAATAGTGAGTGACAGAACTCGGCGCTCTCTGGTCGATGTTTACGGAGTCGCCACGTTTTATCGTTCTTTCAGCCTGAAACCGAGAGGCAAGCACCTTGTATGTGCGTGCCTCGGGACAGCCTGCCACGTTCGAGGCGCCCCGAAGATTGTCGAAGAGCTGGAGTACCAGCTCGGAATCGTGTCAGGAGAAACAACTGCCGACAAGGAATTTACCTTAGAGACGGTGAACTGCCTCGGCGCCTGTGCGCTGGGGCCGGTCGTTGTTATTGACGGGCATTACTTCTCAAAGGTAAGGAAATTCAAGATTAGTCAGCTATTGGATGAAGCCCGAAGGGGATTCGACAAGGTCGATATAGGCAAGGACAAGCGGATTTTCCCCGTTGAGGTTAGCTGTCCCCGTTGCAACCGTAGCTTGATGGATGAGACCTTTGCCATCGACGGATACCCGTCAATCAAAGTGAGTGTCTGCTTTGACCACGAGGACGGCGTGCTCAGGTTGTCCTGTCTGTATGGCAGTTACAATTTCTCAACAGAATTAGACATTCCGGCAGACGCCGTCGTGAAATTCAATTGTCCGCATTGTCGCGGGCAACTGCCCAGTGCGTCTTACTGCTCAACATGTGAAGCACCGATGGTGCCGATGCTTGTCCGCGGCGGGGGCATTGTGCAAATATGTTCCCGGCGGGGATGCAGGAATCACATGCTGGATCTGGCTTGACCGGAATTTGGGGAGAACATGCTACCTTACGTTAGGACTTACCCGGGGTGACCGAATGCTGAAATTATCGTCTTTGGATGAGCTGGACGAGCTTCGTAGTGTGCTTCATGATGCTGCCGACGAGAAGAAACCATGCATAGTTGTGTGTGCAGGTACAGCGTGCCAGGCAAGCGGCTCAAACGGGATCATTAGGGTTGTAAAGAGGCATATTATTGACAACGGCTTAGTAGGCAAGGTTGGGCTTCGTATCACAGGATGTCACGGGTTCTGCGAGATGGGTCCATTCGTTCTTACCGAGCCACAACAGGCATTTTACGCTCAAGTAAAGCTTGATGACGTCCCCCGGATTATTGAGGCTGTCCTTTCAAACAACTATGTCGAAAACTTGCTGTATCGAGACCCAAACACCGGGCAGATATACTACAAGCGCGATGACATTCCATTCTTCAAAAACCAGCAGCGCAGCCTGTTGGGTCTCAACCAGAAGATAGACCCCATTCGGATTTACGACTATATCTGTCAGGGCGGCTATAGAGCTCTCGCAAGCGTGTTCTCAAAACGAGACCCTCAATGGGTGGTCGGGGAGGTGAAACGCTCGGGATTGCGTGGCCGTGGTGGAGGTGGTTTCCCCACAGGTTTGAAATGGGAACTTTTGGCCAGGCAGCCCGGTGCCCGCGGCAAGTTTCTCGTGTGCAATGCCGATGAAGGCGACCCCGGCGCCTACATGGACCGTAGCGTGCTTGAGGGCAATCCGCACAGTATTATTGAGGGAATGGTCATAGGGGCTTACGGAACGGGGGCGACCGAAGGCATAGCCTACGTTCGGAATGAGTATCCCGTTGCCGTCAAGCATCTCAATATTGCACTGCAACAGACACATGAGATGGGACTACTCGGGGAGAATATTCTCGGAACCGGTTTTTCTTTCGATATCAGGATGGTTAAGGGGGCCGGAGCGTTTGTCTGTGGAGAAGAAACTGCGCTGATACTCTCCATCGAGGGCCGGATGGGAGAGCCTCGTCAGCGTCCCCCCTTCCCCGTACAGAAAGGTATTGCAGGCAAGCCGACGGCAATCAACAACGTGGAAACGTGGGCGAATATTCCGCTAATTTTTGGACTCGGCGCCGAGGAGTTTGCCAAAATCGGGACCAAGAACAATTCCGGCACGAAGATATTCAGTCTGGTCGGCAAGGTCAAGAACACCGGGCTGGTCGAAGTTCCGATGGGTAAAACCATCAAGGAAATCGTGTATGACATCGGCGGCGGTCCGGTGGGCAGGGCCAAGATTAAGGCGGTTCAGACGGGCGGGCCGTCCGGGGGCTGCATTCCGGCCGACAGGTTTGACCTGCCGGTAGATTACGACAGTTTGACCGAGGCGGGTTCAATTATGGGCTCAGGCGGCATGATCGTCATGGATGAAAACACGTGTATGGTTGATGTCGCCAAGTATTTCATGAATTTCCTCAAGGATGAGTCGTGCGGCAAGTGTTTTACCTGTCGAAAGGGTACCCAGCGGATGTATGAGATTCTCGAGGACGTCTCCACAGGCAAAGCGACCCTTGAGCACCTGGACCTGCTGAAAGAATTGGCGGAGGTGGTTAAGGACACGACGATGTGCGGTCTTGGACAGACGGCGTCGAATCCGGTTCTCAGCACGCTGCGTTACTTCCACGAAGAGTATGAGCGGCACGTGGTTGATAAGAAATGTGACGCCTTCGTTTGTAAAGATTTGGTGGGTGCGCCGTGCCAGGCGGCTTGTCCCTTGGGAACCGAGGCCTGGCGTTATGTCGCTCTGATTGAAAAGGGCGAGTATGAAGCGGCCTACATAGTCATCAGAGATGCTAATCCTTTGCCGTCAATATGTGCCCGTGTCTGTGACCGCAAGTGCGAAACCAGATGTAATCACGCCGTCAGCGGCGGCGAAGCTGTGGCTGTTAGAGCCTTGAAGCGGTTTGTCACTGATCGGTTTGACCCGTCAGTTTACAAGCCCCTCAGAAAGCACACAAACATCGGCGCCGACAGAGTGGCAGTTGTAGGGTCAGGCCCCGCAGGACTCGCAGCAGCCCATTACCTTTCTCTGTCTGGCTACAAGGTTACGATCGCCGAGTCCGAAAACGAGCCGGGGGGAATGCTTGTCAGTTGTATCCCCGCCTATCGCCTGCCGCGTGATGTGTTGCGGAGGGAGATACAATCGCTGCTCGATGAGAACATTACGGTAAGATATGGGACGGCGCTTGGCCGTGACATAACCATTGACGAACTTTTTAAGGACGGTTTTAAGGCGGTTTTCCTGGCAATTGGGGCCGACAAAAGCTGGCGTTTGGGGCTTGAGGGAGAAGATATTAAGGGCGTCTATCCGTCCATGCAGTTTCTTAAAGCCTTCAATTTGGGGGGCGAGGAATTGGCCAAAGGACACGTCGGCATCGTTGGCGGCGGCAACTCCGCGGTGGATGCCGCGAGAGTCGCGATGCGCCAACAAGCGGTCGAGAGCGTGACTATGCTGTACCGCCGCACTTCTCAGGAGATGCCCGCCTACGCCGAAGAGGTTGAAGCGGCACTTGAGGAGGGAATAACACTTGAAACATTGGTCTCTCCGGTAAAGATACGGTACATCGACGCAGCCAGGGCCGAGGGAGTAAGGGTTGAGACCTTTGTCTCGCCCATAAAGATAGATTCCAGGCATGGCCACCTGGCTGATATCAGATGTATCAGGAACAGACTTGGCGAGATAGACTCAAGCGGCCGGCGCAAACCAGTTCCTATTCCCGGCACGGAGTTCACTATACCTTTGGATACCCTGATAGTAGCAATCGGCGAACGCCCGGACAGCGATTGCCTGACGTCGATGGGGCTGGACGTAGGCAAGAGCGGGAGGCTGCATGTCGATGCCCAGACGCTTTGTACGAATCGGCCGGGGGTATTTGCCGGTGGGGACCTTGTTACCGGCCCCAATACTGTGGCCGATGCCATCGCGGCCGGCAAGAAGGCCGCAGCGGTCATCGACCGTTACCTTCGGGGCAAAGAACTCAGGATGCCCCCGCAGACAAAACTGCCAAGATTCTTCTTAGAGCCTGCCCTTGTCGGCGAGGAAGAATTTCAGGAAGCGGCGAGGGTGGAGCCTGCGACTCTACCCGTCCAATCCAGGAGGAAGAACTTTGCGGAAGTGGAGATGTCGTTTTCAGCAGAAGAAGCGGCCCGCGAGGCACGCAGGTGTCTGAGGTGCGACCTGGAGTTCACCCGCCCTGAACAAAACGGACAAGCCGAGTGTGCAGCCGTTGAGGAGAAATCAGCGTGATTATATTGACAATAAACGGTTTGGATGTCTCTGTTGAAAAAGGTACCACCCTGCTCGAGGCGGCCAAGTTCTTAGGGTTCCCGATTCCTACCCTCTGTCATATGGACGGGCTGTCACCCTATGGGGCATGTCGCCTCTGCGTGGTTGAGATCGGAGAGGGGTCGAAAGCCAAGTTGGTTTCTTCGTGCACTTACCCGGCGGAGGAAGGTCTCAGAGTGCGCACCGCGTCGGCACGCGTGTTAACGGCTCGCAGAATGGTCCTTGAGCTGCTGCTGGCATCCTGTCCACAGTCCAAGACGATTCAGGACCTTGCATCGGCTCATGGTATTCGGCAGCAGCGCTTCAGGCAGGAATA